>ERZ834382.1691-NODE-1691-length-18051-cov-12.048455_pt1 | contig 18051 bp, 17 predicted proteins | sample MGYA00519692_ERZ834382 | MGnify/ENA primary metagenome ERZ834382 (study PRJEB31850, sample SAMEA3708751) | human gut metagenome | biome: human gut; feature: human-associated habitat; material: faeces | place: China | collected 2014 ...
CCTTCTACTACATTTTGAGCAAAAGTTTCGTCGATATCTACCATACAATGACTAGCTAATTCTTTTGGGTCAAAAGAATTTAAATAACGAGCAGGGATGATTACATCTGTATCAATATTGTCGCCATAGCGCCAAACTTTTCCTTCTAATTTTTCAGCCATATTATTCTACCTCCTCAGGAGTTGCGATTTTTCCAAGAATTGCACTAGCTGCAGCTACATAAGGGCTAGCGAGATATACTTCACTATCTACATGTCCCATACGACCACGGAAGTTACGATTTGTAGTAGAAACGCAACGTTCACCAGCAGTCATAATACCCATATGAGCACCAAGACAAGGTCCGCAAGTTGGTGTACTTACAGCAGCACCAGCTTCAATAAATGTATCTACATAACCATTATGAATAGCATCAAGATATACTTGTTGGCTACCAGGAATGATGATACAACGAACATTAGGATGTACTTTATGACCTTTTAAGATAGAAGCAGCAATTGCTAAATCTTCTAAACGTCCATTAGTGCAAGAGCCGATAACTACCTGATCAATAGTGATAGGTTCTTTGATGGATTCAACAGTATGAGTATTTTCAGGAAGATGAGGGAATGCTACTACAGGTTTTAATTCAGAAAGATTGATTTCTACAGTTTGACAATAAGTAGCATCGCTGTCTGCTTCAACTATTTCATATGGTTTAGTTACACGGTCTTTAATATAATTGAGAGTTTCATCATCTACAGGGAAGATACCATTTTTAGCGCCAGCTTCGATAGCCATATTGGCAATTGTTAAACGGTCAGTCATGTTGAGTTCTTTGACGCCTTCGCCAGCAAATTCTAATGCTTTATATAAAGCTCCGTCTACACCGATCATGCCGATTAAAGTGAGCATAACATCTTTACCACAGATATATTTAGGTTTTTTACCAGTGATATTGACTTTGATAGTTTCAGGAACTTTGAACCATGCTTCACCAGTAGCAAGGGCAACGCCTAAATCTGTAGAACCAACACCTGTGGAAAATCCACCTAAGGCACCATATGTACAAGTATGAGAATCTGCACCGATAGTTACCATACCAGGAGCTACAATACCTTTTTCTGGTAAAATTACATGTTCAATACCTACACGACCAATTTCAAAGTAGTTTACAATATTATGTTTATGTGCAAAATCACGAACAATTTTAGCAAGTCCAGCGGATTTGATATCTTTATTTGGTGTAAAATGGTCAGGCACAAGAGCTATTTTTGTATTATCAAAAACAGGTTTGCCAATTTTTTCAAATTCTTTAATCGCAGGTGGAGCAGTTACATCATTTGCAAGTACCATATCAAGTTTGCAATTGATGAGCTGTCCAGGTTTTACCACATCAATTCCAGCATGTTTAGCCAAAATTTTTTCGGTCATAGTCATACCCATGAAAATCACTCCAATATCGTTTATTTTAAGTTAACAAATTAACAATGTCATTAAAAGATATGATATTACAAGTGGAAAAATTTTGTCAAGAGTAATATTTTAGCGAGAAAAACAGCAAAACTTTGGGTAAAAAGTATATTGCTAGGGAGATTTTTTCTTTTTCTAGGAAAATAAAAACGGACTTTTGATTTTTAGTATAGGAAATTTGTTTTTGCTAAAAGTATAAAAAAGTTTTATTTCCATTGATATTAATATTTGATTTTAATAATAATTATGATAAAATTTACCTATCAATAAAATAAATTTCTATAAAGGAGATGGAATAATGAAAAAGTATTTGAGTTCAGTTTTGATTATGTTATGTATTTTATTATCAGCAGTAGTGGCAAGTGCTGAAAAAGCTGAATGGAAAGCAGACAATTATGATTTAAGTAAGGTACAAAAAATTTACGTTGAAGATGATGTAGAAAAAGACGAAAGTGTTTCTTTTTCTGATTTAGAAGCTTTGAAGGTGCGTCAATCTTTGGACGAAAATGAAAAATATATAAAAAAATATAGAATTGTAAATAATAAAGATATAGCAGATGCTGTTTTATCTGTGAAGATGTTGACATGGGGAACTAAGAAATATTGGGTAGATGAACAAACTGTTACAGAAAATCAAACTATTACGCATACAGGCAAAGATGGGAAGACTTCTTCAGTGACAATTCCTGTAACAGTAACAAAACCAGGTTATTATTATTACACTCAGTATTTTTCCGCTAAATTTGTCTTAACTGATAAAGACGGCAAGACAATATTTGAAAGAATTGATAAAAGAGAAGATGAGAAAAAAGCCTATGATATGTTTAATAGAGCAGTAAAAGATTTCTATAAAGATGTCAATTCTTTAAAATAAAATGTAAATTTGTATACAAAACACTTGCAAAAAATTATGCTATATGATAAGGTATTAAACAGCAATATTAAACAATTATAAATATAAAAATATGAAGAAAAGGAATAGTAAAATTATTTTCTTTTACAGAGAGCTGTTGATTGGTGCAAAACAGTAAGGAAGATTTTTTGAACTCGCCTTGGAATAGCTGGCTGAACATCTTAGATTATAGATAATTAGGTTAAGTCGGTACTCGACCGTTATATTGAGTTTAAAAATGAGTGCATGTAGATATTTTTACATGAATAAGAGTGGTAACGCGTAAGTACAGCTTTCGTCTCTAGTTTTAGAGATGAAAGCTTTTTTTATAAATTGTTATTGGAGGAATACATAATGATGAATGTTAATAAATATACTAAAGGTTATTTTATGCCACCAACAGTAGATATGAGTTGGACTCAAAAAGAATATGTGGACAAAGCTCCTACATGGTGTAGCGTAGACCTTCGTGATGGTAATCAATCTTTGATTATTCCTATGAGCTTAGAGGAAAAAATCGAATTTTATAAACGCCTTGTAGAAATCGGATTTAAAGAAATTGAAGTTGGTTTCCCAGCAGCTTCTGAAACTGAATTTGAATTTTTGCGTACATTGGTAGAACAAGATTTAATTCCTGATGATGTAACAGTACAGGTATTGACTCAAGCTCGTGAACATATCATCAAAAGAACTTTTGAAGCTTTAAAAGGTGTAAAAAATGCTATAGTTCATGTGTATAATTCCACTTCTGTAGCACAGCGCCAACAAGTATTTAGAAAATCTAAAGAAGAAATCAAACAAATCGCTATTGATGGTGCAAAATTACTTAAAGATTTAACTGAACAAGCAGGAGCAAATTATCGTTTTGAATATTCTCCAGAAAGTTTCACAGGAACAGAACCAGAATTTGCTTTAGAAGTATGTAATGCTGTTTTAGATGTATGGCAACCAACAAGCGATAGAAAAGCTATCATTAATTTACCTGCAACAGTGCAGATGTCCATGCCTCATGTATATGCAAGTCAAATAGCATATATTTCTCAAAATCTTAAATATCGTGAAAATGTAGTATTATCACTTCACCCACATAATGACCGTGGTACAGGTGTTGCAGATTCTGAAATGGGCTTACTCGCTGGTGCTGACCGTATTGAAGGTACTCTCTTTGGTAATGGTGAACGTACAGGTAATGCCGATATTATCACTATCGCTATGAATATGTTTGCCTTAGGTGTTGACCCTAAACTTGATTTTTCCAATATGCCAGAAATCATTGAAATGTACGAACGCGTAACTCGTATGCATGTATATGAACGTCAACCATATGCTGGTAAACTCGTATTTGCAGCATTTTCCGGCTCTCACCAAGATGCTATCGCTAAAGGTATGAAATGGCGTGAAGAAAATGATGAACCACATTGGACTGTTCCATATCTTTTAATTGACCCACAAGATGTTGGTCGTCAATATGATGCAGATGTTATTCGTATCAATAGCCAATCTGGTAAAGGTGGCGTAGCTTATGTTATGGAACAAAAATATGGTCTTAACATGCCTAAGAAAATGCGTGAAGACTTCGGTTATTGTGTAAAAGGTGTATCTGACCATAAACATAAAGAACTTATGCCAGAAGAAATTTATCAGATTTTCCAAGATAATTATGTAAATGTTGAAGAACCATATAAATTGATTGATTTTGTCTTGAATAAACAAGCAGATGGCACATTTAAAGGTAATGTACATTTGATGGAACATGGTCATGAAGTTGTAGTAGAAACACAAGGTAATGGTCGCTTTGATGCCGCAAGTAATGCTATACAAAAAGAATTTGGCATCAAATATGATAATTTGATTTATAGTGAACATGCTATGGAAATCGGTGCTACTTCAAGAGCTATGGCATATGTAGGTATTACAGCAGAAAATGGCAAAACATACTGGGGTGCTGGTATGGATACAGATATCATCACTGCTTCTATAAAAGCTTTAATCAGTGCAGTTAATCGCATGGATTAAAAGAAATTTATTTGTATATATGATTAATCTGTTAGTATAATAAATTTATTGTTTATATATTATATGTAGATAGAAAAGGTGGTTTGTTCATGAGAAGTGATTTAGTAAAAAAAGGTGCAACTCGTTCAGCACATCGTGCTTTATTTAATGCTATGGGATATGGTCCAGAAGATTTGAAAAAACCATTAGTTGGTATTGTAAATGCATTTAATGAAATAATTCCAGGTCATATTCATTTACGTACAATCGCTGATGCAGCAAAACTCGGCGTAGCTGCTGCTGGCGGTACACCTATTGAATTCCCAGCTATTGGTGTTTGCGATGGTATTGCTATGGGACACCCTGGTATGAAATTCTCCTTGGCTAGCCGTGAATTAATTGCTGATTCTATCGAAGCTGTAGCAACAGCTCATGCTTTTGATGGTTTAGTACTCATTCCAAACTGCGATAAAATCGTTCCAGGTATGCTCATGGCGGCTGCTCGTTTGAATATTCCTTGCGTAGTAGTAAGTGGTGGCCCTATGCTTGCTGGTCGTTATCAAGGTAAAGATGTCAGCGTAAGCACAACTTTTGAAGCTGCTGGTAAATTTACAGCTGGCAAAATCACAGAAGATGAAATGTATGATTTAGAAGCAAAAGCTTGCCCAGGTTGCGGTTCTTGCTCTGGATTATTTACAGCTAATACAATGAATACTTTAACAGAAGTATTAGGTATGGGTCTTCCTGGCAATGGTACAATTCCAGCTGCTTATACTGGTGCTAGAATTTCACTTGCAAAACAAGCTGGTCATGTAATCATGGATTTAATTGCAAAAGATATTAAACCTCGTGATATTTTAACTCAAAAAGCATTTGAAAATGCAATCACTGTAGATATGGGTATTGGTGGTTCTTCTAATACTGTACTTCATCTTACAGCAATTGCACATGAAGCAGGTATTAAACTTCCAGCTCCATTATTTGATGAAATCAGTGCTAAAACACCTTATATTACAAAATTAAGTCCAGCTGGTACTCATCATATGCAAGATTTAAATGAAGCTGGCGGTGTTTGTGCAGTAATGCATGAACTCAGCAAAAAAGGTCTTATTCATTTAGACGCACTCACAGTAACAGGAACTGTTGAAGATAGAATAAAAAATAGCGAAATTCAGCGTGCTGATGTAATCAAAACAGTAGAAGCACCATATCGTCCAACAGGTGGTATTGCTATATTACAAGGTAATTTAGCTCCAGATTATGCAGTAGTAAAAGCTAGTGCAGTAACAGAAGATATGCTTTGCTATAAAGGTACAGCAAAATGCTTTAATTCTGAAGAAGAAGCTATCGAAGCTATTACTGGTGGCAAAATCAAAGATGGCGATGTAGTAGTAATCCGTTATGAAGGTCCAAAAGGTGGCCCTGGTATGCGTGAAATGCTCAATCCAACTGCTGTTATCGCAGGTATGGGCTTAAAAGTAGCTCTTATTACAGATGGTCGTTTCTCTGGTGCTACTCGTGGTGCTTGTATCGGTCACGTATCTCCAGAAGCTATGGCTGGCGGTCCAATCGCATATCTTGAAGATGGTGATATCATTGATATCGATATTCCAAATCGTAAATTAAATGTATTAATCAGTGATGAAGAAATGGCTAAACGTAAAGCTAACTGGGTAAAACCTGAACCAAAAGTAAAAACAGGATATCTTTCCCGTTATGCAAAACTTACAACATCTGCTAGCACAGGAGCTGTTTTAGAGTAAGTGAAAAGACAAAAAAGAATTGCTTTAATAAATGATATAACAGGTTTTGGTCGCTGTTCTGTAACAGTACAATTGCCATTGATTTCAGCTTTAAAGATACAAGCTTGTCCGCTTCCTACTGCAATTTTAGCAGCGCATACAGGTTTTCCTGTGCATTATATGGACGATTATACTCGTCATATGAAAGCTCATATGGATAATTGGCAAGCTTTGAATTTAGAATTTGATGGCATTTTGACAGGTTTTTTAGGCTCTAAAGACCAGATTGAACTTGTATTAGAATTTGCAAGACGCTTTAAAAAAGAAAATACTTTATTTGTCGTTGATCCTGTAATGGGTGATGGCGGGAAATTGTATTCTTCTTATAATGAAGAACTTTGTTTAAAAATGCGACAATTATTAAATGTAGCCGATGTTTTAACGCCGAATTTAACTGAGGTTTGTCAATTATTGGATATAGAATATCCAGATAAAATGCCAACTGAAGCTGAATTATTAAAAATGGTACAAGCTATAGCTACTAAAGGCGTAAAGCAAATTGTAATCACAGGTCTTGTTAATGAAACAGCTGACAAAGTTTATAATTATATTTATGAGCAAGGTAAAAATCCATGTATGCAAGAGAATAATCGCATACCAGAAGAACATTCAGGTACAGGAGATGCTTTTGTGGCTATCTTGACAGCTTGTTTAGTTCGTGGAGAAGCTTTACCAAATGCTGTGCAAAAAGCAGCTGATTTTGTAGGAAAAGCAATGGCATATACTAATTCTTTAAATGTGCCATGGAATTATGGCCTATGTTTTGAAGAATATTTAACTGATTTAAAATAATAGCGTACAAAAATAAGCTTTAATTTTACTAAACATTGTAGTTGGTAGAATTAAAGCTTATTTATTACTTATAAATATGATTTTATATTGAAGTTTAGAAGCTAAAAGGCTATAATTTTTATGTTATATTGTAACAAGGAAAAGGTGATTAAATGATATTATATACATTACATAATAATGGATATATTGATTTTAGTGAAAAAGTTAAATTATTTCCTAAAGAAAAATTCAATATGTATGTAAATTTTACCAATAGATGTAATTGTAATTGCACATTTTGTTTGCGTCATTTAAAGAATGACCATAAGTTATGGTTAAAAGATGGCGAACCTTCTTTAGAAGAGATTAAACAAGCATTTTTAAATGCACCTATGGAAAATGTAGCAGATATTGTCATCTGTGGTTTTGGTGAGCCAACTATGCGTTTAGATGACTTGGTAAAATTATTGACTTTTATCCATCAAACATATCCTAAATTTAAAGTTAGAATGAATACAAATGGTTTGAGTGATTTAGAATATGGTAAAAAAACAGCTGTGTTATTTAAAGGCTTGTTAAATACTATTTCTATAAGTTTGAATGAATCAAATGCAGAAAAATATTTAGAAGTTACACGCAGTCGTTTTGATATAAAATCTTATAAAGCTATGCTTGATTTTGCAGTGGATTGCAAAAATTACATTCCAAATGTAGTAGTAACTATAGTGGATATTATCGGCGAAGATGAAATCAATGCTTGCAAAAAGGTTTGTGAAGAATATAACTTGAATTTGCGTATTCGTCGTTATGAAGCAAATTAAAAAATAGTATTTGCAAATTGAAATGTACTAGAATGATTAAGAATGGAAGCGAATAGATTGTGGAGTCCGAAATGATAAGATTATTGTGGACAGAAATTGATTTAGATGTAATTGCACAGAATATGCAAATTATACGAAAGATGGCAAAATCAAAAGAAGTGGCAGCTGTAATCAAAGCAGATGCTTATGGTCATGGTTCTGTAACTTTAGCTAAAACTTTATTGGAAAATGGTGCTGATAGATTGGCTGTAGCACGTTTAGATGAAGGGCTAGAACTTCGTCATCAAGGTATTATAGCTCCTATTTTTATCTTGGGTTATACAAATCCAGTGAGAGCTAGTGAAGCTATTGCTTATGGAATTGATGTATGTATCTTTGATTATGAACAGGCAAGACTTTTTTCTGAGGAAGCTGTAAAACAACAAAGTGAAGTGGTATTTCATATAGCTATAGATAGCGGTATGCAACGCATTGGCTATCAACCAACAAAAGAAGCTGTAGAAGAAATTGTAAAAATAAGCAAATTACCTAATGTAAAAATAGAAGGTATGTTCACTCATTTTTGTTTAGCTGATTGTGCAGATAAAACTTTTACACATACTCAATATAAACGTTTTAAATGGGTTTGTGATGAAGTGGCAAAAGCTGGAGTGAAGGTCAATGTACATCATTGTGCTAATAGTGCTACTATCATTGATTTACCAGAGTATCATTATGATATGGTACGTGCTGGAGTGATATTATATGGCATGGCACCATCAGATGAAGTTGATATCAGCAATACTGGCTTAAAACCAGCTATGAGTTTTAAATGTGAAGTAACACATGTAAAAACTATACATGCTGGCGAAGGTGTAAGTTATGGTCATAAATTTATAGCCAAAGATACTCGCGTGATTGCCACTATACCTGTAGGTTATGCTGATGGCTATACTAGATTATTATCTGGAAAAGCGGAAGTATTGATACATGGTAAACGTGCAAAAGTAGTAGGCAATATCTGCATGGACCAGTGCATGGTTGATGTTACAGATATCGAAAATGTACAAGTAGGCGATGAAGTAGTTCTCTTTGGTAAACAAGGTGATGAATGTATTTTAGCTGATGAATTGGCTGAAAAATTGGGAACTATAAATTATGAAATAACTTGCATGATTTCTCGTCGTGTACCTAGATTTTATATACAAAATAATAAGATGAAATTTTATAAATCATATTTAAGTGATTTAGCTATTAGTATGTATAATATTTAAAATTTATTTAAGTAGATTTTAAATGATTATAAATATCTTTTAGGAAAGAAAGTGATTATTGATGGATAGTAGTGCTTATATAGCTATAGCTGTATTTGTCATTGCCTATATGTTGATTATTTCTGAGAAAATACATCGTACTATAGTGGCTTTGACAGGTGCTATGGTTATGATTATTATGGGCATATTATCACAAGACCAAGCAATCCATCACATTGATTTTAATACGATTGGTTTGCTTACTGGTATGATGATTATGGTCAATATTACCAGTGAAACAGGATTGTTTAATTATTTGGCTATTTGGGCAGCAAAAAAAGTAAAAGCCAACCCAGTGAAATTATTAGTAGCATTATCTGCACTTACAGCTGTTTGTTCTGCTTTTTTAGACAATGTAACTACTGTTTTATTGACAGTACCTGTAACTTTTAGTATTACAGCACAGCTAAAAATACCAGTACAGCCATTTTTGATTGCACAGATTATGTCTTCTAATATCGGTGGTACAGCAACACTTATTGGTGACCCACCAAATATTATGATCGGTAGTGCTGTTCCTGAAATGGATTTTATGGCATTTTTGACTAATTTAGGTGATATTTGTATAGTTATTTTTGCTATCACTATAGCTATAATAATTGCTATATATCATAAAAAATTGCATACTACAACTGTATTACAAGAACAAGTAATGGCAATGAATGAAAAAGAAGAATTAAAAGATACATTATTATTGAAAAAATGTTTAACAGTGTTATTCTTGACTATCATTACTTTTATGTTCCATGCTCAACTTGGTTTAGAATCAGCAACAGTAGCTTTGGCAGGCGCATCTTTATTGATGTTAATCACTGTAAGTAGACGTGAAAAAAGAATTGCCAATATCTTGAGTCGTTTGGAATGGCTTGCTATTTTCTTCTTTGTTGGTTTGTTTATTTTAGTTGGCGGTCTAGTAGAAACTGGCGTTATCAAGGCTATGGCAGCAGAAGCTATAAAAATAACATCTGGAAATGTTACAGCTTCTACAATGCTTATCTTATGGCTCAGTGCTATTGCTTCAGCATTTATTGATAACATTCCTTTTGTAGCTACACTTATTCCTATGATTAAGGAAATGGGTGCTATGGGTATGACTAATCTTGAACCACTTTGGTGGGCATTGTCTTTAGGTGCTTGTCTTGGTGGTAATGGTACACTTATTGGTGCGAGTGCCAATGTAGTAGTAGCAGGTATGGCAAGTGCTCATGGTGAAAAATTATCCTTTATCAGCTATTTAAAAATAGCTTTTCCACTCATGATTTTATCTATTATTGTAGCTAGTGTATATATATATATTAGATATTTATAATACTTATGAAATAAAAAATGCCTAGAAGTTATAGCTTCTAGGCATTTTTAGTTAAATTAATTTTAATCTTGAATTTTAGTCTGTAATTTATCTTTTACAGCTTCTTTAAAAGCAGTGAAAATTTGTTGTAATCTTTCTGGAGAAATGCCAGTTCCTTCAGAAATTTTAGCTAAACGCTGTTCATCAGTTAATTGACGATAATCAGCTAAATATTCACGGCGTTCTTCTTTTGTCATATTAGCTAATTTATCTCTACCAGATTGCATATATTCATCAAGGATATTTACTTCATCCTGAGTGATTTTTCCATCAGCTACTAATTGATTAGTGAATTTAGCGAGTCTTTCGGATAAATCATCACGATCTTTAGGTGCTTTAGGGTTTGGTTTAAATAAAATGCGTTTTAAAGTATCTACAGGGATAGTAGTGCTTTCGGAGATATCTGCTATATTAGCACGTAAGGAGAAATGTTCACGATTTTCTTGACGATATTCTCTAGCATCTCTGCGGTCTAATTTACGAGCTTTATCTTCATATTTTTGTCTGTCTTTATAAAAACTGATGATTTCTTTTTTCAATTTAGTAGCTTGATTAGTGGAAATAGTATTGCGTTCTAAAGCTTTATCTACAGATACAAAATCTCTTGCAGCATCTTCACGTGTGGATAGATACATCCAAGAATAATCACTTTCAAATTGTGTGCAATAATTTTGTACTTCTTCGTTGTGTACAAATGGTCTATGTGGAGGAGGTGGTGTTGGTCTTTGTGCTAATTCTGTAGGTGGAGGAGGTGGTGGTTGCGGAGGATTAGCTAAAGCTACACCACTTAATATAAATGTACTACAGCCAGCTAAAATAGCAGCTGTAAGTTTTTTCTTTAAAGTAGTTTTCATGAGATACACACCCTTTCGGCTATTGATTTATATAAATATCGCATATTTTTTATTTGTACATTTAGTATATCATTGAAAAAAAATAATCATATTAAAATTTAATTAACTTTAGATTAAAAAAAAGAGCCTATATATAGGCTCTTTTCGTATTTATATTTTATTTTACAACTAAAGCAGGACATGGAGCATGTTCTACTACATATTGGCTTACAGAGCCTAAAAGTACACCTTTTACAAGACCAAGTCCACGACTGCCAATTACTACTAAGTCAGCTTTGATTTCATCAGCAAAATCTGTGATAGTAACAGATGGAGAACCAGTTTCTGAAGTTGTAATTACATTGATTTTTTCAGGAACTTTATTAGCAGCTTTTTCTAGTATTTCATTACCAGCTTTTGTTACTGCTTCTAAGATTGCATCAGAGAGGCAAGCATTGATTGCTAGTTGGTTGATATTTGCTACATAAAGAATGTGAATATCTGAATTATATACTTCGGCAATTTTAATAGCTTCTTCAATAGCTCTATCAGAAGTTTCAGAGCCATCTACTGGTACTAAAATACGTTTAATATCTGTCATAAGGAATCCCTCCAAAGATTATTTTACAATGATTACAGGACAAGTTGATTTTTCAAGAATTTGGCGACTTGTACTACCATTTAAAATACTGCTAAATAAATTCAATTTACGACAACCCATGATGATTAAATCTGTATTATGAGCTTTGGTAAATTCTAAAATTTTTGAAGCAGGTTGTCCACTTAAATGATGTGTGCTGATATCAATATTTGAAGGCAATAAATCTTTTGCCCTAAGAAAAACACTTTCAGCATAACGAGAAACTGAACCAGTCAACGGAGTGGCTAACCAAGAAGAATATGTTGATTTATCATCAGTTTCTGTGGAAAAGTATGTAACTAATAATAAACAAATCTGTGCTTGGTATATTTTTGCTAAATCTGAAGCTAAAGATAAAGCTTTGAATGATTCTGCTGTGCCATTTATAGGAACGACAATTTGTTGTATATTTGGCATATATTACCACCTAATTCTTGAACTATTTGTATGTATATTTTATTTCGCTAAAAAAAGTGAAAATCCCTTTAATTTTGTAAAATTTTTCTAAAAATAAAATTTTGTTTGCTAGAGAAACCTCAATTGTGATTTTGACGTCTAGTTTGAAAGAATTTTTTTACTAGTAAAGAGCATTCATCTTCGAGTACGCCAGCTCGTATTTGCGTTTGATGATTTAGCCAATGATTATTTACGATATTAAATACAGATTCACAACCACCAGCGCGCCAATCAGTAGCACCGTAGACTAAGCGCTTTAATCTACTAGAAAAGATAGCGCCAGCACACATAGGGCATGGCTCAATTGTTACATATAAGGTTAAATCAGAAAGTCGCCAATTTTGAAGTTTAGTGCAGGCTTTGCGAATAGCTACAATTTCTGCATGAGCAGTGGCATCAAATGTTTTTTCGCGAAGATTATGACCGCGAGCGATGATATTGCCTTTATCATCGCAGATTATAGCTCCTATAGGAATTTCACCGATAGCAAAAGCTTTTTTAGCTTCAATTAGGGCTTCTTGCATACCTTCAATATCATTTTTTATCTGTAAACGTTCCATGATATCACCACATTTATATTTGTATTTTAATATTGTCTATACTATAATAAATAAGCTATAGTCTTGGCAAGAACAACTGACAATTATTTTGCAGTTGATTTTTGAGGAATGTTTTTGTCTGCAAATAGCAATAAACCTTGATTTTTAGGTTATTGACTTAGGCGAAAGAGTGGAGGCTTATAATGAATTGGTATCTTATGGTAATTGCCCTTTATGCTGTGTTATTAATCGCTGTTGGTGTGATAATATCACGAAAAGTAAAAGGAGCAGATGATTTCTTTGTTGGTGGACGTAAAATGGCACCATTTTTATTATTCATCACTTTGGTAGCACCAAATATCGGTGCAGGCTCAACCGTTGGCGTAGCAGGTATGGGCTTTACATCAGGTATCTCTGCTGCATGGTGGATTATCGCTTCAGCTGTAGGTACATTTATTTTGGCATTTGTTATTGGCCCTAAAATTTGGGAAATAGCCAAAAATCATGGTTTTTATACTTTAGGTGATTATTTAGAATATCGTTATAATCGTTATTTTAGAGGTCTTATATCATTGATGATGGCGATTGGCACTTTAGCTATTTTTGCTGGTCAATTGATGGGTATTGCTTGGATATTATCTGTAGTAGCAGAAATTGATAAAACTACAGGTGTTTTAATCGCTTCTGTTGTAGTTGTTTTATATTTTTGTGCAGGTGGATTTTTATCAGCTGTTTACGCAAATTTAATTGAAGCTGGGGTAAAATTAGTCGGTTTTATTGTAGCTGTACCACTTGTATTATCTTTTGTTGGTGGTCTTGATGGTTTACAGGCAAAAGTAGTAGCTAATATGGCTGATGTAGCTAAATCAACAGCTTATTTTAGTTTTGATGGTTTAGGTAATACTGTAATCATGGGCTTTTTCTTGATGTTAATGCCATCATTTTTCTTATCTCCAGCGCTTATCGGTAAAGTGTATAGTGCAAGAGATAAAAATACAGTACGCATTAGTACATTTGCTTGTGGTTTAGTCATGTTATTATTTTCCATTATTCCTGTTACTTTAGGTATGGCAGCTTATGCTATTGCGCCAGATTTACCACAGCAGGATTTAGCACTTCCTTATGTAATGAAAGAATGTATGCCATTTTGGGCTTCAGCTTTAGCTTTGGCAGCTATTTTCTCGGCGGAAATCAGTGCAGCAGATGCAGTTTTATATATGATAACAACATCTTTTACGAAAGACTTATATAAATCCTTTATCAATCCTAATGTTTCTGATGAAAGCTTAATCAAAGGCAGTAGATTTGTAACTGTAATGGCAGGTATTATCGGTATTGGTCTTGCGATTGTTTTACCAAATGTAATTTCAGCATTATCTATTTTCTATTCCTTGATGTCTGTATCCATTACAGCACCATTATTATTCGGTTTATTTACAAAACGCAGTAGTGCTTCAGCTGCTATAATTTCTACAATAGTGGGGATTATAGTTACTGTAGGATTAGATTTATTTAATGGTAATAAAGGTATTTGGATTTTAAATGCTCAATCTACAGCCATTATGTTGACATTAATAATTATGTTCATCATGATGTTTGTAAGTCCAAATAAAAAAGTACTGAATAAATAAAATAAAAAGAGCGACTTTAATTTTTTAATTAAAGTCGCTTTTTTGTTAGAGAAAATTATCAGTAGATTTTACGAGATTGATTTTATATTTGTTGGCTAAAATATTATATCTAGTTTCACTGTATTGCTCGAAGCCTTGAATATCACTCATGCAATCAGTAAGTACATATATTTTGCGTGTTATCTCTAATTTGTCGAAATAATATTCGCAGATTTGGCGGACGCTTTCAAGTACGCAGTGAGATTTTGCTTCACCTGCGATAATGATTTTATCAAAAGAAGCAATCTCAGTGAGTAAATCTGTATTTGTATCATCATGCATGGAATATTCAGGTTTGATGATACCATACATTTCAGAAAGTGGATATTGCCCTTTATTGATTTTTGTTAAAGGAATATTTTGAGCTAAAGAAATAAAGTGAATGATATTATTGAATTGACTCTCTAAAGTAGCACCTACAGTACCGTTGATACAATGGTAAGGCCAAATACATAATTGTTTATCAGCTTTTTCTAAATGACGAACATAATTTTTACTAAGTGCAGGGTCAACAGTAGCTCTCCATTTGCCTTCTGTTAAATCAGAAGCTTTGATAATGGTATAAGGAGCAGGGTGATTGCCTTCAATATCTACCCACCAGCAAGGGTGAAAGATTTGTTTTATTTCATGAGTATCTAGTGAAACAATGATTTTAGATAATTTATCCATATGTTTATAGAGAAATTGACTTAGGCGAATTACATCTTGCTTCGCTCCTGCAACACCTAAAGCTCCATTATCCATAAAATCTGTCTGGATATCTATTCCCAAAAAGAGAATTTTCGGTTTGTTTTCTTCTGTTTGAGCTGTTGTTACTTGCCCAGCCCATTTGAGAATTTGATTTAAAGGCAAAGGATTGATTAATTGACCGACCGAGTCTTTATCGAAGATATGGTAAAATGGTACTGACAAAAAAATCACCTCTTTTATATTTTATAAAGCAAAAGCTCAGGATTTCCTGAGCTTTTATTTTGTCTATACTTCTTATGATTTACCAGTGATATTTTTCACCACGGCTGATTTTGAAAGCACGATAGATTTGTTCTACGAGTAGAAGTCTTATCATTTGATGTGTAAATGTCATTCGTGAAAAAGAAATACGTTCATCAGCACGTTTGCGGACTTCTTCAGATAAACCAAAAGCTCCTCCGATTAAAAAGGTTATATGGCTTTGTCCAGATAAAGTGAGTTTATCAATTTTGGCAGATAATTCTTCTGAGGAAATATCTTTACCAAAAACATCAAGTACAATTAAATAACTATTTGCTGGAACTTTCTTTAAGAGTCTTTCACCTTCAGCTATTAATGTAGCTTTTTTCTCAGCTGGTGAAGGATTATCTTTCATTTTTTCTTCATTGATTTCAATGAATTCTAATTGTGTAAAAGGTTTTAAGCGTTTTACAAATTCATTGATACCATCGCGTAAATATTTTTCTTTAATTTTACCTGAAGCTACAATTGATATTTTCATGATTAATTATTTGTTGGCATTTCAGCTAGAGTAGCTGTAACGTCGCCAACTTGTCCATTTCTTGAGATTGTGATTGTGATATTATCGCCGACTTTATGTTCAGCTATGATACTGCGTAAATCAGCTACAGTATTAGTGTCTTTACCGTCGATTTTTAAGATTAAATCGCGTTGTCTAATACCAGCTTGGTCAGCAGGACTGCCAAGTTCAAGTTGCATTACAATGACGCCAGCATCGACATTTAATTTATAACCAGCTTGAGCTGCAGTTTGTTTATCAAGAACACCCACGCCAAGATATGGATAAGTTACATGACCTTTATTGATTAATTCATCAATGATTGGTTTAGCAGTATTGATAGGAATAGCAAAACCGATACCTTCAACGCCAGTAGCAGCAAGTTTGGCACTATTGATACCGATTACTTGACCATCAGCATTTACAAGTGCACCGCCAGAGTTACCAGGGTTGATAGCTGCATCAGTTTGTAAAAGTTTTAGACGATTATCACCGATAGTTAAAGTACGGTTTAATGCACTGATTACGCCAGCAGTTACACTGCCCTGAAATTCTAGACCTAAAGGATTGCCGATAGCAATGGCAGGTTCACCGACCATGATATCATCGGAATTACCGAATTCAGCAGTTGGTAAATCAGTAGCATCTACTTTGATTACTGCTAAATCTGAATATGGGTCAGTGCCAACGAGTGTAGCAGGAAGTGTTCTGCCATCAGCGAGAGCTACAGTGATATCTTTAGCACCTTCAATTACATGGTTATTAGTTACGATATAACCATCACTTCTGAAAATAACACCAGAACCAGTACCTTTATCAATTTCAACTTGACGATTGAACCAATCGCGAGCGACTGCTTTATTAGTGATACCAACAACAGCAGGACCTACTTTTTTAGCTGCTTGCACTATTGGTGTATTGCGCGCATCGGAAATAGGTGCAGTGGATTTTTCACTAGAAGCGGAAGATGCTGCTACAGAAGATGAAGATGTAGCACTTTGTTCATCGCTACCACAACCGCCAAGAAAAATACTCATAGAGATAAGGCAAATGCCTAAGATGGAAAGTGGAGAACGCATAGAAAAACCTCCTTAAAATAATTATCTATTTAAAATATAGATAGAATATTAAATTTAATTTTTAATATTTAACATTCTATCAGGTAATGCCACATGTAAAGAAATATCCGTTAAATTATTTTCTTGAAAAATTTGCTTGATTGTATTTAAAGCAATATCAGGAGAATTATTTTGTTCACTGAGATGAGCCAAAATTATCTGTTGAGGTTTAGCTTGAAGTCTGTTGATAGCAAAACCGGCATCAACATTAGATAAATGACCTTTAGTGCTTAAAATACGTTTTTTCAATGACCATGGATATTGACCATTTTGCAATAATTTTAAATCATGATTGGCTTCCAATACTAAAATATCAGAATCCTCTAAAGCAGATTGCACTGTTTCACTTACAAAACCTAAATCGGTAGCTAGAGTTATTTTTTCAGTGAATTTCTTTGTTTTAGCATTATCTTTATACTTAGATATAGTGTAACCTACAGGGTCGATTGCATCATGAGAAATATTGAATATTTTTATAGCTAGATTGCCGATATCAATATTATTAGTTGTAAGTGCTTGGCAATTTTTTAAATTTATATCTGTAAATTTTTGAGTAATAGCTATTTGTTTTAATGTAGCAGTTTTGCTATAAATGGGCACATTATAATTTTTGGTCAAAGTCTTTAAACCACGAATGTGGTCGATATGCTCATGCGTTATAAAAATAGCATCTAAATCTTCAATATTTAAATGTAGTTGTGCTAAAGCTTGTTTCAATTTACGGGTGCTGATACCCATATCAATCAAGATAGCATTATTATCATCATGAATTAAAGTACAATTGCCACGGCTACCACTAGCTAAGACAGATATGTTCATAAAATAAAAAACCTCATTTCTGATTTTTATTGATTATATGTGTATATAGCCTTAGCCATTAATTGACATACTCCCCATGCCTAAATGCAGGGGATTCTTGGATACAAACGATAC
>ERZ834382.1703-NODE-1703-length-17895-cov-6.703700_pt1 | contig 17895 bp, 12 predicted proteins | sample MGYA00519692_ERZ834382 | MGnify/ENA primary metagenome ERZ834382 (study PRJEB31850, sample SAMEA3708751) | human gut metagenome | biome: human gut; feature: human-associated habitat; material: faeces | place: China | collected 2014 ...
CGGTGCCCAGCTGGCCGTTGCCGTAAACCTCGATCTTCACATGGCCGTTGGTGGCAGCAGCCACATCCTCGGCAAACTTTTCCATGGAGACAAAGCGGGGGTTGCCCTCGGGCTGTGCATGACCCACGGTCATGGTAAAGCTGCCCAGAGAGGCAAACTTGTCATCACCGCCGGCTGCAGAACTGGCTGCGGAGCTGGCTGCAGGTGCTGCGGTGGTGGTGGAAGAGGCAGAACCACCGCAGGCTGCCATTGCACCTGCTGCGGCCACTGCGCCGGATACCTTCAGAAAGTTGCGACGAGAGATCTTTTTCATACGATTGTCCTCCAACTTGTGTCAGGCCGCCGGGAAACTGCCTCGTGCTTGTCTCTTTGCCGGTCAACCTGTATACAGCATTTACTTCGTGCTGCTATCGTAACAAAAAATACATATTTCCACAAGAGCAATATTCACTGAACTTATTGAGGTTTCTTTGTGCATTTGGCACAATATTCACCTTTTTTCAGCATTTATTCAACTTTTTTCTGGTGTTTTCATCTAATATACCAGTTTCGTCACTACAAGATCCGTGTTTTGCCCGATTGTAAGTTCCTGTATACAAGAGCTGTCATAAACTTCTATTCAAGCATTGACATTCTGTCGCCGGAACGGTACAATGATAATAAGCTTATATTTACCGGATAAATGGAGAACAACTATGGCTACATTACAGCACACTGATGAGCTCTATCATATTCTCGAGGACGAGATCTGCGCACTGAAGATCCTGCCCGGGGAAGCGCTGAGCGAAAACCAGCTGTGCAAGCGGTTCGGCGTTTCCCGCACTCCTATCCGCAGCGTTTTGCAGCGGCTGGAGCAGAATCGCTTTGTGCAGATCATTCCCTGCAAGGGCACCATTGTTACCGCCATCGACACCGGCGTGGTGGACCAGCTCATCTTCCAGCGTGTTGCGGTGGAGGGCATGGTGTTCCGGGATTTTGTGCAGAGCTGCTCGCCCATGGAGATCCTTGCGGTGGAACACCTTTATAATATGCTGCTGGAAGCCGCTGCGGGGCGCAGCGACCCGGAGAACTTTGATTTCAACCACTTCCTCAGCTGCGACCTTGCCATGCACGAGTACTGGTTCCACAAGACCAGCAAGGAGTACCTCTGGGAGCAGATGACCCGTCCGCAGGCAGACTATTCCCGCTTTATCCGTCTGGACATCGTGGGTGCACGCAACGTGTCCAGCGTCGTCAGCGAGCACGCCGAGATGCTGCGCATCCTGCGTGAGAAGGATCTGGACGCCATTGAGCCGCTGATGCGCACCCACCTGTACGGCGGTGTGAGCCGTATGGGCAGCAAGATCTACTCGGACGAATACCGCGGCTACTTCAAGCTGCCGGAGAACAAAAAATAAAGAAGGCCGCTGCACAGGAAACTGTGCAGCGGCCTTCTTCTGGTTGCGCCAGCAGGAGTCGAACCTACGATGGGGGAGTCAAAGTCCCCTGCCTTACCGCTTGGCGATGGCGCATCATGCAAAACAGTATAGCATATTTTCCGCTGTTCCACAAGAGGTGCGCCGCATTTTTGCAGCTTTTTCTGTGCGCTGTCTGCCGCACTTGCGGCGGTTTGGGTCGGTTTTTGGGCTTTGCGGCCGGGACCCTGCGTTTTCCATATTCTTCCATGTTTTTACGAAAGGCAAGTTTTGCGGGACGCGTTTTTCAAAAAACACAGTCCGCAGGGGGCACAAGATTCATATTGCAAAGGTGAAATTTATTTTTTTCCTGATTTTTCTTATTATTTTCTTAAAAGACTGTATTTTTTGTTGCGGTTCTGGTACACTGGATGTGATAAAAATAAGTTGAAGAAACTACGCCGATGTCCGGGCTGTCCCCGGGCGGGGCAGTGTCTCCATCTTTGTGAAGGAAAGCGAGGGATCTCATGAAAAAATTCCTGAAAACGCTGGTGGTCGGGCTTTGCCTGTTCACGCTGCTGTGCTGCGCACTGCCGGCTGCATTTGCCGCCGACAAAACTTCAGGGAGCAAAAAGGAAGAGAACGTGTACGCCATTGGTATGGATGCCCAAGGCGGCATCTGCTCCACCGTGGTAACCTACACGAACCTGTCCGGCAAACTGGAGAGCACGCCCGAGCAGCCTACCATGACGGGCTACACCTTTGACGGCTGGTACACCGAGCCGGTGGGCGGCAGCAAGGTGACCACCTCCACCGTGTTCACCTCCGACGCCACCATCTACGCCCACTGGACTGCCAAGGTCGGTACTTCTACCGTGCCGCAGCCCACCACCCAGCCTGCCGCCCAGTGGCAGAAGTATGTAGGGCCTGCCCTTGTGGCCGGTGCCCTGCTTACTACCCTGCTGGTCGCCACCATGTTCTGAACACTGCTGTAAACGCAATGACACCATTGAAGAAAGGGATTTTACCATGACTACTTCTACCATGAAAATGCCCGCCAGCTATTCCGCTATCGAAGCCGAGGAGATGACCTATCTGGACGGCGGCGCCAGCAACGCTTATCAGTCCTTCCTGGACATCGGCAAGGTGTTCAACTACATTGCCCGCATCTTCTCCGGTGCAAGCTCCATCATCAACAACGTTAACGTCATCTACCAGTCCTTTGTATCGCTGAACAGCCTGCTGGGCAGCTTCGGCAAGTAAAAGCATCACCCCAAAGTTCAGATCCGGGAGCCGCGCTTTTTTCGAAAAGTGCGGCTCCCGTTTTTCGTACACGCTGTAATTCAGTGCATTACCGCGCAGCACTTCACGTTCCAGAATTGTGAACAAACTTTTTAAGCTTTTGGGGGGTCAGTGGCCGTTTTTTGGGCTTTTTCTATATAAAAAGCAAAAAAATGCGATATTTTTTGGGCTTTATCTCTTGATTTTGTGTCTGATTTGTTATATTGTTGTTACAGGGAATGTGCTAAAATAAGATAGTTTATAAAAGGTCTCTCCAGCTGCGCAAGTTGCGTGGCAACAAGTGAGTTTTTAGGCATTTTCTTTAAGTTTTTTCGGTATTTTCGAAAAAAATTTCATTATCTTTACATTCGGGAGTTTGTACACAAATGGCAGATCGTGAACTGCGGCGGATGCACCGCGCTGAACTGATAGAGATCATCTATGCGCTGAAGCAGAGCGAGGACCAGCTCAAGGCGCAGAACGCCGCGCTTACCGCGCAGCTGCAGGACCGGCAGCTGCGGCTGGAAAGCGCCGGTTCCATCGCGCAGGCCGCGCTGGAGCTGAACAACGTGTTCGCCGCCGCGCAGGCCGCCGCCGATGACTATCTGCACTCGGTGCAGGCCAGTCTTGCGGACACCAACGCCACCGCCGCCAATACCCTTTCGCAGGCGCGCAGCGAGGCCAAGCGCATTCTGGAGCAGGCACAGGCAGACGCCGACAGCCTGAAAGCGCAGGCGCAGCAGGAATGCGACGCCATGACCGCCGCCGCCGCGCAAAAACGCACCCAGACCGAGGCCGACTGCAAGGCCATGGTAGAGCGCGCCGAGCAGGAGGTGCAGCAGCGCTGGCAGGCATTTGACCACAAGGCCAACGAGCTGCTGGACCAGTATCGCAGCACAGACGGCCTGCCTTCGGAGGAAACATGAAAAAACGCGATATCCGGTTCGCTTCCATCCCTTCCACCGAGGAAGTGGCCGCAGAACGTGAGCGTCTTGCGTACCAGAGCCGCTACCAGCGGGTGCTGCGCAGTACGATCTATATTCTGGTGGTGGTGGCCGCAGCAGCCGTGCTGCTGGCTACGCTGTTTCTGCCGGTGCTTCAGGTCTCCGGCGACAGCATGTACCCTACATTAAATGATAAAGACATTATCCTGCTGGTAAAATCCAACCACATTGAAAACGGTGAGTTATGCGGGTTTTACTGGCAGAACAAGCTGCTGCTCAAGCGCATCATCGGGCAGCCCGGTGATGTGATCGATATGGACGTGAACGGCGTAGTCTCGGTAAACGGCGTGGCGCTGGACGAACCCTATGTGGACGCGCTGACCGTGGGCGAATGCGACATCCGGTTCCCCTATCAGGTGCCGGAAAACCGCTACTTCGTGCTGGGCGACCACCGTGCCACCTCTATCGACAGCCGCAGCAGCGTGATAGGCTGCGTTGAAAAAAGCCAGATCGTGGGCAGGGTTTTCCTGCGGATATGGCCCTTGTCCAGTTTCTCGTTGATCCATTGACCCCGGGAGGAGGTATTGCGTTATGAACGACATTCTTAAAACGTACATGGAGCGGTTCCGCGAGAACCGGCACGCCCTGCGGCGCTACACCGCATTTGTGCTGGCACTTGCCATGATCACCACCCTGTTCGTCAACTGGCAGCTGCATGGCGTGGGCATTTCCATGACCGCGCAGTACCAGTGCGGCGAGGAGGAGCACACCCACACCGCGGATTGCTACACCAAGGTGCTCATCTGCGGTTACGAGGAAGGCGAGCTTGAAAATGCGGACGAGGTGGCCGCCGCTGCTTCCACCAGCCAGCCCACCGTTGAGGAAGAGCCTGCGCCGCTGGCACTGGAGCCGCAGATCGAGTTTGTGCCCCACGAGCACACCGAGGACTGCTACACCGAGGTGCAGACCCTGACCTGCATGGAGGAAGAGCACGTCCACGGTGACGACTGCTTCGACCCCGAGGACGGCACCCTGATCTGCGATAAATTTGAGCATACCCACGACGAAAGCTGCTATACCACCGAGTACGAGCTGACCTGTGGACTGGAAGAGGGCGAGCTTGTGGAGCAAGTGGTGGAGCCCACCCAGAGCGCCGAGCTGGCGGCTATGGCTGTGGCCGAGCCTGTGGCACTGGAGCCGACGGTGGACACCGTGGAGCCCATCTACCACCACCACACTGACGCCTGCTACGAGGAAGTGCTTACCTGCCCCCTGCCGGAGCATCACCACACCGTAGCCTGCCTGAGCGACACTTCTGCCGACCTTGAGACCCCCGAGGAGTGGCAGGCCGCCAACGACGAGGCCGTGATGACCGGCAACTGGGACGAGGACCTGCTCAGCGTGGCAAAGACCCAGCTGGGCTACGAGCAGAGCGAGAAAAACTTTGAGATCGACCCCGCGGACGGCGTGACCCTGCACTACTACTCCCGCTACGGCCAGTCTTACGGCAACCCCTACGGCGAGTGGGACGTGATGTTCCTCTCCTACTGCCTGAAGTACGCCGGTATCCCCCAGAGCGCCATCCCGCAGGAGGCCAGCGTGCTTGCCCTGCGCAGCTCCATGAGCGACATGGACTGGCTGCTGGACGGCGAGGACGGCAGCGCCGCCAATGTGGGCGACATCGTTATTTATAATAAGTACGTCACCCGCACCGTGGCTGTGGACAGCAGCGCCGATGGCGCAGCGGACGATCTGGACGACCAGTTCAGCATGGACACCGATTTCGAGAACGGCGCAGAGCTTGAAACTTCCGGCGCTTCTGCGTTGGATGCAGCCCCTGCTGCCGAGGACACCCCTGCCGCCGACAGCGTGATCACCCCCGATCTCCCCGACACTGCCAACCCGGAGCAGCCCGCTGCAAAGCCGGTGGACAGCGCCGACACCGCTGCGCCCAGCGTAGTTTCCCCCGCTGCCGAGCCGCAGACCACTACCGTGACTGACGCTCAGCCCGTGGAGACCGTGGGCATCGTGAGCGCGGTGGACGGTGACACCCTGACCGTCATCTCCGGCGATGTGGACGGCAAGGTGGCTGAGGTCACCCTTTCCAACGCCGAGGTTCTGGCCGTGGTGGATGTTGCCGCCGCCCAGTACGCAGACGAGATGCTCTCCTCTGCCGTTGACGGCGCACTGCGAGCACCCGATATGCTTATGCTGACGGGTGAGGGCTCCGGCACCCTTACATCCGTTCAATATGTGGCCTACTTTGATGAAACGCCTGAGGGTTCGAATAAAGGCGGCATTACCGGAACTACTGTTACTGTAAACAACAAAATTGTTACCGGTGAATATAACTTGCAAAACAACGATAAGATCAAGCTGGACTATGACTTCTATATTCCCGCTGATGTGCTGGATCTTACAACCGGAAAAGACACTTTGACCTATCACCTTCCTGACGGAGTAGTGCCTGAAGACAGTGCCACTTATGATCTTGATGATGGTGTGGGCACGATGACCGTTGCGAAAGACGGCACGATCACCTTGAAGTTCAATAATAACTTTGCGCCGCACCAGCCTTTTACCGGTCATTTCACCCTGAGCGCCAAGGTAAAAACCGACAAAATCGGAGATGGCGGCACGATCACCTTCCCCGGCAGCTCTGCCTCTATTACCGTTAAAAATCCTACTAACATCAGCATTGATAAAAAAGGCACCTATGATGAAAAAGACGGTAAACGCATCCTTCATTATACGGTCACGGTAAGTTCCACTGACGGTTGGAACCAAAAGGTCGACATTAACGACAAACTGGACAACACCGGTAAGGTCACCGGTACGTATGTGCGTAGCTCCATTAAGCTTACCGACAAAAACAAGAAAGAAATCTCTCTTGATGGGCATCTGACATGGAGCGAAACCGAGCAGAGTTTTTCCATCAAAAACCTTCCCGAAATGAATAAAAAGGACAAATACATCCTGACCTATGATGTTGAGTTGTCCGGTTCGTATGGTGGCTCTGGTTCCGGCAGTTTCCATAACTATGCAGAGACAAACAACGAACAAAAGACCGACCCGTGGACATGGCACAGTAACTACATTGAAAAACACGGCAGCTATAATAACGAGGACGGTTATATGTACTGGACCGTCACCCTGTCTAACTACTATGGCGGCAACCTGAAAAACTATAAGGTCGAGGACGCTCTCCAAACCAATGGCGCAACCATTGTGGGAGACGTTACCATTACCGAAAAGAGCAAAGACGGCACTGTTTCTCCGTTTGGTACCATTAATGGTGTTGATGGCAAGGATAAATTCGACTATACGTTTACCAAGGATGCCACTGGCACTGAATACACCTTCTACTATAAGACCACTGTTCCGGATGGCGTTAAAACGGTTAAAAACAAATCCACCGTTGATACCGGCAAAGAAAAGTATGAGGCAACCGCAGAGCCCGGCATTACAGACCGCAGTTGGAGTACTTCTAAATCCACCGCCGGTTCTCTGACCGAAACCTCCACTCCTAATCTGCTTAAAGCACCGTGGAAGATCGAAGTTGTTGTGCCGAACAAGTGGGAAAGCTACGGTATTCTGGACAAAATCTACTCTCCTAAAGACCTTGATGGCATCCACTACGGCATAGCATCCGAGCTTCAGTCTGATCTTGAGAATCATCTCACCTTCACACTGGTAGATAATACCACAATGACCTATGCTCAAGCTATTGCGGCAGGCATTCAGATTGAGATCAAGTACGCCGACATTCAGGACGGTTTTGATAAAAAAAACGGCGAAATGTTAAGTAAAGCAAAAGAGATCTCGTCCACCGACAGTACTACTCCTGTTCGTTCGTTCTACATCAAGCTGACCAAAACAGACAGTTACAAGGGACAAAACATCAAAAAGCTGACCATTGACAGCTACTCTACCTATGTAGATGTGAGCAAGGTCGAGCCCGGAAACGAGATCACTATTAGAAATAAGGCCAATAATGCAGAGGCGAAATACACCTATACCAAGCCCAAGGAACATACCAACTTTGAAAAGGGCGTGTCTAAGCGTGAAGCTTATCAATGGGATGCTGGTAATTTCACAGACAAACTTGAGGATGTTGACTATAAGGAGAGCGGACGGACTCTCTACTATCAGCTCACCCTTGATACCTCTGACCTGACTGAATTTACAGAGAATGAATACACTGTTACCGATAAGCTGCCTGCCGGTCTGAAGTATGTGGAAGGCTCTGCACACGGCGCATTCCGTCGGCCGTCTGACGGTGCCGCTTACTATAATTTTTATCGTGACCACAAATGGGAAGCCATAGACGGCATACATCCATTTTCGTTCGATAATGCCACCCATCTTGATAAGTTCTTTGAGGTCAACGCGACCACCTACTCCAGTACCGAGGGACAGACCCTTACGTTCAAAATCAAAAATCTGCAGTCCCTGAACAATAATACGCAGCATGATTACTTTAAGGAGAGCAGCGGTTTCTATATCCGGTACGCGGTAGAGGTCGACACCGAGCTGTGGAAAAACTGGAATGGTACCGGTATAGAAAACGACTCTAAGGACGAGCGCACCTACATCAACACCGCCCACTGGGGAAAACTTGACGCCAAAGCCGAGGTGACCCTAAAGCGCAGGACTGAAAACCTGAAAAAAGATGTTGATCAGTTGACAGACAGCAATGGCCACAAGATCGGCAGCGCCGCATACACCATTAAGATCAACCCCGGCGCAAAAGACCTTGTCCCGAACAGTGACACCGTTACCCTGACGGATATCCTTACCGTTCAGCAGGGCTATACCGCTGAATTGGATTTAAATTCTGTTCAGCTCTATGATGCCGCAGACACTACCTTTAGCAATCCCCTGTCCCGCAACGAATACACCTTCCATTATACCAGCCATGTGGATGCAGCCAGCGTCAACACCTACACCATGGAGCTTACTGTTCCCGACCAGCGCGCACTGGTGTTGAAGTACACCTACAAAACCAACGCCGGTGTTGGAAACGAAGTAAAGCTGGATAACAAGGCACTTTTGAACGGAAAATGGGATGCAAACGAAAACCAGACCTTGCGAGATATAGAGGCCGGTGGCTATGTCTCGCAGACCAAGCTGGTTGTGCACAAGGTAGACAGCTCTAATCAGGCCAACGGTCTGGAGGGTGCAAAGTTCAGCTTGTATTGGCTTGACAAAACAACCGGAGAATGGGAAACTACCGAGAAGCAAAACTATACAAGTGACGAAAACGGTCAGTTTACCATTTGGCTCGGTCATAAAGAACTTAATGCGGATGTCGACACCCTTTACAAGCTTGTAGAGGAAGCGGCTCCCGATGGCTATCGCAAGACCAGCAAGACGTATTACTTCATCTTCACTGCTAAAGATGAACCGGATGCTGACGCCTACAACAAGGCGGTGAACGGTAGAACCACTGATGCTAGCGGAAATACACTGCCTCTACTGAAAGACAACAACCTGATGATCTGCATTTTCAATGAGCAGAGCGACCTTTATATCTCCAACGAGCGCAGCAAGCTGATCATTCAGAAGTTCTGGACGAACCAGTACAACGAAGCAACTGCACCCAAGGAAGAATCTGTTACTGTTGATCTGTACAAGTACAAAAAGGATACTGATCGTGCAACTGGTATAAAGGTAACGTCCATCACCTTGAACAACAGCAACCACTGGACAGCCACTTACAGTAACTTGACGGAAGGCTACCTCTATTACATTAAGGAAGCTTCTACCGGCAACAAGTACGAGGTGACTTACAGCAGCAGCAACGAAACCGGCGTAGAAAACGGTGGTGTGCTTACCCTTACCAATAAGGAGAAGCCAGACATCCCCGGCTACGAGCTCCCCTCTACCGGCGGCACCGGCACACTCCCGTACACAGCCGTGGGCGGCACAATGATGCTGTCTGCGCTGGCATATAGTTTTATCCACCGCAAGCGCAGACACGAAGGGAGGGCAGATGACTAAACTGCACTTCCCTGCCGGACGCCCGAGGCTGAGCCCCCGCCCGCCCAGCGCAAAGTTTACGCGATAGACCAAACAAAAACGACACCCCTACCCCCCCCTGTGCAAAACGCAGGGGGCGGCAAGGGGCAGAAAAGAAAGGGGCTTTTTCCATGAAAAAAGCAATGAAGAAACTCATGGCTGCACTGCTGGCAGTTGCTATGGTTTGCGCCATGGCGATTCCGGCGTTTGCAGCTGGTGGTGCTGGTGCTACCACTGGCGAGGGTAAGATCACCATTGATAACGCTGTTATAGGTCATACCTATAAGATCTACCGTATTCTGAATCTTCAGTACAATGATACTGCTAAGTCCTTCCGCTATGAAAAAAATGATAAGTGGGGAGCTTTTGTTGAGGAGCAGACGGCCTATTTATCTGTTGATTCCAAGACCGGTGTTGTTACTTGGGCAAACTCTGATAACGCAGATAATGGCACTGCTATCAAGGCACTTGCAGTAGCTGCCGGTCAGTATGTTAAGGATAAGGAGGATGCTGGCCTCACTGCTGACCGCTCTGAAAAAGCAAGCTTGAACACTGTAACCTTCGATAACCTGCCCCTCGGCTGGTATCTGGTGGTTTCTGACCTGACCAACGATGCGATCTGCTCCATTGATACCACTGCAAAAGAAGTGACCATCAAGGAAAAGAACGGTGTCCCCACTGTGACAAAGGAAGTTGAGTACGCTTCCGGCTCTTGGGGTCAGGGCAACGACGGCAACGTTGGCGATACCGTAAACTTCCAGACCACCATCTACGTGACCGATGGTAACCCCACCAACTACGTTCTGCACGATAAGATGTCCAATGGTTTGACCTTTAAGGAGGATTCCATTGCCGTAAAGGTAAATGACACCACTCCCATTACTAACTACTCGGTAAAGTACACCAATACCGATAAGTGCACTTTTGAGATTTCTTTCCCCAATGGTACTCTGCATACCAACGATAAGGTGGTTGTAACCTACTCCGCTACCATTAACAGCAATGCTGTGGTTGGTACTGCCGGCAACGAGAACGAGACTTGGCTGAAGTATGGCAACAATGGCGAGACAACCCACGGAAAAACCAAGACCTATACTTGGAGCTTCAATATCCTCAAGTTCTTCACCGATAGTAACGGTGAAAAGAAGTATCTGCCTGATGTTGAGTTCGTGCTGTACCGTAAGGATAACTCTGCTAATAAGACCGAGTACGCACAGTTCGATTCCAACAACAAGCTGACCGGCTGGACTGCAACTGAGAGTGAAGCCGGTAAGCTTAGGACTAACGCAACCTCTAATGTTACCGTTGAAGGTCTGGACGCAGGCACCTACTTCCTGAAGGAAATCACAACTCCCGGCGGCTTCAACGGCCTGACCACTGATGTGGAAGTTTGGATCACCAGCAACTGCAACACCCTCACTGGCGCTAATTACGCTGTCGAGTATAAGATGGACAATGAGGAAGATTTTGAGGATACCGATGAGCAAGAAAAGGTTGTTCCCATTGAGAACAAACGCGGCACTACCCTGCCCGGCACCGGCGGCATCGGCACCACCATCTTCTACGTTGTCGGCGGCGGCCTGATGGTTGCAGCAGCTATCCTGCTCATTACCAAAAAGCGCATGGAGAACCGCTAAGCTCTCCTTTCCCCCGGCACAGAGCGGGGCCGCAAGGCCCCCTGCTCTGATCCTGAAACTATAACGTTAGGGAGTAGCCCATGAAAAAGAACAAAAGCACCATTATATTGATCCTCGTCTTTTTCGTGGGTCTATCCGTGATGTTATACCCCACTATCAGCGATTACGTCAACCAGCGCAACCAGTCCCGCGCGGTGGCAAACTACGCGCAGGACGTGGACAACATGACCGATGCGGATTACAGCGCCTATTTTGACGCCGCCGATGCCTTTAACGCACAGGTGGCCGCCAACGAAAACGCCCTCTTCCGCCCGGATCAGCTTTCCGGCTACAACGAAACGCTGGATATTACCGGCACCGGCATTATGGGTTACATCACCATTTCCAAAATCGGCGTGGAGCTGCCCATCTACCACGGCACCAGCGACAGCGTGCTGCAGATCGCCGCAGGCCACTTGGAGGGCACCAGCCTGCCGGTGGGCGGCGCGTCCACCCACGCGGTCATCTCGGCGCACCGCGGCCTGCCCAGCGCAAAGCTGTTTACCAACCTCGACCAGCTGGAAGTGGGCGATACCTTTACCATCACCGTGCTGGACCGGGTGCTCACCTACGAGGTGGACAAAATCTCCATCGTGCTGCCCACCGAGACCGATGAGCTGAAGATTGCCGAAGGCAAGGACTACGTCACCCTGATGACCTGCACCCCCTACGGCATCAACACCCACCGCCTGCTGGTGCGCGGCCGCCGCGTAGAGACCCCGGATCAGTACAAGCACCTCCGCGTTACCGCCGAAGCGCTTAAAATTGAACCCATTATTGTTGCGCCCATTATGGCGCTGCCCATGCTGCTGATCTTACTGATCGGTATGCTGATTTCCACACGCAAACCCAAGAAAACGAGAGGTGAAGAACATGAAAAGCATTGATCTGCGTCATCGTCTGGCGGCTGTGCTGCTGGCTATGTGCCTTGTGGTATGCTGCGCCCTGCCGGCGTTTGCCACCAGTGCCAACATTGAGCTGGGGCGTCTGGGCTCGCTCCATGTCCGTCTGTACGACACCCACAACGATGTGCCCCTGCGCGGCGGCGAACTTACCCTGTATCAGGTGGCCTCCGTCAAGCGCACCAACGGCAACCTGTACTTTGACTATACCGGCGATTTTACGGGCTGCGGTGTCGTGCTGGGCGATCTTTCCGACAGCACCCTGGCAGACCAGCTGGTAAAGTATCTGCCCGCTGTGCCCGCCATTGCCGCCCAGCAGGACGTGAACGAAGAGGGCTATGCCAACATTACCAAGCTGCCGCAGGGTCTGTACTTGGTCGTGCAGACCGAGGCATCCCACGGCTACGAGGCCATCAAACCATTCCTTGTGTCCATTCCGCTACCCGATGGCGACAACTGGATCTACGATGTGGACGCCACCCCCAAGGTAGGCGCTACCATCCCGGAAACGCCGGACACCCCCGACACCCCGGATGTGCCTGACACGCCGCCGGATACGCCCGACACACCGGACACCCCCGATCTCCCGGAGCAGCCGGACACACCGGATACGCCGGTGAGCCCCGGCACACCGGATAACCCGGTAAGTCCCGACAGCCCGGACAACCCGGTAAGCCCCGAGAATCCGGATAACCCGGTCTCCCCTTCCAACCCCGATAAGCCTGTTCTGCCCCAGACCGGCCAGTTGAACTGGCCCGTGCCGGTGTTGGCCTGCAGCGGCGTGCTGCTGTTTGCCGCAGGCTGGGTGTTGAACCGTCAGGGCAAAAAGGAAAACTGACTTTGCGCTCCTTTCTTTTCGGCACAGCGTGGCGTTGTGTACCGAATTTGCTCCCCCGCAAGGGGGAGCATTTTTTGTGCCCTTTCCCCTGCCGGGCGCAGCACGATTTTGAATGCGCTCCGCGTTGCTCTGCGCATAACCAGCGGAAAATATATTTTTTAATTTGCAATTCTGGAAAATCTGCGGATTTTCCAGAATTGCCTTTTCACGGGTGGGGTTTGGGCACGAACCCTCTCAGGCATCTCGCTTTGCTCGATGCCAGCTCCCCCGAAGGGGGAGCTTTTTGGGTGGAGCTGGCGAACGCAGTGAGCCTGAGGGGGTACACGCAAAAGAGCCGCTGTACAATTTGTACAGCGGCTCTTGTTTTATGCAGTTTGTTTATGTCTTACTGCTGCTGGGCGGCCTTTTTGGCCTCCAGTGCCAGAATGGCGTCGCGGCGGCTCAGGTTGATGCGGCCCTGCTGGTCGATGTCGGTCACCTTGACCACGATGGCATCGCCCACGGCAACCACGTCCTCTACCCGCTCCACGCGCTTGGTGTCCAGCTTGGAGATGTGCACAAGGCCTTCCTTGCCCGGGGCGATCTCCACAAAGGCACCAAAGTTCATCAGGCGGGTCACCTTGCCCTTGTAGATGGCACCGATCTCGGGGTCCTCCACAATGGTCTTGATGGTAAAGATGGCGCGCTTTGCGTCCTCCTGATCCACGGCGGAGACGAACACATGGCCGTCCTCCTGCACGTCGATCTTGCAGTTGCAGGTGGCGCAGATATCCTGAATGACCTTGCCGCCCTTACCGATCACGTCCTTGATCTTGTCGGTGGGGATCATCATGCTGAACATCTTGGGTGCCCAGCGGCTCAGCTCCTGACGGGGCTCAGCGATCACGGGCTTGATGATCTCGTCCAGAATATACAGCCGACCCTTGCGGCACTTCTCGAAGGCCTCGGCAATGATGTCGTAGGTCAGGCCGTCGATCTTGATATCCATCTGGATGGCGGTAATGCCCTTGCGGGTGCCGCCAACCTTAAAGTCCATATCGCCGTGGAAGTCCTCCACGCCCTGAATGTCCAGCATGGTCATCCAGCGCTCGCCCTCGGTGATCAGGCCGCAGGAGATACCGGCAACCGGAGCCTTGATGGGCACGCCTGCGTCCATCAGTGCCAGCGTAGAGCCGCAGATGGAAGCCTGAGAGGTGGAGCCGTTGGAAGAGAGCACCTCGGACACGCAGCGGATGGTGTAGGGGAACTCCTCCAAGGAGGGCAGCACCGGCACCAGAGCACGCTCGGCCAGTGCGCCGTGGCCGATCTCGCGGCGGCCGGGGCTGCGCGGTGCGCGTGCCTCGCCCACAGAGTACGGCGGGAAGTTGTAGTGGTGGATATAGCGCTTGGTCTGCTCGTCGGTCAGGTCATCCATCAACTGGTTGTCCTTGGTGCCGCCCAGCGTGCAGGTGGTAAGCACCTGCGTCTGGCCACGGGTGAACATACCGGAGCCGTGCACGCGGGGCAGGATGCCCACCTCAGCGGCCAGCGGGCGGATCTCGTTGATGCCGCGGCCGTCCACGCGCTTGCCCTCATCCAGCAGCCAGCGGCGCACCACGAACTTCTGCATCTTGTAGCTTACCAGATCCAGATCGGCGGCGGACAGGTCGGGGTATTCCTCGGCGATCTTGTCCATGATGGGCAGCAGGGCTGCGTCACGCACGTTCTTGTCGTCGGTGTCCATAGCAGCCTTGAAGTCGTCCAAGTACTTGTTCTGGATGGCGTGGAACACGTCCATGTCCAGACCCACCACCTGGAAGTCGATCTTCGGCTTGCCGCGCTCGGCCACGATCTTGTTGATGAACTCAATGATCTTCTTGATCTCAACGTGTGCGGTCTTGATGGCGGTCAGCATAGTGTCCTCGTCCACCTCGTTGGCGCCGGCCTCGATCATCACGATCTTATCCATAGTGGCGGCAACGGTCAAGGCAAGGTCGCTCACCTTGCGCTGCTCCTGGGTGGGGTTCAGCACGATTTCACCGTCCACCAAACCCACCTGCACGCCGCCGATGGGGCCGTTCCAGGGGATATCGGACACGGCGGTCACCAGAGAAGCGCCGATCATACCGGCGATCTCGGGGCTGCAATCCGGGTCAAGGCTCATGACGGTCATGGTGATGCACACATCGTTGCGCATCTCCTTGGGGAACAGCGGGCGCATGGGGCGGTCCACCACGCGGCTGGTCAGGATAGCGCGCTCGCCAGGGCGGCCCTCACGGCGCATAAAGCTGCCGGGAATGCGGCCTGCGGCGTAGAGCTTTTCCTCGTACTCCACGTTCAGCGGGAAGAAATCCACGCCCTCGCGGGGCTTGGGGCTCATGACCACGTTGCACATCACGCAGGTCTCGCCGTAGCGGATCAGTGCGCTGGCATTGGACAGGCCACACATCTTGCCCATTTCAACCTTGAACGGGCGGCCGGCCAGCATGGTTTCGTAGACCTTGAAGTTGTCAAAGGTCTCTTTGCGGGAACCAAATTCGATTGCCATTGTTTCTGCCTCCTTGTTTTTCGGATCGTTCTATCCAAAAAGCCGTGGCGTGCGCATTATAGCAATAAATCCAGCGTCCCTGCCCGCAGGCACGGGCGTTCGATTTACTGCTGCAATACGCTGCCACCGCTATTTTGTGCGCATGGGATACATGGAGTTATACATAAAGCAAAGGGCAGGTACCTTTGCGGTACCTGCCCTCCGTTAAAATTACTTACGCAGACCCAGAGTTGCGATCAGAGCACGGTAACGCTCGATGTCCTTCTTCTGGAGGTAGGCCAGCAGATTGCGGCGGCGGCCAACCATCTTCATCAGACCACGGCGGCTGTGGTGATCGTTAGGGTTCTTCTTCAGGTGCTCGTTCAGCTCGTTGATGTGAGCGGTCAGCAGAGCGACCTGAACCTCGGGGGAGCCAGTGTCCTTCTCGGTCAGAGCGACTTTGGCCATAACTTCCTGCTTATTCATAATACAGTACCTCTTTCAAGTAATTTATCTGCCTATGGCACAGCGGCGGGAAACGGTTCTCCCAAAAGCGGGCATACTCCCAGCCCCGTACCACGGTAACAGATACAGTATACCAGATTGCCCGGCAGATTGCAAGAAGATTTTTGTCCGCAAGCCTTAATTTTTTACAATGCCGCCCCAGTACAGCTGCACCTCCGGCAGCTTCTTTTTGCGCAGCAGAAACACGGTGGGGATCAGGTACACCGCCACCGAAAGCAGCCGCGAGGCATCGTAGCCGCTCACGCTCTCGGCCACGCTGGTGGTGCCGTACAGCCCGCCGATAAGCATGGCGGCAATGTCCATGGCGCTGTGCAGGAACACCGTCACCCACAGATTGCCGGTGCGGAAGTAGATGGCGGCCAGCATCACGCCCAGCGAGGCTGCAAACACACACTGCATCAGCACGCCAAAGGGTGCCGAGCCGAGCAGGTTGCTCAGGTGCGCCGCGCCAAACAGCACGCCGGACACAAGGCAGGCCTTCCACACCCCGGCGCGGGCGGTGCCGTAGCGCTCCAGCAGGGTCTGAGCAATGATGCCCCGGAACACCAGCTCCTCAGCCACGCCCACAAGGATCATGTTCAGCATAAAGGTCAGGATGCGGGGCAGCGGCAGCAGCGGCGTGTCCGGGCGACCAAAGGCCAGCGTCCCAACGGTCGTATACCCGATGAAAAACAGCGGGTACATGCCCACCAGCATTCCGTTCAGAAAGCCGCAGCCGCGCCGGTGCAACAGGTCCAGCCTGCCGGTGCAGGCCAGCAGCAAAAGCGCCACCACCAACCCCACAGCCTCCTGCACAGAACCCAGCAGATAGCCGTCCATAGTGTCAAAATCCGCGCCTGCCGCTGCCAGCCCGATGGTAGCCAGCAGGCTGAACACGACCATGCTGCCAAGGAACAGCACCTCGGACAGGATACAATAAAGAATGGGGTGCGCGGTGCGCAGCCGTTTGAGCATAAGTACAGCCCTCCCTATCAATGATAGCCCTATTCTACCACGATTTCCCCAAAAGCGATAGGGCGAAAATAAAGTGTGCTTCCGGGAGATCGGGGGTCTGTGAACGGCTTGCAGCATCTTTTTACAGAAAGTTCATGTAAAAACAGGCTAAAATAGCCTTGTAGATTTGACGTGTCTGCCGCTTTGGTGTATCATATACTTGTATTGTTATACGCGATTCCGGGCGCATCACAGCCCGATTTTTAAGATTTATGAGGTGTGACCTATGTCCCTTGTTGAAAAACTTTTTGGCAGCTTCTCTGACCGGGAGCTGAAAAAGGTGAACCCCATCACCAAACAGGTGCTGGCACTGGAGCCCAAGTATCAGGCCATGTCCGATGCCGACTTACAGGCGCAGACTGCCGCCTTCAAGCAGCAGCTGGCCGAGGGCAAAACGCTGGACGACATTCTGCCGGATGCCTTTGCCGTCTGCCGCGAGGCCGCATGGCGTGTGCTGGGCATGAAGCACTTCCCGGTACAGGTGACCGGCGGTATTGCCCTGCACCGCGGCGATATTGCCGAGATGCAGACCGGTGAGGGCAAGACCCTTGTGGCTACCCTGCCCGCCTACCTGAACGCCCTGACCGGCGAAGGGGTGCACATTGTTACCGTCAACGACTATCTGGCCAAGCGCGACAGCGAGTGGATGGGCAAGCTCTACCGCTGGCTGGGGTTGACTGTCGGTCTGATCGTGCAGGGCATGGACGGCGACGCCCGCCGGGCCGCCTACAATGCCGATATCACCTACGGCACCAACAATGAGTTCGGCTTTGACTACCTGCGCGACAACATGGTGACCTACAAGGCCAACATGG
>ERZ834382.1711-NODE-1711-length-17845-cov-2.920236_pt1 | contig 17845 bp, 18 predicted proteins | sample MGYA00519692_ERZ834382 | MGnify/ENA primary metagenome ERZ834382 (study PRJEB31850, sample SAMEA3708751) | human gut metagenome | biome: human gut; feature: human-associated habitat; material: faeces | place: China | collected 2014 ...
GACAACGATACCGGGTCTTTTGCGTGTCGTAACGGACATCACGCCGCTGGGGTAAGTTGACAGAAGGCTCCTGTATCTGGAATAGGAAGCTTTCTAAAATACAATTTCCATGCCAAGTCTATCACCGGGTTGTGTCTACAGCCGGAAAGGGAATTTTTCCGCCCAGATAAAGGGGCAGCCGGTCCCCTGCAGTGGAGATTCCCCGTTTGCCGGGGCAGAACTACGGAAGGATTGTACAGGGAGGCGTTCCGTTCCTGTGTCTAAAACGGAATTCCGTGAAGGATGGATCACGCTTTCTGAAAAACACCCTTTGATTTTTTACTGTAGGTAGACTAGCAAGTTGGAAGTTTCCAAGAGGTGTCCTGCGTACCGGCCCCGAATGTAAGAATTCTTATTCAGAATATGGGGTGCCTCATCGCTGAAGGGGATGGTTTACATAGGGCTCTTCACTCTGTCGTGCTGACGCAGGCACTGCGTTTTTGCGCGGATGTTGTTGACAGCTGTAGAAATACGGCCAGGCCAGTAAAAACGTATTTGGAGGGTTTATACCGATGCGTATTGTTTCCAAGGAAAGCCTTATTCCCGGGAAAACAAGCAAGATGGTGCTTGAGGCTCCGGAAATTGCTACCCATGCCAGACCTGGGCATTTTGTCATGCTCAGAATGACGCCTAACGGCGAACGTATTCCGCTGACCATCGCAGATACTGATCCGGAACGCGGGCTGATCACCATAGTTTATCTGGTAGTGGGCAAGTCATCGGCTGTTCTCGAAAGCTTTAATGAAGGGGATGACATTCTTGATGTGTGCGGCCCCCTTGGCCATGCTACGGATATCCGGAAGGTTGGTACTGTCATCTGTGTGGGCGGCGGAACGGGTATCGCTGCCATGCATCATATCGCCAAGGGGCATTATCTTGCCGGCAACCGCGTCGTCGGTATCATTGGCGCAAGGAGCAAGGACCTGCTGCTCTTCGAGAAAGAGCTGAAGGCTTTCGCTGACGAAGTGCTGATTGCCACTGACGATGGCAGCTACGGCCGCAAGGGCTTTGTCACGACGCTTCTGAAGGAGCGTCTTGAAGAGGACAAGAATGTGGCCGAGGTCGTGGCCGTAGGTCCCGTGCCTATGATGGCCGCGGTGGCGGATGTGACGAGACCCTTTGGTGTGAAGACGACTGTGAGCCTCAATCCCATTATGGTTGACGGCATCGGCATGTGTGGTGCCTGTCGTGTGACTGTCGGCGGCAAAACCCGTTTTGCCTGTGTTGACGGTCCTGAGTTTGATGGCCATCAGGTCGATTTCGCCGAACTGCGCCGCCGGCTTTCCGCTTATCGCGCCCAGGAACAGCAGTCCATGGAAGAATACAGGAGCAGCCATAATGGAAACTAAGAAAAAGAAGGGTGTGGGCACGCGCGCTCCGATGCCGTGCCAGCCTGCCGAGGAACGCAGGCATAATTTCAAAGAGGTTGCCCTGGGCTATGATGAGGCAACGGCCATGGCCGAGGCCGGCAGATGCCTGCAGTGCAAGAAACCTGGCTGCGTGACAGGCTGCCCTGTGGGCGTTCCCATCCGCGATTTCATCGGCGCCCTGCGTGAGGGCAATGTCGCCGAGGCTTACCGTCTGATCAAGACGGCCAACGCGCTTCCCGCGGTCTGCGGACGCGTGTGCCCCCAGGAGAAGCAGTGCGAGAGCAAATGCATCCTGAAGGCCAAGGGGCAGCCCGTGGCCATCGGGCGGCTCGAGCGCTACGTCGCGGATAACCACAGCGCCGCGACCGCATGCGAGGCCCAGACCGGGCATAACGCATGTGCCGCCCCTGTGCCGGGAAAACGTGTGGCCTGCATCGGCTCTGGCCCTTCCTCCCTTTCCTGCGCCGGATACTGCGCTTCCCAGGGAATCAAGGTGGATGTCTATGAGGCCCTTCATGAAGCCGGCGGCGTGCTCATTTACGGCATCCCTTCCTTCCGTCTGCCCAAGGATGTCGTGCATCGCGAGATTGACGGTCTTAAGGAACTTGGCGTTGACTTTCATCTAGACAGCGTCGGCGGCCGTACTTTCCAGATCCACGAACTCCTCGAAAAGTACGATGCTGTCTTTATTGGCGTTGGCGCCGGACTGCCGCGTTTCCTGGGCGTTCCCGGTGAAAATCTTGTGGGCGTTTTTTCTGCCAATGAATTCCTTACCCGCGTGAACCTCGGGCGTGCCTATCTTTTCCCGGAGTATGACACGCCTGTCTACCGCGGCTGCAAAGTGACCGTTTTTGGCGCTGGCAACGTTGCCATGGATGCCGCGAGGACGGCTCTGCGCATGGGCGCTGAAGAGGTGCGTGTCTGCTACCGCCGCTCCCGCGCCGAGATGCCGGCCAGGCTGGAGGAAGTGGAACATGCCGAGCAGGAAGGCGTGCAGTTCGAAATGCTCGTGGCTCCCCTGCAGTTCAACGCCGATGAGGAAATGCACCTGAAGAGTGTGTCCCTGCAGCGTATGGAGCTCGGTGAACCTGACGCCAGCGGACGCCGCCGTCCCGTCGCCATTCCCGGTTCCGAGTTTGAGCTGGAAACGGATCTTGCCATCGTGGCTCTCGGTACCCGCTCCAATCCCATTCTTCTTGAGGCCACGCAGGATCTCGAGAAGACCGAACGCGGATATATCAAAGTGAACGAGGAAACCGGAGAGACCTCCATACCCAATGTCTTTGCCGGCGGTGACATCGTTACCGGTGCGGCAACGGTTATTCTTGCCGCCGGTGCCGGCCGCCGCGCGGGTCAGGCCATCTGCCGCCGGCTGCTCGGCGAATAGGCTCTGCATTCCATTCGCAAAGCGCAGTGAGGGGGTGCTTTCTTCCTGAGAGGGGAGAAGGCGCCCCTTCTGCTTTTTTCGGGTTCTCCCCGCACGCGGACAGACGCTTGCAAAAAAGCTGTCCACGGCTTAGCTCAGAAGAAAAAAAGGAAAATCCGCCATGATTCTTGCCGATCTGCACAATCATACCTGTTATTCTCATGCCAGGGATTCGGTCCGTGACATGTACCAGTCCGCCGTGAACAAGGGCCTCAGTATTTTCGGCTTCTCCGAACACAGCCCGAGGCCTGAGCGTTTCACGTATACGCATGAATACCGGGAACGCCTGAACGCCCACCTCGGGGATTACGTTCGGGAGGTTCAGGAACTGAAGAGAGCCGGGGGCCCGTGCCGGGTGCTCTTTGGTATGGAAATAGACTGGTTTGAATCCGATCCCGAATTTGTGAAAAAGGCTGCCACCCAGTTCCCGTTCGATTATCTCATTGGCAGCGTGCATTTTCTGGGAACCATGGGATTCGATGACAAGGCCAGCGACTGGGAATGTCTGGATCAGAGCGCCCGCTTTGAAAAGTATGACGCGTATTTCAGAACCTGGCGAAAAATGGTCTCGAGCGGTCTTTTCAACATCGCGGCCCATCCTGATCTCATCAAAATTTTTTCCGTTGACAGCTTCCATACCTGGCTGGACAGGGAAGAGAATCAGCGCCTCGTCCGGGACGGGCTTGAAGCTCTCAAGGCCTCGGGCATGGCCATGGAAATTTCATCTGCCGGCATACGCAAACCCTGCCGTGAGATTTATCCCTGCGCGACCATCATGCGCATGGCGAGCGATCTGAAGTTGCCCGTGACCTTCGCTTCCGACGCACACACGACAGAGGATGTGGCCTATGGATTCCCCAGACTGGCTACCTACGCGAAGGCTTTCGGTTTCACGAAATCCGTCGTTTTTGACAACGGCAGATGTGAGAGCCTGGAGTTTTAATGTCCGAGATACTCTGCAGACTTGATCACGCAGGACTTTTCCTCCCCGGCGATACGGAGCGGAAGCCTATTCTCCGGGATATAACGTGGGACATTCATGCCGGAGAGCACTCTGTCCTCATCGGAGGCAACGGGGCGGGCAAGTCCACACTCCTGCGGCTTATCCACGGCGAAGCCTGGACGACGGAGGGGAGCGTTTCCTGGAACAGTGAAGGGACACTGGACAGCTCCAGGATCACGGGACTTTCCGTTTCAGCCCTTGTTTCGCCCGCCCAGCAGCAGCTTTTTCAGAAGCACGGCTGGGATATCACTGGGCTTGAGCTTCTCCTTACAGGATTTGACGGCTCTCATATGCTGTATACGCCTGGAGACGAGGCAAAAGTAAAGGCGGCTGTGGAGATGGCCAGGCGTCTGGATGCCCTGCCGCTTCTGGACAGGAGCATACGCACCATGAGTCAGGGGCAGCTGCGTCTGCTTCTGCTCGGCCGCGCGCTTGTGCGCCGCCCGCGCCTTCTTCTTCTGGACGAAAGCACGGACGGTCTTGACGGGAAGCACCGGGAAATTTTCGACAGTGTCCTTAAAGACGCGGCCCAGGAAAGCACGGTCATCATGGCGACACACAGAGAGAGCCGTATTCCCTCCTGGTGCAGGGTCCGCCTCTATATGCAGGAGGGAAGGCTGGGGCATACTCCGCCAGCTACGGAACATCAGATCAGCGCCGCTCCCGTGCAGAAAAGGGCTGTTCCCGTTCCTTCCGGTCCTCTTATTGAAGTAAGAAACGCGGATGTTTACATCGAAGGGGGAGAGACTCCTGTACTTTATGGGATTACATGGTCCCTGCAGCCTGGCGAGCACTGGCTTCTGAAGGGAGGCAACGGATCCGGAAAGTCCACGTTCCTGCGCCTTCTGGCCGGGGACGAGATCGTTGCCTGGCCTGGAGACATCTGCTTTCATTTTCCTGAAGTCCGCGCAGGAGAGATTCCCCTTGAAAACATCCGCAGGCATGTCCGTCTCGTTTCTGACCTCTCCGAGGCGTACTACGACTTCGATGTGACCTGTCTCGAGCTTGTGCTCTCAGGATTCGACAATACGGTCGGGCTGTACAGGACCTTCTCCGACGGAGAGGTGGAAGAGGCACGCATGCGCCTCGGTCAGATGGGGCTTTCGGCCCTGGCTGACACGTCCATCCGCCGCATATCCACAGGCCAGGCCAGACGCCTTTTCCTGGCACGGGCGCTCGCTGGAGGTCCTTCCGTCCTCCTTCTCGATGAACCCTGCTCAGGACTGGACATCCCTTCCCGGGACGCCTACCTGCAGGCCCTTGATGCGCTTGCCGCCGGCGGTATGCAGTATGTTTTCGTTTCGCATTACGAGGAAGACGCTCCTTCAAGCGCCGACAGGGTGGCGCAGATGAAGGATGGACATCTGACGGTGCTGCGCTAGTCCTCTGTGTAGAAGCGGCCTTCTGCTGAGAGCCTGACGGAACCGCTGACGGAAACCCCGTACAGCCCGCCGGGCTCCTCCTCTATGGATACGGACAGAACGTCCCCGCTGGGCTGACGGATGTCCATCCGGGATCTCCCCGTCTGCTGGAAAAGAAGCAGCGCCAGGGAAATGGTCGCTGATCCACATGCCTGCTCGGCACAGAGCGTATCCGCATCGCGGACGTAGACGATGGGATCTATGGAAAGTCCGCTGCCCTGCTTCCTCCACCATACGGCGCCGGCTGCTTCGCGGCTGGCCAGTCCTGTTTCCCTGAGAATTCGCATTCCTTCCTCCGGGGAAGGTCCTGGGGCGGGGTGCAGCGCCGTGTTGATGAGAAGGTGCGCGATGCCGGGGAACTCCACCAGATCTTTTCCGGCTTCCCTCTGAAGAACGGGAAGGGAACGAAAGCGGAGGGTGGCTTCAACCTGCCACGAAGGCAGAGAGCCCGTAACGCGCAGAGGGATACTGTCCGGCCATCCGGAAACACGCACGAGATAGGCACGGGGAGAGGACGGGGAAAAGTGGATGCCCTGCCTCAGTGCGCAGAGATCCAGGAGAGCCCCGAAACATCGTGTGGCGTTGACGCAGAATTCTCCGCCGGCCATAATCAGGCTGCCGTTTTGAGTGTCGACAAAGCCCGCCTGCTCGCCGCCAAGTTTCTGCTGGAGCAGGGCCCCGTGGGCAAGGGCCGCATGGTTTCCCGGCGTGTCCTGCGGAAAAAAGAGTGTCGTGTTGCCGCTCGGATCCCATTTAGAAAACTGAATGCTGCGCATGACTGCTCCTCTCTTATATTCTTTCGGGTGCCATATTTTAGTCACCGGGAAAGGCCGTGCGCAAGTTCCCCCCCCCGGTGTGTAGGCTGGCATAATACTTGCGATTTTTATGGAATGATAATATCGTCTCGGAAAATTAGTCGCGTGCAGGGGTTTGCTGTCGCGGCTCAAGCGCGTAAAAAACACGCCCTGGTAAAACCCGCTTTTCAGCGTATGGGCGCTTATGCGCAAAAAGACGATTGGGAGGTATTCATGAAATCTCTGCGTTTTCTGGTTCTTGCCGCTGCGCTGGTTCTCAGCTACGCGGTGGCTGCAGCCGCAGCTCCTGTGAACTGCACGAAAAAAATTGAAAGCTTCGACTTCGTCGTGGACTATTCCGGTTCCATGATGATGAAGAACACCAAGCTGAAGAAGGACAAGATCCTTGTTGCGAAAGACATCATGCATCGCATCAATGCCGACATTCCGAATCAGCAGTTTAATGCCGGCCTTCACACCATTTCCCCGAACGGCACCATCCTTGCCCATGGTCCGTGGGAACGCTCCACGATGGACAGGGCTATTGATAAGCTGAAGAGCAATTTCGATGTCTTCGGCCGTATGACCTACATGGGCGACAGCCTTTTCAAGTACCAGTCCTTCCTCAGCAGCATGAAGCGTGATGCTGCCCTCATTCTCTTCACCGATGGTGGCAACAACAGCGGCGTGGATTTTGTTGAAGTTGCCAGGCAGATTTACGCCCAGCAGCGCAACCTCACCATCCACATCGTCGATTTCTCTGAGACCCCCGATGAAAAGGCCAGCATCAAGGCCCTTGCCGCTCTCAACCCCAACGCCCAGTGCGTGAGGGCTGAAGACCTCGCCAAGAGCGACGCCGACCTCGAGCGTTTTGTCATCGCCGTGTTCTGCGGACAGCAGCAGAAGACCGAGTCCGTTATCGTTCTCCGTGGCGTTAACTTCGCTTTCGATTCCTATGCTCTTGACGCCAAGGCTCAGGGCATCCTGAACGAAGCCGCTGCCATCATCAAGGAGAACCCGGGCAAGCGCATCACGCTCCGTGGCTGGACTGACTCCAAGGGCTCTGACCGTTACAACGCCAAGCTCTCTCAGAACCGTGCCAACTCCGTTAAGAGCTACCTTGCCACCCAGGGTGTTCCGGCCAGCCGTATGGCCGCCATTGGCGCCGGCAAGTCCTTCAAGTACGACAATAGCACCGAAGAAGGCCGCTACATGAACCGTCGTACCGAAGTGAGCTTCGACTAGTTTTTTATCCCATAGATCCCTTTGCCCCGCCGGTGTCAGCCGGCGGGGTTTCTCTTCTCTATTTTTTGATTCGAGGTCTGTTTTTTTATGAAACTGCTTCATTCCTGCGCGGTTGCCGCCTTCTGTCTTCTTCTCATTGGCGGCTGCTCTTCTTCCGGCTCTGCTGCCGGGAGCGCTGCATCCGGGAAACCCGCCGTGGCTTCCAATTCTGGTTCTGATAAGGTTTACACCGGAAAGGAAGCCAAGATTAAGGCCGAACTGGATCAGACTGGTCGTGAGCTCGCAGGCCGCGCTGGCCGTACGCTTATGCCTTCCAAGTCCAAGCCAAACGTGGTTAAGGCCGGCAAGAAGAATTATCTGGCCAAGTATCTGACCGTTGATCAGAACAGTGTGACGACGAGCCTCCGCCCCGGCACGACCGCTTCGACTCCTTATGTCGGCGTCATCCAGTATGATGAAGTGACTATGGAATGCCGTGGCGCCACCAAGGCTGCCGCCATGTCTTCAAGCGACTGCTCCAAGGTCAGCACAACCAGCCGCAAGGAACTCATCCGTTACGACGGCAAGAGCTGGCAGTTCTAAATTTTTCATCTGACCAGAAATAAAAAAAGGCGGTCCTGAAGGGCCGCCTTTTTTGTGTCTGAACAGATACGATTCTGCTAGCAGGAAGTGTATTTTTCAGGAAGCTGGGAGATGATCCAGTCGGCACACTGAGACGGTGTGCGTGTGGCATCGCAGGCAATATCAGCGTACTTCGCGTAGAGCCTGCTGCGTTCCTCGCAGAGGGATTCCAGTGTCTGCCCTTTGCCGATGACAAGTCCGCGCTGGGGATTGCGGGAGACTCTTTCCTCGATGACCCGGAACGGGGCATCCAGACGCACGATAAGGCCGAGATCCCGGAGCCGCTTCATTCCCCGATCGCGGTAGACGACCGATCCGCCTGTGGAGATGACAGTGCGGCTGGTTCGCAGGGAACAGATGAAGTCCGCTTCCATGTTCAGGAACGCGTCCCGGCTCAGGGCGTCGGAAATATCCTGAAGTCTGGTGGCATACGCCGCCTCGATGAGCGAATCCGTATCGATAAATGCCCAGCCGAGAGCCCTGGCCAGGGCAACACCTATGGTTGTCTTGCCGCTGCCAGCCATGCCGATGAGGCTTATGCAGGGCAGAGAGGCCTTTGGTTTCTTGAGCAGCTTGACATCTGTGGACATGAAGTTTCTCCTTTTGTGCCCTGTTTTCAGCCATGCCAGTGAACCTGTCAAGCCATGGGACGTCAAACAGGGCTCCGGGCACTTGACGTCTTTGAAAGTGCCGTGTAAAAAAGTCACTCCATAGCAGAGGGGGGGAGACTATCATCCTGTAGTCAGCCGAAGAGTTTTCCCTTCCCCGCTTTGCATCAGATTTTTCATAAAGATTCCCGGATCTCCGGAATAAAAGGAGTTTTCAAATGAAAAGAACCTACCAGCCCAGCAAGGTCAGCCGTGCGCACACCCATGGCTTCCGTACCCGCATGGTCACCAAGAGCGGCCGCGCTCTTATTGCCCGCCGCCGTGCCAAGGGCCGCAAGACCCTGAGCGCCTAGTGATGGAGGAAACGGACGCCGCCAGGACCGGTTTCCCCCGGCGGGATGGCGTCCGGCATCCGCTGCCGAAAGAAAGTCTGATACGGAAGAACTCTGAGTATACCCTGTGTTATACGCAGGGCCGCAGGCTCCATACCAGACATTTCCTTCTTTTTGTCCTGCCCGGGGCAGGGGAGCACGACAACGTTCGTATGGGGACCGCTGTATCCCGTAAGGTCGGGCATGCGGTGGTCCGCAATCGTATAAAACGCCTGCTGCGCGAATGCTTCAGGCTGTATGTCCGCGGGCTTCCCGTGCAGTCTCGCATTGTTGTTGTCGCCAACCGCAGTGCAGGAAGAGACTGTCTTACGCTTCCCGTTGTTGTTTCCGAGATTAAAAGCGCGCTAGAGAGCTATTTCCGCCTCAGGGAGGAAAGATGAGGCATTTCTTGCGCGCTTTTTTTGTTTTACCTATCCGCTTTTACAAATTCTTCATCTCTCCGATACTGCCGCCTGCCTGCCGTTTCTACCCCACCTGCTCTGAATACGCCCTTGAAGCCATCATGACGCATGGCCTTCTGCGCGGCACATGGCTGGCAATCAAGCGGATCGCGCGTTGTAATCCTTGGGGCGGTTCTGGCTACGACCCTGTTCCTCCGCCGCGTCACAAGGATGTCTCCTAAGGGGAATACTTTTCATGCAAGACGGTAAAAATCTTATCATTGCCATCATTCTCTGCCTTATGGTTGTGGTGGGCTGGTCCTACCTTGGCGAAAAAATGGGCTGGGCTCCCAAACAGGATCCCCAGAAAATAGAAGAAGCCCAGAAGCAGCAGCAGGAACTTGCGGCGAAGCAGAAGGCCGAGGCGGAAGCGAAGGCTCAGGCTGCGGCCAATCCCCTGCCCCTGTTTGAACCTTCCGAAGGGAAGGACGTGAAAATTTCTACGCCGCTTTATACCGCTACCCTGTATACGGGGGGCGGCATTCTGCGTTCTTTCGAGCTTGATAAGTTCAAGGCTACCGTCGAAAGAAATTCCCCTGATGTAAACCTGGTTAACAAGGCATCCGCTGCCATGGCTCCTCTTGGCCTTGTGATCAACGGCCAGCCCTCCTGGAGCAGCGGCCAGTGGAACACTGATCTCAAGGAAGATATCACCGTCCCCGCTGGACAGACCCGGACAGTCACTCTTACCGGCAGAATCGGTGATCTGAATGTTGTCCGCGAACTGACCTTTGACGCTTCCACTTACGCCATCCGCGAAAAGGTGAGACTGACCCCCAACGTCCAGACGCCTGTGTCCGTGCGCGTAGGCTACACGGTTGGCGCAGACGCCAGCAACGCTCACGGCGGTCAGTATGACTCCATGCGCGTGGGCTGGGATGAAGGCGGCAAACTCAAGGAAGAGACCAGTGAGGATACCCTGAAGAATGGTGTCATGGCCACGGGTGATATCCTCTGGGGCGGTGCCATGAGCACCTACTTCCTGGCTGGCGTCATCCCCGCCAATTCCACGGGTGTCACTTTTAAGGGAGTTCTGCAGAACGGCGTCTACCGTGCGGCTCTTGAACAGGCACCGATCACCGTTTCTCCCGGACTTGAATCTGTTGTTTCCGTGTCCTACTGGTTCGGCCCCAAAGATCGCAAGATGATGGCTGCGGCCAGCGAGGAACTCGCCAAGAGTGTAGACCTTGGCATGTTCAGCATTATCGCCAAGGGCCTGCTCTGGATTCTTGAATTTTTCCACAAATACGTGGGCAACTGGGGCGTGGCCATCATTCTCCTGACAATCCTTATCAAGGTTGTCTTCTGGCCTCTGACGGCGAAGAGCTATTCCTCCATGGAAAAGATGAAGGAACTCGGACCCATGATGCAGAAGATCAAGGATAAGTATAAGGACGACAAGGAAGCCATGAACAAGGAAGTCATGGCTCTGTACAAGACCTACGGCGTGAACCCCGCCAGCGGCTGTCTCCCCCTGCTTATTCAGATGCCCGTGTTCTTCGGCCTGTATCAGGCTCTTCTGACCTCTATTGAGCTCAGGCACGCCGATTTTATCACGTACCTGCCCTTCACGGATAAACTCTGGCTTGTCGACCTGTCCGCGAGGGATCCCTTCTACATTACGCCCATCATTATGGGCATCACGATGCTTTTGCAGCAGCGCCTTACGCCTCAGGCCATGGATCCGCGCCAGCAGAAGATCATGATGGTTCTCCCCATCGTGTTTACGTTCCTTTTCCTGGCTTTCCCCTCCGGTCTGGTCATTTACTGGCTCTGTAACAACGTCATCTCCATTGGCCAGCAATGGTGGATGCTGCATAAGGGCTCGAAGAAGAAGCACGCAAAAGCACGCTAGGGAGGAGGTCATGGAAGGATTCAAGGAATTCCATGGCAAGAATCTTGATGCGGCCATAAAGGATGCCTGTTCATACTTTGATACCAGCCGGGAGCGTCTCGAAATTGAGATTCTTCAGGATGCCAGAAGCGGTATTTTCGGTATAGTCGGGGCCCGCAAGGCAATCATACGCGCCCGCCGTGCCCGTCTCAGGGATGCGGTGGAAAGCGTGCTTGGCGAGCATTACGGTCACAGGGAAACTCCTGCTGAGGCCGTTCCGGCACAATCCGTAAAGGGGGAGCCACCGGCTCCCGCCGCTGAAAGTGCCCCTGAAGTCCATGAGCCTCCGGCGGCTCCTTCTCCTGAGCCGCTGAAGGAACCCCCGGTTCAGACGCTCCCGGAGCCCGGGCAGGAAAGCGTATCCGCAGAGGACGAAGGCGCCGGGGAGGAACCTGCTGATCCGGAGGATTCCCAGCACTTCACTCCCTTTGAGGATGTTGATCCAGCTGTTGCGGAAAAAGAGGCCCTTGAGGTCATACGCAACCTGATCCGGCCTATTATAGGAACAGAAGCCGATCTCAGGGCCAGCGTTGGAGTCTCCCGCATTCAGGTCAGCGTGAATGGCGTGGACGACTGCGGGCTGCTCATCGGGCGTGAAGGCATGACGCTCGCCGCCATTCAGTATTTCGCTTCCCGCATCGTCTCCAGAAAACTGCAGGCATCCATACGGGTTCAGCTCGACGTGGGAGACTACCGGGAACGTCAGGGAGAGAAACTGAAGGAATTGGCTCTGGCTCTGGCTGAGAAGGTCAGGCAGACCGGACATCCGCTTTCCACGCGTCCCCTGTGCTCCTATCACAGGCGTATTGTTCATCTGTGCCTGAAGAATGTGGAGGGGATCCAGACGCGCAGTCAGGGCGAGGGAGCCAAGAAGCGCGTTGTCATTATGCGCAGGAAGCCGGAGTAGGGCGGTATGACAAAACAATCTTCAGGAGAAACGACCATCGCTGCCCAGGCCACGGCCCAGGGCAGCGGGGCCATAGCAATCGTCCGTCTCTCCGGTCCAGCCTCTCTCGATATTGTGCGCAGAATATTCCGGCCGGCTTCGGGAAGGATAGATGAATTCGTCCCCTGGAAACTGCGCCACGGCCGTGTGCTCGATGCGGAAGGGGAGCCTCTGGATGATGTCCTCTGTGTCTTCATGCCCGCGCCGCACACATATACGGGGGAGGACTGCGCCGAAATACAGTGCCATGGCGGCCAGGCTGTCGTAAACCAGATCCTGTCTTCCTGCATCGCGGCGGGGGCTGAGCCCGCGCGCCGCGGCGAATTTTCCTACAGGGCCTTTCTCAACGGAAGAATGGACCTGAGCCAGGCCGAAGCTGTGGCAGAAATGATCTCCGCTCCCGGCAGAGAAGCCATGCGGCTTTCCCTGAAGCGTCTGGACGGCACGCTCGGCCGGCGGGTGGACGAGGTGCGTGAAAGCCTTGAAGAGTGCCGGGTGCAGATAAGTCTCGCCGTAGATTTTCCTGATGACCCTGCCCCGCGAACATTTTGCCGGTGTTGTGCAGAACGCGGTTTCCTCCCTTGGGAAACTGCTTACGGGGGCACGCAGGGCCAGGCTGGTGGAAAAAGGCGCCCATGTCGTTCTGGCCGGGGAAGTGAACGCCGGCAAGTCCAGCCTCATGAATGCCCTGCTCGGGCGCAGCCGTGCCCTTGTTACCAGCATACCCGGTACAACGCGGGACTTTCTTGAGGAAGATTTGGAACTGGACGGGCTTCCTGTGCGTATTGTCGATACGGCTGGTCTGCGATCTGCCAGTGACCCCGTGGAAGCTCTGGGCATTGAGTCAAGCCGGAGACAGATTGGCGACGCTGACTGTCTTCTTTTTGTGGTGGACGGAGCGGCCAACACTGATCTTGAGGCCTACCTCCGTTCAGATGTTTTTATTGATGCCTGGAAAAAAAGCGGGACATGTCCGTTTCTGCTCGTCTGGAACAAGACTGATCTCAGACCCGCTCCTTCTTTTCTGAAGGACTGGAAGGGCGACGGCTCGCGTCCGGCAGCCTGTGTCGCCATTTCTGCTGAAAAAAGTGTTAATCTTGATGCACTTGCTGAGCGTGTACGGTCTTTTCTCATAAAAGACGCTCCTCAGGGCGAAGATGTCGCTCCGAACATACGTCAGACAACGTCACTTGAGGCAGCTCTGAATGAATTAAATGGGCTTTTAGGTGACATTGCTGATGGATTGCCATATGATGTTCTTTCGGTCAGGCTCGATCTTGCCTGTGTGCATCTGCGGGATGTTGTTGGTCTCGGAACTTCGCAGGATGTCCTGAACCGTGTTTTTTCAAGTTTCTGCATCGGTAAATGATGCATCAGCTCGGTCCGGCCATCTGAGGCAGCTCTGAGTAAGGCGGGTGGGTATAATGGACCTTGATGTGTATCGCAGAAGGATGAGTAGCGAGGAAATCAATGCCCTTCCCCTCGTTCATTATGAAGGACCGATCACGCTGATCCGCACGACTGGCGAACTCGCAAAGGCCATTGAGGATATTGGACAGGATCCCGTGCTCGGCTTTGATACGGAGACGCGTCCGACATTCCGTAAAGGGCGGGTGAATCCGCCTGCGCTCATCCAGCTGGCTACGGCGGGACATGTGTACCTGATTCAGCTCTCCTGGCTCCCGCTGGGGCAGGCTCTTACTTCCGTATTCGCCAATCCCCATCAGATTAAGGCAGGGGTCGGTATCGGTGAGGACATGCGTGAACTGGCCAAGCTCTACCCCTTCACGCCGGCGGGGCACGTAGACCTCGGACGCATTGCCTACCAGCATAAAATCTGGAGCAGGGGGCTTAGGCCGCTCACGGCGAACTTCTTCAGACAGCGCATTTCCAAAGGATCGCAGTGTTCGAACTGGAGCCTCAGGGAACTGAGTGAGAAACAGATGGTCTATGCAGCCACGGACGCCTGGATAGGCCGCCGCCTTTTCATGAAGATGCGGGACCTCGGGCTTGTGGATACACTTGCCCAGGAACCCTGATCGCCCTTCCATGGACGTAACAGACGCATGAAAGAAGACAGGAGAGATACGGCCCCGGAGGCCGGGGCTTCCCTGACAGCCGGTGAGGCGGATGACGGGTGCCGTGTTGATGCCCTTCTTTCCCGGCTTGTTCCGGGCATGGGTGTGCGCGGCAGGCGCAGGTTTTTAAAAGAGGGGAGGGCGCTTCTGAACGGACACCCCGTGAAAGCCGGGACGGCTGTGCGCGCGGGAGACCGTCTGGAAATCGTGCCGCTGAAGGTGTCTTCCTCCTCCATGCCTGAGGCGAGGCTTCTGGCCCGCAGAGGCGGCTTCCGCGTTTTTTTCAAGCCAGCGCTCCTGCACACGGTTGCCCTGGCCGGCAGCGGAGAAGAGAGCTGTGCCAGCCTGGAAGGGCAGATCGCAGGCCTGCTGGAAGGTGAAAACTGCTGTCTTCTCCAGCGCCTTGATTTCGCTACGTCGGGCCTGGTCTGCGGAGCCGCGGATGAAGATTCCGCGTCTCTCTTCAGAACTGCTGAACGGGAAGGCCGTGTAAAGAAATGCTATGTCTGCCTGCTGGAAGGGCACACCACTGAGGATGTCCACGTCAGACGGCGCCTCGTTTCCTCGGGAGGTGCCGCAGTGCGCGCGCTCCCGGAGGATGATCCCGATCCTGTGCGGTCAACCTTTTTTCATCCTCTTCTTTCCTTTACAGAGGCCGAATGCCGGCCTGAAGGCAGCCGGGACAGAATGATTACCCTGGCCGGCTGCGTCATACACCGGGGGTTCCGTCATCAGATTCGCGCCCATGCCGCGTCTCTTGGGCTCCCTCTTTATGGAGACACGCTTTACGGTGGAAAACCGGCCGGATGGGGACTGCCTTTTTATCTGCACCATGGTTTTCTCTCCTTCGGAGGCATGGCGTTCAGCGTTTCCCCGGACTGGAAGCTGGCAACCTTTATTCAAAAAAAAGCCTGCGAATGGTTTACAGAGTGCGCCGGGAAGGGCTAATTTAGGCGGAATGTTACAAAAGTGCTACAATAGTGTCACAAATGTGAAACATTATTGCTGCAGACCGGTTGAGACAGAGCTCCGGGATTGCAGGGGAGATTGATATGCTGCCTTCCTTCCTGCCGAAAACGATTCCATTTTTTGAAATGCTAGAAGAGCAGAACAAGATGCTCCGGGCGGTTTCCCATGAGGTCAGTCTGCTTTTCAGCGGAAAGAGCGAGCCAGAGGCGTGCGGCGGTGCTGTGGCCCGGCTTGAGGCCGAAGCCGATCAGAAACACAGGAATATCGTCCGCTCGCTTTCACAAACGTTTATCACACCCATCGACCGGGAAGACATTCTGCGTATAGATCAGGGACAGGAGGAATGCATAGACCGTCTGCAGGGCCTGGTGACAAGGGTTATCGTCAGCGGGTTTGATCGCATCCGTTTCCCTGCCTCCAAGATCGTCCAGAACATCGACGCTATGCTTGAGCTGACGGGGCTCATGCTCGACGGACTCTCGAAGAGGAAAGACTGTCACAAGACGAGGGTCTTCCGTTCCCTGAAGGAGGAATGCGACAGCATCCTGGCCGTAGGTCTGGCGGAACTCATGGATCCGCAGGGCGATCACCCCGCCGAACTCATTGACGTAATAAAATGGAGCCGGATTTACGATAAACTCGAGACTGTCCTCGATCAGGTGAACAACCTTTCCGAAGCTCTTGAAGAAGCGGTACTGAAAAATGCTTGATGTACCGCTTCTTCTTATTTTGATAGTCGTAACGGCTCTCGTTTTCGACTACACCAACGGTGTGCATGACTGTGCCAACGCGATCGCGACCATTGTTTCCACACGCGTGGCATCCCCGGGGCTTGCTGTTGCCATGGCGGCCAGTCTCAACCTTCTCGGTGCGCTTCTTGGCACAGAGGTCGCCAGAACCCTCGGCGGCGGGCTTGTCTACCCGTCCGTCGTCGAGGGCTGTCAGATACTGGTGCTCGCTGCCCTCGTAGGAGCCATCTTCTGGAATCTGTTTACCTGGTACCTCGGCATACCCTCGTCTTCATCCCATGCCCTTGTAGGCGGACTCGTGGGAGCCGCACTTGCGCACGCAGGGACGCAGGCCGTCAATTTCCAGGGATTGTTCATGAAGGTTGTGCTGCCGTTTCTCTGGGCTCCGCTTCTGGGTTTTTGCGGCGGCTTTCTGTTCATGCTGATTATTTACTGGACCTGCTACCGGTTCCGCCGTGCGAAGGTCAACGCCGCCTTCAGGCATCTGCAGTTCGTTTCCTCCGGCTTCCTGGCTCTGAGTCACGGACTCAATGACGCGCAGAAAACGATGGGCGTTGTTACGCTGGCCCTGTTGCTTTTCGGGCGCATCGACACCATGGATGTGCCTCTCTGGGTCAAGCTTTCCTGTGCCGTGGCCATGTGCCTTGGTACGGCTTCAGGCGGCTGGAAGATTATCCGGACCATGGGCAGCCGTATCTTCAAGCTGGAGCCCATGCACGGGTTCGCGGCCGAGTCTGCCACAGGTTGTACCATTGTGTTTGCGAGCATTCTTGGCGCGCCAGTCAGCACCACTCACGTGATTTCCTCGGCCATATTCGGAGTGGGATCATCAAAGCGCGTGAATGCCGTGCGCTGGGGCGTGGCCTGGCAGCTGGTTGTCGCCTGGGTACTGACCCTTCCCTGTTCGGGGCTGGTGGGGGCTCTGGCCTATTGGGGACTCTCCGCCGTCCTGCCTTAGATATACGCTGACGCAAAAGGGGCTGCTTCCATGTGGAAGCAGCCCCTTTTTTAGGTACAGGAATAATTTTCTGTTACTTGCCGGCGAGAATATCGGCCAGGGTATCAACAAAGAACTTCAGATCCGTCTGGGGGACGTTCAGTGCAGGCAGAAGCCTGAGCGTCGTTTCGTGGCACAGGCTGCAGATGAAACCGCGCTTGAGGAGTTCGTTCCAGGCTGGACGGGCAGTATTGAAAAGTTCGATGCCTACGAAGAGACCACGGCCGCGCACAGCCTTGATTTTGTCAGGCATGGCCTTCTGCAGGGCGCGGAGCTTGTCCAGAAAATCGGCCCCGAGGGCACCGGCTCTTTCGGCGAGGTGGTCGCGGAGCATGATTTCGACGACTTTGGAGGCAACGGCTGCGACGAGCGCTCCGCCGCCGAAGGTGGTAGCGTGGCTCCCGGTGGTGAAGCCCTTGGACACTTCCTCCGTAGCCAGAATGCCGCCCATGGGCAGGCCGTTGGCGAGAGCCTTGGCCATGCTGATGATGTCAGGCCTGATGCCGTAGGTCTGGAAAGCCCAGAATTTGCCGGTGCGGCACATGCCGGCCTGCACTTCATCGCAGATGAGCAGAATGCCGCGTTCATGGCACAGTTTTTCCACGCCGCGCACGTAGTCATCATCAAGAGGAAGCACGCCGGCTTCGCCCTGGATGCATTCCATCATGACAGCGCAGGTCCTGTCGTCGACAGCAGCCTCCAGGGCGCTGAGGTCATTGGCCGGTACCTGCTTGAAGCCTCCGGCCACGGGAGTGAAACCATCCATAAGATCGGCCCTTCCTGTGGCGGCCAGGGTGCCGAGCGTGCGTCCGTGGAAACAGCTCGTCAGGGTAATGATATCAGGCGCGTCGCG
>ERZ834382.1750-NODE-1750-length-17522-cov-4.240339_pt1 | contig 17522 bp, 18 predicted proteins | sample MGYA00519692_ERZ834382 | MGnify/ENA primary metagenome ERZ834382 (study PRJEB31850, sample SAMEA3708751) | human gut metagenome | biome: human gut; feature: human-associated habitat; material: faeces | place: China | collected 2014 ...
TATGGGCCACGGCACCTCCCACACCGCAAAGGTGAGCTACAGCCAGATGCAGACCACCATGCAGACTCTGGGCTACGACAACGTGTTCATCGGCACCGTTGAGGGCGAGCCGGAAGAGACCGCCTGCGAGAACGTGATCGAGGCTGTCAAGGCTGCCGGTTACACCAAGGTCGTCCTGCGCCCGCTGATGGTCGTTGCCGGTGACCACGCCAACAACGACATGGCCGGTTCCGACGATGATTCCTGGCTGAGCATGTTCAACGCTTCCGGCGCATTCGAGTCTGTGGACTGCCAGATCGCAGGTCTGGGCGAGATCGCTGATATCCAGCAGCTGTACATTGCCCACACCAAGGCTGCCATTGATTCCCTGAACGGTTAATTTTTCCTGCCCTCTCCGTCTTGCTGCCGCCCGCGCGGGAACCTGACAGAGAGGGTTCTTTTTTATCCCGAATCATGTTATAATAAACCTGATTTTTGCAATTCTTTATAAAGGTAGAGGTATATTTCCATGAAACGCATTCTTTCCTGTGTTGTCACCGCTTCTCTGGCACTGAGCCTGCTGGCAGGCTGCGGCGCTTCTTCCACGGCATCTTCGGTTGCTTCCGACGCTGCTTCGTCCGAAGCCACTTCCGCTGCGGCGTCTTCTGCCGCTGAAACTGCCTCCCTGCCGGACGGCGTATACACCGCCGACTTTGAGACCGACAGCAGCATGTTCCACGCAAACGAAGCCTGCGACGGCAAGGGCACCCTGACTGTGGAGAACGGCCAGATGACCTTCCACGTCAGTCTGGCATCCAAGAAGATCGTCAACCTGTATCCGGGCAAGGCCGCCGACGCCGAGGCAAACGAATCCGACTGGCTGCAGCCCACCACCGACACCGTCACCTACTCCGACGGCACTTCCGAGGAAGTGTACGGCTTCGACATTCCGGTCTCTGCGCTGGATACCGACTTTGACCTGGCCATTCTGGGCACCAAGGGCAAGTGGTACGACCACGTGGTCAGCGTGCGCAATGCTGCCGAGAAGGCCGCTGACGCCGAGGTTCCTGCCGACGGCAGCTATACCTGCGAGGTGACGCTGGAGGGCGGCTCCGGCCGCGCCACCGTGGAAAGCCCCGCCGCCCTGACCGTGGCTGACGGCAAGATGACCGCCACCCTCGTTTGGAGCAGCCCCAACTACGATTACATGATCGTGGACGGCGAAAAGTATCTGCCCACCAACACCGAGGGCAACTCCACCTTTGAGATCCCCGTGGCTGCTCTGGATACGGCTCTGACCGTGACGGCCGACACCGTCGCCATGAGCACCCCGCATGAGATCGAGTATACGCTGACATTTGCAGCAGACAGCCTGAAGTAATATGAAACTCACCCGAAAACAATTTCTCTGTGCGCTCCCGGCGGCGGCGCTGGCGCTGGCCGGCTGCGGCGAAAAGAGCCAGCCTGCCAATACGGAAAGTCTTGTTTTTTCGCATCATTACACGCTGGACTATGCGCAGCAGTTCACCGCCGACTGTTACGAGGGCGGCTATACCCTGCTGACCCTCCCGGGCGACGGCTCAAAATTTCTCGTTGTACCGGAAGATGCCGCCGAGGTGGACAACCTGCCTGCCGACGTGACCGTACTGCGTCAGCCGCTGAACGACCTCTATCTCGTCTCCACCTCGGTGATGGACCTGATCCTGCATCTGGACGCGCTGGACAGTATCGCGCTCTCCGGCACCAAGGCTGAGGGCTGGTATCTGCCCGAAGCAAAACAGGCCATGGAGGACGGGCGCATCGCCTACGCAGGCAAGTACAGCGCACCGGACTACGAGCAGATTCTTGCCGCCGGGTGCAGCCTTGCCATTGAGAACACCATGATCCTGCACACCCCGGACGTCAAGGAGCAACTGGAGCACTTCGGCATCCCGGTGCTGGTGGAGCGTTCCAGCTACGAGAGCGGCCCCCTGGCACGGATGGAGTGGATCAAGTTCTTCGGCATCCTGCTGGGCAAAGAGGAGCAGGCCGAACAGGTGTTCGCCGCGCAGGAAGAGCGCATTGCGCCCCTGCTGGATCAGCCTTCCACCGGCAAGAGCTGCGCCTTTTTCTCGCTTACCTCCAACAACCTTGCCACCGTGCGCAAGGGCAGCGACTACGTTGCCCGGATGATCGAGATGGCCGGCGGCAGCTATGTGTTCTCCGACCTGACCGAGAACGGCAACAGCCTTGCCACCATGAACCTGCCGCTGGAAGATTTCTACGCCGGGGCAAAGGACGCCGATGTACTCATCTACAACAGCGCCATCGAGGGCACCGTCTCGTCGGTGAGCCAGCTGACTGAAAAATTCCCGCTGCTGAGCGAGTTCAAGGCAGTGAAAGACGGTCAGGTCTGGTGTACGGCACAGAGCCTGTTCCAGCAGAGCATGGAGCTGGCCGACCTGATCCTTGACATGAACCGCGTCTTTACCGAGGGCACCCCTGCCCCGGAGACGCTGAAGTTCCTCGTGCATGTAGACTGAACGACCGACTGAAAGGAGCATCCATGACCCGAACCCGACGCCTTGCCGTCTCTTATCTCGTTCTGGCGCTGGCACTGGCGGCGCTGTTTGCACTGAACCTGTTCTGGGGCAGCGTATCGCTGGCCCCCGGCGCAGTGCTGGCGGCGCTGCTGGGCAAAGGCAGCGATGCCCTTTCCGTAAACATCATCCTGCAGTTGCGCCTGCCCCGGGCCGTGATGGCGGCGCTGCTGGGCGCAGCGCTTTCGGCGGCGGGCTATCTGTTGCAGACCTTTTTTGCCAACCCCATTGCGGGGCCTTTCGTCATGGGCATTTCCAGCGGTGCCAAGCTGGCCGTGGCTCTGACCATGGTGATGTTTCTGAACCGGGGAATGCTGACCAGCTCGGTGACCCTGATCGTTGCCGCCTTTGCAGGCGCTATGGCCGCCATGGCCTTTGTGCTGGCGGTGGCGCGGCGGGTGCAGCGCATGAGCATCCTTGTCATCTGCGGCGTCATGATCGGCTACATCTGCTCCGCCGTCACGGACATCGTGGTGGCTTTTGCGCAGGACTCCAACATCGTCAACCTGCACAACTGGTCACAAGGCAGTTTTTCCGGTATGACATGGGCGAACGTCCGGGCGGCAGCGCTGGTGGTGCTGCCCGCGCTGGCGGCGTCCTTCCTGCTTTCCAAGCCCATGGCGGCCTACCAGATGGGCGAAGAATACGCCCGCAGCGTGGGCGTGAACGTCCGGCCTTTCTCGGCGGCGCTGGTGCTGCTTTCCAGCCTGCTGGCAGCCTGCGTCACCGCCTTTGCAGGCCCCATCTCCTTTGTGGGCATCGCGGTGCCCCATCTGGTCAAACAGATACTGGGCAGTGCAAAGCCCCTGCATGTGCTGCCGGGGTGCTGCCTGGGCGGGGCAGCATTCTGCCTGTTCTGCGACCTGCTGGCGCGCAGCCTGTTCGCCCCCACCGAGCTGTCCATCAGTTCGGTGACGGCGGTGTTCGGTGCGCCGGTGGTCATCTGGCTGCTGGTGCGGCGGAATCAGGAGGGCGCACGATGAAGGAAAAAATGCTCTGCCGAACCGAAGCCCTTGCCATCGGCTACGGCAAGACCCCGCTTTTGCGGGACATCACCCTCGGAGCCGAAGCCGGGCAGATCCTTGCCCTCATCGGCCCCAACGGCGCGGGCAAATCCACCCTGCTGCGGACGCTGGCAGGGCAGCTGGCGCCCATGGGCGGGGCAGTGCTTCTGGACGGCACCCCGCTTTCCGGCTGCACCGGCACCGCCCGCGCCCGCAAACTGGCGCTGATGGTGCCCCACAGCCGCCGGATAGAGCTGACTACCTGTTTTGACTTTGCATCCGCCGGGCGTCACCCCTACACCGGGCGGCTGGGCATTCTGTCCGATGAGGACAGGCAGCAGGTGCGGCAGGCGCTGGAGCTGGTGGGCGCTGCCGCCCTTGCCGACCGGGATTTCAACCGTATCAGCGACGGCCAGCGCCAGCGCATCCTGCTGGCGCGCGCGCTGTGCCAGCAGCCGGAAGTGATCCTTCTGGACGAGCCGACGTCTTTCCTTGACATCAAGGGCAAGATCGAGCTGCTGACCATCCTGCAGATGCTGGCGCACGAACGCGGCCTTGCCGTGGTGGTAAGCCTGCACGAGCTGGAACTGGCGCAGAAGATCGCAGACCGGGTGGTCTGCGTCTCGCCGCAGGGCGTTTCTGGGGTACTCTCCCCCGCCGAAGCCTTTGCCCCGGACAATATCCGGGCGCTGTACGGCCTTTCGGAAGAACAGTACACTGCCCTGTACGGCGCACCGGCTCCGGCAAAGCCGCAGGCATCGGAATCACCGGAACCCCCGAAGCAGACTTTTGAGCACTATGTCCGCAGCGGGCAGAAACTGCTGCGTTGCGGCTATACCACCGGCACCTGTGCGGCGCTGGGCGCGGCGCGGCTGCTGCTCACCGGCCATGCGCCGGAGACGGTGGCTCTGCGCACCCCCAAGGGCATCGTGGTGGAGGTGGCTCCCATCTTCTGCCGCCTGACCGATGCCGGGGCGGAATGCGCCATCCGCAAGGACGGCGGCGACGATGTGGACGTGACCACCGGTCTGCCGGTGGTCGCGTCGGTCACACTGGAACCGGCCGTGCCCGGGGTGCACATTTCCGGCGGCGAGGGCGTGGGCCGGGTGACGAAACCCGGCCTTGACCAGCCGGTGGGTGAAGCCGCCATCAACCATGTGCCCCGGCAGATGATCGCCGAAGCCCTGCAGCGGGAGGCCGAAAACGCCGGGTATGCCGGCGGCTTTGCGGTGGTCATTTCCATCGAAGGCGGTGCCGAAGTTGCAAAACGCACCTTCAACCCCCACATCGGGGTGGAAGGCGGGCTGTCGGTTCTGGGCACCAGCGGCATTGTGGAACCCATGAGCCAGCAGGCCATTCTGGACACCATCCAGCTGGAAATGAATCAGGCCGCCCTGCGCCCCGGCACGCCGAAACGGCTGGTACTGGCACCCGGCAACTACGGGCTGGACTATCTGGCCGCCGCCCTGCCGCAATTTGAACGGTTCCCGGTGGTCAAGACCTCTAATTTTATCGGAGACACGCTGGATATGGCCGCAGCGGCAAAGTTTGACGAAGTGCTTCTGGTAGGCCATGTGGGCAAGCTGGCCAAGCTGGCGGCGGGCGTGATGAACACCCACTCTCACACCGCCGACGGACGGGCCGAAGTGTTCTGCGCCCACGCGGCAGTCTGCGGGGCATCCCGCGAAGTGTGCGCCGCCCTGATGGACGCCGCCACCACCGACGCGTGTCTTGACATTCTGGACGCGGCAGGACTGTGTGCCCCGGTGCTGGAAAGCATCCTTGCCGCTGTCCAGCTGCATCTCGACCGCCGGGCAGGCGGGGCGTTCCGGGTGGGTGCGGTGCTGTTCTCCAACCAGCACGGCCCGCTGGGCGAAACTGCCATTGCAAAGGAGCTGATGCGCGAATGGCAGAACTGAAAGGCACCTTTTACGGGGTCAGTGTCGGCCCCGGCGACCCGGAACTGCTGACCCTGCAGGCCGTGCGGCTCATCCGGCAGTGCCCGGTGCTGGCCGCGCCCCGGACTTCTTCCGGCCGGATGCTGGCGCTGGACATCGCCCGCCGGGCACTGGGCGAAGAGCTGGACGGCAAGACCATTCTTCCTTTGCAGTTTGCCATGAGCCGGGACAGGGATGTCCTGCGCGCTTCCCACGAAGCGGCGGCTGCTGCCGTGCGCCCCTTTCTGGACGCCGGGCAGGATGTGGCCATGCTGAACCTCGGGGACGTTTCCGTCTATGCAACCTTTGGCTATCTGCAGCGCCTTCTGGAAGCAGAGGGCTATCCCACCGCCATGGCGGCGGGGGTGCCCAGCTTCTGCGCGGCGGCGGCGCGGCTGAACCGGCCCTTGACCGGCGGCATGGATGCCCCGCTGACCATTGCGCCCGGCGGCTGGGCTGACCGCGTTCTGGACACACCCGGCACCAAAGTGCTGATGAAAAACGGCACGCAGCTGCCCGCGCTTTTTGAGAAACTGGCAGCATCCGGAAAGCTTGCCGGCAGCGCCCTTGTGTGCAGCTGCGGCCTGCCGGACGAAGCCGTTTACCCTGATCTTTCGCTTGACCGGCCGGAAGGGCCGGCAGGCTATTTTGCTACGGTACTGGTAAAGGAGTGATACCATGATCCATTTTGTAGGCGCAGGCCCCGGTGCACCGGATCTCATCACCCGGCGGGGCGCGGCATTGCTGCAAAACGCTGACTGCATCATCTATGCGGGCAGTCTGGTCAACCCGGCTCTGCTGGGGCTTGCCAAAGAGGGCTGCGCCATTTATAACAGCGCCGAAATGACGCTGGAACAGGTGCTGGACGTGATGCGGCAGATGGAAGCTGCAAGCAAGACCACCGTGCGTCTGCACACCGGCGACCCCTGCCTGTACGGTGCCATCCGGGAGCAGATGGACGTGCTGGACGCCGAGGGCATCGCCTACGACGACACCCCGGGCGTGTCCAGCTTCTGCGGGGCGGCGGCGGCGCTGAACGCCGAGTACACTCTGCCCACCGTGAGCCAGACGGTCATCATCACCCGCATGGAGGGGCGTACTCCGGTACCGGAAAAAGAAAAGCTGGCGTCCCTTGCCGCCCACGGTGCTACGATGGTGATCTTTTTGTCCATCGGCCTCATTGATAAGGTGCAGCAGGCGCTGCTCGAGGGCGGCGCTTACACGCCGGACACTCCGGCGGCAGTGGTGTACAAGGCCACATGGCCGGAGGAAAAAACTGTCCGCTGCACAGTGGGCACCCTCGCCGCAAGCACCCGCGCGGCGGCCATCACCAAAACGGCGCTCATCGTGGTGGGCGGCTTCCTTGGCAAAACCTACGAGCGCAGCAAGCTGTATGACCCCGCCTTTACTACCGAGTTCCGCCGGGGGACGGACCAGTGACCCGGGCGTATCTGGCCTTTACCGAAAAAGGCCTTGCCCTTGCGGAAAAGCTCAGCGCGGCATATCCCGGCAGCGTAAACCTCTGCGGAGTGGGCAGCGTGAAGCTTTCCGACTGGACAGCGCAGCAGTTTGCACAAAGCAACGCACTGATTTTTGTGGGGGCTGCAGGCATCGCCGTGCGGGCCATCGCGCCCCACTGCAAAAGCAAGGCATCCGACCCCGCCGTGGTGGTGCTGGACGAGTGCGGGCAGTTTGCCATTCCCATCCTGTCCGGCCATCTGGGCGGTGCCAACGACCTCGCCCGCGCCCTTGCTGCCGTGTGCGGGGCGGTGCCCGTCATCACCACCGCCACCGACGCCAACCATATTTTTGCGGTGGATGAGTGGGCAAAGCACCAGAACTGCACCGTGCAGGAGCCGGAGCGCATCAAGCTTGTCAGCAGCAAGCTGCTGGCCGGTCAGCCTGTGCATTATGCATCCGACTGGCCGGTAGCAGGCACCCCGCCAAAGGGCGTGACGGCAGACGGCACTGCGCCGGATTTTGCCCTCACCCTGACCCCGGCGGGCAATGCGCTGCACCTTGTGCCCCGCATCGGGGTACTGGGCATCGGCTGCAGGCGCGGCACCCCGGCAGATGTGCTGGAAACCGCCTTTGCGGCGTTCTGCGCCGGGCACAGCCTTGCGCCGCAGTGCATCGCGGCGGCGGCAAGCATCGATCTGAAACAGAACGAGCCGGGGCTTCTGGCATTTTGCAAAACGCACGGCTGGCCGGCGGAGTTTTTCTCCGCCGAACAGCTGCGCAATGTGCCCGGCAGCTTTACTCCCTCCGCCTTTGTGCGCAGCGTCACCGGCGTGGACAATGTCTGCGAGCGGGCGGCGGTGCTGGCGGCAGGCGGCATGATTTTTCTCCCCAAACAGGCGGGCGGCGGCGTGACCTTTGCGCTGGCACTCCGCCCCTATACCCCGGACTGGAGGTGGCAGTATGATCGACCCGATGGAATTTGATTTTGACCAGCCCGAACAGATCGTTTATGTGGTGGGTCTTGGCCCCGGCGACCCTTATTATATGACGCAGGAAGCACAGAACACGCTGAAAAGCGTGGATGCCATCTGCGGCTACAGGGTCTACATCGACCTTATTAAAGATGAGTTTTCCTGTGAGGAATACTATGCCACCGGCATGACGCAGGAGATCGACCGCTGCCGCTGGGCGCTGGAAAAGGCCAGCACCGGCAAGCGGGTGGCACTGGTGTGCAGCGGCGACGCGGGCGTTTACGGCATGGCAAGCCCGCTTTTGGAACTGGCAGCGGATTACCCGGACGTGGAAGTGGAGATCGTACCCGGCCTGACCGCAGCCCTCAGCGGCGGAGCCATTCTGGGTGCGCCGCTGGCGCATGATTTCTGCGTGATCTCCCTGTCCGACCGGCTCACCCCGTGGGAAGTGATCGAAAAGCGGCTGGCCTGCGCGGCAATGGGCGACTTCTGCATCGCACTGTACAACCCCTCTTCCAAGGGGCGGCCCGACTATCTGCAGAAGGCCGTGAAGATCCTGCTGACAAACGGCGCAAAGCCGGAGACCGTCTGCGGCCTTGTGCGCAACATCGGCCGGGAGGGGCAGAGCAGCAACGTGCTGACCCTTGCCGAGCTGGAGACCACGCCGGTGGATATGTTCACCACCGTTTACATCGGCAACAGCAACACCAAGGCCGTTGCCGGGTGGATGGTCACACCCCGGGGGTACCGCCGATGAAGGCGGTCGTGTTCAGCGGCACCACCGAGGGACGCCGCTTTTCCCGGCGGCTGGCCGGACTGGGTGCCGAGGTGATCGTCTGCGTGGCGACCCCGCTGGGTGCCGAGGAACAGGGCGAGATGGCGGGCATCACCGTGCACGCCGGGCGGCTGGAGCCGGACGCCATGGCGGCGCTGCTGACGGGAGCAGACCTATGCATCGACGCCACCCACCCTTACGCGGTGGACGCCACAAAGAACATCCGCGCCGCAGCGGCACAGGCGGGTGTGGAATACCGCCGCCTGCTGCGGGCGCAAAGCCCCCTGCCGGAGGGCTGCGCCGTGTTTGAAACGGCTGCGCAGGTCGCCGGATATCTGGCCGGTACCGAGGGCAATATCCTGCTGGCCACCGGTGCCAAGGAGCTGGCCGTTTTTGCCGGCCTTGACCCCGCCCGGCTTTACCCCCGGGTTCTGCCCACGCCGGAGGGCATCGCCGCCTGCGAAGCGGCACACATCCCCCACCGGAACATCATCGCCATGCAGGGGCCGTTCAGCCTCGGGTTGAACATCGCCCTCATGGAGCAGTTCTCTATTCACTACCTTGTCACAAAGGACGGCGGCGCAGCCGGGGGCTTTGCCGAAAAGGTGCAGGCCGCACAAACGGCCGGTGCTCAGCTGGTGGTGCTACGCCGTCCGCCGGAGACCGGCGAGACCGAGGACGAATTGTTCACCTACTGTCAGGAGAAATTGCAATGGTCACATTGATCGGCATGGGCAGCGGCAGCTGGAAGGCTCTGTCCGCGCAGGCGCAGGATGCCGTCCGCGGCGCAGGGCTTGTGTTCGGCGCAAAGCGGCTGCTGGCGGGTCTGCCCGCCGAGTGCGCCGCACAGCGCTTTGCCCTTTATAAGCCCGAAGAAATTCTCGACACGCTGGCGCAGCACCCCGGGCAGGATGCTGCCGTGCTCTACAGCGGTGACACCGGGTTTTATTCCGGCGCGTCCGGGCTGCTCACCCCGCTGCGGGCGCTGGGCATCCCGGCACGGGTGTACCCCGGCGTTTCCAGCATCCAGCTGCTCTCGGCGGCGCTGGGCCGCCCCTGGCAGGACTGGAAACTGGCTTCCGCCCACGGCTGCAGCTGCGATCCGGTGGGGCTGTGCATGACGCACAAGGCTGTGTTTTTCCTGACCGGCGGAGCCGAAACGCCCGCTTCGCTGTGCCGCCGGCTTTCGGACGCCGGGCTGGGCAACGCCCATGCCACCGTGGGCGAGGACCTCGGCACGGAAACCGAAGCCATCCGCTACGGTTCTGCTGAAGAGCTTGCCGGGCAGAACTTTGCACCGCTCAGCGTGCTTTTAGTGGAAAATTTCGATCTGCCGCAGTTCCGCACGCCGGGTCTGCCGGACGAAAGCTTCCTCCGGGGCGAGGTACCCATGACCAAGCAGGAGGTGCGGGCCGCTGCGCTGGCAAAGCTGGGCGTAAAACCCGCCGACACCCTGTGGGATGTGGGCGCGGGCACCGGCAGTGTCAGCGTGGAATTGGCGCTTGCCGCCCCGCTGGGGCAGGTGTATGCGGTGGAGTGCGAACCGGACGCCTGCGCGCTCATCCGCAAAAACCGCGAAAAGTTCCGGGCGTACAACCTGACCCTCACCGAGGGCAGAGCGCCGGAAGCGCTGGCCGGCCTGCCCGCCCCGGACGCCGTGTTCATCGGCGGGACAAAGGGCGGCATGGAAGGCGTGCTGGATGCCGTTTCCGGCAAAAATCCTGCCGCCCGGGTGTGCATCTCCGCCATTGCACTGGAGACCCTCAGCTCTGCCGTGGCTGCGCTGACCACCCGGGGCTGGACCGCCGAGGTGACGCAGGTGTCCGTCAGCCGCACAAGGCCCGCCGGGCGGCTGCATCTGCTGACGGCCAACAACCCCATTTTTCTCATTACGGGTATAAAACCATGATGCAATTTCTCATCGCCGCGCCCCGCTCCGGCAGCGGCAAGACCACCGTGACCTGTGCCGTACTGGCGGCGCTGAAGCAGCGCGGGGCGGCCCCCTGCGCCTTCAAATCCGGGCCGGACTACATCGACCCCATGTTCCACCGCTCGGTGCTGGGGGTGGACAGTCACAATCTGGACCTGTTTTTGTCCGGTCCCGGCATGGTATCCGACCTGTACGCCCACTATGCCGCCGGGCACGGCGCGGCTGTGTGCGAGGGTGCCATGGGCTTTTATGACGGGCAGGGTCTGACAACCCGTGCCAGCGCGTGGGAACTGGCCGACACGCTTGACCTGCCCGTTTTGCTGGTGGTACAGCCAAAGGGAGCCAGCGTCACGCTGGCGGCAGAAATTCAGGGTCTTGTGCATTTCAGGGCGGAGAGCCATATCGCGGGCATTCTGCTCAACGACTGCTCCGAAAAGCTGTACAAGATGCTCAGACCTTTGCTGGAAACCGAGACCGGCCTGCCGGTGCTGGGCTATCTGCCCCACCTGCCGCAGGCGGCGGTGGAGAGCCGCCACCTCGGCCTGAAAACCGCCGGGGAGATCGCCGACCTGCAGCAGAAGATCGGCCTTTTAGCCGACAGCCTTGTGCTGGACTGGGCAAAGCTGGCTGAGCTGACCGACCGGCCGGAACCGGCTGCTGCGCAGCTGTTTTCCGCAGAGGAAAACACAGCCGTCCGCATCGCCGTGGCGCAGGATGAAGCGTTCTGCTTTACCTATGCCGAAACGCTGGACGCTCTGCGCACTGCCGGGGCGGAGCTGGTGTTCTTCAGTCCGGTGCACGACACTGCCCTGCCGGAAAACGTCTGCGGACTGTATCTGCCCGGCGGCTACCCGGAGCTGTATGCCCGGCAGCTGAGCGAAAACGAGGCCATGCGCACCGCCATCCGGGACGCCGTGAACGGCGGCCTGCCCACGGTGGCCGAGTGCGGCGGTTTTCTGTACCTCGGGCAAAGCCTTGAAGATGCAGACGGCAGCTGCTGGCCCATGGCGGGCGTTCTGCCCGGCGGCGGCGTGAAAAAAGGCCGGCTCGTGCGGTTCGGCTACGCCGACATGACCGCCAAGGCCGACAGCCTGTTGTTCCACGCCGGGGAGCATCTGCCCATCCACGAATTCCACCACTGGGATTCCACGGCCAACGGCACGGACTTTACCGTGTGGAAAAGTGAGAAAACACAGTGGGAGGGTGGCTTTGCCTCCATGAACCTGTACGCGGGCTTCCCCCATCTATACTGGGCGGGCACACCCCTGCCCCGCCGCTTTGTGGGCGGCGCGATGTACTATCAACGAAAAAAGAGAAACACAGATGACTGAAACGGAACTGAAAACTTTGCTTTCCGGCATCACCCCGCCGGACGAAGCCGCCCGCGCGGCGGCGCACGCCCACTGGGCTGCCCTTGCGAAGCCCTTGGGCGGGCTGGGCGCACTGGAAACGATGCTGGAGGACGCCGCTGCCCTGACCGGCAGCGCTGACCTTGATTTTTCCCGCCGTGTGGCGGCGGTGCTCTGCGCCGACAACGGCGTAGTGGCGCAGGGCGTGAGCCAGACCGGGCAGGAAGTGACCCGCGCCGTGGCCGAGAACCTTGCCCAGCGGCGCACCAGTGTGTGCCGGATGGCGCAGGCGGCACACTGCGAGGTGCTGCCCGTAGACATGGGCATGGCCGGAGAGCCGGTGCCCGGTGTGCGGGACTGTCGCATTGCCGCCGGAACGGCGGACTTCACCCTCGGCCCGGCCATGCGCCGGGAGCAGGCGGTGGAAGCCATCGGCAAGGGTATCGCCCTTGCCCGGGAGCTGACGGCGGACGGCTGCCGTCTGATTGCCACCGGCGAGATGGGCATCGGCAACACCACCACCTCCAGCGCAGTGGCCAGCGTGCTGCTGGGCCAGCCGGTGGAGCGGATGACCGGGCGTGGTGCCGGCCTTTCGGACGAAGGACTGGCCCGCAAGGTGGACGCCATCCGCCGGGGCATTCAGTGCAATGCGCCGGACGCAAATGACCCGCTGGATGCGCTCGCAAAGCTGGGCGGGTTCGACATTGCCGGGCTGTGCGGGCTGTTCCTCGGCGGGGCGCTGGCCGGGGTGCCGGTGCTGATGGACGGGTTCATCAGCGGGGTGGCGGCGCTGTGTGCGGTGCGGCTGTGCCCGGCGGCGGAAAAGGCCGTGTTTGCAAGCCACTGTTCCGCCGAGCCTGCCGCCCGCCTTGTGCTGGAAGCACTGGGCAAAGCGCCCCTCATCACGGCGGGGCTGCATCTGGGCGAGGGCACCGGCGCGGTGGCGTCCATCCCGCTGTGGGATATGGCGCTGGCCGTGTACAGCGGATGCTACTCCTTTGCGGAGGGCGGCATTGCGCCGTATACTCCCCAATGCTGACGCTGGTGCTGGGCGGCGCGGCCAGCGGCAAGAGCGAATACGCCGAGAGCCTTGTGCTGCAGACCACCGGCCCACGCTTTTATCTGGCCACCATGCAGGTGTGGGACGCCGAGTGCGCCGCCCGGGTGGAAAAGCACCGCAGGATGCGGGCGGAAAAGCGGTTTGAAACCGTGGAGTGCCCCCTGCATCTGGACGCAGTGCGCCTGCCCGCCCGGGGCACGGCGCTGCTGGAAGACCTGGGCAACCTGACCGCCAACGAGCTGTACGACCCCGCCGGAGCGGGAGAGAATGCCGCCGGAGCCATCCTCGCCGGGCTGGACAGCCTTGCCGCCCAGTGCGAAAACCTGATCGTCGTGTCCAACGAGGTGTTCAGTGGCGGAGCCGACTATGCCGGGGACACAGAACGCTATCTGCTGGCGCTGGCCCGGGTGAACAACGCCTTTGCTGCCCGCGCCGACCATGTGGTGCGGGTGGTGTGCGGCATCCCGGTGTATTATAAAGGAGTGGAAAAATGATCGTACTGCAGACCATCGCGGTGGCCTTTGCCATGTTTTCGGCAGTGCCGGTGCCGCAGTTTGAGTGGAATGCAAAAAATATGCGCTACGCTTTGTGCGCCTTCCCGCTCATCGGGGTGGTCATCGGAGCGCTGTGGTGCCTGTGCGGGGCGCTGCCCCTGCCCGCCATGGCAAAGGCGGCGGGCTTCTGCCTGCTGCCCGTGTGGGTGACCGGCGGCATCCATCTGGACGGCTACGCCGACACCTGCGACGCCCTTTCCAGCTACGGCGACCGGGAAAAGAAGCTGGAGATCTTGAAAGACCCCCACTGCGGTGCGTTTGCGGTCATCCGGCTGTGCAGCTACTTTGCAGCGGCTTTTGCTCTGTGCGCCTGCGTGGAGTTCACCCCGCGCACCGGCCTTCTGTGGACGCTGGCGCTGGTGCTGGAACGGGCGCTGTCCGGCTACGCGGTGGCGGCCTTCCCCATGGCAAAGAACACCGGCCTTGCCCACACCTTCGCCTCATCGGCGGACAAAGACGCTGTGCGCCGGGTGCTGGCGATACTGGCAGCAGTGCTGTGCGTCGGCATGGTCTGCCTTGGCGGTTGGGCGCTGGTGCTGGCGGCGCTGGCGGTGCTGTGGCGCTACCATAAAGTAAGCAATGCGCAGTTCGGTGGCATCACCGGCGACCTTGCCGGATGGTTCTTGCAGAAGGCCGAACTCTGGATGCTGGCGGCGCTGTGCGCCTGCCAGTGGGGAGGGCTGTTATGATCTTCATCACAGGGCCGCTGTACAGCGGCAAGCGCACCTTTGCGCAGAAACTGCCGGGCACACGGCTCTGCGATGTGCAGACACTGGCGGCCGACGCCGCCGACCTGCCCGCACTGGCCGACCGCCTTGCCAAAGGCTACGAGATCCTCATCGCCACAGAAGTGGGCGGCGGTGTCGTGCCGATGGATGCTGCCGAGCGCGCCGCCCGGGAAGCGGCCGGCCGCCTTGCCTGCCTGCTGGCCGCGCGGGCAGACTGCGTTGTGCAGATGTTCTGCGGCATCCCTACTGTTCTGAAAGGAGAACTCTCTTTATGATGATCTATCTTCTGCGCCATGGCCAGACCGAATATAACGCCCAGAAGCGTTATCAGGGTCAGCGCGATATCCCGCTTTCACCCGAGGGCATGGCGCAGCTGCGCCGGGCGGATTTCGACCCGGACGTGGTCTATGTTTCCACGTTACAGCGCACCAGCCAGACCGCCCGCATCCTGTTTCCCACCGCAAAACTCATCCCGGTGGACGGACTGAAGGAGATGTGCTTCGGCAGCTTTGAGGGGCGCAACTTCATCGAGATGGAAAAGGACCCCGAGTATCAGGCGTGGGTGCAGGCCAACTGCGAAAGCTCCTGCCCGGACGGCGAACGCAAGACGGATTTTTCAGACCGCATCTGCCGCACCGTGGCAGAGCTGATCGACAAAGCCCTTGCCGCAGGCGAAGAGCGACTTGTCATTCTGGCCCACGGCGGCACCCAGATGGCTGCCATGGAGCGGTACGCTGTGCCCCACAGGGACTATTATGCATGGTGCGCCCCCAACGCCGGCGGCTTTGTGCTGGATGCGAAGGACTGGGCGGAAAAGCAGGTGCTCTACCTTGTAAAGACCGTGCAGTACACCAGGGAGCCGAACGTATGAGCGGACTGGCGGTACTGGGCGGCTTTGTGCTGGACGCCGTTTTCGGCGACCCGGCGTGGCTGCCGCACCCGGTGGTGCTGATGGGCAAGTGCATCTCCAAACTGGAAAAAACGCTGCGGGCACGGTTCCCGAAAACGCAGCAGGGCGAACTGCTGGCCGGGGCGGTGCTGGCCTTCTGCCTGCCGGTGGGCACCTTTCTGCTCACAAGCGCCGTGTGCCTTCTGGCGGCAAAAATCAGCCCGTGGCTCGGCCTTGCCGTGCAGATGTTCTGGTGCGGGCAGGCACTGGCGGCAAAGGGCCTTGTGCAGGAGAGCCGGAACGTTTACAACGAGCTGGTAAAGCCCGACCTGCCCGCCGCCCGCAAGGCCGTGAGCCGCATCGTGGGGCGGGACACCGAGAACCTGACTGCCGAGGGCGTGACCAAGGCTGCCGTGGAGACTGTGGCCGAGAATGCCAGCGACGGCGTGATTGCGCCGCTGCTGTACATGCTGCTGGGCGGCGCGCCGCTGGCGCTGACCTACAAGGCCATCAACACCATGGACAGCATGGTGGGCTACAAAAACGAGACCTATCTCTACTTCGGCCGGGCGGCGGCAAAGCTGGACGATGTGGCAAACTACATTCCCAGCCGCCTTGCCGCCCTGCTGTGGGCGGCGGCTGCTGCCCTGACCGGCAACGATGCCAAAGGCGCGTGGCGCATCTGGCGGCGGGACCGGCGCAATCACGCCAGCCCCAACAGCGCCCAGACCGAAAGCGCCTGCGCCGGTGCGCTGGGCGTGCAGCTGGCCGGGCCGGCCTACTACTTTGGCGAATACTACCCGAAACCCACCATCGGCGATGCCCTGCGCCCCATTGAGCCGCAGGACATCCTGCGGGCCGACCGCATGATGTATGCCGCCAGCATTCTGGCGCTGGTGCTTGGGCTTGTGATACGGGGGTTCGTTGTATGATGCAAACTCTGACCCACGGCGGCGACTGGGCGGGCTACCGCGCCGCATACGGCCGCGACCCGCTGGATTTTTCGGCCAACGTCAGCCCCCTCGGCCTGCCGGAGGGAGTGGCAAAAGCCATTACGGCTTCTTTGCCCACCGCCGACCGCTACCCCGACCCGCTGTGCCGCGATCTACGGGCAAAGCTTTCCCTTTCGGAGAATGTGCCCGCCGGGTGGCTGCTGTGCGGCAATGGCGCGGCAGACCTCATCTTCCGGCTGGTGCTGGCCGAAAAGCCCCGCACGGCTCTGGTGACGGCCCCCACCTTTGCGGAATACGCCGCCGCGCTGGAAACGGCGGGCTGCACGGTGGAGCGGCATTTTCTCACCGAAGGAAACGATTTTGTGGTGACGGAGACGATTCTGGACGCTGTGCACCCGGACACGGATATGGTGTTTCTCTGCCAGCCCAACAACCCCACCGGGCAGCTGGCCTCTCCCGCCCTTGTGGAACAACTTCTGCATCGGTGCGAAGTGTGCGGAGCAGTTTTAGTGGTAGACGAATGCTTTCTCGATTTCCTGCCGGAAGGCGATGCCCTCTCGGCAAAGCGGCTGCTGCGCAGCCCGAACCTTGTCATCCTCAAGGCCTTCACCAAGCTGTACGGCATGGCGGGGGTTCGGCTGGGCTACTGCATCTGCTCCGACGAAGCCCGACTTGCCCGGATGCAGGCGGCAGGCCAGCCGTGGGCGGTGTCCGGCCTTGCACAGGCGGCGGGCATCGCCGCGCTGGACGAAACGGATTACGTCTCCCGGGTGCGCGCCCTCATTGCGGCGCAGCGGCCTTTGCTTGCAAACGGCCTGCGTACGCTGGGGCTGCGGGTCATTGAGGGCAGAGCCAACTACCTGCTGTTCCAAGCGCCGGAAACGCTGGGCGATGCGCTGAAGCGCAAAGGTGCTGTGGTGCGCAGCTGCGGCAACTATCCGGGGCTTTCGGCCTGCTGGTACCGCACGGCGGTGCGGACGGAAACGGAAAACCGGCAGCTTCTGCAGCTGCTGGGGGAGGTGCTGGAATGAGCAAAGCAAAATGCATTATGGTACAGGGCACCATGAGCGGCGCGGGCAAAAGCCTGCTGTGCGCGGCACTGTGCCGCATTTTTGCGCAGGACGGCTACCGGGTGGTGCCCTTCAAGAGCCAGAACATGGCGTTGAACAGCTTCGTCACCAAAGACGGTGCCGAGATGGGCCGGGCGCAGGTGGTGCAGGCGCAGGCAGCGGGCGTGGAGCCGGATGTGCGGATGAACCCCATCCTGCTCAAGCCCAGCAGCGACGTGGGCAGTCAGGTCATCGTCAACGGCAAAGCCCGGGGGCAGATGCCGGCCGCCGATTACTTTAAAAT
>ERZ834382.1752-NODE-1752-length-17479-cov-3.737603_pt1 | contig 17479 bp, 15 predicted proteins | sample MGYA00519692_ERZ834382 | MGnify/ENA primary metagenome ERZ834382 (study PRJEB31850, sample SAMEA3708751) | human gut metagenome | biome: human gut; feature: human-associated habitat; material: faeces | place: China | collected 2014 ...
CTCTTTATCTTCTGGACACTGCGGTTGCCTGCTATCTTCATTTTTAGGTAAATTATTTTTGTTTCAGTCGGGACAAAAGGACAACCGTCTCGACATGCACACTCATCGGAAACATATCAGTCGCCTTCACCTTCCTGATCTCATACCCATTCTCCCGCAGATACTTCACATCCCGAGCCAAAGTCGCTGAATCGCAGCTCACATATACGATCCTCTCCGGCTCCATCTGAACCATCGTATCCAGTACGCTTCTCTCACATCCTTTTCTCGGTGGATCGACTACGATCACATCCGCTCTCGCATGCTCTCCCGGATGCTCTTTTGCATAATCCGCATAATACTCCGGCAACACTTCTTCTGCCTTTCCTACAAAAAACTCCGCGTTTGTAATCTCATTGATCTCAGCATTATGCTTTGCATCTTCAATTGCCTGTGGCACGATTTCCACGCCGTAAACTTTCTGTGCTTTCTGCGCAAGAAAAAGGGAAATCGTTCCAATACCACAATACACATCCCAAACCGTCTCTTTTCCAGTAAGCCCGGCGTATTCCAGTGCGGTTCCGTAAAGTACCTCTGTCTGTACCGGATTCACCTGATAGAAAGACAGCGGTGAAATCTGGTATTTGACATTACCGATATAATCGGTGATATACGTCTGTCCCCAGAGCGGACAAACCTTTGATCCCATGATCACATTCGTCTTTTCTTTATTGATATTATAAGTAATACTTGTCATTCCCGGAATCTTTGTCAGCTTTTCCAACAATTTTTCACTGCAGGGAAGCTTATCCCCGTTAATGATCAGACAAACCATGATCTCTTTTGTTGTAAATCCATACCGGACCAGGACATGGCGCACCAGCCCTTTGTGCCGTTCCTCATCATATGCAGAAATCTTCTCTTCCCGCATGTAGTCCAGAATCTGATCCAGGATCACTTTATTCTCCGGTACTCCAAGTACGCAGTCCCTGTTCGGAACCGGGATGATCTGATGGGTTCTTCCGGCATAGAATCCGGCAATCAGATTCCCTTCTTTATCCACTCCGATCGGGAACTGTGCTTTATTCCGGTAACGGAACGGTTCCTCCATTCCTGCGATCGGCTCCATGATCTGATCCAGCAATTCTTCTTCCACACTGCCAAGACGGATCAGGTTATTTCTTACTTTTGTATTTTTAAACTCCAGCTGTTTCCGGTAATCCATCTCCTGAATCTGGCATCCGCCACAGCGTCTTGCCTCCGGACAGCGTGCAGATACACGAAATGCGGATTCTTTTACAATCCGCATTAATCTCGCATATCCGTAGTTCTTTTTTGCTTTCATTACTTTTACTTCAACGGTATCTCCGATGACTGCATCCTTGATAAACAGAGTATATCCATCAACCTTTCCGATTCCTTCACCACCGATTCCGATATCTGTAACTTCTACCGTCACTACGTCATTTTTCTTCATTTTTATACTCATCTTTCTTTCAGAACTTCTCTTAGATACTGGTCTTTCTTAAGTTAGATTCAAACAGACGGTTATAACCTAACCAGTCCTTTGTATCTTTTGCCTTAAAAATCTCTGTCAGTGTCTGCATCTTTGCATCAGCATTATCTGCACAATTAAGTGCCATTGCCTCAGCAAGCGCCGGTTTCTTCGGCGAACCGTATTCGAGTTCTCCGTGATGCGCTACGATACAGTGCTTTAATTCGCTGGCAAGCTTCTTTGGAAAATCCGGGATCTCACGAATTGCATCATCCAGCATTTCCACACCGATCACAATATGACCGAGCAGCTGCCCATCATCGGTATAATCATTATCCGGGAACAGGGAAAGTTCCTGTGTCTTTCCGATATCATGACACATTGCCGCTGTATACAGAAGATCCTTATTCAGGATCGGATATGCCCCTGCCATATATTCACAGAATTTCACTACGCTTAATGTGTGCTCCAGAAGTCCTCCGGCAAATCCGTGATGTACACTCTTTGCTGCAGAATGTGCCTTGAAGCTCTTGATAAACTGTTCATCATTTACAAAATAATACCGGATCACCTGCTGCAGATACGGGTTCTTCACCTGCTTTCCATAACGCATCAGTTCTTCATACATTCCATCCACACTTTTCTCGCTGGTCGGCATATAATCCGCCGGATCGTATTCTCCCTCGTCTGCTACACGGAGCTGCTTGATGTTCATCTGAAGATTGCCGTTATAGCTGATGATCTCCCCGTAAACTTCAATAAAATCTTTTTCGCTGTAATCTGCAATTCCATTTGAATTCGGATCCCAGATCTTTCCATCTAAAGTTCCTGTCTTGTCCTGAAGGATCAGGTTGTCATATGGTTTTCCGTTCCTTGTCTCCGCACTTCTTTTCCCTTTGCAAAGATACGTATTTCTGATTGTCTCGCCTTCGTGTAATGTCTCAATATATCTCATGTCATTCCTCTTCCTGCTCTATATTTTAAATTTATGGTTGCTTTTTATCTGCAAATCTATTCTTTACTTCCAACTGTCACATCAAATGTTACATCGACATAACCATCTGCGCCACGCCTCTGCCCTTTGATCCTGATCTGTGTACCGGTTCCGGCTTCTGCGATCTGTTTATGAAATCCTGCTATACCGATGATATCTGTCTTGTTAATCTCTGTGATCACATCACCATTCTGGATCCCCGCCTGCATCGCAGGCGAATCAGCCTCTACTTCCCTGACATAAATGCCTTTCGGGATTCCCTGTTCGCCGGCAAGCTTCTCCGTCACTACAACTCCGTGAACGCCAATATACGGAACTCCCTGTCCATTTGCCAGAAGTTCGATCTCTTCCTTGATATCCGAAATCGCATAGGCACTTACAAGATTTCCGTCTCTCTGCAGTTCTGACTGGTCACAGATTCCAATCACTTCACCCGCCGTGTTAAACAGAATTCCGCTCCCTTTTTCACTTCCTGCAATATCTGTATCAAGCAGCCGGTACTGCCCGTCCGCCACTGTCCGGTAATTTCTAGTGGAACTGATGATCCCATATCCGACACCACCTGCATATCCAAACTGCTCACCAAGAACGATCACGCCGTCCCCACGGTTCACTGCATTAGAATTACCAAGCATCGCCGTCTGGATCTGGTTCCTCGTACTATCCGACAGATCTGATCTCTTGACCGCAATGATCGCAAGTCCAAGATTCCGGTCCTGCTTTTTCAAAGTTGCGTTATATGTAGTATTGTCTGAAAATGTGACTTTCAGTGCTTCTGCATCTTTTACAATTCTTGCCGGTGCCGCAATCAAAAGATCTGCTCCATTATCCCAGAAAATAACTCCCGATACAACCTGCTCCCCTGCATTCTCCCAACCTTCATCCCGGTGCACGGCATAGATCTCAACCACACTTTTTCCTGCTGACAATGCCACCTGGTATAATGCATGGTTCATCTCCTGATAATCTTCGACAGTCAGATCCGGATACTGAATCTCTTCCTCCTGTGCTTCCTGATCCTTGGTATCCGTCTCATTCTCAACCGGAGTTTCCTCCTGATCCAGCGGAATCGTTACCTTCTCTCCGCCCAGATGTGTCATCGCCCATGGGCGAAGGGCATAAAACGCAAGGCCTGCTGCAAGTCCAAAAATCAGTCCTCTTCCTGCAAGCCTGCACAGATTTCCCATGATTCCTTTTTTACTTCGCTGTTCATCTTTTACTGTTTCCTGCAAAAACGAATATTTTTCTTCCTCACTGTCGTGCGGTTCTTCGTTATGCTTATTCTCCCGATTATCAGACATTGTGCTTCTCCTTAGACCTCCGGAGTGCTTTCAGCCACACCTGGTTTTAGTATACATGATTCCCCGCAAATGTTCAACGAAATTTCACCTTTCCACTTTCATTTAGCCGGTAAATAAGTTAGAATAGAACCAGACAAAATATGAGGTATAAATGTATTATGAATCAAAAATCTTTAACAAAATTGGAATTTCCAAAAATTATAGAGATGCTGACCGATCACGCTTCTTCCCCTGGCGGAGCTTCATTCTGCCGACGGATCAAGCCGATGACCGATCTTAACAAAATCATCACTGCACAGGAACAGACTGCCGCAGCATTTACCCGCATTGTAAAGAAGGGAATTCCTTCTTTCAGCGGCTGCTATGCTGTCTCCGACTCTCTCAAGCGCCTGGAGATCGGAAGTGCCTTAAGCGCACCGGAACTCCTCCGGATCGGCAAGCTTCTTCAGACAACCGCCCGGATCAAATCCTACGGCCGTCATGAAAATGCAGACGATCAGGCAGATTGTCTGGATGTATATTTTGAACAGCTTGCGCCGCTTACACCACTTTCTGCCGAAATTGACCGCTGCATTCTTGGTGAAGATGAGATCAGCGATGATGCCAGCAGCAAATTAAAGCAGATCCGCCGCAGTATTAACGGCATGAATGACAAAATCCATTCTACCATGACCGGACTTTTGAACGGTTCCATGCGCACCTATCTCCAGGATGCCATTATTACCATGCGTGGCGACCGTTACTGTCTCCCGGTAAAAGCCGAGTACCGCAGCCAGGTAAATGGTCTGATCCATGACCAGTCAGCAACCGGCTCCACACTTTTCATTGAGCCGATGGCCGTTGTCAAACTGAACAATGATCTGAAAGAATTATATGCCCAGGAGCAGGAAGAAATCCAGGTGATCCTTGCCCGCCTCAGTGTGGATGCAGCTGAATATATTGAAGAAATCCGTCTGAACTACAAAGCACTTGTAGAACTGGATTTTATTTTTGCAAAAGGTGCACTGGCACTGGATATGAACGCCAGCCGCCCAGTCTTTAACACCGAAGGCCGGATCCGGATCCGTGAGGGAAGGCACCCTCTTCTGGATCGTAAAAAAGTTGTTCCGATCAGTCTGACACTTGGAGATACCTTTGATCTTCTCGTCATAACCGGTCCGAATACAGGTGGTAAGACCGTTTCCCTCAAGACTGTGGGACTTTTTACCTTGATGGGCCAGGCAGGTCTGCACATTCCTGCACTTGACCGTTCAGAACTTGCTGTATTTAACCAGGTTTATGCTGATATTGGTGACGAACAGAGTATTGAACAGTCTTTAAGTACCTTCTCTTCTCACATGACAAATGTGGTTTCTTTCCTAAATCATGTGGATGAGAATTCATTAGTCCTTTTCGATGAACTTGGTGCGGGAACCGATCCTACTGAGGGTGCTGCACTCGCTATCGCCATTCTGTCACATCTGCATAACCGTGGAATCCGCACTATGGCAACGACACACTACAGCGAACTGAAGGTATTTGCTCTTTCTACTCCGGGAGTAGAAAATGCCTGCTGTGAATTTGACGTGGAGACATTGAGCCCGACTTACCATCTTCTGATCGGTATTCCTGGAAAAAGTAATGCTTTCGCGATTTCCGAAAAACTCGGCCTTCCGGATTATATCATCCAGGATGCCAAAACGCATCTGACCGAGGAGGATGAATCTTTTGAAGATCTCCTTACTGATCTGGAACAGAGCCGCAAGACCATCGAAAAAGAGCGGGAAGAGGTTGCTTCTTACCGCCGCGAGATGGAGTGTCTCAAGTCCGAACTCAAGAACCAACAGGAAAAGCTGGATACACAGCGCGACCGGATCATTCGTGAGGCAAATGCCAGAGCAACCGACATTGTTCAGGAAGCCAAAGATTTTGCTGATGAGACAATGAAGAACTTCCGCAAATTCGGCAAAGCCAGTATTTCCGCTTCCGAGATGGAAAAAGAAAGAGAACGGATCCGCAAGCAGCTTTCCAAAACTGAAAATAAAAACCGTCTGGAAAAGAAAAAACCTTCCAAAGCTTACAAGGCAAGCGATTTCCATCTGGGCGATTCTGTAAAAGTACTGAGCATGAATCTGACCGGAACGGTAAATTCACTACCGGATGCCAAAGGCAACCTGTTTGTCCAGATGGGTATTCTCCGGTCACAGGTCAATATTTCCGATCTCGAACCGATCGAAGAACCGCTTACGGTTACTGCAAAGCAGATGCGCAGAACCAGCAGTGGCAAGATGAAGATGGGCAAATCCATGCATGTCAGTCCAGAGATCAATCTTCTTGGCAAAACAGTCGATGAAGCAGTTGCCGAACTTGACAAATATCTGGATGATGCCTATATCGCACACTTAAGTCCGGTACGAATTGTACACGGGAAAGGAACCGGCGCACTCAGGAACGGGATCCATCAGTATCTGCGCCGCCAGAAACATATCAAATCCTTCCGGCTGGGAGCTTTCGGGGAGGGCGATGCCGGTGTAACTATCGTAGAATTCAAATAATCATTGGGGGAACTATCATGGTGACTAAACAGAAAATCTTAATTGTAGATGACGACGAGAATATTGCAGAACTGATTTCTCTCTACCTTACAAAGGAATGCTTCGATACGATGATCGTACACGACGGGGAAGAAGCTCTTACCGCATTTGAATCCTATCAGCCAAACCTGATGCTGCTCGACCTGATGCTTCCGGGCATCGATGGCTATCAGGTCTGTCGCGAGATCCGCAGTAAGCACAATACCCCAATCATTATGCTTTCCGCAAAAGGAGAAGTATTTGACAAGGTGCTCGGTCTGGAGCTTGGTGCCGATGATTACGTCTTAAAACCATTCGATTCCAAGGAGCTTGTCGCAAGAGTAAAAGCGGTACTCAGACGCTATCAGCCTGCCAAACCAGAAACTCCTGCCGCCAGCCGCGGAAAGGTTGTTGACTATCCGGGAATCGAGATCAATCTTACCAATTACGCAGTAACCGTTGATGGTAAGAATGTAGATATGCCGCCAAAAGAACTGGAACTTTTGTATTTCCTCGCCTCTTCACCAAACCAGGTATTCACACGCGAGCAGCTCCTTGACCAGATCTGGGGCTATGAGTATGTCGGCGACACCCGTACCGTTGATGTTCATATTAAGCGTCTGCGCGAGAAGATCAAGGATCATCCTTCCTGGGGACTTAGTACCGTCTGGGGAATCGGTTACAAATTTGAGGTGAAGTAATGAAAAGTACTCTTTACCTTAAATTTATCCTCTTATATATTATTCTCGGATTTTTAAGTATTTTTACAGTGGCATCCCTGTCATCCACACTGACAACCCACTATCTGGAAAGCAGCATTTCCGGCAATATGTATCAGTCGGCGAATCTGCTTGCATCCAATTATCTGCCGGACTATTTTTCCAAAACCATTGCTCTGGCAGATGTTTATACACAGCTCAATGGTATGAGCGATTATCTGAATTCAGATATCTGGTTTGTTGATAATGAGGGATCTTTACTTGCATCTGCCAAATCCGGCGATGTATCGTATGCCCCTTCCCGGATTGAAAATTTTGATCCTGCAGAATCTGGCGGCTCCACTTATCTGACCGGTGATTATCACGGGTACTTCAACTCAGAAATGATCACCGTGATTGCTCCGGTCACAGAGAATTTTTCAACCCACGGATATCTGCTTGTACATAAGCCTTACTCGCAGATCACAGACGCACATTCTGTTCTGATGCGTAACACGTATATCGTGATTCTGATCATTTATGTGCTCTCATTCATTATTTTGCTGGGTGTACATTTTCTGATCTACCGCCCGCTCGTCAAGATTACGAATGCAGCAAAGCAGTATGCTTCCGGCAATCTGGATGTTGTCATCCCGGTTAATACGCAGGATGAGATAGGATATCTTTCCGCATCCCTCAACTACATGTCTTCCCAACTGAAAGATATGGAGGATTACCAGAAGAAATTTGTGGCAAATGTATCCCATGATTTCCGTTCTCCTCTGACTTCCATCAAAGGCTATGTTGAAGCCATGGCGGATGGCACGATCCCACCTGAAATGCAGGGCAAATACTTAAATATCATCTTATTTGAAACAGAACGTCTTACTGACCTTACACGCGATCTGCTGACATTGAATGAATTTGATACGAAGGATCTTCTTCTTGATAAAACAGATTTTGATATTCACGAAGTGATCCGTAACACAGCAGCTTCTTTCGAAGGTACCTGCACTGCCAAAAAAATTTCTATCGAACTTCTTCTGGCAACTCGTACCCTGTATGTACATGCTGACCAGCACAAAATCCAACAGGTTCTATACAATCTGCTGGACAACGCGATCAAATTCAGCAATCCGGAGTCTACGATCACGATTGAAACCACACCGCGCGGTGACAAAGTATATACTTCCGTCAAAGATTATGGAATTGGCATTCCGAAATCAAGTATCAACAAAATATGGGAACGTTTTTACAAAAGCGATCTCTCCCGCGGAAAAGACAAAAAAGGAACCGGACTTGGGCTTTCAATCGTAAAAGAAATTATTCAGGCACACAATGAAAATATCAATGTGATCAGTACCGAGGGAGTTGGAACAGAATTTATCTTCTCCCTTCCACTGACGAAAAAATAGCAAAAAGAAACGGTTGTAGCCGGCATAAATAATATGTCACTCACAACCGTTTTTATATAAAAATGTCTGAAACCCGTTTCCCACAGATTTCAGACATTTCTTCTTACTAATAAAGCATCTTCTTAATCGAATCTTTATTCATATTATCTTTTGTAACCCAGGTATATCCGGTACTTACCATTGCTTCATTTCCCTGACCAAGCACTGCTCTTGCGCAGGCAACAACCGTTGCATAGCCAATTCCGTATGGGTTCTGAACGATCAGCCCATCAATCTTCCCATCTTCCAGAAGCTTCATCTGATCCTCCCCGCCGTCAAAGCTCACTACCTTGATTCGGTCTTCCCCTGTTGTTTTGTCCATAGAGTCCAGAACATTCACCACAAGGTCTGCTACTGTTTCATTGGTTGCAAAAATTCCTTTTACATCCGGATACTTTTCAAGAAGATACTTGATTGCATCCTGCTGTGCCGTCTGGGTATCCCGGCTATCTGCGTTCTCTTCCTCTGCTTTTTGCACATTATCTGCAGTCTCCTGGGAATTCTTTTCAGATGAATCTGCATTGATCTCTTTTGAGATCGCATCCAGATCATCCAGATGCCAGATCTCTGCAACCGTTACATTCGGATCATTCTTTTCCACTTCCTGTACAAATCCCTGCTCTCTTTCTTCAGAAGAAGTAGACTTGGAGTCATGTGCGATTACAAGGATCTGACCACTCTCACCGATACTGTTGCACAGCTTACTTGCTGCTGTTGCAGCGGCAGTTGTATTATCTGTATCAATCATGGATACAATATTCTGATAATCGGTCCCGGAATCAAATGCTACGATCGGGATCCCATTCTCTGCAGCAAGATCAAACTGAACCTCACATGCCCCTGAATCAACTGCTGCGATCCCGACCGCAACCGGATACCGTGCAAGCTCCTCATCCAGAATATTTACCTGATCATCTACATCATTCTCTGTCTCCGGCGCAGAATAAACAAGCTTTACTTTATCATTCCCTTTATATCCCAGGTTTGTATTAATATCCGCTACCGCCTGCTTTGCACCTTCCTGAACAGCTTTCCAGTATGCGGAAGAACTTCCTCTTCCTATAATAGAAATCGAGCTTCCTTTCTCCAGATTCAGTCCCTGCACATTGCCATATGCAGATGGCTGTAAAACATCCAGGTTACTCTGATGCTCATTCTCTTCCCTTGTCTCATGACTGAATGTCTGCTCTTTTCCTGTACCTGCATCATTCTTGCTTCCAGTTCCACATCCACCAGTCAAAAGTGCCACACAAAGTACAGCCGAAAGTATACTCCACCGTTTTTTCATAAATCCACTCCACTTTCTCTATCTTAAAATCAGTTTCATTATTGGTTATAAAATGATACAGTACCCACTATACACCAAATCGCCCGGGAAAGGTAGAAAAATTTCTTAAGATTTCATAAATTCTTTTTGGTTTCATTTGTAAGTTTTATATTACTAACCTTTTGGTTTTATATTTCTAACCAAAGAAATGCCCATTTCGCGCTATTAGTTTGACATTTCTAACTCAATTGTATCTATTTTTAAGCATAAATTCCTCTTGTATATTTTCAAGTTCTGTATTAGAATAAAGTTATGCGAAAGGCATATCGATTTTAACTTTTTCATAATAATAAGGAGGATACATATCATGGCACACGTAATTTCAGACGAATGTGTAAGCTGCGGAGCTTGCGAAAGCGAATGTCCAGTAGGAGCAATCTCTATGGGTGCAGATCATATGCAGATCGATGCTTCTGCATGTGTTGACTGTGGCGCTTGTGAATCAGCATGTCCTACAGGAGCAATCAGCGCTGAGTAATCAGAACACGTAGATTGAATAAGACAGTAAGAAAGAGACGATTTTCATCTGAAGATCGTCTCTTTTTATGTATACGTCTGAACCAAATACAGATCCAGTAAGCATCATCCTATCTGACATTCTTCCCTCTGCAACATTTGTCGAACGATTTTTCTTTCCATCTCTTCTTCTTATGCTACAATAGACTTGTACTCAATCTATATCACATACTTATTTTAATAAGGGGGTTATCGTATGGGCGACGTTCATTACATGATCTCAGAAGCTGCCAAACACGTTGGCGTAGAATCACATGTTCTTCGCTACTGGGAGGAAGAGCTTGATCTTCCGATCGGACGCACTGAGATGGGACATCGGCACTATACGGAAGAAGATATACAGCTTTTTAGCTGTATCAAAGAACTCAAAGAACAGGGACTACTCCTGAAGGAGATCAAACAGCTCCTTCCGGACATGCTTCGCACAAAAGCACTTCTGAAGGCCAGAAAATCGGATGCACCAAAGGCTGCCGCTTCGATAAACGAAGTTGCTGACCCCCAGGATCCGGCTCTTTCTGTTTATACAGAAGACAACCTTTCTCTTTCTGTTTATCAGCCTCTGCTCGAAGAGTCTCTCCGAAAAATTCTTTTGGAAAACAACCAGATCCTGGAGGGGTCTCTCGGCAAATCCGTATCTGAAAAAGTAACAAAGGAAATGGATTTTCTTTTACAGGCAAAAGAACGCCTGGAAGAAGACCGTTACCGGAAGCTTGATCATTTACTTCGTCAGCAGCAGGCACTCCGGAAAGAAGCTTCAAAATCTGCCGCCAGACATTACCTGCGGAAATTATTTGGCGAAACCACATAAAAGTCAAAAGACAGAGAACAGTTTTGATTCTGTTCTCTGTCTTTTTCATTTCATAATTTCTTATTCCCCATCCACAACTTTTCGTTCTGAATTGGCAAATTTCGTGTACTGCGGAAGCCATGTAAGCGTTACGGTTCCAATCGGACCGTTTCTCTGTTTGGCAATAATGATCTCTGCCTCATTGACATGCTCCGTATCCTTATTATAATAATCATCTCGATAAATGAACATAACCACGTCGGCATCCTGCTCGATTGCTCCGGACTCACGCAGATCAGAAAGCATCGGTCTGTGATCTGGTCTCTGCTCAACCGCACGGCTCAGCTGTGACAGCGCAATGACCGGCACACTTAATTCTCGGGCAAGCGCTTTTAAGGAACGGGAAATATCGGAAATTTCCTGTTGACGGGACTCATTACGTCCACCAACACTTCCGCTCATCAACTGCAGGTAGTCGATGATGATCAGCTCAAGATTATGTTCCATTTTATATTTTCTGCATTTGGAACGCATTTCCGAAATCGAAATACCCGGTGTATCATCAATGATCAGGTTCGATCTTCCAATTGTTCCGGCACCTTCGATCAGCTTTTCCCAGTCAGAATCCTTCAGATTACCAGTTCTTAAAAGCTGTGCATCTACATAGGATTCCAGCGAGAACAGACGGTTTACCAGCTGTTCCTTTGACATTTCCAGACTGAATATGGCAACTGTACGATTCTGTTTAAACGCCACATGCTGTGCAATGTTCAGTACAAACGCCGTCTTACCCATAGAAGGACGGGCTGCGACCAGGATCAGATCGGAGGGCTGCAGACCGGATGTCTTGTAATCCAGGTCAATAAATCCAGTCGGAATTCCTGTAACAGTTCCCTTACTCTTAGATGCTTTCTCAATTTTCTCAAGGGCATTTAACACTACCTGCTTGATCGGCACGTATTCACCGTTTCCTCCGCGGTTCTGCACCAGCTCAAAAACCTGCTTCTCTGTCCTTTCAAGGATCGCCTCCAGCGGCTCCTGCCCCTGATAACATTCATCCGCAATCGCTTCATTCATCTTGATCAGACGCCTCAACGTTGCTTTTTCAGAGACGATCTCAGCATAATACTTTACATTTGCCGAGGTTGGAACTGCTGTTACCAGATCCCGGACAAATTCAAGACTACTGATCTCTTCCGGAACAGCTTTTTCACGCAGACGGTTCTGCAGTGTAATCAGGTCAACGGGTTTTCCCTCATTAAAAAGTTCTACCACTGAATCGAAAATTACACCATATGCCTTTTGATAAAAGTCATCTCCACAAATGATCTCGGCAGCTACTGTAATCGCATCCCGGTCCATCAGTATCGCTCCAACAACAGACTGCTCTGCCTCTATGCTGTGTGGCGGTACTCTCTTAATGAGTGCTTCATCCATGTCTCAGATCCTCCTAAGCTTCCCCAACGTGCACTTTTAATTCAGCAGTCACTTTCTGGTGAAGTTTGACCGGTACAAGATGCATTCCAGGTGTACGGATTGCTTCTTTGATCTGGATCTTTTTCTTATCAAGATCATATCCCAGCTGTTCTTTTACTGCAATTGCAATTTCCTTTGAAGACACAGAACCGAATGTTCTTCCACCTTCCCCGGTCTTGATCTTGAGTTCTACTTTTGCTGCCTCTAATTTCTTTGCAAGTTCCTGCGCTGCTTCCAGATGCTCCTGTGCAACCTTTTCTTCATTCTGTTTCTGAAGCTTTAAGTCATTTAAATTCTTTCCATTTGCTTCCAGTCCAAGGTTTTTTTTGAAAATGAAGTTTCTTGCATATCCGTCACTTACATTTACAACCTCACCTTTTTTCCCAAGGGATTTTACATCTTCCAATAAAATAACTTTCATCTTAAATATCTCCTTCTTCTATCATAATATCGATTGTCTTTTTCAGAGTTTCAATCGCTCTTTCCATATCGGAATATGGAAACTGGGCACCGGCAGTGTTGATATGACCGCCTCCGCCGAGCCGCTCCATAATGATCTGTACATTGATCTCATCAATGGAACGTGCACTGATGTAAATCTTACCATTATATTCAGTCAGTACAAAAGAAGCCTTAATCTCCTCAATATTGAGAAGCTCATTTGACGCCTGTGCTCCGATAATAGTGGGACTTTCAATTCCCAGATGTTCGCCTCGCGCGATCGCAAATACATCCCGATATACCTCAGCACTGCTGATTACTGCAGCTTTTGCCCGGTAAGATGCCATATCATCACGGAGGAGTTTTCTTACATAAGTAACATCTGCGCCACATCTTCTCAGGTACGCAGCCGCCTCAAAGGTCCGGACTCCTGTTCTGGACATGAAATTGTTGGTATCAACCAGAATACCTGCATACATACTGTTCGCTTCCATGGAATTCAAACGCAGATCATCGCCGATATACTGAAGAACCTCTGCTACCATCTCACACGCCGAGGAAGCATATGGCTCAATATACGACAGAACCGCATTCTCAATCACTTCATCACTCTGTCTGTGGTGATCCAGAACTGCAATCGTCTTCGTCAGACGAAGCAGGCGTTCACATTCTGTCATCTTTGGCTTATTGGTGTCAACAACAACTACCATTGTATTGTCATCTGCCAGTTCCTCCGCCTCATGGGAAGTCACAAACAGATCATCCGGATACTTCGGATCATCAGTAAATGCTTCATAAAGCGGTCTGAGTGTCACAGAAATATCGTTCAGGACAATATTGACTTTCTTTTTCATCGCACTTGCTGCCCGGTAAATACCGATTGCCGCACCAAATGAATCCACATCTGCCATCTTATGTCCCATTACGATCACACGCTCTTTTCCGGTGATAAACTCCCGGAGTGCTTCTGCTTTTACTCTTGCTTTTACTCGGGTATTCTTAGCAGTCTGCTCACGCTTTCCGCCATAATAGCTGATTCCCTTGTTATTCTTCACAACTACCTGATCTCCGCCTCTTGCAAGTGCAAGATCGATCGCTATACGGGCATAATTATATCCTGCAGCATAGGTATCTGTACTGAGTCCAAGCCCAATACTTAGTGTAACCGGAATCTGATTGCCGATACTGACTCCTTTTACTTCATCAAGTAAAGAAAAACGGTCTTTTTCCATTCGATTGAAGCTTTCTTTTTTAATTACAACAAAATATTTGTCTTTCTCAAGCTTCTTCACAATACCGGAAAAATCCGCAATATACTGGTTGATCTTACGGTCGATCAATGCCACCAGAAGAGACTGCCTTACTTCCTCGACACTTTCCATGACCTCTTCATAGTTATCAATATAAACCAGTCCGGCCACCAGCCGCTGCTCTTCATTCGCCCGGATATACCGGTTCAGCTCTGTCACATCCTGAAGATGTATCGCAATAAAATATTCCTTTTCCTCCGGTATCTCCAGAAGCTGCTCTGTCTCACTGAAACCTTCGACCGATACGCACTGGATCTCAGCCTGATAATCTCTGTCAAGATAATTGAATTCCAGGCTTACCGATTCATTCTCTTCCTTTGGAAATACGCCCCGGTTCAACTCCGGAATATATTTACTCAGATAGGTATCCTTCCGGATAGTCGTCCCAAGGACTTCCCGAAACTGTGTGTTCGTCCAGATGATTTTTCCATCATCCAGTAAAATCGCATACGGAATCGAAAGTTCCTTCAGAAGTGTATTCTGGACAATCCCGTACTGCGCTGCAAACTCTACCATGTCTGCCAGAATCAGAGACTTATTGTAAAATGACGACTGCATAAACCAGCACAAACGCACTCATAAGCAGCCCGGCCTTTCGATCCATCCTGAAGATCCAGATATTCATCAGGATAAGGAAAAGAATCATAATTCCCGGCCATTGCATATACAATTTCAGTTGTCCCTTTAACTTTATATCCTTTTTCATCTTTCAGCCCTCTTAAAACCTATAGATATTTGTATTATATCACCTTTCCGGATATTAGGGAACTAAAAAATGTGCCAGGGAACGTACACCCTGACACATTTTTCTTTCTTTTATTAAGCTTCATATCCATTCGGATTCATTGTCTGCCATCTCCATGAATCCTCACACATCTTGTCGATTCCGCGTTCTGCAACCCATCCGAGCTCGTTCTTTGCTTTTTCTGCATTACAGTAGCATGTTGCGATATCTCCGGCTCTTCTTGGCTTGATCTGGTAAGGGATCTCTTTTCCACATGCTTTTTCAAATGCATGCAATACATCCAGTACTGAATATCCCACTCCGGTTCCAAGATTATAAATGCTTACGCCTGATTTTTCCTGGATCTTCTTCAGCGCCTTTACGTGTCCAATTGCAAGGTCAACCACATGGATGTAGTCTCTCACACCTGTTCCGTCCGGTGTATCATAATCATCACCAAATACCCCCAGGCATTCCAGCTTACCGATTGCAACCTGTGCAATATATGGAAGCAGGTTGTTCGGGATACCCTTCGGATCTTCTCCCATCAGTCCGCTCTCATGTGCGCCGATCGGATTGAAGTAACGAAGAAGAACAACATTCCACTCCGGATCTGCCTTATGCAGGTCTGTCAGGATCTGTTCAAGCATCCATTTTGTCCATCCATAAGGATTCGTACAGGTTCCCTTCGGGCATTCTTCTGTAATCGGGATAAATGCCGGATCACCATATACCGTTGCTGAAGAACTGAAGATGATGTTCTTCACATTATGGTTACGCATAACATCACAAAGTGTAAGTGTTCCTGCAATATTGTTCTGATAATATTCAAGTGGCTTTGCAACAGATTCTCCGACTGCTTTAAGTCCTGCGAAATGAATGACACATTCTACACTTTCTTTGTCAAAAATCTGATCCAGTGCTTCTTTATCTCTGATATCTGCTTTATAAAATGTAACGTTCTTACCGGTGATCTTCTCTACACGTCTGATTGCTTCTTCAGAAGCATTGCAAAGATTATCTACTACAATAACTTCATATCCTGCATTCAGCATCTCTACACATGTGTGACTGCCGATAAATCCGGCTCCGCCTGTTACTAAAATTGCCATGATTTTTTCCTCCTGAAATTAGAATCATTTACTTTTCTTTACACACTATAGCACACATCCTGCCTATATGGAAGTGTTTTTACTAAATTATTTATATTTTTTAGTAAATCAAATGAACTATTTACTAAATTTCAACACATTCCTACTCTTCCCAGAGATTTTCCGGATAAAGACCTTCTTTTTTCAGATTGCGGATCGCTTCTACGACAACCGGTTTGTCTTCTTTATAAGTTACGCCGTACCATTTATCTGCCGACGGAAGAACCGCTGCTGTTGCGCGGTCTGCCTCCAGAAGATTGCTTACGACTGCCGGCAGGAAATATTCACACTTCATCGGATTTTCAGTAAGTCCTTTCTTCAGGAACTGTGGAAATTCTGCTTTCAGCTCGTCCAGTATGCTTCTCGTAAATCCCCACATATTCATGGAAACCAGTGTATCCTCTGGTAAATTTTCCCAGGTTTCGCCATCATTTTCGGTAAACGCAATCTTACCGTCACGCTTCTCAATGCGGGTTCTTTCGGTAATATTTACCAGTTCCCCTTCTTCATTGGTCGTACAGATTCCTCTTGCCACATGACCATTGTCTGTTACTGTATTCTTCAGAAGATATCCGACCATCGCATAACGATACTTATCATCATCCTCATGCTCAGACAGATAATTATAAATTGCTTCAAACGCATGTCTTCCATAATAATCATCTGCATTGATAACAGCAAATGGCCCGTCGATCTCATCAATGCAGCTGAGGACTGCATGTCCGGTTCCCCACGGTTTCACTCTGCCTTCCGGAACTTCAAAACCTTCCGGAATGTTGTTGATATCCTGAAATACATAAGAAACCTCCATATATTTTGCCATACGGTTTCCTACTGCTTCTCTGAAACTGTCTTCATTTTCTTTCTTTATAATAAAAATAACCTTCTCAAATCCGGCTCTTTTTGCATCAAACAGGGAAAAATCCATAATGATGTGTCCCTCTTTATCAACTGGATCGATCTGTTTAAGTCCGCCATAACGGCTTCCCATTCCTGCTGCCATAATTACTAAAACTGGTTTTTTCATAATTGATTCTCCAATTCTTTTTTAGATTTCAAAACTTTCTCTTTCTTATTCTAACCCCAAATGACTCCTTTTTCAATCGTCTGCCAGACAGAAAAACAGTAAAAAAAACAGGACTTCCAAAACGGAAATCCTGTTCTGATCATATTCGATTAATCCTGAACGTATGGCATTAAAGCGATATGTCTTGCTCTCTTGATTGCTACTGTAAGAGCTCTCTGATGTTTTGCACAGTTTCCTGTGATTCTTC
>ERZ834382.1781-NODE-1781-length-17244-cov-7.212112_pt1 | contig 17244 bp, 13 predicted proteins | sample MGYA00519692_ERZ834382 | MGnify/ENA primary metagenome ERZ834382 (study PRJEB31850, sample SAMEA3708751) | human gut metagenome | biome: human gut; feature: human-associated habitat; material: faeces | place: China | collected 2014 ...
GCTCAACTGCCCGGCATACAGCTCCGGGTAGCCGCCGGGCAGGTAGAGCCCGCCGATCTGCTCCGGCAGGGCGGGGTCCTGCAGGGGGCTGAACCAGCAGAGCTCCGCCCCCGCCCGTTCCAGCGCTTCCAGCGTTTCGGCGTAGGTGAAGCAAAACGCCGCATCCCTTGCAACGGCAATGGGAACGCGGGGGCGCTGTTCCTCTGCTCCCTGGGGCAGCAGCTCTCCCGCAGGGGGGAGCTGATCTGTGTGCACCAAAGGCGCTGCGCCTTCGGTCAGGGCAAAAAGCTTTTCCCAATCCATCACCAGCGCATCGGCCATCCGGCTGATCTTCTGCTGTAAGTCCGCGATCTCCCCGGCAGTTTTCAGGCCTAAGTGGCGGCTCTCAAGGGCAGCATCCGGCAGGTGGGGCAGATAGCCCAGCACCGGCAGGCCGGTCTCCCGTGCCAGCATGGGAGCCAGCAGAGCATACAAATGGGGGGCACAGTCATTGAGCAGGATGCCCGCCAGATGGCTGGGGGTGCGGAACTGTTTCAGTCCGTTGATCTGGGCCGCCAGCGTCAGGCTGGCCCCTCTGGGCTGGACCACCAGCAGCACCGGCAGGTCCAGCGTATCGGCCAGATGCCAGGCACTGGCGGTGTCACTCACGCCGCCCAGTCCATCGTAAAAGCCCATGGCACCCTCGCACACAGCTGCCCCGTGCCCGGCGGCGGCCTGCGCATAGAGCACGCGCACCGTCTCCGGCGCAGAGAAAAACAGGTCGAGGTTGTGGCTCTCCACCCCCAGCACGGCCCGGTGAAACATGGGGTCGATATAGTCCGGCCCGCTCTTGAAGGAGCAGGGGTCCTGCCCCCGCCGCTTGAGCGCCGCCAGCAGAGCGCAGGTCAGTGTGGTTTTGCCGCTGCCGGAACAGGGCGCGGCCACAAGAAATTGGATCATTTGCGTTCTCCTGTGATAAGGAAGATGGGGTTATTGGCCATCAGCAGGTGGAGCCTGCCCGCAGGCCGGGTGCGGCTGACCGCGATCTGCGTTACCTCCGCAGCAAGGCCGTGGGCAGTCAGTGCGGCCACGGCGGCACTCAGCGTTTCCAGCGCAATGGCAGAGATACAGATGCGGGCGTTCGGATTCCGGGCAAGCACCGTGTCCACCACAGCCTCCATGCCCCCCTTGGTTCCGCCGATGAACACGGCATCCGGGGCGGGCAGGTCAGCCAGCGCAGCGGGGGCGCGGCCCTCCACCAGTGTCAGGTTGCAGGCGTGGAACCTTTCCCGATTCTGCCGGATGAGCCCGCAGGCCTCCGGGTCACACTCCACGGCATACACATGCCCCCGGGGTGCGGCCAGTGCCAGCTCCACGCTCACGCTGCCGGTGCCCGCCCCCACATCCCACAGGGTATCGCCGGGCTGCACGGCCAGCTTGGCCAGCGCCGCCGCCCGCACCTCCTGCTTGGTCATGGGCACCTCTCCCCTGTGGAAGGCTTCATCCGGGAAGCCGGGCACCCGCCGGGGCGGCTGAGGAAGATGCTCCACAAGCAGAACGCTCAGGCTTGCAAACTGCTTTTGCGCAAACTCCTGCGCCGTGCCGAACAGGATCTTTTCCTCTGCCCGGCCCAGCTCTTCCCCCACCAGCACATGGGCATCGCCCAGCCCGGCAGCAGCCAGCCGGCCGCAGAGGGAGGCAGGCGTTTCTGCCCCGCCGGTCAGGAAAAACACAGGCTTTCCCCCGGCTGTCAGGCACTCGGCCACCGGGTCGCAGGCACAGCCGTGGGCCGAGACCAGCTTCCACTCCTGCCAGGAGCGGCCCACCGCAGCGGCCAGCAGCTGAACGCTGGAAAGCCCCGGCAGCACCCGGCAGGAGATGCCAAAGGCCCGCAGCATCGGCAGCAGCTGGGCCGCACCGGAGTAAAACCCGGTGTCGCCGCTGTACACAAGGGCAGCATCCACCTCCGGGTCAGCCGCCAGCGCGGCAAGGACATCCTCAGGCTGATACAGGGCCTTCCGGTGTTCCGTGCAGCCCTGCGGCAGCTGTTCCAGCAGGCGCTTTGCCCCCAGGATCAGTCCGGCGTTCTGCAGGGCGGCAAGGCCCTGCGCGGTCAGGCTTTCCGGCGTGCCCGACCCCATCCCGATGAGTGTGATCATTGCAGCATCTCCTTACAATGTGTCAGGATCTGATCCGCCGTTTCGCCCTGCTCGGCCGGGCGGCGGATGACGATGAGCTGTGCCCCGGTGTCCTGCGCTGCCCGGGCTTTTTCTTCAAAGCCGCCCGCCGCGCCGCCATCTTTGGTAACGAGGAAGCGGATGGCAAACTGCTCTATCAGTGCCCGGTTCAGCGCATAGGAGAACGGCCCCTGCATGGCGATGATGTTCTTATGGGGGATATCTGCCCCCTCGCAGGCGGCAATGCCCTCCCGGGTGGGCAGGACACGGGGAAAAAGCCGTGCCGGTTCCAGCACAGCAAAGGCAAAAAGCTCCTTGGCCCCGGTGGCAAGCAGGACATTTCCCTGCGTCCGGGCCAGAAATCCCGCCGCATGGGCCGCAGAGGCAAACACCATGCTCCCGGCAGGCAGCGGGCTTTCGGGCCGGAGCAGGCGGCGATACTCCGTGCCTGCTGTTTTGCAGGCTGCCCGGATGTTCCGGGTGGCCTCCACGGCATACGGATGGGTCGCGTCCACGCAGAGGTCAGCCCCCTGCAGCAGGGCGGTCATCTCCTCCGGGGTCAGCCGCCCGCAATGGACGGTGATGCCGGACCTTTCGCCCTGTTCCTCGGCCCCCAGCGGGGTGGCCACGCTGACCAGTACCTCGGCCCCCAGTGCGGCCAGCTGCTTTGAAAACATGCGGCCCTCGGTGGTGCCGCTGAATACCACGGCCCTCATGCGCGGTACCCCCGCGGCGTGACCATCCGCCCGCTCAGCTGGCGGGTCTGGGCGTTGCCGACAAACACGGTGGTGAACATATCCACCGGGGTGGTTTCCAGCGCAGCCAGCGTCAGAACGCGGCTTTCCTGCCCCTCCCGGCCAATATTCCGCACAATGCCGCAGACCGTTCCGGGTGCTTTGCCGTTTGCCAGCAGGAGGCGCACCGCCCGCGCCAGATAGTCCGGCCGCCCCTTGGAAGAGGGGTTGTACAGCGCGATGCAGAAATCCCCCATGGCTGCTGCCGCCAGCCGCCGCTCGATGACCTCCCACGGCGTGAGCCGGTCAGAGAGAGAGAGCACACAGAAATCGTGGGCCAGCGGGGCACCCAGCACCGCACCGCCGCTCAGGGCGGCGGTCAGGCCGGGCACCACCTCCACCGTCACGTCCGGGAAGTGCTCGGCCAACTCCAGCAGAGGGCTTGCCATGCCGTAGACCCCGGCATCTCCCGAGCAGACCAGCGCCACCACCCTGCCGCTCCGGGCCGTTTCCAGTGCCCAGCGGCAGCGGTCGATCTCCTTGGTCATGCCGGTGGAATAATAGAGCTTGTCCGGGAAGTAGGGGCGCACCAGATCCAGATAGACCGTATAGCCGCACAGCACCTCGGCTTGCGTTAAGGCGCTCTGCGCCTGTGCGGTCAGGAACCGGGGATCCCCGGGCCCAAGCCCGACAACAAAAACAACATTAGGCATCCTGCCACCTCCAATCCGGGGCAAAGGGACGGAGCGCCAGCGCAAAGGTCACGCCGCCGCCCGCCTGTTTGGGAAGAATGATCGTACCGCCTGCCGCCAGCACCGCCGCCCGCTCGCAGACATTGTCCACACCGGTCACGCTCCGGACAAAGGCCGAAGGTGTGAACTGCCCGGGGGCGTTCTGCAGCTGTGCGGCAGAATAGAACTGCACCGGCCAGCCGTGGGCTCTGCAAAATTCCAGCAGGCCCGGCTCATCGGCTTTCAGGTCGATGCTGGCCGCTGCTGTGATGCACGCCGCTGCAAGGCCGTGGGCCGCGCAGAACTGTGCAAAGGCCGCTTCCAGCTGTGCGGCGCTGGTCCCCCGCCTGCACCCGATGCCCAGCACGCCGATTTTCGGGATCAGGTGTAGCGCATCGCCCGCCGGGAAAAGGGTCAGGGCAAAGTCGGCGCGCTCTGCCTCCCCCGCCGGGACCACCCCGGCAGGGGCCTGCCCGGCAATGGGGAATTCCGACCGGTACCGCACCGGCCCGCCTGCCAGCAGCCTGCTGCTGACGCGCTTGATGCGCTCCGGCTCCAGCACGGCGCAGTTCTGGTGCCTGGCCCACGCATCCACGGCAAACACACCGTTGGCATCGGTGGCCGTGGTAATGACCGGCACCGCACCGCAGACCGCCGCCAGCGCCCGGGCCAGATCGTTGGCCCCGCCCAGATGGCCCGAAAGGATCGGCACCGCAAAATGGCCGCACTCGTCCAGCACCACCACGGCAGGGTCCACCACCTTGCTCCGGCAGTGGGGCGCAATGGCCCGCACCGCTATGCCCACAGCCCCCACAAAGATCAGGGCATCCGCACGGGCGAACTGCTCCGCAGTCCAGTCGGCAAGGCCGGGCCCGCCATGGCCGCAGCGGGCCACGGTGCCGGGCAGGGCACCGGCCAGCTTTTGGGCCAGCGCCAGCCCTTTTTCCGTAAAGGCGAGATAGGCGCGGGTCACTGGTCTGCCCCCTTGCGGAACTCCGTCGTAAAGGTTGGGTCGTAGAGCTTGCTCCGCTCATACCGGGTGCCCAGAAATTCCCCCACCACGATGAGCGCTGTTTTGGTGATGCCGTTGGCGCGGGTGCTCCCGGCCAGCGTGCCCACGGTGCAGCGCACCACCTTCTGCTCCGGCCAGCTGGCCTTGTAGACCACGGCGGCAGGAGTCTCCGGCGTGTAGGCTCCGCCTGCCAGCAGGGCCTGCTGCACCTTGTCGATGAGGCCGATGGAGAGGAAGATCACCATGGTTGCCCCATGGGCGGCAAGGCTGGCCAGCTTCTCCTTTTCCGGCACCGGGGTGCGCCCCTCCATCCGGGTGATGATCACGGTCTGGCTGATGGTGGGCAGGGTATACTCGGCGTTCAGCGCCGCCGCCGCCCCGCAAAAGCTGGACACGCCGGGGGTATCATCGTAGGGGATGCCATCCGCATCCAGTGCGTCCATCTGCTCCCGGATGGCCCCATACAGGCAGGGGTCGCCGGTGTGGAGCCGCACGGTGGTCCCGCCTGCGGCTTCCACCCGGCGCATCACGTCCAGCACCTGTTCCAACGTCATCTCGGCGCTGTTGTAAACGGCGCACTCCGGCTTCGCCAGCCCCAGCAGGGCCGGGTTGACCAGACTGCCCGCATAAATGATGCAGTCGGCTTCCTGCAGCAGGGCCGCGCCCCGCCGGGTGATGAGGTCAGGTGCGCCGGGGCCTGCGCCCACAAAATGTACCATCTCAATGCTCCTTCCATTCGTTCAGCAGTTGTGCGGCAGTGTCGGTGGCTCCCAGCGGGCCGTGCTGGTTGGAAAACAGCACGGCCCCCACCCGGAACGCCCCGCAGGCCCGCCGGTCAAGGTGGAGCTGAACTGCCCGCAGCAGGCTTTCCAGCACCGGAGCCCGCAGGCCGGCGCTGTCCAGGAGTTCCAGACAGGCATCGGTGGTGGCCGCGTTCATCAGGGCGGCGCAGACTTCCCGGGAAGCGCCGCAGAGCGCCGCATGGGTGCAGAACAGCTCGGTGCGGCAGTCGGCAGTGTGGGAATGGGTGTTCATAATACCGCCCGCCACCTTGACCAGCTTGCCCACATGGCCCACCAGAAGCACCTCTTCAAAGCGGGCCGCTGCAGCCATATCCAGCGTGTCACCGATAAAGTTCGAAGTTTTCACCACCGGAACAGCGTGAAGCTCCGGGTATGTTCCATGCAGATAGTCCAGCCCGTAATTACCGGGGGCCAGGATGAGCCGCCTGGGGCTGCCCGCCCGGAGAGCGGCCTGATTCATTTCCAGCTGGATGGTATCCAGGATCGCCTGCTGGCTCATAGGCTCCACAATGCCGCTGGTTCCCAGCACCGAAAGCCCGCCCTCGACCCCGATGTGGGGGTTGAAGGTGCGCTTTGCCACCTCTTCCCCGCCCTCGATGGAGATGGTCACGGCAAAGCCGCCGGTGTAGCAGGCGCTCTCGGCTTCCCTTTGCAGGGCCTCGGCGATCATCTGCCGGGGCACATGGTTGATGGCGGCTTCCCCCACCGGCTGATCCAGCCCGGCCTTGGTCACCCGGCCCACGCCCTTGCCGCCGGAGATGCGGATCTCGGTGGTATTGGGCAGCAATTCTACGGCGGCGATCACGGGCAGGCCGGTGGTCACATCCACATCATCCCCGCCGTCCTTCTCAATGGCGCATTCGGCACCGGCTCCGGCGGGGCGGCAGTACAGCGGGGCCACCTCCACCACGATGCCTTTCGGCGTGCGCAGGGCAACGCTCTCCGGGGCATGGCCGGTGAGCAGGAGCCGCGCGGCCCCCGCCGCACCCAGCGCCGCGCAGGTGCCGGTGGTGTACCCGCAGCGGAGCAGCTTCTGCCCACTGCGGACGTAATGTTCAAACTTTGGCCCGGCAGGCTTTCCCGGGCCGAACACGGCCTCGTACTGCTCCTTGGTCAGGCTGTACAGCGCCCGGATGTTCTCCGGGGCAAAGGCTTCCTGCGGGGTCAGCACCCCCGAAACGCTGTGCGGAAACACGCAGACCACCGCATCCGCGATCTTCTGCGCCATGTCCAGCTCGTGCAGGCTGACGATCACGGCCAGCCCCTGCTCATGGGCCAGCTTCTGCAGGATGGTCAGCAGCTCGATCTTTCCCTTGACATCCAGAAAAGAGGTCGGCTCGTCCAGCAGCAGGACCCTGGGCTGCTGGCAGATGGCGCGGGCCAGCAGAACGCGCTGGCGCTGGCCGTCGCTGATGCAGTTGAAATCCCGGCCCGCCAGAGGGGAAGCCCCCACCAGTTCCAGCGCGTCCCGCACGGCCTGCCGGTCGGTATCGGACAGGATGCCCAGCCGCCCGGTATAGGGGATGCGCCCGGCGGCGGCAAACTCAAAGCAGGAAGTCAGCTCGGTGCGGCGGGTATGGGGCAGCATCAGGGCCAGCTTCTGGGCCCGGGCCGGGCCGGTGTAATCGGTCAGGCTGCGGCCATCCAGCAGGACAGCCCCGCCCAGGGGGGCCAGCTGGCCCGCCAGCGTTTTGAGCAGGGTGGATTTGCCCGCGCCGTTGGGCCCGATGAGGGCCAGGATCTGCCCCGGCACCGCCCCCAGCGTGATGCCGGAAGCAAGGGGCGCGCCGCCATAGCCGATGGCCAGTTCTTTCGTTTCACAGCGGTATTTCATCGCACACCCTCCTGACCCCGGCGCACCAGCAGCCAGATGACCACCGGTGCGCCAAACACTGCCGTTACGGCGCTGATCGAAAGCTCGGTGGGGGCAAACATGCTGCGGGCGATGAGGTCGCACAGCAGGCAGAAGGCGGCCCCGCCCAGGCAGCACCCGGGCAGCACCACCAGCGGCCTTGCACTGCCGAACAGCTGCTTGACCAGATGGGGCACCGCAATGCCCACAAAGGAGATGGGCCCCGCAAAGGCCGTGACACAGGCGGCCAGCAGGCTGGAAAGCAGCACCAGCAGCCGGGAAAAGGCTCTGACATTGATGCCCACGCTCCGGGCGTAGGCCTCCCCCATCTGGTAGGCGGCCATGGGCTTGGAAAGGCAGAACGCTGCCGCCAGAGCGGGCAGCACCACCAGCGCCGCCGCCCGCACATTGCCCCAGGTCATGCCGGAAAAGCTGCCCTGAGACCAGTTGTGGAGGTTGACGATGTTGCTGTCCTGGGCAAAGGCCACCACAAACTCCGTGACGGCTGAGCAGATGTAGCCGATCATTACGCCGCAGATAACAAGGATGCTCATCCGCTGCACCCGCCGGGAGACCGCCAGCACAAAGGCCATGGAGGCCATAGCCCCTGCAAAGGCGGCAGTGATCAGGGTAAGGGAGCTGGTGAGCAGGCCATGGTTCAGAAAAGCCACCATGACCAGTGCCACGGCCAGCTTGGCCCCGCTGGAAATGCCCATGACAAAGGGCCCTGCAATGGGGTTGGCAAAAAAGGTCTGCAGCAGGTAACCCGCCGCCGAGAGCGCCGCCCCCAGCAGCACCACCATCACGGCCCGGGGCAGGCGCAGCTGGGTGATGATGCCCACGCTCAGAGCGTCCTGCCCGCGGCCGGTCAGGGCCGCCAGCACTGCCCCCGGTGTCAGGGACACACTGCCCCAGAACAGGTTGGCGGCAAACAGCACCGCCAGCAGCAGGGCAAGGATGCCGTAAGAAAGGATCAGGCGCTTTTTGCTGGTCATAGGTTACTCTACTTTCCTCAGAAATTGCAGGTTGGCGGGGTCATCCTCCGTAAAGACACGGTGCAGGTCGAGCACAAAATCGACCAGCGCCGTACTCTGCTGGAAAAAGCTCTGGGTGGTGCACCAGACACTGCCGCTCTGCACGGCCTTGAACTCAGCCAGCAGGGGGCATTTTGCCACCAGTTCCTCCGTGGTATGCACCACGCCCTCAATGGTGCTGTTGTAAAGGAGCACATCCGCATCCTTTGCACCGGCGTAAAAATCCTCCAGCGGCAGGTTCATGGTGGAAAAGTTGTTGCCGTTGTCGGTCAGGTCCGCAAAAACATAGTCACCGCCCGCCATCTCGATCATCTGGGCCACATAGTCGCCGCCCTTGCGCACATTGGCAAGGTTGCTGGCTGTGATGGAGAAAAAGGCACAGCGCTTGCCGGTGGGAGCCTGCCCGGCCAGCGGTGCAAGGCGCTCCACCTGCCGGGCGAACTCCTGTTCCGCCAGCTCCTCTTTCCCCAGCAGGATGCCCCAGAACTTGAGCCATTCCAGCCGGGCCAGCGGGCCGCTCTCATAGCTGGAGCGCTCCACCAGCACCGGGATGCCGAACCGTTCCAGCTGCTCCTTGACCTCCGGGGTGTGGTAGATCATGGTGTTCTCGATGGCAAGGCCGCAGTTGGCCGCAAGGATCTTTTCGTAGTCCGGGGCGCTGTACTTGCCCGCATAGGCAATGCGCCCGGCCTCCATGGCGGCTCTGGCCTCATCCAGATACCAGCCCTCCGCCTGGGTGCCGGAAAGAGTCACACTGTCCAGCCCATCCAGCGCGAGGAACAGGTCCATCACCGAGGTGGAGACAAGGTAGATGTTCCGGACGGGCTGACGCAGCACCGTCACGCTCTCGGGCAGACCTTCCACCTCAGCGGCATCCTCCGGGGTCACAAGGAACTGCTCCCCCGATTCGGTCAGGGTCAGCATGGTATAGCCGCCCTCATAGCAGTCGGCAGTAAACTGTGTGGCGTAATCCAGCGGGCAGGCATGGTCAAAGACCAGTTCTTCTGTGCTGGCGGGCGCTGTCTCGGAGGCGGCGCAGCCCGACAGGGCCAGTGCTGTAACAGGCAGAACGCGCAGGAATTGTTGTCTCGTCAGTTTCATCCGTTCAGCGCAAAGGTCAGCGTATACTCGATCTCATGGGGGGTGCTCATGGCTACGGTATCGGCAGTGACAGCCAGCGGGGTGCCCAGTGCAGAAACAGGGATCTCAAAGGTGGAGTTGCCCTCGGTGTTGGTGGGCAGATACTTCTCACCATCCACGATCATGTAATCATAATTGGGGCTGCTCCACAGGATGACAGCGGTCATTTTGCCGTCCGCCACGGTCAGGGCGGCAGGGCTTTCCACGGTGGCACGGCCAGAGCCGCCCTCCAGGGTCACATTCACGCTGTATTCACCGTCCGCAAGGGTCTCGGCAGCCTCCTCAGCCTTGGGCTGTGCATTGCGGATGCTCACGGTGTGGTCATACCACTTGCCCTTGGTCCCGAGGAGTGCCAGCTGGAAGTCCTGGTCCACAGCGGCCACGGGGATATCATAGCCGTAGACCTCCTCCGAGGTGCCATCAGAGTAGGTGACGGTGTCGGTGGTGGGCAGCAGCCAATCTGCCTTGTTGGCCTCGGCATCGGCGGCCATGCCAACATACAGGTTGACGATCTTCTTGGAGGACAGACTGACGTGGAAGGTCATCTGCCCGTTCTCCACGGTCAGGGTGCCCATGCCATTGCAGGCTTCGTTGGCGTGGAACATGCCGCTGTCGGTGTCAAACTCAGCCGTGTACACGCCGTCCGGCAGGGCGGCTTCGGTGCTTTCGGAAGCGGCAGCGCTCACGGCAGAAGCGGCTTCCGAGCTGGCAGCAGAGGAAGCAGTGGAAGAAGCCCCGCCGCAGCCGGTGAGCGCGGCGGCCAGCATCAGGGAAGCAACGGACAGGGAAACAAACTGTTTGCAGTGCATAAACAAAATACCTCAAAAATTCAGAATTTGAAATGGGAGTGTTTCTCCTCATGCGGGGAAGCTCTCCATAAAAAATGCCCGAAAAGATTTCTCCCTTCGGGCATTGGAATGCGGAATATTAGCCGTTCAGGGAATCAATGGCGGCTTTGGTGTGCTCAATGTAGCGCTGCTGGATGTCCTCGATCTCACCCAGACCGGCGATCTGGCACTCCACGGACGCGAAGTCGCCGGAGGCCTGGAACTGGCTCAGCCAGGAATCGTCATCCGCACCGGCCATATCGTTGTTGGCGTGGTCACCGGCAACGACCATCAGGGGGCGCAGGATGACCTTGGTGTAACCGGCGGCCTTGACCGCCTCGATGACGTTCTCGCAGGCGGTCTCCTCGGGCTCACCCTCCACCGTGCCGATGAACACGTTGCTGTAGCCCAGGGTCTGCATGGCGGTCTGCATCTGGCTGTAGCTCACCTTTGCGGTGTGGGAGGTGCCGTGGCCCATAAAGACAAAGGCGACCTTCTCCTCAGCGGCAGCATCCAGGCTGTCGAAACCGGCATCCTTCACAGCGGCAGCGGTAACGGCCTTGGCAACAGCTTCCTTGTCGGCGTTGATGACGGCAGCGTCGGCACCAACCTCGCCCAGCAGGGGCTCGGCAACGGCGACGCTCTCGAACTTGTCCTTGTACTCGTCGATCATCTCCATCATCTCGTCGTACTCTGCACCGTGCATCAGGTGGGTGGGCTGGACGACCAGGTTCTTCACGCCGTTGGCCACAGCGCGGTCCAGAGCCTGCTGCATGTTGTCGATCTTCTCACCGTCGCGGGCCTGAACATGGTTGATGATGATCTGTGCGGTGAAGGCACGGCGGACAGACCAATCGGGATAAGCGGCCTGCAGCGCATCCTCGATGCCCTTGATATCCTTCACTCGGCTGTCGTTGAAGGAGGTGCCGAAGGAGACCACCAGCAGCTCATTCTCGCCGATGTCGTCCTGATTGCGGCTGTCGTCCTTGGAAGCATCGCCGGTGTCGCGGCCAAAGTAGTCAGGGTCAGCCTCTTCGCCCTCGACCAGCTCCTTCTGGGCATCGGTCAGGGCATCCCATGCGGCCTTGGCGGCCTCACACTGGGCATCGGTGTCATCGGTGCGCTCCTGCACATAGATGGCATCGATAAGGTCTGCAACGTTCTTTGCGGCCAATTCGTCAGCCTCCTCGCCGGAAACCTCGCTGCCGGCAGCAGATCCTGCCGTGCTGGAAGCAGTGGTGCTGCTTGCGGCACCGCCGCAGCCGGTCAGTACACCGGCGCAGAGGGCCAGAGCGGTCAGAGCGGCCGCTGCTTTGTGGATGGTGCGTTTTCTCATTTTTGTTCGTTCCTTTCCTGTTTTTGAACATGATTTTTGCTGAACAGAAGGTACAGGAAAGAGCGCCCGGCAAAACAAAAGGGGCCTTTCTGCTTGCGGGACGGCAAAGCAAAAAGGCCCTTTTCAGTTTTTTCAGGCTTTTTGGGTACAACCAATTCCTCGTGATCTGGGGCTTGCGCCCCCGTACCAACAGCGGGCAGGTTTCCTGGCTGAAAGCTCAACATCCACCGCCGCCTTCCCGGAACATGGGCTCCAGTGACCGGTGCAGCTGCACCCTGGCGGTAAACTCCCTTATCACAGTGACGAGATCGTGCGGGATTTGCACCCGCTTCCCTTTTAACGTGCCTGCTCCCGGCCAGAGCCGCGGGCGGTACGCACCTGCTGTTTTCTATTCAGTTCGCTGTTCAGTATAACATACTCAACGGAGGAATGCAATCACAACTCCGGGGAAACTTCCTGGCTCACAGGCGGTGTTTCTGCCCCGATCAGGGCCACCGCCACATCGTTGACATTGGTACCCGTTGCCCCGGTGATGATCAGGCCATCCACTGCTTTCAGGGCGTGGTAGGAATCGTTGTTCTGCAAAGCAGCGTATCCGCTCCAGCCCCCGGCCTCCAGCGCGGCAAGGGTATCCCCATCCACATAGCCGCCGGCGGCATCGGTGGGGCCGTCTGTGCCATCGCTGCCCACAGAGAACACCGCCGCGTTCAGCCCGGCAATGGCAGGCGCAGCCGCAAGGGCCAGCTCCTGATTTCTTCCGCCAAGCCCTTTTCCGGTCAGGTGAACGATGGTCTCGCCGCCTGCGATGTAGGCCAGCTTTTTCCCCTGCCCTGCCTGGGTGCGGGCAATGGAGCCAAGAAAGCTGCCTGCTTCCCGTGCTTCGCAGCAGAGTTGGTCGGTCAGGAGAACCGGTTCATATCCCAGATTCCGGCAGGCACTGGCCGCGGCACGGCAAAGCTCCCGCACGCTGCCGGTGATCCGGGTGGTCACATTGTCCAGCGTTTTGGGCGTTTCCTGCGCCAGCAGGGCCCGGGCCTGTGCTGAGAGTGCCAGATGATACTTTTCGGCAGCGGCAAGCGCCTGGGCGCAGGTGGAGGTATCCGGCACCGCCGGGCCGCTGGCGATCATATCCAGCGGATCCCCCAGAATGTCGCTCAGCACGATGCTGAACACCTGCGCAGGGGCACAGCGCTGCGCGAACCGCCCGCCCTTTACACCGGAAAGCCGCTTGCGGATGGTATTCATCTCCACAATGTCGGCCCCGCTGGCCAGCAGCTGACTCGTGATGTCCTGCAGCTCTGCCCCGGGAACGAGCGGCTGCTCGAACAGCGCACTGCCGCCGCCGGAAAGCAGGAACAGCACCGTATCCCCGGCGGTCAACCCCTGCACCAGCTCCAGCGCCTTTTGGGTGGCCGCAAAACCGTTTGCATCCGGCACCGGGTGGCCCGCCTCATAGCAGGTCACCCCGTGGATCTCACCTTTCACATGGCCGTACTTGGTCACGACCACGCCGCCATCCACCCGGCCCAGCGTTTCAACCGCCGCGTGTGCCATCTGCCAGGCCGCCTTGCCCGCCGCCACCAGAAGCACCCGGCCCTTCCCGGGCCGGAGATCCCGCAGCGCGCGGCGCACCGCCTCATCCGGCAGAACAGCGTTCAGGCTGGAACGAAGGATCACATCCGCATCCCGGCGCAGTGCAGCATTCATAGACTCGCCCTCCTTGCAGCGGTGCCCGCCCCTCCGGGACAGCGCACCAGAAACAGCCGAATAAAAAATTAAGACCGACGATCTCTTTTGAAATCGTCGGTCTTGTTCCAATCCGAGTGGCGAGAATCGAACTCACGGCCTCTTGAACCCCATTCAAGCGCGCTACCAAAACTGCGCTACACCCGGACATCTGATCGAGCTTGTCGCTCACAGCTCAATCAGTATACCCGAAGAATGGCGTTTTGTCAAGCACTATTTTCAAATTTCTTCTTCATTTTCGGCAATGGCCGTTGTGCTGCCCACCGGCTGCGGAAACTCCACCGTGGCCAGCGCCACAGCGAACACGCTCTGCGCACCGGCATCCAGCAGAGCCTGCGCGCAGGCCGAGGCCGTGGCTCCGGTGGTCAGAACATCGTCCACCAGAAGGATGCGCTTTCCCTCCACAGCCTCCGGCCGGGCCACCCGGAAGGCACCCGCCACATTGGCCAGCCGCTCGTCAAGGGAAAGTCCCTCCTGCCGCCGGGTGGAACGGGCACGGATCAGCGCGTCTGTGACCACCGGAACGCCCACCGCCCGGGCAAGGGGCTGTGCCATCCGCTCCGGCACATTGTAGCCGCGCTTTTTGCTGGAGGCCGGTACCGGAAGGATGCAGTCGTAACCCCGGTCAAGGCCCGGTACCGGTTCGGGCAGGGGCTCAGAGCCGCGCATTCTGATCTCGCTGCCAAAGAGCAGGCGGGCCATCTCCACGCCCAGCTCCACAGCCGCCCAGGGCGCGCCCTGATATTTCGCCCGCAGCACCGCGCGGCGGGCAAGGCCGGTGTATCGGTAGGGTGCGGCCGCCCCATCCAGCCGCCCCAGGTAGTGCTCGGAGCCGCGCAGCCGCATGGAGGGTGTACGGCGCAGCTCTGCCAGCCCATCGGCGCAGTCCGGGCAGGCAGGCCGGCTGCCCAGCACCCGGTCACAAAAAGGGCAGCGGCGCGGGTAAAGCACCCAGCGCAGCTGCCGCAGTGTGCGGCTCAGGCCGCTGTAATAAAGCATCAGTCGTTCTTGACCGCAATGATGACGCGGACCTTTTTTCCGGCAGCGCAGCCGAAATTATCGTACCAGCCGGTCAGCTGGTAGCTGTCCGCATCCACCTGAGCCAGCTTGGTGGGGTAATACTGGCCCTTGTACCACAGGTAGACCTGCATATTGTCTGCCATCTCATAGCGTTCACTGCCCGAGAGCACCGAGGCCGCGCCGACCTTGTCGATCTTCAGGGGCATCAGCTGCATCATGGCCTTGACAGAGCCGGTGGTCTCCTGCCGCACGGCAATGCCGCCCGCCAGCACCGGATACTTGATGGCCGTGGTGTAGCTGGCCGCCGCGCCGTTGACGTAGCAGATATAGGTTGCACCGCCGCCGATGTAGTTGAAGATCTGCTTGAAGGGGGTGCCCGTGATCTCCGCGATCTGCTGGAAGCCAATGCTCATCAGGGAGCCGGTGTTGCTGGTCAGCTTCTGCCAGGCCGTGCTCAGGATATCGCCCGAAACGATGCCCCACAGGATCTCGCTGGTGGTGGGCACCAGCAGGTTGGACAGGCGGTCTACCGCCGTGGCACCGGTCACAGTGGTGGTACCCGAGGTAGATCCGGAGCTGTCGGTGCCGCCCGTGGCCGATCCGGTGGTGGTGCCTGTCGTGGTCGTGGTGCCGGAAGCGGAATCTCCCGCCACAATGCCGGTGACGAGGCTCTTCAGGTCAGAATAATTCATGGCCAGATTTTTCACATCGTCCAGCACGCCGTAGCTCCACAGGTCGCCGGTCACATCGTTCAGGATGAGCCGGTCGATCTGTCCGGCATCGTTGACGGTATAGTAGCGGACATCGAGGTCACTCAGTGTTACCCCCGATAGGCGGCTGGGACGAACCGTCCCAGCCACACCCTCCGAAGTTGTATCCAGAATCTCTACATCGTCAGCCAGGGCGGCTGCGCCCAGAGCAGTGGCGTTGGCATTGATGGTGCCGTTGACACGGCGGTCCTCGATATGCTCCACGCTCTCGCCCTCCGGGGTGACCTTGATCTCTACCAGCCACCCCTGCGGAAAGTTCAGGCTCTTGTCCACGTTCACGGTGCGGGCAATGCCATCGGTGCACATGACGGAGACTTTCTGCAAAACATCCGCGCCGTTCTCTTCCACCAGACTGCGGGTGGCGGTCTGCACAACACCGTAGAACACGCTGTCGGCTTCCTCGCCGGTCACGATCCCGGCAGCCTCATTGTTCATGCCCAGCAGCAGGGTGACGACCTCGCCCACGCCGCCGCCGTTGAGGGAGGACACCTGGGATGCCACCGCAGAGGAACCCAGCGTATAGCTGGTGCCTGCCACCGTTACACTGGTAGGGGCGCTGGCACTGGGCGAAACTGCCGTGATGCGGCCAGCGGCGCGGCGGGTGTAGACCCACAATGTCTGTAAACTCTCGCTGTAATAATACACATCGTATTTGTTCAGTTCCGCAGATTCCGACGCTTTATCGTTGCGGTAGACCATCTTGGGAACAAAGGGCAGCTGGACCGTATCGCCCGCCACAAAGGGGCCCTTCAGGCTCTTGAGCATGACGCTGGAGGTATCCACCTGGCCATTGGAGACCGTGAAGCCCAGGCTGCTGCCGTAGGCACTGCCGCTGGCAGCGTTGGCTGTCAGGGCGTTGTAGAACAGCAGGGCGCACTCCTCGTAGTTGAGCGCCTCGCCCTGGTTGCGGTCCACCTGATTGCGCAGGCCCAGCTCACTGGCCTTGTTCAGCTGTGCGTTGGGGAAGGAGCCGCTCAGGTCGGTCATCTTATAGCCCATCAGCTTGAGGATGGCCGTGACCGCCTCCTCCAGTGTCACGGCGTTGTCGGGCCGGAAAGAGCCGTCGGTGTAGCCGTTCATCCAGCCGTTCTGCACCGCAATGCGGACATAGGGGGCATAGGGCGAAGTGCCGGGCAGGTCGGTGAACAGGGTGCCCACTGTGCCCTGAGAGCCCACGCTCTCGCGGTAGGTGGAGTAGGACACCAGCATCCGGGCCAGTGCACCGCGGGTGACCACAGCGTTCAGGGCAGCCTGCTGGCTGCTGTCCATCGCGTTCAGCGTGATGGACAGCTGGACCGCCGTGTTGGCGTTGCCCGCTGCCGATGCTGGCAGCACCAGCATCGACACGGCAATGCTCACCGCCAGCAGAAATGCAAGGATTCGCTTTTTCATGGAAAATCCTCCTTAAAATAGTTTCTAATGTATTCCGGGTTGCGGCTCCCAGCGTCTGCTTCGTGCAAAGCCTTGCACTTGCATCCTGCTGGCCGCGGCCCCAACAACTCCTCCCTTCATCCGCCACTGGCGGCGGTCGTCGTTGTTGCCCCTATTAGGGGAGCTCCGCAAGGCGCTGGCAAAGCCAGACCGAAGCGGTAAGAGGTTTAATCATATCTCAGCGCTTCAATGGGGTTCAGCCTTGCGGCGCGCTTGGCGGGCAGATAGCCGAACAGCACACCGATGCCCACTGAGATGCCAAAGGCCACCACGATGGAGTTGAACGAGGGGCTGACGGTCACATCAATGTCGCTGGAGATCATGGGCAGGATGCGGTTTGCCGCCATGGACACGATATAGCCAAGGACGATGCCCAGCACACCGCCCAGTGCAGAGGTGGTGGCAGCTTCCACCACGAACTGCGACAGGATCACCCGCTCCTTGGCACCCAGTGCCTTGCGGATGCCGATCTCCCGGGTGCGCTCGGTCACCGACACCAGCATGATGTTCATAATGCCGATGCCGCCCACCAGCAGCGAGATGCTGGCAATGCCGGTAAGGATAATGATGACCATGTTGATCATCTCGTTCATCTCTTCCAGCCACTCGCTGGCGCTGTAGATGTAGTAAGCGTTGTCGCTCTTGAGCAGGT
>ERZ834382.1788-NODE-1788-length-17199-cov-2.617301_pt1 | contig 17199 bp, 18 predicted proteins | sample MGYA00519692_ERZ834382 | MGnify/ENA primary metagenome ERZ834382 (study PRJEB31850, sample SAMEA3708751) | human gut metagenome | biome: human gut; feature: human-associated habitat; material: faeces | place: China | collected 2014 ...
CCATGGCCGGCACACTCAGAGGCATTGTGCCCTGGTGCAAGGTGGGCATGGAAGCCTTCGTTCTGGCCGGGCCGGATATCATCGCAAAACTTTCCGGCATGGGCTTCAGGGTCTTCCTCGATCTGAAATTCTACGACATCCCCAACACGGTGGCGCAGGCCGTCAGGGCGGGCGTGAAAACGGGCGCCTCCCTCATGACCATACACTGCCAGGGCGGGCAGAAGATGTGCGAGGCTGCCATGGACGCAGCCGAGCAGGCTGCGTCAGGGGGAAAGAGGCCGTACATCTTCGGTGTGGCCGCGCTCACGAGCTTCGGCCCCTGCGAGATGCCCGGCATCAGCCTCATGCCCACAGACTTCGCCCTGGAACTCGCCCGCAGCGCTGATCAGTGGGGCCTTGACGGCGTGGTCTGCTCCGGAAAGGAAGTCCGGAACATTAAGAGGGAGACGAGCCTCCTTGCCCTGTGCCCCGGTATCCGTCCGGCGGGAGCCGACGCCAACGATCAGGCGCGCGTCTGCACGCCGGCCGCGGCTGTGCGCGACGGCGCGGACTTTCTTGTCGTGGGCCGTCCCATCACGCGCGCGGCTGATCCCGCTGCCGCGGCGCGCGCCATAATAAGGGAAATGGAAACGGCGGGATAACACGCGGTGACGGGCGGACCGAATCCGCCCTTTTCCCGTCAGAGGAAAAAACAGCGTATCGCAGTGCGTGTACGGATTCTGAGCTGATTCATTTCAAGGGAGGCAGAATGGCTCAATGGTATTACAGAAATGAGCCTGGAAGCTCCACGCTGAACGACGAGCAGAGCGCCGCCCTTGCCGACAGCCTGAACATCTCACCGTTTCTGATGAATATCCTCAGGCGGCGGGGGCTGTGCAGCAGAAAGGAAATCGACAGCTATCTCAACCCGTCCCTCTCGGGTCTGGTCAATCCGGAGAAATGGCCGCAGATTCCCGAGGCAGCCGACTTCCTCGTCAAAGCCCTTCTGGAGGGCAGGCAGCTCGCCGTCTGGGGCGACTATGACGTGGACGGCACCACGAGCACGGCTATCGTGCTTGATGTCCTGGAGTTCCACGGCTTCCATCCGCTCTGGCATATTCCGGACAGGCATACCGAAGGCTACGGCATCAACGTGCCCGCCGTGGAAGAGCTCGCGAAGAAGGGCTGCCAGGTTCTGCTCACCGTGGACTCGGGCATTTCGGACGTGAAAGCCATAAAGAGGGCCCGGGAACTCGGCATGGATGTGGTCGTGAGCGACCATCATCTGCCTCCGGAAAACCTGCCGCCCGCGACCTTCTTCTTCAACCCGCGCATGGGCGATCCCGCAAAGGTGCCCTGTCCCCATCTCGCCGGCGTCGGCGTGTCCTTCTTCCTCATGGCCGCCGTCAACGCGAGGCTCGGAAAGAAAGACGGCAAACACTTCGTCATGGACAGGGTACTCGACCTCGTGGCCCTCGGCACACTCGCCGATGTCATGCGCCTTACGGGACAGAACCGCATTCTCGTGCACGGCGGCCTGAAGCACCTTGTGAGACCGGAACGGCCGGGTATCGCAGCACTCAAGGCAGTCTGCGGCATCGGCTACAGGGAGAACGTCAGCGCCACGCAGGTGAGCTTCAAGCTGGCGCCGCGCATCAACGCGGCCGGGCGCATGCGTCACGCGAAAATCGCTCTCGAGCTTATGAGAAGCACGGATCACGCGGAGAGCGCCGAGCTTGCCCAGGAACTCGACGAACTCAACACGACGCGCCGCGACACGGAAAGCATCATTCTGGACGAAGCCAGGAACCAGGCAAGGGAGCAGCAGAAGAAGGGCAGGATCACGGGGCTTGTCCTCTATGGCAAGCAGTGGCACCCCGGTGTCATCGGCATCGTGGCCACGCGCATCATCGAGGAATTCAACGTCCCCTGCATCATCGTCTGCGACGACAAGGACACGCTCAAGGGTTCAGGCAGATCCATTCCCGGCTTCGACCTCTACGCCGGCCTCGCCGAGATACCGGAGCATCTGCTCGCCTTCGGCGGCCACAAGCAGGCCGCCGGCGTGCGCATCCTGCCGGGGCAGCTCGACGCCTTCAGGCACGATTTCGAGGAAATGACCAGACGCCGCCTCGGGAAGCAGCCGGAACAGATGCTGGCCATCGACGGAGAGCTCTCCCTCGGGGAGGCGGCCAATCCCGAACACCTGAAGGAACTCGCTCTCATGGAACCCTTCGGAACAGGCAACGCCGAACCCGTCTTCGTCTCCAATCCGGTGGAAATAGTGGGCCGCTCTACCTTCCGCGGCCGCTCGGACAGCGTATCCCTGGTGATCCGGGACACGGTCGACGGACATACCCTGCGGGCCAAGGGCTGGGGGCTCGCCCAGGAAATCGGACAGGACAGGCTGCACACCGTTGTGCGCATCGCCTTTACGCTCAGGGAGTCCCATTACAGCATGAACGGCCCGGAAATCACCATCAGGGACTGGGGCCCGGCGGACAAGAAAATCGCGAGCGAGATCCCTGGCCAGGCCCCAACCGTGGAAGATGAGGAAGTCGGCGAGGACACCGACGAAATCCCCTCGTAATACGGCACGAGGGGAACAGGAAATCAGCTAACGCGCCTGATCACCGGTGAGGGGAACGGGGCTCGGCGCTGACGGATCGGCAGGCGCCGGCCGGGCCGGCTGTTTTGTCTGAAGGCCGTAACTTCCATCCTGCGTGGCGGGAACGAGAGGCGCCGGCGTATCCATGCCGTAATTTCCGCCCTGCGCTCCTGCGCCGCTGCCCTGAGCCGGCGCAGAGGATACCGGGGAGGTCCCGGCCGGCGCCACCGGCAGCGCTCCGGAACCGGACGCCGCGGCGGGCGCTTCCGCGGACTGGGCGTCCCCGGCCGGAACCGGCTGGTTCTGTTCTGCGCCGGAGGCCGGAGCGCCGCCCGCCGTGGTACGGCTGAACACGCTGCCTCTGGCCGTAAATCCCTGTCTGGCAGCCTTCGCGTACCATTTTTCAGCCTCTGCCGCGTTCTTTTCCGTGCCTATGCCGCCCTCGTAGCAGGCGCCCACGAAGAGTTCTGCCTCGCCAAATCCCTTCTTCGCAGACTGCAGCGCCCAGGCGAAGGCGAGCTTCGGATTGGCGTCGACGATCTTCCCTTCGTTCAGCATGAGTGCCAGGTTGTACTGGGCTTCAGCGTCGCCCGGCGGCGCGCTGCATCCAGTTGAAGGCCTCGGCATTGCTCTTCACGGCGCCGTAGCCCGTCCTGCTGGCAAAGGAAAGAAGTTTCATGCCTTCGACGGAGCCGCCCTCAGCGGCCTTACGGTACCATTCGGCCGCAGTCACGGGATCGGGGTCGACGCCGAGGCCGTTTTCATAAAGGCGCCCCAGGAGCACGGCCGCGCGGGTGTTTCCCTTATCGGCCAGGGGTTTCACGATATCAAAAGTGCGTTTGTACTGACCGATATTGTAAGCGGTCACAGCTTCCTTCATGGCGGAACCGTCATCCGGTGCGGCGGAGGACGGAACAGCCTGCGTCAGAGCCAGGGCGAGCAGAATGGCGGCAGAAACCGGAATACGTTTCATGGAAAAAGCCTCCTCAGAGAAAAAAATACCCTCTCCCGCGGGAGGAAATCCGGGGGAAAGCGGTATTCGCGGCCCGGCATCCTGCCTGTGGCGGGGACAGAGGAACTCATGGCTGAATATAAGAACTCAGGGCCGTCCCGCCAGCCCTGAAACAAAAAAAATTCAGCGGGTTGACGGAACCCGCTTTTCCTCTTAACCAAGAAGGGCGCAACCCGCGGACAGCATGTCCGTCAGGGGTCCCGCGCCACTACGAAACACACGGACAAATCATGAGCGACGATAAAAAAAATGTTGTGGACGTGGAAGTCATCAGCGAAGAGCATGACGATTCCCGGAAGAACGGCGGCACCTACACCGCCACCTATTATTATACCAACAGCGGAAACGGAACCGGGTATGAGCGGCATTACACCTACCAGGACATGTTCGGCCTGCACGCCCCCGGACGCGACGGCCTGCAGTACGCGGGCATTGTCACGCTGACGCTCTTTTTCTTCTGCCTCTTCAAATGGGGCTTTCTGGCCGCCCTTGGCTTCGCCTTCTTTGAGGCTGTGGGAAGTGCCTTCGGACTCTACTACAACCTTCACACGCTCCTCGAGGGTCGCGTCCCCAATCCCTGGATTAGCCGCATCATCATCTGGTGCGTCAGCCTCGGCCCCGTTGCCATGCTCGTCTGATGGACGGGGAGACCTGGCAGGTCTATCTGGTGGAATGCGCCGATCACACCCTCTACTGCGGGGTGACGAAAGACACGGAACGCCGGGTGGCCCAGCATAACGGCGAAAAGCGGGGCGGCGCCCGCTATACGCGTTCGCGCCGGCCCGTCCGTCTTGTGGCGGAACGATCCTGCCGGAGCCATTCCGAGGCGCTGCGCCTCGAGTGCATCGTGAAGCGGATGCGCCGCGGAGCCAAAATCCCCTTCCTTCTGAACGGCATAACCGACAAATCATGATATCACTTACCACAGCGCTTTCTTTCTTTGGCGCGGCCCTCATGCTGGGCTTCGCTCCCGGCCCGGATATCGTTTTCGTGCTCGCCCAGTCAGCCGTGTACGGCGCGCGGGCCGGCCTCGCCACCATGTGCGGCCTTATCACGGGCCTGTGCTTTCACACGACCCTGGTCACCGTGGGCGTCGCGGCCCTTATCCAGGCCTCTCCGGTCGCGTTCACCGTGCTCAAGGCCGCGGGCGCGGCCTACCTCGTCTACCTCGCCTGGCTTTCGTGGCGGGCCGGCGCCATGCGGGCGGGAAAAACGCAGAACGCTTTCCCCGGATACGCCGCCCTTTACAGGCGGGGCATCCTCATGAATATCACGAACCCCAAGGTCTCCATATTCTTTTTGGCCTTCCTGCCGCAGTTCTGCGACCCGGCCAGGGGAACCGTAGGCATGCAGTGCCTCGCCCTGGGGATCATCTTTATGCTGGCCACTGCCGTGGCCTTTACGAGCGTCTCCCTTCTCGCGGGGCGCATCTTCTCCCGCTTCAACTCGAAGCCGGAGGGGCAGGTCATCATGCATAAGATATGCGCCGTCATCTTCCTCGGCCTCGCTGTGCTCCTGCTCACTGCCCGGATCTAGCGGATCTGGACACATCCTCCGCATACGCTTATGAATTTTTTCTGCGGACACGCCTTCCGCACGGGAAAATCAGTCTGGTACCGGAAAAAACGGCGGAACAGAATATGGAAACAGAAAAAAAATTTTTGATAGCCCTGCGAGACCTGCCTCCGGAAGGGCGTGAATACAGCGTCACTGATCCTGCGGTGTGGAGCAGGAACATCGAGGCCTTTCACATGGACTGCAGACTGTCCTCGGATCCCGAGCTCGACATCACCATCCTACCGATGAACGACGGCTGGGTTCTCAGGGGCAGCATCCGCGCCGACGTCGTCGTGCCCTGCAGCCGCTGCTGCAAAGACACGGATATCTCCATCAGCGAGAACTTCGATGACTACGTGCAGATGCCCGATGAAGGGGAGGAAGTCCCGGAAAGAACCTTCGAAGAGGGCGATGATCATCTCGTCTTCGAGCACGGCGCCCTCCTTCTTGACCTCGCGTCCATAGCCTGGGAACAGTTCGCCCTGGCCCTGCCGTCCACGCCGCTCTGCCGCCCGGACTGCAAGGGACTCTGCCCGCACTGCGGAAAGGATCTCAACGAGGGGCCCTGCGGCTGTGACGATACGGGCGGCGATCCCCGCCTGGCGGTTCTCCGCGGTCTCAAAATCACGAAAAACTAGACAGTTTGCCATTCTTCTGATATTGTGCGCTTCTTTGAAAAACCGCCCGCTTTCGCGGGCCGCCAACGACTTTTCCGCCGGCTTGAAATGAGCCAGCCCGTTATCCGGGCGCACAAAGCGAATACAGTTTTTTAAGGAGAATATCATGGCCGTTCAGCAGAACAAAAAATCCCATGCCCGCAAGTGCAACCGTCGTTCCCACGACCGCGTGGCCACTCCCAGCGTCATCTACTGCGAGTCCTGCGGCAAACCGACCCTTCCCCACAGCGTCTGCCCTTCCTGCGGCACGTACAGGAAGCACACCGTTGCTCCCAAGGCCGCCAAGAGCGGCGAAGAGGAATAGTCTTTCCGCCGGCCCCTGTGCCCTTTTTTCCCAAAGCCGCGTCCGGCGGACTCCGTTCAGTCTGAAGTAAGAACGGGGCTTCCGGGCGGCCTCTTTTTTTTTGCACACCGTCCCTGCAGGGCGCGCGTCCCCGCAGGGACGGGAGAATCCATCCGTCCTCCAGTCCGGTCCGGCCGGACGCCTGAGCAGGATGCAAAATACTGAGCGTTGAGCACCTATGAGCGATCGACCAATTATTGCCGTTGACGTCATGGGCGGTGACTTCGGCCCCTCTGTTCTGGTTCCCGGGGCCCTGGACGCCTCCCGCAAATACGATCTGAAAGTCCTGCTCGTGGGCGACAGGCCGAAAGTTGTGTCCGTTCTCGACACGCTGGATACCTCCGGCGCGGACTATGATCTCGTTCAGGCCGATGAGGTGGTGCTCATGAACGAGCGCCCGGCCGACGTCCTCAGGCGCAAGAAGAAGTCGTCGATCCAGATTGGCTGCCGCCTCGTGAAGGAAGGACAGGCCGATGCCGTGGTCAGCGCGGGACACTCCGGCGCGGCCGTGGCCTGCGGCATGTTCATTATCGGCCGTCTCAAAGGCGTGGAACGCCCGGCCCTGTGCACGATCATGCCCACGGAAAAGGATCCCGTGGTGCTCCTCGATGCCGGCGCCAACGTGGACTGCCGTCCCTATCACCTTTTCCAGTTCGGCCTCATGGGCGACGCCTTTGCCCGCGACATCCTCGACTACGAGTCACCGCGCGTGAGCATCCTGTCCATCGGCGAGGAGGAAGGCAAGGGCAACAGCCAGGTGAAGGAAGCCTATGAGCTTCTCAAGATGGCCAGGAACTTGAACTTCATCGGCAACGCCGAGGGACGCGATATCTTCACTGGCGACGTGGACGTGGTCATCTGCGACGGCTTCGTCGGAAACATCGTGGTCAAGATGAGCGAAGGCCTCGCCAAGGCAATCACGCACATGATCAAGGGCGTTTTCAAATCCAGTGTCATGGGCATGATGGGCGGGCTTCTGGCCAAGCGCAGTTTTGCGCAGTTCGCCCGCACCGTGGACTACGCCGAATACGGCGGCGCCCCGCTTCTCGGCCTCAAGGGCCTGGCCATCGTCTGTCACGGCCGTTCCAGCTCCAAGGCCATGACCAGCGCCATCCGCATGGCCGGCACCTTCGTCCGTAAAAAGACCCTGGACAGGCTGGCAGAAACCATCCAGGAAAACGACGAGCTCACCCGCTACTCGCGCGCCCTGTAAACGTCCGGACGGATTCCTGCCCAGTGTCTCTCAAGAAAACGACATTCCCACCGGTTCTCCTTTCCCGCTCCTCCCGTGCGGCAGCGCACTTTCCCGGCTTCTGTCCGGGGTCTCCGCGCCCCCTCCTCCGCCAAAAGCACGCGCACCTCTCCGGTCTTCTGCCCGTTCCGGGCAAGAAAGATTCTTGTCTTTGAACGCCTGACAGGCTATTGTTCGTGAAAAATTTTCTGAGGTGCGTCATGAAAACTTTCTCTCAAACAGCCCCCACGGCCCTTGTGACCGGCGGTTCCCGCGGCATAGGCAGGGCAACAGCCCTCGCCCTGGCCAGGGACGGTTATCAGGTTATTCTGACGTATGTGAGCCGCCCGGAAGAAGCCATGGGCGTGGCTGAACTCATTAACGCCGGGAACAGCGTGGCCGCGGCCTACCAGCTCAATGTGGGCGACGCGGAAGGCGTAAAGGCTTTCTTCAAAGAAAGAATCAAGGATCAGGTCAATCTGGCCTGCCTCGTGAACAATGCGGGCATCACCAAGGACGGCCTCCTCATCCGCATGAAGGAAGAGGACTTCGACAAAGTGATTAACGTGAACCTGCGCGGCTGCTTCCTCTGCACCCGCGAGGCCGCGAAAATCATGATCAGAAACCGCACCGGATGCATTGTAAACATAGCCTCCGTGGTTGGCCTCATGGGCAACCCCGGTCAGGCGAACTACTGCGCCTCGAAGGCCGGCATCATCGGACTCACGAAATCGAGCGCCAAGGAACTGGCCGCGCGCAACGTGCGCGTGAACGCCGTGGCGCCCGGATTCATCGACACCGAAATGACAAAGAGCCTCCCGGAGGAGCAGAAAAAGCTCTACACGGAAGTCATTCCGCTCAAACGTTTGGGCCGCGCCGAGGAAGTCGCCGATGCCGTCGCCTTCCTCGCCTCTCCCAGGGCCGCCTACATCACCGGACAGGTGCTGTCCGTCAACGGCGGCATGTACTGCTGAATGCAATTGCGGGGTACGCCCCTCTTGCCAAAAATCGTTCAATTTGGAGGACATATGTCTGACGTCACCAGCAAAGTTACCAAGATCATCGTAGACCAGCTTGGCGTGAGCGCCGATGAAGTGAAGCCCGAAGCCAAGTTCGTGGACGACCTCGGAGCCGACTCCCTCGATCTCACCGAGCTCATCATGGCCATGGAAGAGGAATTCGACATCGAAATCGCCGATGACGACGCCCAGAAGATCCAGAAGGTGCAGGACGCCATCGATTACATCGAGGCGAAGAAGGGCTAGTCCCAAGCCCCACTGGCACCCTACGCTCAGAGAACGGAGGGGCCGGGCCTGAAGCCCTGCCCCTCTTTTACCATTTTCAAGGAGAAGACATGGCACGGCCCCGCGTAGTCATTACCGGCATATCCGGCGTTACCCCCCTTGGCCTGGACATGGCGACCACATGGAAACGCCTTGTGGCCGGCGAATCCGGCATCGGCCCCATCACGCTTTTCGACGTTACCGATTACAAATGCAAGATTGCCGGTGAGGTCAAGGACTTCGACGGCTCGAAGTATTTATCCAAAAAGGAAATCCGGCACATGGACCGCTTCACGCAGTTTGCGGTGGCGGGCGCCGACATGCTCTTTGAGGATTCCGGCTTTAAGGTGACGCCCGAGAACTGCGAAGACACAGGCTGTATCCTCGGCGTGGGCATCGGAGGACTGCGCACCATCGAGCTCAACTGCAAGAAGCTCATCGAGCAGGGTCCGAACAAGATTTCTCCCTTCCTCATTCCCTCCTTCATCGCCAACATGGCTCCCGGCCACATCGCCATCAAATACGGCCTGCGCGGTCCCAATGTGGTCACCACCACGGCCTGCGCCTCGGCCACCACGGCCATAGGCACCGCCTATTCCGAAATGCTCCTCGGCCGCATCCGCGCCTGTGTCACGGGCGGCGTCGAAGCAGCCATCACGCCTGTGGGCATTTCCGGTTTCTGCGCCCTGAAGGCCCTGTGCACCGATCACAACGACGATCCCACGCACGCCTCAAGGCCCTTTGACGCCGAGCGCAACGGCTTCATCAGCGGCGAAGGCTGCGGTTTCCTCATGCTTGAGCGTCTCGAGGACGCCCAGGCCCGCGGCGCGAAAATCTACGCCGAGGTCGTGGGCTACGGCGCTTCCTGCGACGCCTTCCACATGACGGCCCCCGACGAGGACGGTTCCGGCATGGCCCTCGCCATGCAGCGCGCCCTCAGAGACGCGGACCTGCCGCCCGAAGCCATCGAACACGTCAACGCGCACGCCACCTCGACCTACCTCAATGACCTCTGCGAAACCAGGGGCATGAAGCTCACCTTCGGGGAACACGCGAAGAAACTCCATATTTCTGCCACCAAGTCCATGACCGGTCACCTCCTCGGCGGCGCCGGCGGCATCGAGGCCTGTTTCACGGCCCTCGCCCTGCATGAGAAAACCATCCCCGGCACTATCAACCTGACCCATCCGGACCCCGAATGCGACCTCGACTACACGAGCGACGGCTCGAAGCACATTGAGTGCGGGTACGCGATGTCCAATAACTTCGGTTTCGGCGGCACCAACGCCAGCATCATCTTCAAAAAGTGGGACGCGTAAGGCGCCCCGGGATAAAAAAGGAATACCATGGACGACATTCTCCTTGAGGATCCGGAACTCGCCCGCGCCATCGTGCTCGAAAGCGACCGTCAGATCAGCAAACTGGAACTCATCGCCTCCGAAAACTTCGTTTCCCCCGCCGTGCGCCAGGCTCAGGGAAGCTGCCTGACCCACAAGTACGCTGAGGGCTATCCGGGACACCGCTACTACGGCGGCTGCGAATACGTGGACATCGCCGAGAATCTGGCCATCGACCGCGCGAAGAAGCTCTTCGGGTGCGGCTACGCCAACGTGCAGCCCCACTCCGGCTCCCAGGCCAACATGGCCGCCTATTTCTCCGTCATGAAGCCCGGCGACACCCTGCTCGGCATGAATCTCTCCGACGGCGGCCATCTCACCCACGGCAGCCCTGTCAACTTCTCCGGCCGTTTCTTCCATGTGGAGTCCTACGGCATCGCGAAGGAAACCGGCCGCATCGACTACGATGAAGTGGAACAGAAGGCCATGGAGTGCCATCCGCAGGTCATCATGGCCGGCGCCTCCGCCTACCCGCGCGTCATCGACTTCAAGCGCTTCCGTGAAATCGCCGACAAGGTGGGCGCCAAACTCTTCGTGGACATGGCCCACATCGCCGGCCTCGTGGCCACGGGCGTGCATCCCTCTCCCGTGCCCTATGCCCATGTCGTGACCACCACCACGCACAAGACCCTGCGCGGACCCCGCGGCGGCATGATTCTCTCTTCCGAGGACATGGCCAAAAAAATCAACAGCCAGATCTTCCCCGGCTGCCAGGGCGGCCCGCTCATGCATGTCATCGCGGCCAAGGCCGTGGCCTTCGGCGAGGCCCTGCGTCCTTCCTTCAAAACCTACACGCAGCAGATCGTGAAGAACGCCGCCGTGCTGGCCAAATGCCTCATGGACGGCGGCTATGATCTCGTGAGCGGCGGCACGGACAACCACCTCATGCTCATGGATCTGCGCGCAAAGGACTTCACCGGCAAGGACGCCGAACACGCCCTCGATCAGGCCGGCATCACCGTGAACAAGAACACGGTGCCCTTTGAAACCAGGTCTCCTTTCGTCACGAGCGGCATCCGTCTCGGAACCGCCGCCCTCACCACGCGCGGCATGAAGGAAGACGACATGCGCACTGTGGCCGGCTTCATTCTCAACGTGCTTGATCACATCAAGGACGCGGCCGTCATCGAAAAGACCCGTAAGGAAGTCGAGGAGTTCGCCCGCAGCTTCCCGATCTTCACCTGGTAGCGTAAAACCGGATCTCACAGACTGCAGGAAACGGGGAGGCGCCGCGGGACTGACCCGCCCGCCTCCCCTCACGTACCCGCAGTCCGGAAGATTCCATCCCGCAGCGGAGGTTACCATGCCACAGCGCCTGCCCTGGCCGGAATATTTCATGCGCATCGCCTATATGGTCAGCGAGCGCTCCACCTGCATCCGCCGCAGGGTCGGATGCGTCCTCGTCAAGGACAAGCGCATCCTGGCCACCGGATACAACGGCGCGCCCTCCGGCGTGCGCCACTGCCTCGACATCGGCTGCCTCAGGGAAAAACTGCACATCCCCTCGGGACAGCGCCACGAGATCTGCCGCGGCACCCACGCCGAGCAGAACAGCATCATCCAGGCCGCGACGCACGGTGTCTCCATTCTGGGGTGCGATGTCTACTGTACGACGCACCCCTGCCTGCAGTGCTGCAAAATGCTCATCAACTGCGGCGTGAAAAACATCTTTTACTGCGAAAGCTATCCGGACGATCTGGCCGCTGAGATGCTTGAGGAAGCCGACATCAGGACCGAGCTCATGGAAAAACCTTTGCCCATGCCGGTTCCGGATCCGAAATTCCATCCTGCCGGAGCCAGTCAGGGAGGACACGGCGATGAGTGCTGAAGAACTTCCGGCCGCTCTGGCCGCCCTTTACCGGGAGGCCATGCGCGAGGCCATCACCGAAGCGGAGAAAGGCCGGTTCACGGCCTGCCCCAATCCCACTGTGGGCGCTGTGCTCATCCGGGACGGAAACATCGTGGCCCGCGGCTATCACCATAAGGCCGGACAGCCCCACGCGGAAATCATGTGCCTCAGGGACGCCCAGGAGAAGGGCATTGACCCGAAGGGATGCACCATTGCCGTGACGCTCGAGCCCTGCAACCACACGGGACGCACGGGCCCCTGCTCCGAAGCCCTCATCCGGGCGGGAGTGAAGCGCGTGGTTATCGGCATGCGCGATCCCAACCCGAAGGCAGCGGGAGGGGCGGAGCGTCTGCGCATGGCGGGCGTGGAAGTCATTGAGAACGTCCTTGAGGAGGAATGCCGGGACCTCGCCGCGGACTTCGTCACGTGGACCGTGAAGAAACGTCCCTTTGTCATCCTCAAGCTGGCCTCCACCCTTGACGGGCGCATCGCCACATCATGCGGCCAGTCCCGCTGGGTCACGGGAGAGACAGCCAGGTCTGCGGTGCACGGGCTGCGCCGCGGCGTGGGACTCGCCGGAGGGGCCGTTCTCGTGGGCGGCAGGACGTTCAGGGAAGACGATCCCGAACTCACGGCAAGACCCGCGGATGAGGACACGAAACAGCCGCTCGCCTGCGTCCTCACCTCGTGTCTGCCCGACCCGGGAGACAATTTTCACCTGCTGAGGGAACGTCCCGAGCAGACCCTCTTTTTCACAGGCCGCGATGAGTCCGTCTCTCCAGGAGCCGACGCCCTGCGCGACCTCGGCGTGCGTGTCATCGGCATGGAAGGGGAGAACGGAGCCCTCGATCTTCAGGGCATGCTGAATGCCCTGTGGGAACTCGGCTGCCCCTACGTCCTCTGCGAAGGCGGCGGTTCCATGGGCCTCTCCCTCGTGGAGCAGGGGCTCTGCGATCTCTTCCTCCTGCACATGGCCCCGAAGATTCTGGGCGATGAGAAGGCGAGACCTCTCTTTTCGGGGCGCAGTCCCGAAACCATGGAAGACGCCATCGGCATGCGCCTCGCCGGCGTGCGGAGGCTGGGGGACGATCTCGAGCTCAGGCTCTTCCCCAGAGGCGGGGAGAAGTAAACGATGTTCACAGGCATCATTCAGGGACAGGGTGTCATTGAGCGCCTCACCCGGCAGGCCGGCCAGTGCCGGCTCACCATAGCCCCGCGCTTCGATTTTCCCGACATTGTGGACGGGGAATCCATCGCCGTGAACGGCACATGTCTTTCCGTGGAACATCACGAAGGCAGCGTCTTTTCGCTCTATGCCTCCCGCGAGACCATGAACAGGACGACGCTCGGCAAACTTCACGAGGGAAGCCTCGTCAATCTCGAGCGGGCTCTTGCCGTGGGCGACCGGCTCGGCGGGCACATCGTCGCAGGCCACGTGGACTGCCTCGCCACGGTAGAGAGCATCACGAGGAGCGGCGACTCCCTTGTCTGCCGCCTCGGCTTTCCCGAGGCCTTCGGCCCGGAGGTGGTTCCCAAGGGGTCCGTGGCCCTTGACGGCATCAGCCTGACCATCAACGAGTGCGGAAAAAATTTTCTCACAGTCAACATCATCCCGGACACGCAGGAGCGCACGACCATGCGCCTGTGGAAGCCGGGAGTCAGCGTCAATATGGAGACGGACATCATCGGCAAGTATGTCCGCCGTCAGCTCCCCGGCAGCCGGGACGGCGCAAACGGGGACGAAAAGGGAGCGGCGGCCTCATCCGCCGGCATCACCAGGGATTTCTCCTGGGAAACGGCTTCTTTTAGGAGAAACGAACCATGCCACGCACTATCGAAGGGCAGATGAACGCCAGCAAGCTGCGCATCGCCATCATCGCCGCCCGTTTTAATGATTTCATCGTCGACCGTCTGATTTCCGGAGCCATGGACTATCTCACCCGCCACGGCATGGATCCCGATCACGCCGTGATCATCCGTGTCCCCGGGGCTTTCGAGCTTCCCGTCGTATGCAAGAAGGTAGCGGAGAGCCGCAAGTTTGACGGCATCGTCGCCCTCGGCGCGGTGATCCGCGGCTCCACGCCGCACTTCGATTACGTCTGCAGCGAGGCCGCCAAGGGCATCGCCCAGGTTTCCCTGTCCACGGAAACGCCCATCGGCTTCGGCCTCCTGACCTGCGACAACCTGGAACAGGCCATCGAACGCGCCGGCGTCAAGAACGGCAACAAGGGTGTCGACGCGGCCAGCGCCATGCTCGAGACCTTCCGCGTCATGGAGCAGCTCTAAATGGCCGGGGGAAAAGGACGCGGCGCCACGCGCCACGCGGCGCGCGAGCGCGCCTTTGAGGTGCTCTACAGCCTCTGCTTCCAGGAAGCCCCGGATATCGATGCCCTCGAAAAGGCCTTCCGCAGCCGCCCGGACGCAAAGACCGATCCCGCCGGCGTGCCCGCGGAAGGCGCCCGCCAGCCAGAGGAATCCCATCCGGACGAACCGCTTCCCGAACCCGAAGGATTCGACTGGGAGCTCACCAAGGGCGTGTGGAAGAACACCGCCGGGCTCGATAAAATCATTGAGGCCCATTCCCGCCACTGGAACATGAAGCGCATCGGCAGGATCGAACTCACCATCCTGCGCATCGCGGCCTACGAGATCACGCAGACGGACACGCCGCCCAAAGCGGCCATTGACGAGGCTCTGAAGCTGACCCGCACCTTTGCGGGCGACAACGCGGTGAGCTTTGTCAACGGTGTTCTGGACGCACTGGCGAAGTCGCAGGAACAGGCATCTTAGGCAGGAATATTTTTTATTGCACTGATTTGAGCGCGGAGCCGCCTTTCGGGGACGCTCCGCGCCAGGGCGGACAGAAGGCAGACAATGACACAGGAACGCTACAACCCTCAGGAAATCGAAATCAAATGGCAGAAGCGCTGGGCTGAGTCCAAAGCTTTCGCCTGCAGCAACACAAGCGACAAACCGAAGTACTACGTGCTGGAAATGTTCCCCTATCCCTCGGGGAACCTGCACATGGGGCACGTACGCAACTACAGCATCGGCGATGTGCTGGCGCGCGCCAAACGCATGCAGGGCTTCAATGTCCTGCATCCCATCGGATGGGACGCCTTCGGCCTGCCCGCCGAAAACGCGGCCATCAAGCACAACACGCATCCGGCCGACTGGACCTATGCCAACATCGACAACATGCGCGCCCAGATGAAGCGTCTCGGCTTCTCCTACGACTGGGATCGTGAAACCGCCACCTGCCGCCCCGAATACTACCGCTGGGAACAGCTCTTTTTCCTGAAGCTTCTGGAAAAGGGCCTCGCCTACCGCAAAAAGTCCGCGCAGAACTGGTGTCCGTCCTGCCACACCGTTCTGGCCAACGAGCAGGTCATCGACGGCAAATGCTGGCGCTGCGACACGCCCGTGGAGCAGAAGGATCTCGAGCAGTGGTTCCTGCGCATCACGGCCTACGCCGACGAACTCCTGAAGGATCTCGATCTCCTGAAGGGCGGCTGGCCTGACCGCGTCCTGGCCATGCAGCACAACTGGATCGGCCGCTCCGAAGGCGCAGAGGTACGCTTCGATCTTGAAAAGCCCGTGGACGGAGCCGATCACATCGATGTCTTTACAACCCGCCCGGATACCCTGTTCGGCGCTTCCTTCATCGTCATGGCCCCCGAACATCCGCTCGCGGCCAGGCTCATCAAGGGAAGCCCGGACGAGGCCTCCATCACGGCCTTCATCGATCACGTGCGCAACATGGACCGCATTGAGCGTCAGTCCGACACGCTCGAGAAGGAAGGCGTTTTCACCGGCGCCTACGCACTGCATCCCCTGACAGGCAGGCGCGTGCCCATCTGGCTCGGCAACTTCGTCATTTCCACCTACGGCACGGGCGCGGTCATGAGCGTCGCGGCCCACGACCAGCGCGACTTCGACTTCGCCCGCAAATACCATCTCCCCATCATCCAGGTCATCAGCCCTGACGGGAAGGCCCACAACACGGACGAATGGACCGAAGCCCACGCCGAGCCCGGCGTTCTCGTCAATTCCGGCGAATACGACGGCACGCCCAGCCTGAAGGCCAAGGAACTCATCACCGAAAAGCTCGAATCCCTCGGAAAGGGAAAGAAGAAAACCCAGTTCCGCCTGCGCGACTGGAATATTTCCCGCCAGCGCTACTGGGGCGCCCCCATTCCCGTGGTCTACTGCGAGAAGTGCGGCGTGGTTCCGGAAAAGCCCGAAAACCTGCCCATTCTCCTGCCCCTGCATGTGAAGACCGAGCCGGACGGCAAGTCGCCGCTTCCCAAAACGGAATCGTTCTATAAGTGCACCTGCCCGAAGTGCGGCGGCCCCGCCCGCCGCGAGACGGACACCATGGACACCTTCGTGGAGTCGAGCTGGTACTTCGCCCGCTATACCTCGGCGCGGAACGACAAGGCAGCCTTCGACATGGACGCACTCAGGTACTGGCTGCCCGTGGATCAGTACATCGGCGGCGTGGAGCACGCCATTCTGCACCTGCTCTACTCCCGCTTCTTCACCAAGGCCCTGCGCGATCTCGGCTTCTACCCGGAAAATCTCGACGAACCCTTCAAGCGTCTGCTCACCCAGGGCATGGTTCTGCTCGACGGCAGCAAGATGAGCAAATCCAAGGGCAATATCGTCAATCCCACGGAAATGATCGACCGTTACGGGGCCGACACGGTACGCCTTTTCTGCCTCTTCGCCGCTCCGCCGGAGCGTGATTTCGACTGGACCGAGTCCGGCATCGAGGGCGCGAGCCGCTTCCTGCAGCGCATCTGGCGTCTCTTCCACGAGAACCGCAGCATCCTGAAGACCGTCAGGGGCTGTTCCTCCACGGCCGAGGACTGCGTGACGCCGGAAGCCAGGGATCTCAGGGGCCGCGAGCACGCCACAGTGAAGAAGGCCGGCGAGGACATGGGCCTCAGGAACCAGTTCAACACGGCCATTTCCGCCATCATGGAACTCGTCAACGCCATGTACGCCTACCGTGAGAAGATGGGTGACAGCGAGGGTGAGCGCAATGTCTTCTCTTCGGCCATGGCCACGGTCATCACCACACTCTCCCCCATCACTCCGCACATCTGCGAGGAGCTCTGGGAACGCCTCGGGCACACCAGCCATCTGGCCGGTGAACCCTGGCCCACGTATGACGAAAAGGCCATGGTGAAGGACACCCAGACCATAGCCCTGCAGGTCAACGGCAAGCTCAGGGGGACCATGGAAGCGCCTACAGGCG
>ERZ834382.1792-NODE-1792-length-17159-cov-5.826181_pt1 | contig 17159 bp, 19 predicted proteins | sample MGYA00519692_ERZ834382 | MGnify/ENA primary metagenome ERZ834382 (study PRJEB31850, sample SAMEA3708751) | human gut metagenome | biome: human gut; feature: human-associated habitat; material: faeces | place: China | collected 2014 ...
GCCAGCCGCAAGATCAGCCGTATGGCAAAGCGTGCTAACAAGAACGCTTGATCGCTTTCTGATTGACGAACAAAACCTCTGTACCGGGTCTCCGGTACAGGGGTTTTTGTTTTTATCTGTATTTTTTACCGGTCACACAGACACCGTGCATTCGAAGTCGCACAGGGCTGCAAAGTCAAAGGGCGTTACCGGCTCCAGCAGCTGTTCCGGTTCCGGCGGCGCGGGCAATTCGGCCAGCACCGCCCACACCGTCCACGCGGCGGGCACCGCTGCCGACAGCGCCAGCCCCGGAAAGACCAGGGCCGGGCAGCGGCTGAACGCACTGCCCGGCGGCAGTGCTGCGGCGGCGCACAAAGCCTGCGCCGCCCAGAGTTCCCACAAAAGAGCCGTCCACCGGTGTTTCATCTGCATCGCCTCCCGTTTTTCCACATCATAACGTAAAACGGTTGAAAAACGGGGCGAATTATGGCAGCGTTCAGTTCTGGTCGTGGCTGCTGCCGATGAGGGAGCACACCACCCCGCAGACAAGGCTGGTGGTGATGCCGGCTGCAGCAGCCGTCAGTCCGCCGGTGAGGATGCCCACAGCACCCTCTTCGGCAAGGGCAGTGCGCACCCCTTTGGCCAGCAAATGCCCGAAGCCCAGCAGCGGCACCGTGGCCCCGGCTCCGGCAAACTCGGCCAGCGGGGCATACCACCCGATGGCCGAAAGCACCACCCCTGCCACCACATAGGCCGTGAGGATACGGGCCGGGGTCAGGCCGGTCAGGTCGATCAGCAGCTGCCCGACGACGCAGATGGCCCCGCCCACACAGAACGCCCAGAAATAATTCATGTTGCTTCTCCTTCCTGCGGGGCGCGCAGCTCCACCAGATGCGCCACCGCCGGGATGCTCTCCTTCTGCAAAAAGGTGGTCTGGCTCATCAGCGCACCAGTGGCAGCGAACAGCACCCGCTTCTGGCTGCGGCGGCGCAGCCGGGGCAGAATGTGCCCGCAGAGCACCGCCGCGCAGCAGCCCGGGCCGCTGCCGCCGCTCTTCACGCTCTGCTCGTTGGCATCAAAGAGAATGCAGCCGCAGTCCACGTGGTTCTTGAGCAGAAAGCCCTCGGCAGCCAGCAGTTCCCGCAGCAGCTGGCTGCCCACATGACCAAGGTCACCGGTGTAGATGCAGTCGAAATCCTGCGGGCCGGTATGGGTGTCGGCGAAATGGCGCAGCAGTGTGGAAGCCGCCGCCGGGGCCATGGCAGCCCCCATGTTGTTGATGTCCTTCACCTGATAGTCCTGCACCCGGCCGAAGGTGGCCGCCGCAATGCCCACGCCCCGGCCTTCGGGCTGCAGCAGGCAGCATCCGGCGGCGGTGGCCGTCCACTGGGCGGTTGGGGTGCGCACCGCGCCGTAGCTCAGCGGGGTGCGGAACTGACGCTCTGCCGCGCAGAAATGGCTGGAAGTCAGTGCCAGAAGGTTTCGCGCCGCGCCGGAAGCGCATAGTACAGCCCCCAGTCCCAGCGCTTCCGCCATGGTGCTGCAGGCCCCGAACAGCCCCGCAAAGGGCACACCCAGTTCCCGCATGGCATAGCCGGACGCCGTGCACTGGGCCTGCAGGTCACCTGCAAGAGCAAGCTGAACTTTTTCCTGTGCAAGACCCGCTTTCTGCAGGCAGAGCCTTGCAGCCCGCAGCTGCAGATATTTTTCGGCGGCTTCCCAGCCGGACTGGCCGAACCGGTTGTCCGTGCACAGCTCGTCGAACTCCACCGCCAACGGCCCTTCGCTCTCTTTTTTGCCGCCCACGGCAGCCCCGGCTGCGATCACCGGCGGCGTTTCAAACAACAGCGTATCCCCGCATCGGTTCACCATCAGCAAAATTTCTCCCTTCTGTCAGCAGATCTCGCTTTTGCGTGCCCGGTTTGTGTGCTATAATAAAAGCATCGGATGCAATTCCGGCGCGGTCTGTTTCGTTTTCCGGAAAAGGGCGGTTTTATCCGGGCAGGATGTTCGATGCGTTCAGGCACCAGAGCACTGCGCCGTAGATCACTGCCGCCAGCGTGCCGTACACGATCACCGGCCCGGCGATGATGAACATCTTTGCCCCGGTGCCCGGCACCCGGCCCTCGGTCTTGAACTCAATGGCGGCGCTGACCACCGCATTGGCAAAACCTGTGATGGGCACCAGCGACCCGGCCCCGGCCTTTGCAGCCAGCTTCTGATACCAGCCCAGCGTGGTCAGCACCGCCGAAAGCAGGATCAGGGTGCAGCTGGTCAGGGTCCCGGCAAGGTCCGGCTCTGCGCCCATGGCAAGATACCGCTGGCGCAGCACCTCGCCCAGCAGGCAGATGCCGCCGCCCACGCCGAATGCCCACAGGCAGTCTGTGCCCAGCGGCGACTTCGGCCCGATGCGCCGCACCCGGCGCGTGTATTCCTGTGCTGTCATTTTCATACTGTGTTCCCTCCGGGCATAGTCTGCCCTCAGGAGGGGAAAACTATACATCCCACGGAAGGAAGGTTTTTGCATGAAGTACTCGCATCTCTGGAAGCACCGCCGTCTGCTGGCTGTCACAGCCGCCTGCATCGCGGTTAGCAGTGTTTCTTTCGGGCTGACCAGCTGCGCAGCCCGGTCAGAAAGTGCGGCAGCCTCCGCGCTGGAAGCAGAGAATGCCTCGTCGCTGGTACAACAGGCACAGGCCATGCTGGATGACCCGCGGATGGTTCTGGTGAACCACCAGAGCAAAATGCCGGACAACTACACCTTCACCACAAAGGAATGCGGCTCGGCCACAGCCATCAACAAGACCCTGCAGACCGAAGCCGCCGACGCCTTTCTTGCCATGCAGGCAGCTGCCGCAAAAGACGGCGTGACCATCTGGATGCAGAGCGGCTACCGCAGCGTGGAATACCAGAAGAACCTTTACGAAAAAAAGACCCAATATTATCTCAACAAGGGGCTGAGCCAGGCCGATGCCCTCAAAAAAGCGGCCACCATTGTGAACCCGCCGGGCTACTCCGAGCACAACTGCGGCCTTGCCGCCGATTTGAACAGCCCGGAGCATACCACGCTGGACGAGGGCTTTGAAAATACAGCTGCGTTCCGCTGGCTGTACGCCCATGCAGGGGACTATGGCTTTATCCTGCGCTACCCGAAGGACGCCGAAGCTGTCACAGAGATCACCTATGAGCCGTGGCACTGGCGCTATGTGGGCAAAGAGAATGCCGCTCTCATCAACCAGAGCGGTCTGTGCTTTGAGGATGCCATCGCGGTGCTGAAGCGCGTTGCCGCCGGTGAAAATGTGACCGGTTAAAATCTGCCGGATCCGTGTTCTTCTCGTTGCATTTTGCACGCGGTTATGGTAAGATAACAATAGTCTGCTCTGCCGCCGGGGCCCTTTTGGCAGGGTGGTGAATGTTTTGAACAAAAGAAGGAATTTTTTATGATAAACCGCAAGAATCTGATCGCTTTTGCCGCTACCGCCGTTCTGTCCGCTGCCGTTCTGACCGGCTGCGGCGGTTCTTCCGCTTCCTCTTCCGCTGCACCTTCCTCCGTGTCGGAAGCACAGGTCACTTCTCCGGCTTCCAGCGCCGCCGCATCCTCTGTGGTGGACAACGCCGCCGAGAACAGCTCTTCTGCGCTGGACGGCATCTATAACACCCTGCTGGAAGCAGACCCCATCTCCAACCAGTTCGAGATCGCTGCCATGAACATCGAGTACGATTTCGGCCTGCCCGCCGAGGATGTGGCCAGCTACAAGGGCGTGAAGAGCAATGACAACGGCGACGCCGGCCTTGTGCTGGTGATCGAAGCCGCCGACGGCAAGGCTGAGGATGTGGCCAACAAGCTGGCAGCCTACCAGCAGGATCAGGTGGCTTTCTATGGCAACTATGCTGAGTTCGCACAGGCACAGACCAATGTGGAGAACGCCGTCATCGCCTTCAAGGACAACACCGTTGTCATGGTGATCGCTTCCAACGAGAGCACTGCCGATCTGGACAGCGCCGTGGACAGCGCTCTGGCAAACTGAATCTGACATCTGAAAAGCCGGTGCCAATTGCGGCATCGGCTTTTTTCGGTAATTAAAAGGAGGCTGACGCCTTGGTTTTCAGCACCATTATTTTCCTGTTCCGGTTTTTGCCCATCACACTGGCGCTGTACTACCTCGCGCCTGCAAAACTCAAGAACACCGTGCTGTTTGTGTGCAGTCTGGTGTTCTACTGCTGGGGCGAAGTACGCTTTTTCCCGGTCATGGTGGCCCTTATCCTCATCAACTACGTCTGCGGCCTGTGCATCGAGCGCTTTGACACAAAGCCCGCCCTGCGCAAAGCGTTCCTGCTGGTTGCGCTCATCGGCAGTCTGGGGATGCTGTTCTATTTCAAATACGCGAACTTCGTGCTGCGCAGTGTAAATGCCCTGCTGGGCACCGGCTTTGCCGAGATCGCCGGCATCGGCACGCTGCCGCTGGGCATCAGCTTCTACACCTTCCAGACCCTTTCCTACTCCATCGACGTCTACCGCCGGGATGTGAAGGCCGAGCGCAATATCATCGATTTCGGTGCCTATGTGGTCATGTTCCCGCAGCTGATCGCCGGCCCCATCGTGAAATACCGCGATGTATCGAACCAGCTGCACATTTATAAGCATCGCTACAACCTCCGGCAGATCGAGGACGGCATGACCCTGTTCACCTTCGGTCTTGCAAAAAAGGTCCTGCTGGCGGACGCCATCGGTGCGCTTTGGACCGATATCATCGGCGTGGCCGACAGCCCCTCCACCACTTTTGTGGGGCTGGCCAACGCTTCCACTCCGCTGGTGTGGCTGGGCATCATCGCCTACAGCCTGCAGCTGTACTTCGACTTTTCCGGCTACTCCATGATGGGCATCGGCATGGGCAAGATGCTGGGCTTCGACTTCCCGGCAAACTTCAATTACCCCTATATCTCCGGCTCCATCACCGAGTTCTGGCGGCGCTGGCATATGACCCTGTCCGGCTGGTTCCGCGAATATGTGTATATCCCGCTGGGCGGCAACCGCAAGGGGTTGAAGCGGCAGATCTTCAACCTGTTCGTGGTGGAGCTGCTTACCGGCATCTGGCACGGCGCCAACTGGAACTTTATCTGCTGGGGTCTGTACTACTTTGTGCTGCTGGCCCTGGAAAAACTGTTCCTGCTGCCGTACCTCAAAAAAGGCAAAGTCTGGCCCCATATCTACACCCTGTTTCTGGTCGTGGTGGGCTGGGCCATGTTCGTGGGCAACGACGCGGGTGTCAGCTTCGGGCTGCTGTTCCAGAAATTGTTCATCCCCTCCGGCGGCGTTTCTCCGCTGTACTTCCTGCGCAACTACGGCGTGCTACTGATCGTCAGCGTGATCTGCTGCACCCCGCTGATCGAAAAATTCTGGAACCTGCTCAAAAAGAATGGTGTCACCCGGTGCGCAACGATTCTGGCACTGCTGGTCGTTTCCACCGCTTATGTGGTGGGCAGCACCAACAGTCCGTTCCTGTACTTTAACTTTTAAGGAGGCGAGAAGATGTCAAAGCACAGCAAAAAGTCATCCTCTCTCCTGCACTATCCGGTGCTGATCGTGTTCAGCCTGTTTTTCCTCGGCCTGTTTGTGCTGGACATGGTCACACCTGACCGGGCCTACAGCGAGATGGAGAACACCACCCTCTCCCAGCGGCCCGCCCTGACCCAGCTTTCTGCCAAGGGACTGAACAGCTACTTCACCGCCTACACGAAATACGTCAAGGATCAGGTGTTCGGCCGTGACGAGTGGATCAGCCTGCAGAGCGTGGTGGAGACTACCCTGCTGCAGAAAGAGCAGAGCGGCGGCATCCTGCTGGGCAGGGAGCACATGATGTTCCCCCGCACCTTCAGTCTGCTGGACAGCGAGACCCGCACCCTGCCCAAGAATACCGCCGCCGTGGAATCCCTGTGCCAGCGGTATCCGGGCAGGGTGAATGTCCTGCTGGCTCCGGCGGCCTCGGTCATCTACCCGGAGAATGTGCCTGCCAATGCTCCGCTGTTGGATGAAGACGCCTATCTTGACCAGCTTTCTGCCGCCGTGCAGGCGGCAGGCGGCCGCTTTGTGGACGTACGGCAAACGCTTTCCGACCACAAGAGCGAGTATATCTACTACCGCACCGACCACCACTGGACGAGCCTTGGTGCATACTACGCCTACCGCCAGTTGTGCGACGCACTGGGGCTTGTGCCCTTTGACACCGCTGCTCACACCGCCCTGACCGCTGAGAACTTCTACGGCACCCACTATTCCAAGGCCCGCACCTGGAACGCCGTGCCGGACGCCATCACCTACTATGACCTGTCCAACCCGCTGACCATTTACAATGTGACGGCGGCAGGTCAGCCTACGGACGGCGAGGCCACCGGCCTGTACGACACGGACAAATTGAACGTTTACGACAAGTATGCAATGTTCCTGCACGGCAATAACGGCCTGAGCCGCATTGAGGGTGACGGCAGCGGGCGCATCCTCGTCATCAAGGACAGCTACGCCAACTGCTTTGCTCCCTATCTGACGGCAAATTACGCCCAGATCGATATTGTGGACTTCCGCAATTACAACTATGGTCTGGATCAGCTGATCGCTGACAATGATTACGACCAGATCCTTGTGCTGTACAGCTTCGACAGCTTCAAGAGCGACCCTTACCTCTACCGCGCCGGTGTGGCCGGTTGAGCTTCTCCGCATTTTCTGCCCGGGCAGTGCCGGATACCGGCTGCCCGGGCATTTTTTTGCGTAGTTTGGAAATTATTGCAGTCTATTTTCACAAATTTTGCCAGTTCTTTTCATAACACTTTCCGGTTTTTGCGCATTCTGCCCAGAACCCCCTTGCAAAAAAGCAACGGGTGTTGTACAATGGCGGTACAGAGAGGGCTCTCTCTGGCACTGTATTGCAACGTGTGTGGAGTCTCCGTGTTCAGACAAACCACTTTTGAAAAGGGTGTATGCAATGATGAAAAATGAACTGAATCTCCCTGCTGCTTACGCAGTCCTTTCGGAAGAAGAAATGACTTATACCGAGGGCGGTGCCATCTCGGTCTTTTCCGGTCTGGTCGCTGTCTCTTCTGCCATCGGCTTCGGCGTGCTGGGTTCCAGCTACCTCTGGGGCATCCAGCAGGCAAAGACCTGGCTGAAACAGGACGGCAATAAAAACGGCAACTTCTTCACCGTTCTGGGCCGCGCCTGCGACGCTATCAGCGCTGATATGAGCCTGTCGCCTTCCAACGCCCTGCGGGACGGCGTTTCGGCCGCCACCATGGTGCTGCTGGCTCCGCTGACTGCAGTTCTGCTGCTGGTAAAATAAGCCCCGCCTTCCCGTTCTCCCAATGGTTTCAGCGGGGCCGGTCCGGCTCCGCACAGGATTGATCTGTTTGAAAAGGAGTGTTATTATGGAGTATACCATGAAGATGCCCGCTTGCTTCAATGTGATGACCGAAGAAGAAATGACCTATACCGAAGGCGGTGCCACGCTTACTTCTTTGGCGGAAGCCGCACTGAACTGGATTCCCCTTGTCGGCTGGTATGAGGGAATCATGGCTGTTCGCAGCTACCGCAAGGCCAACCCCGACACCTGGATCGATACCGGACTGAAAGCCGTCAGCAACAAGCTGAGCCAGAGCGCCGAGAGCATGGTCCGCACGCTGGGCCGGATCGTCTGGGTCGGCGCTTCCTGCGCAACTGGTGCCGGTCTGATCGTTAATGCAGCCATCGTCCTGCTTTGACCGTCTCACAACACAGGCCGAGGGCAGACCAAAGAATGAACAAAGCCGGGGCGCTTCCCGTTTGGGAAGCGCCCCGGCTGTTTGTTTTTATGGAAGAAGAACTCAGCCCTCGATGATCTCCACGGTCTTCATCTTGACCGGGGTGGTGGGCTTATCGTTCCAGTCAGTGCGGACAGATGCGATCTTGTCCACAACGTCCATGCCGGAGACCACCTTGCCGAAGGCGGCGTACTGGCCGTCCAGATGGGGTGCGTCCTGATGCATGATGAAGAACTGGCTGCCGGCGCTGTTGGGGTTCATGCTGCGGGCCATGCTGATGACGCCGCGGGTATGCTTGAGCGGGTTGTTGACGCCGTTTGCGGCAAACTCGCCCTTGATGTTCCAGCCCGGGCCGCCGGTGCCGTTGCCCAGCGGGCAGCCGCCCTGGATCATAAAGCCGGGGATGACGCGGTGGAAGGTCAGGCCGTTGTAAAAGCCCTCCTTGACCAGCTTTTTGAAATTCTCACAGGTGATGGGGGCAACTTCCTCGTTCAGCTCGATGTCGATGATGCCGCCGTCTTCCATAGTAATGCGAACCATAACGCTACAATACTCCTTTTGTGTTGCCCCGCAGCGCGGGTGTGTTCGGCAGAAGTTCTGCCGGAGATCATTTATAGTATACCATAGCTTTTGGCAACTGCAACGGCGCAGATGCAACGTTTTTGTAAAATATCGGCTAAGAAGTCCTTACCGCTCGCTGCGCATCTCCACCATATCGGCCCAGAAACGCTTCGGGCAGTGGGTCATGCGGCCTTTTTCGTTATGGCGGGCCTGAATTTCGAGCGTGCGGTAAAACTGGGTCCACAGCGCCTGAAACTGCTGCTCCCGTTCATCGGGCGGCGGCAGCTCCAGCGGAGCCGCCAGCTCCAGCAGCTGCACGTTGTGGTTTTGCTGCAGCAGCACCGCTTGATGCACCGCGTCATAGATGAGAAAGTTCTCTTCCGGGAACCGCCCGCAAAAGTGGGGACGCAACAGGGGCAGGATGTAGTTTTTGGGGTGGATGACCGAACCCAGCATCCCGCCGTGCTCCTCGAACCGGACAAAGCCCTGAAACTTGTCCACTTCCCAGTCAAGGCTCTTTTTCATCTCGTACAGCGGAGCGACCACCGGGTGCCCCATCCGCTTCACCGTGCCGGGGCCGAGGGCAAAGGCCAGATGCAGAAACCGGATGAGCAGCAGTTCTTTGTCCTCCTGCCCGGAGAGAAAATCCCGGCTGACAAGATACTCGGTCTCCGTGCCCAGCTTGCGGCTGAAACTGGCAAACACCCGCCGGGCAACGGCGGAGTCTGTGGCGATGTCCTTGACCGGATAGAGGGTGGCTGTCTCCCGCTTGGGCGTCCACACCGCAAAAGGCAGTTCGTGCTGGGCAAAGCTCTCGTACACGCAGCACAGAAAGCCTTCAAAGCTTCCGTCATAAAGATAGACCACATCCGCATCGTGGAGGCGGCGTTTCACAGCGCTTTCGCCAGACATTGCACTGCCTCCTCCCGCACCATGCGCATAGCCGCGCGCGGAGCTACGCCCTGCCCGATGAGGTTGTCCACCGCGGGCGGCGTGAACAGGCTCAGCTGTTCGCAGTCGCCGCCAAAGACATTGGGGTCGATGAGAGCGCGGGTAATGTGCTCCCGCCCGGCAGTACCGCGGCCCGGGTGCGCCCCGGCAAAGCCCCTGCAGGTGATGAAATACTGCGCCCGCTTGAGCACCACGCCCATGCGTTTCAGCTCGTCCAGCCCCAGCGCCGCCTGCTTGCGGGCGCGCCAGATGCGCCGGGCGCTTTTGGGGCCGATGCCCGGCACCCGCAGCAGCATTTCAAAGGGAGCACGGTTCACATCCACCGGGAACAGCCCGTAGTGCTGCACCGCCCAGTTGCATTTGGGGTCAAGATAGGGGTTGAAGTTCTGGTTGTGCTCGTCCAGAATTTCATCCGCCTTGAACTGATAGAACCGCAGCAGCCAGTCGGCCTGATACAGCCGGTGCTCCCGCAGCAGGGGCGGTTTGGTGTCCAGTGAAGGCAGGCGGGTGTCCTCGCTCACCGGGATATAGGCCGAATAAAACACCCGCTTGAGGCTGTATTTCTGATACATGCCCTCGGTGAGCTTCAAAATGTGGTAATCTGTTTCGGGCGAAGCTCCCACGATCATCTGGGTACTCTGCCCGGCCGGGGCAAACTTCGGCGCATGGCGGTAGACCGTCAGTTCCTGTTTGTTCTGCGCGCCGGATACAGCGATCTGCTTCATGGGCCGGAAGATGGAGTGCCGCCCTTTATCGGGTGCCAGCAGGTTCAGGCTGTGCTCGCTGGGCAGCTCCACGTTCACGCTGAGGCGGTCGGCGAGATACCCCAGCTGCTGCAGCAGTTCCGGGCTGGTGCCGGGGATGGCCTTGGCGTGGATATACCCGCCGAAACGGTACTCGTTGCGCAGCAGCCGCAGCACGGCCAGCATCCGCTCGGTGGTGTAGTCCGGCGTGCCCAGCACCGCGCTGGACAAAAACAGCCCTTCGATATAATTGCGGCGGTAGAACTCCACCGTCAGCTCTGCCAGCTCCCGGGGTGCAAAGGTAGCCCGGGGAATGTCGTTGGACTTGCGGTTGACGCAATAGCTGCAGTCAAAGGAGCAGCAGTTGGTCATGAGGACTTTCAGCAGGCTGACGCAGCGGCCGTCGGCGGTAAAGGCATGGCAGCAGCCCGGCGCATAGCAGCTGCCCAGCGTCCCCGCCCGGGCGGTGCGGGACGCACCGCTGGAGGTGCAGGCGACATCATATTTGGCACTGTCGGCCAGAATGGTCAGCTTATCCATGAGTGTCTGTTCCATAAAAATGCACCCCCGAATGGAAAAAAGAGTATAAAAGAAAAAGCCATACGCAAAACTGCAAATGGCTTTTGATTCAAAAAACAGATGCATGCAGAAAACCTGTTTGCTCGCTCTTTTCGTGAAAATGTGTTTGGAGTGGCCCGCAGGCCACGACAAACACGAAATAAAAAACAAATTTTCCGCTGAATATGGCCAGAGTGAAACGGAGGCCATTTTAAAATAGAAGATTTACCACTTGGCCTTGGTCTCCACCACGCGGCCGGCGATGTGCAGGTGGTTCAGGTCTTCGCCCTTGATGACCAGCTCGCTGTAAGCCGGGTTGAAGGGCTGCAGCACCACACAGTTGCCCCGCTGGATGTAGCGCTTGAGGGTGCCTTCGCCCTCGTCGCCGTAGATCAGTACGCCCAGATCGCCGTTTTCCAGCGTATCCTGCTTGTGCACAAGGGCCAGATCGCCATCCTGAATGCGGGGCTCCATGCTGTCGCCGCGCACCACCAGATAGAAGTAGTTGGCAGGATCCTTCACGCGGGCATACTCCTGCCCGTAGTCCTCCTCAAAGGCCAGTGCGCCGTAACCGGCTTTCACCGTGCCGATGACCGGGATCAGGCTTTCGGAATAGCTGCCGAAAAAGCGCTCTTCCGGAGCAGAGACATTGCTCACCGGGCGGTACAGACCCAGCAGGTAATCCGCCGTAGTGTTGAGCAGCTCGGCGATGCGGGCTACCGTGGAAGGGTCGGGGGAAGATTTGCCGCTTTCCCATTTGCCGACAGCCTGCTGGGTCACGCCCAGTTTGGAAGCCAGCTCAGCCTGGCTGATGCCCTGCTTTTTGCGGCACTGCTTCAAAAGCTCTGAAAACGACATGGTGATTCTCCTTTTATCCCACAGGGTGATTTTTGTTGGTTTTATTATACAACAAAAAGATGTTTCTGTAAAGAGTCTTTCCGCCCTTTGACCCAGAAAGGTTGTAGCAAATTTACATCTTTTTGCCCTGCGCGAAAAATTTTGCCGAAAGACTTGACAGCAGGCTGTAAATCTGGTAAATTAAATAGGCATTCGACACGGCGTTAGGCGAGTGTCCACAAGGAGAGATGTCCGAGTGGTTTAAGGAAGCAGTCTTGAAAACTGCCGTACGGCAACGTACCGTGGGTTCGAATCCCACTCTCTCCGCCATTTTTTTGAATAAGTGTAACGCACTTTGCTCTGGAGTAGTACTCAAGAGGCCGAAGAGGCGCCCCTGCTAAGGGCGTAGGTCGTCTAAACAACGGCGCGAGGGTTCAAATCCCTCCTACTCCGCCAAGAAAAAGCCTGATGATTCGTTGAAATCGTCGGGCTTTTTCCTTTATCCGGACATTTACGATCTGCGGAATAAAAGACGGAGGAACCTATGGCGTTTAGTGTGTTGATGGGGCAGATCGCAGTGATCTTCCTTGAAGTGCTGCTGGGTCTGGTGGGTGCAAAGTGCAGGGTCATCACCGACCGGGACAGCAAATTTTTGTCGGACTTTGTCATGAAACTGCTGCTGCCCTGCACCATGCTGGCGGGTGCTTCCATGGAGGGCGACCCGGAGATCGTACTGCAGGCCGGCATCCTGTTCGTGCTGTTGCTGGCGCTGTTCGTTGTCGCCACCGGCATCTGCCGCATCGTCAGCCGCCTGCGCGGGGACACCCCGGGGCAGTACGCGGTTCTGGTGGGTACCGCCGCCATGCCGAACTGCGGCTTCATCGGTCTGCCGCTGTGCTCCGCCGTGCTGGGCAGCGCCCGGGGCACGGTGTTTGCCACCATGGCCATGGCAGCCTACAATGTCTGGTTCTTCACCTATGTGGTCAGCCTGTTCCGCCCCGGCGAAAAGCTGGACTGGAAAAGCTTTATCACCCCGGCTAACATTTCCACCGTCGCCATGCTGGTGCTGCTTGTCACCGGCTGGCGTCTGCCCGGCCCGGTGCAGACCTTCTGCACCGCTGTCGGCAACTGCACAACTCCGCTGGCCCTGATGATCGTGGGTGTGCTGCTGGCCGACAGCCACATCGGCAAGCTGCTGTGCAACGGCTTTCTGTACCGCATCACCCTGCTGCGCGGCATTGTGTTCCCGCTGCTGTTCATGCTGGTGCTGCGGCTTCTGCCGCTGGACAACGCCCTGTGCATGGGGCTGAGCATCATTGCCAGCTGTCCGGCCGGCAGTCTGGCCGCTGTGGTCGCCAAGCAGACCGGCACCGAAGAGACCCTTGCCAGTCAGGCTGTGGCGCATTCCACCCTCTGTATGTTGGTCACCGTACCCGCCATGCTGATGCTGGCCGGGGTGCTGTTCCCGCTGTAACGTAAAAGCGCTGCTGCACAAAGCCATGTGCGGCAGCGCTTTTTTCATTGTCTCTTCAGGTCTTCCCGGCTCCTTGCCTGGCCGTAGTACCGCCCGTAGGGATTATCCAGCTCTGCGGCAGTAGGCACGGGATGCGGCGGCTCAGGCTGCGGCTGCGGGGTGCGGTCGAACACGAACCGCCCGGCCGGGCCGCCCCGTTTTATCCGGAACCGCATCAGCCTTCCTCCGTGACAGTGGACACCGCCCCGGCAGTCAGAGCATTCCAGAGTTCCTCGCCGCCCTCCAGCAGGTCCGCCGAGTCCTTGTTCCATGCGCCCCGGATGCCGATGTAATAGCGGCTCAGCAGCTGCTGGCTGCTGCCGCTGTTGTTCTGCACGGCATCGGATTCATAGGTGCCAAGGTCCAGTCCGGTCAGCACCGGGCAGTCGGTCCAGCGGTAGACCATGTTCCACCAGTCGTTGTCGGCATCGGACTGGGGCAGACGGCCGTCCAGATACCGCAGCGTGCCGGTGGTCTGCTGGAAACCCGCCGGGTCGTACAGGATAAAAATGGAGCTGAGCGCACCCTGGATGTCGGTGGAGAGCTTGGTGGTGCCCGCCATGTCCAGATAGGCGTCCGAGTCCTCGTTGCCGAAGTCCATGGTGTAGACGTTCAGTTTGACCACCACCTTGCCGTCGCCGTTGCAGTCCTCGCCGTAGGCGGCAAGGGCGTCCTGCAGAGCAGTCTGTGTGGCTTCCGGCAGGTAGTGGGGTGCCACCACCGCCACACGGTAATCCGGTTTGACCGTGAAGAAATACTGCCCGATGAAGTTGTAGCCGAAGAATGCCACGGCAGCGCCGATGATCAGGACCCATTTGAGGTTGTAGTCCCACCAGTTGGCCCAGCGCTCTTTGCGGGTATAGCTGCGCTCTTTGCGGGGCTTGAGGTCTTTCGGGTCAATGTCGCGTTCGTAACGGTAGCTTGCCATGGGGCAGTTTCCTCCAAATTCTGAATTACAGCTGTGCCAGAATGGTCTGGCGCACTGCGTCGGGCAGCTGCTTCTGCTCGGCCTTGCTCATGCCTGCGGTCTGGATGGGCGGCAGCACACGGATGTGCACACTGCCCGCGTGGCACAGGTTGCCGTTGTTTTCAAACAGCGCCCGTGCGCCGGAAATGGCCACCGGAACCACCGGGGCACCGGTCTTGACCGCGATGCGGAACGCACCGGCCTTGAACTCGCCGGCACCGCCCTCTTCGCCCTTATAGCGGGTACCCTCCGGAAAGATGACAAAGCTCTTGCCGCCTTCCACGATGGCCGTGGCGTCGTTCAGGGCGCGGACAGATGCCCGCAGGTCGTCGCGCTGGACGAACACGCAGCCCAGCAGCTTCATCCAGCGGTTCAGCAGCGGGATCTTTTCCAGCTCTTCTTTGGCAAGGATGCCGTGGGGCTTATCCAGACTGGCCAGCAAAAGCGGGATGTCGTAGTAGCTGCGGTGGTTGCCCACAAACACGCAGGGGGTGTCCTTGGGGATATTCTCAAGACCCTCCACGCTCAGGGAAACGCCGGTCACCTTTAAAATGCCCCGGCTCCAGTGCGGGATATGCTTGTTGACAAGCTCTTCCACCAGCTGCGTGTCGCCTGCAGCCAGAGCGCGTTCCGCCCGGCGCAGCACGCCATAATGGACGATCATATAACCAAATAAGTAGATAAACATCGCAATCGTGCGAAAAATACTCATTATATTTTCCTCCCTTCGGCAAAATATGCCATTGTCATTGTATCACACTTTTTGTAAAAAGGGGAGAAATAACACTTTTTTTACAAATCGGAGGATCTGCGGTCTTGCAAAATTGACAAAATGCGGGTATATTTATAGTTGTAAAGCCAGCACAATGGCACTTTCTGCGTGAAACACCTTTGCTGGACCAATGGGAGAAAGAGAAAGGTACCATAGAATATGGGTTTATTTCCTTCTGCAAATGACTTCAAGGCGGGCAAGGGCGTAGAAAAGGACGCTCCCCGCAAGACCGGCATCGGCCGCTTCTTTGAGCTGGTGGGGCGCGACATGAACGGCATGTTTCTGGCAAACCTGCTCACCTGCATCGGCTTTCTGCCGGTGATTTGCTTGGTTTACATCGGCTTTCTGGCCAACAGTCTGCCCGTCATGATCGTGAGCGCCGTCTGCGGCGGCATTCTGGCGGGGCCTGCGCTGGCCGGTATGTACGACACCGTTCTGCGCGCGCTGCGCGACGAAGCGGGTTACTGGTGGGTGACCTACCGCAAAGCCTTCAAGCGCAATTTCCGCGCCAGCATCGCCCCCGGCATCTTCTACTGCGTCGTGGTGACGATGCAGATCTTCCTCGTGTATTTCTGCTTTAGCATGCTGTATCAGGGCACCAACGTGGGCGTGCCCCTGTGGGTGGCCACCGTGCTGAACCTGCTCATCTTCCAGATGTTGTTTGCCTACATGTGGCCCCAGATCGTCCTGCTGGACCAGCCTTTGGGCCAGACGGTGAAGAACAGCATCAACTGCATGATCGCCTTCCTGCCCCATGCTCTGGCCGCCGCCATCGTGCAGATCCTGTTCTGGGGCGTGGTGATCCTGTGCATGCCGCTGGGCCTGCTGCTGCTGATCGTGTTCGGCTTCTGGTTCGTCACCGAAGTGTCCTGCCAGATCATCTACGGCGACATCGAAAAAGTGTTCCACATCGAAGAGAGCATCCGCAAGATGAAGGATGCCGAGCTGGAAGAAGCCCTGAAACAGGACTACGCCTCCGGCGAGGATGACTCTGCCGAATAAACCGCCCTTTGCATGAAAGGAGATGTGCCCCATGGGGCAACGGAATAATCTGGTTCTGCAGGGCACCGAGACCTTTTCCCGCGGGCAGCTGGACAACGTGGCGCTGGAAAACGGCGCTCTCGTACTGGACAGCGTAGCCGGGCGCAGCCTGCTCTACGGCAGCTACACCACCCCGGAATTCGCCATGCCGGCCTTCTGCAACCTGAACGTCAGCTGGAACGCCTTTGCCCCCCATAACACCATGGTGGAGGTGCGCTGCCGGGTGTATGCCGGCGGCAGCTGGACCAGCTGGATGAGCTTTGGCAAGTGGGCACCGGGCTACCCCCGCTGCAGCTGCACTTCTCAGAGCGAGGACGGCATGATCTTCCTGATGGGGGACACCGTCACGGTGGCCACCCCCGGCGGCGGCACCGGCGTGCAGCTGCAGGTGAACCTTTCCACCAACGACGACAAAGTCTCGCCGGCGGTGCGGCTTCTGGCTGCGGCGGTGCGCCCCCTGACCTGGGAGAAGCACAACGGCCATCCGCTGAACCGGCGGCTCTATCTGCCGGAATACTGCCTTTCCGCCCACGACCCCAGCTTCGGCCGCACGATGGATCTGCCGCTGGTCATGGCGGCGCTGATGAACTGCTGGGGCGAGGACATCCTGCCCGAAGAAGCTGCCTATGTCATGGAGGACATGGCTCACAGCACCACCGCGAACGCCGCGTTTGCTGCGGCCGCCGCCGGGTGCTGCGGCTACCCCTGCTGGCAGGCCTGGATGGACCTTGCCGACCTGCGTGCCCAGATCCACGACGACTGCTGCGTGGCGGTACAGGTGGAGCGGCGCATCCTCGGCCAGCGGGACCCAGTGCGGGTCTGGATGGGACTGCAGGGCTTCGGCCACGATGACGCCGTGATGGCGGACTACGTTCTGCTGAACGACCCCACCGCCGACTCCAACGGCTCGGTGAACATCACCATGGCACTGGTGGATTTTATGCGATACTTTACCGGGCGTGCCATCGCCCTTCGCCCCAAACCCCGCGACATCGCGGCCAACCGCCCCCGGCGGCTGCGCTGCGAACTGATCCGCGGCAAAGAAGAGGGTGTCTATTACTTTGAGCGGCGCGGTGCACCGGACCTTCTGCCGGAGGATTTCTCCGGCTGGATCGCCTATGCACTGCACGACGGGGTGGCGCACGCCACCACCGCCCACCGCAATTTTCACCGCATGGAGCGCACCGAGGACGGAGGCATCCGCTTCCCGGAGGCGCAGATAGCTGTCGGAGGCCGCTGCAGCGTGTACGCTGTGGACCAGACCGGCACCATGCGGGTGGCCGAGGTGCGGCTGCCGACACCGCGCCCCGCGCCGGAACAATCTGTCTCCCAAGCACAGGAAAAGCCGGAGCAATGAGCCGACTGTACCAGAGCTTTCGGGCTATCCATCAAATATAGGAGGAACACATTATGGCAAAGACGATCATCACTTTGGGACGTGAGTACTGC
>ERZ834382.1794-NODE-1794-length-17130-cov-4.464890_pt1 | contig 17130 bp, 14 predicted proteins | sample MGYA00519692_ERZ834382 | MGnify/ENA primary metagenome ERZ834382 (study PRJEB31850, sample SAMEA3708751) | human gut metagenome | biome: human gut; feature: human-associated habitat; material: faeces | place: China | collected 2014 ...
AGCGTGACGGTGGTCAGCATGTCGTCGGCCTGACCGTGGGCCAGCTTGGCGATAACGTTGGCCGTGGCCGGGGCGATGAGCATCAAATCTGCCGCGTTGGCAAGGCTGATATGGGCCACGTCGTACTGGAAGTTGCGGTCAAACGTATCGACCTGGCAGCGGCGGCGGGTCAGCGTCTCAAACACCAGCGGCGAGATAAACTCGGTGGCGTTTTTCGTCATAAGAACGTGTACATCCGCGCCCAGCTTGACGAGTGTATGCGCCACGTTGGGCATTTTGTAGGCGGCGATGCCCCCTGTGATGCCGAGGACAACGGTTTTGTTGGAAAGCAGCATAAAAAAATCAACACCTTATTAGTAGATAAGAGATATAGATAAAAGATAATAAAATAGTGGAGTTTTCGCCTTTGGCGAAAACAAAATTACGCTGTAGTCATTATAGCAGATTGACGCTTTCTATGCAAATGCGTATAATATTTTTGAGCGGCGCAAAGAGCTGCGATCCACCTTTTTTATCTATTACCTCTTATCTTTTATCTATAAAAAGGACTTCACTATGGTTTTAGCAGTTGACATCGGCAACTCCAACATCTGCATTGGCGGGCTGGACGGGGCGGACCACCGCACCATTGCGTTCACGACCCGCATGGTCACCCGCCTCCGCTGCACCGAGGACGAGTACGCCGCCGAGATGAAATTTCTGCTGCGGCGCCTGCCTGTGGACCCCACCGCCTGTGAGGGCGTTATTGTGTGCAGCGTCGTGCCGCGGCTGACCGGCGTGCTGGCCGCCGCCTGCAAGCGGCTGACCGGGCGCGAGGCGCTGGTCGTGAATTACATGCTGGACACCGGGCTGACCTTCGCCGTGGACGAGCCCGCTAAGGTAGGCCGGGACCGCATCGCCGATGCCGCTGCGGCAGCGGAGCACTATCCCCTGCCCTGCATGACCGTGGATCTGGGCACGGCGACGACATACAACGTTATATCGGACAAAAAAGTGTTTCTGGGCGGGTTCATCGTGCCCGGCGTGCAGACGAGCCTGCGGGCCATCAGCGCGGGCACGGCGCAGCTGCCGCCCATCGCGCCCGAGCCGCCGGAGCATCTGATTGGCGCGAACACCGTCGCCGCGCTGAACAACGGGGCCATGTTCGGCACCGCCGCCATGCTGGACGGGTTAGCGGACCGCGTTGAGGCCGAGCTGGGCCAGCCGCTGACCGTGGTCGCCACCGGTGGGTTAGCGCCGTACATTATGCCTTGCTGCAAGCGGAAGATCATCTATGACGCTGATTTGCTGTTCAAGGGGCTGGCACTGATCTGGGATAGGAACGGGAAATGAGACTGCGGTTCATGGGAGGGATTTATTTCTCCCCTGAGGTCTGCGGTTGCGGAGGGTGCCCGGGCGGATATGGAATCCGCCCCTACGGGCTGTTGGATGCCTTTATACATCCCATGGGCGCTTGCTGCGACGGAAACGGCCACGGGTCGTCGGGGACGCCGACCTCTGCGGAGTTGCTGCCTGCCTATCCACTGGTTTGTAGGGGCCGCACATGTGCGGCCCTCGGCTGTACGGAGACGCTCGTTTGCGGGCAGCCGCCGGGCCGGGCACGCCCGGCCCCTACCGCACGATGTTATTAAAAAAGCACAAAAAGCCGCAGCTATGCGTTTTCTGCACAGCTGCGGCTTTATTTACACTCTTTTATGCGCTCACATATCCGGCGTCACGGGCACGGCACCGTAGTTGCGGATGTTCAGGACGTGGCAGCTGCCTTCGCCGAAGCAGCCGTCGATGGCGGCCTTGTAGGCGTCCAGCAGGTCAACGGGCACAAACGCCTGAATGGTGCCGGCAAAGCCGCCGCCCTGCAGACGCCACGCGCCGCGGCCATTCAGCACGCGCTGGCTCAGGGCCAGGGCCACAGGCACGCCCTGCTCCTTCGGGTTCTTGATGCTGTAGGCGTTCTGGTTGAACTCAAAGCTGGAGTGACCGCCCTCGATAATCAGGCGCAGGAACGTTTCAAAATCGTCCTCGCGCACGGCGTCGCAGAGCTGGGCGGCGCGGCGGCAGTCGTTGTAGAAGTGCATCGCACGCACGACGGCGCGGTCCCCCACGGCCTTGCGCAGCTTGGGCAGAGCCTTGTAGAACTCGTCTTCATCGACCTCGCGCAGGACCTTTTTGCCGAACTGCTCGGCCACACTCTCCATCTCACGGCGGATGGCGGCATAGTCGTCGGTCAGGTCGGCGTGGCTGCCCTTCGTATCGCTGATGCACATGACAAAGCCGTGCTTCGCCAAGTCAATGGCGGTCTGGCCGACCACCGGGTGGGCCGGGTCTTTGAAGTCGATGGTGATAACGCCGCCGACGGCGCAGGCGGTCTGGTCCATCAGGCCGCAGGGCTTGCCGAAGAACACGTTCTCGGCATACTGGCCGATCTGGGCGATCTTGACCTGATTGAACTTCTCCATATCGTTGTTGTTGTACTCGCCGCGCAGGATGGCACCGATGCAGACCTCAAAGGCTGCGGAGCTGGACAGACCGGAGCCGCGCAGCACGTTGCTGGTGGTGTAGCAGTCAAAGCCGCCCACCTTGCCGCCTGCATCCACAATGCCCTTGGCGACGCCGCGGATCAGGGACGCGGAGTGCTCGGCCTCGCGCGGCTGCGGGACGAGATTGGTGACATCGACGTCGTCAATTTTGTCAAAGCCCAGGGACTTGACGCGGATGACATTTTCCTCATTCGGGGAGACGACGGCCACCATATCCAGGTTGACAGAGCCTGCCAGCACCACGCCGTTGTTGTGGTCGGTGTGGTTGCCGCCGATCTCGGTGCGGCCCGGGGCGGAATAGAGGCGCACCGTGCGGTTGGTTCCGTATTTCTTTTCAAATTCGTCGATCAGGTCGGTATAGCGCTTGCGCTGCTCCTGCACGGCGTCTGCACCGTACAGCTTGGCAAAGGCGGCGTCGTATTCGCCCTGTGCGATCTGCTGTTTGAGTTCAATGGTATTTGCCATGATTCCACTCACCTTTCCTGTCGGGCGGCTCTTTTCGTAGATATGCACAAATTGAGCCTTATGTTTTTAGGCAGACAGCCAAAGGAGCGGCTCTCTGCGGGTTTCTTGTTTTCAGTATAGCAAATCCTGCAAAAAAAGCAAACATTTTTTCCGCCTCTTTTATGGACTTTTGATGAATAGCTTGGTATAATGAAAATATCACACGAGCGAGGTGCCGCCATGACCATCAATGAGATGAAGCAATCCTACAAGCAGAGCTACACCGACAACGTCGAGCTCTCGATTTTTAACTGCGGGCATGAATACTGCCAGCCGGGCCATACCTGGGGCCCCGGCGTGCGCGACCACTACCTGATCCATCTGGTGGTGGCGGGCAAGGGTGTGTATCAGGTCAACGGGGCCTCGCACACGCTGCAGGAAGGCGATCTGTTCCTGGCCAAGCCGAACCAACTCATCACCTACGCCGCCGACGAGACCGACCCGTGGGAGTACTACTGGGTCGGCTTCAACGGCGCGTGTGCCAACAAGCTGGTGCAGCAGACGCCGTTCTCCGACGCGCACCCCGTACACCACTGCAAGGACCCGCAGACCGTGCGGGAGGCGCTGTACAACATCTACCTGTCCCGCGGGCCGGAGCCGCAGTGCGAGGCCCTGATGACGGGCTATCTGTATATCTTTATGGCGCACCTGATGAAGGAGGCCCGCGAGGCGATGCCCAACGTAGGCTCGTCCAGCAGCCAGTACGTGCTGGCCGCCATCAAGTATATCCAGTTCAACTACTCGCATGATATTTCGGTGGACGATATTGCCAAGGCCGTCGGCGTCAGCCGCAGCCACCTGTACCGCGTGTTCATGTCGAACGTCGGGCAGAGCCCCATTGACTACCTGACAAGCTACCGCATCAGCGAGGCGTGCAGCCTGCTGAAGAATTCCAGCCTGTCGATTGCGGAAATCGCCGTATCTGTGGGCTTTTTTGACCAGTTCTATTTTTCCCGCGTGTTCAAAAAGGTCAAGGGCGTGCCGCCGAGCAAGTACCTGGCCACGCTGGAGAAGGAGGGCCCTGCCGCACCGCAGGCCATCAACCCGTAACATTTCCCGCACTATTTATTAAGGAGCAGACATGCCTTTTACGAAAAATCAGATCATTACTCTGGAGATCGAAGCGCTCTCCAACGACGGAAACGGCGTGGCCCACAAGGACGGTCAGGCCGTTTTTGTGCCGCTGACCGCCCCCGGCGACGTGGCGGAGGTGCGCATTGTCAAGCCGATGAAAACCTATGCCTTTGGCCGCGTGGAGAAGCTGTTGACCGCCGGGCCGGGCCGCGTCAGGCAGGACTGCCCGGTGGCCGGCCCCTGCGGCGGCTGCGGGCTGCGGCATATCAGCTATGAGGCCGAGTGCGCCGCCAAGACCCAGTTTGTACGTGACGCCTTTGCGCGGCTGGGCAAGCTGGACGTACCGGTGCCGGACGTGCTGGGCGCACCCGACACGGACCGCTACCGCAACAAGGTCCAGCTGCCCGTGGGCACCGACGAGAACGGGCATATTGTGACCGGCTTTTTTGCCGGGCGCAGCCACCGCATTGTGGCCTGCACCGACTGCAAGCTGCAGCCCGCGTGGATGAACGAGCTGGCTGCCCGCGCCTGTGCGCTGCTGGAGGAGAACGGCATCACTGCCTACAACGAGGAGACCCACACGGGCCGCGTGCGCCATTTGTACATGCGTCAGGGCTGGCACAGCGGGCAGCGGCTTTTGTGCTTTGTGGTAAACGGCAACGGTCTGCCGAACGAGGCGGAAATTTGCGCCACACTGCAAAAAGAGTTTTCCTTAACGACGATTTTGGTCAACCGCAACAGTGAGCGGACGAACGTAATTTTGGGCCGCAGGACCCGCACCGTGCTGGGCCCCGGCGTCATTGAGGACACGCTGGCCGGTGTGCCGCTGCGGATGGGTGTGCATGAATTTTACCAGGTCAACACCCCCGCCGCCGAGCTGCTCTACGCCAAGGCGCGGGAGTACGCCGGGCTGAAGCCGGACGATTTTTTGCTGGACCTGTACTGCGGCATGGGCACGATCGGGCTTTCGATGCTGGCGGACTGCAAGCGCTTAGTCGGCGTTGAGGTCGTGCCGCAGGCTGTCGAGGGCGCGAAGGAGACCGCCGCGCGGCTGGGACTGGACGCGGACAGAGCGGACTTCCGCTGTCAGGATGCCGGTGCAGCCGCCGCCATGCTCGCCGCCGAGGGTGCGCGTCCCGACGTGATCGTCGTAGACCCGCCCCGCAAGGGCTGCGACGAGGCGACCCTGACCGCCATTGCCGAGATGGCCCCGCGGACCGTGGTCATGGTCAGCTGCAACGCCGCAACAGCGGCAAGGGATGCCAAGTGGCTGACCGAGCACAGATATAAAGCCGTGGAGGTCCAGCCGGTGGATCTGTTCCCGAGGACGAAGCACGTGGAGTGCGTGGTGAAACTGACGCGCGGATAAAAGAAGTGGAGATGTAAAATGGCGATACCTAAGTACAACGAACTATATGACCCCTTCCTTACCGCAATCAGCGATGGAAAAATTCATACTGCTAAAGAAGTTGCCTCTACTGTAGCAAATATTCTTCAGCTTTCCCCGGAAGATTTAGCTGAGCAGTTGCCGAGCCAGCGGCAGACTACGTTTGCCAATCGGTTGAATTGGGCAAAGACCTATCTAAAAAAGGCCGGACTTGTAGATTCACCCAAACGAGGCACCTACATCATCACTACAGCCGGGAGCACACTTCTTCACAGTGACGTCGCCATCACAAACGAATTTTTGGAGAGCAATTATCCATCTTTCGCTGCGTTCGTAAACAGGACTGACGATGTAGATACCGCAAACGACACTGCAAGCATCACACCATCTGATACGCAAACTCCCGAAGAGCAGATGGATGCCCTTCATAAAACAATCAATGATACTCTGGCTGATGACCTGCTTGCCGAAATCATGCAGCAGACGCCTGTATTTTTTGAGCAACTGGTCGTTGACTTGATGAAAGCCATGGATTACGGCGATGGCTTCAAGACAAAATCCAGTGGTGACGACGGCATTGACGGTGTTATACATGAGGACAAACTCGGCTTCAATCTGATTTACATCCAGGCTAAACGTTGGAACCCCGATGTTACCATCGGCAAGCCGGAGATTCAAAAATTTTTCGGTGCCATGATGGGCCCGCCCCGTGTGGAAAAAGGACTTTTCATTACAACTGCTAAATTTTCCAAGGGAGCCAAAGAGTACGCCGATGCACAGCATATTATTCTAGTCGACGGGCAAAAGCTCACTTCCTTGATGATTGAGTGCGGCTTGGGCGTGTCTGTGCAGAAGGTGTACCAAATCAAGCGCATTGACAGTGATTATTTCTCTGATTCACTTTAAACCCACTTTTGTTCAAACTCTATTCCCCGCTTGTTCACGATTTGCCCATATTTGTGTGCCATAATAGTACGATGAAAACAATGCGGCTTTGCCGCGAAAAGGTGGTTTTACATGAAAGGCTGGTTTCAGCGGTTTATGGCGGGCCGATATGGGTTCGACCAGTTCGGCGGTTTCCTGTGTATTTCGTCGCTTATCCTTATTGTCATCGGCGCGTGGGTGTCGCCGGTGCTGTACTGGCTGGGGCTGGCGGCCATCGTCTACAGCTATTTCCGCATTTTGAGCCGCAACACCCGCAAGCGGTACAGTGAAAACCTCAAATATCTCTCCTACCAGAACCGCGTTACCACGTGGTTTGGCAAGCAGCAGGTGCGGTTCAAGCAGCGCAAGGACTATCACTATTACCGCTGCCCCCAGTGCGGCCAGCAGCTGCGCGTGCCCCGCGGGCGCGGTAAGATCAGCATCACCTGCCCGAAGTGCGGCCATCAGTTCATCAAAAAGAGTTGACGCGCGATGTTCGGATATGTTACGCTTTACCGTAAGGGCCTGGCAGACGCCGAGATGGACCGCTACCAGGCTTACTACTGCGGGCTGTGCCGGACGCTGGGCCGCCGCTACGGACGCACCGGACAGTTGGCATTGAGCTATGACATGGCGTTTGTCGCCATTCTGCTGACAGCACTGTATGACATGCCCACGGCCTTTTCCGAGGGCCGCTGCGTACCCCACCCACTGAAAAAACGCCCCCGCGCGGACAACGAGCTGCTGGACTACGCTGCCGACATGACCGCCGCGCTGGCGTACTACAACTTTCTCGATGACTGGCAGGACGATCACCGCCGCGCCAGTCTGACGCAGGCGCAAAAGCTGGAGCCAAACCTGCCCGCCCTGCGGGAGCGCTGGCCGCGCCAGCTGCAGACCATGGCCGCACAGCTGGACAGGCTGAACGCACTGGAAAGCGCCGGCAGCCACGATTTGGACGCGCTGTGCAACGCCTTTGGCGCACTGCTGGGCGAGGTGTTCGCCTGCCGCGACGACATCTGGGCCCCGGCGCTGCGCGGCATGGGCAATGGGCTGGGGGCGTTCATCTATCTGATGGACGCCTACGACGATCTGGAAAAGGACAGCCGCCGCGGGCAGTTCAACGCCCTGCAGCAGCTGGCGGACGAGCTGCCGCCCGCCGCCTATGAGCAGCGCTGCCACGAGCTTTTGACCCAGCAGATGGGCCGCTGCGCACAGCAGTTTGAGATGCTGCCGATTTTAAAGGACACCCCGGAGGGGAAGCTATTGTACAACACGATCTATTCCGGCGTGTGGAGCAAATACGCGCTGGTACGCAAGCACAGGGAGGCAAAGCGCCATGACTGATCCATACAGTGTATTGGGCATCACCCCCAGTGCCGACGACGAAACGATTAAAAAAGCCTACCGCAAAAAATGCAAGGAGTATCACCCCGACCTGCACCCCGATGACCCGTCGGCGGAGGAGCACTTTAAAGAGGTACAGGCCGCTTACAGCGAGATCATGCGCATCAAGCAGAGCGGCGGGGCGTCCTACAGTGCCGGCGGGCAGCACTATGGCGGCAGCCAGAGCGGCTACAGCCAGCAGTATCAGGACCCGTTCAGCGGGGCCGGGTTTGGCTTTGGACCGTTCGGGTTTGGGTATTACAGCACAAGCGGCTCGTCCGGGCGGCAGAGCTACGGCAGCGCTGCCGGTGACCCAGAGCTGCGTGCCGCGGCAAACTACATCCGCAGCGGCTTCTATGAGGAGGCCATGAACACGCTGAACGGCATCCCCGCTGCCAACCGCACGGCCCAGTGGCACTACTACGCCGCGCTGGCCAATCAGGGGCTTGGCAACAACATCCGCGCGCAGGAGGAGGCCCGGACGGCGGTCTCGATGGAGCCGAACAACTACGCTTATCAAAACCTGCTGGATCAGCTGCAAAGCCCGGGCCGCAGCTACACAAGCTACCAGCAGCCCTACGCCCAGCCCAGCGGCAGCCCGGGGTCTTTCTGTCTGTCGTTCTGGATGTATTTATTGGTGTGCAATATTTTGAGCTGGTGCTGCTGCGGCGGCAGAGGCGGATTCTTTATCTGCTGATTTACACGTAGGGGCCGGGCATGCCCGGCCCGCGGCTTTCCCGCAGATGGGCGGTTATCTTCAGGCTGCGGGCCGCATATGTGCGGCCCCTACAAAGCAATATAGGAAAAGCGCTGTGACTGTTTGAAAAGGTCACAGCGCTTTTGTTGTTGTTCGGTTACAGCATCCTGTCCAAAAGCGGCATTAAAATTTCTATGTTTTGACAAAACTGCGGGTAGAAGTCGTCGCCGAGCTCGTAGTCATAGTAGAGGGCACGTTCTATACGCCTGACAGCGGCGGAGAAGCGGGGGTTATCCGCGCCGCCCGCGGCCTGTAACCGGTGGGAAAGCTGCGTGCAGACGATGGCCCAGCGGGCATCCACCCCCGCGCGGTCCAGCACAGCGGAATCCTGCAGATAGTCCTGCAGCGTCCGTATCTCCCCTGCCCGTGCACCGCAAAGCGGCGTCTGGACGTAATATTCCGTCTGCGCTGTCACCGTGTCGATGCTCTGCCCCAGCGGGTAGAGCGCACAGGCCAGCGGGCGCACGGCGTGGATGGTGCAGGCGCCGCCCTCAAAAAAGCGGCAGTTGCCGGTTTTGGGGTCCGGCGTCAGGCGCAGGGCGGGCAGGCAGCTTTCAGGCGCAAGGTAGCTTTTGCAGAACGCCGCCGCCACGATACGGGGCGGCAAGCTAAGCCGCCGCGCAATGCGGTAGAGGTCATACCCCGACAGCACCAGATCGCGCCTCTGGCGGCAGCAGTCGCCGCAGCCCGCACAGGCAAAGTCAAAGCGGTCCCCTGCCGCCAGCCGCGGGCAGTCGTCCCAGTGTTCGCCGCAGCGGCCCGGCTCAACGGCTGGCATCACAGCTGCACCTCACCGGCGTAGGGCTGGCCGTGGGCATAGGCGTCCAGCGCCTCAAACGGGCTCTGCACCATGCTGGCGACATTGACGTCGGTGTAAAACGCCGTGTGCGGGCTGACGATGACATTGGGATAGCTGCGCAGCAGGTTCAGCTCGCGGTTTGGGATGGCCTGCCCCATGCGGTTGTAATAGTAAATACCGGTCTCATCCTCAATGACGTCGAGGCCCGCGCCGCCGATCTTGCCGCTTTCCAGCCCGGCGATCAGCGCGTCGGGGTCAATGAGCGTGCCCCGCGCCGTGTTGACGAGCAGCACGCCGTCTTTCATTTTTGCAAGGGCGTCGACGTTGATGAGGTGGTGGTTCTCCGCCGTGGCGTTCGTGTGCAGTGTGATAATGTCACTTTGCGCGTAAAGCTCGTCCAGCGTGACGTAGTCGGCGTACTGCCTGACCGCGTCGTTCGGGTAGAGGTCGTAGGCCAAAATCTTGCAGCCGAAGCCGCTCAGGTGACGGATGACCGTCTGGCCGATCTTGCCCGTACCGATGACACCCACCGTGCAGCCGGAAATATCGCGGCCCATCTTGCCGGGCAGCGAGTAGTCCTGCACGTTGGCGCGCAGCATGATTTCGTTCATGCGGCGGGTACACATCAGCATGAGCATGATCGTATAGTTGGCCACGCCGTCCGGCGGGTAGTGGCTGTGGCTGATGCGCAGACCCAGCTTTTTGGCGGTGTCCAGCGGGATATGATCATAGCCGATGCTGCGGCAGGGCAGATATTTGACGCCCATTTCAGCCCATGTCTGCAAATATTCAGGGCGTATCTCGCAGGGGTTCGTGCTGACGGCGTCGCAGCCCTCGGCCAGATGCAGGTTATCCGGGCGCGGCACGTCGGGCGTGCCGGTGTAGTCGATGCCGTAGCGGGCTTTGTAGGGCTCGCAGTATTGCTGCTCATCAAAGGGGCGCAGCGCGTAAAGCATGATTTTCATGCTTTGTCATCTCCTGTTACAGGTGAAAATCAAAGGTTTCGGCCAGCCAGTCCGTGCAGAGGGCCACCCAGGCGCTGTTGTGCTTGTTGGGGGTGTTGACCTCCCGCGTGCAGGTGCTTGTGCCGTGGCCGTCGTGGGCGAAAAGATGCAGCTCCAGCGGGACCTTATGGGCTGTCAGCGCACCGGCAAGCATCAAAGAGTTCTGCACGGGGACGGACGGGTCCTCCACCGTATGCCAGACGAAGAAGGGCGGCAGACCGTCGCGGACCTGGTTTTCCAGGCTCATTGTGGCGCGCAGGTCGGCGTCATCGCCGCAGAGGTTGACAATGGAGCCGTCGTGGCGGTATTCCCCCGCCGTGATGACCGGGTAACCCAGCACAACGGCATCGGGGCGGGCCTCGGTGCCGTGGATGCCAAGGGCAGTCTGCACAGGCTCGGCGTCCCACAGGATGGCCGTGGACGCCGCCAGATGGCCGCCCGCCGAGAAGCCGCAGATGGCGATTTTCGCCGGGTCGGTGCCGAACTGCTCTGCATTGCGGCGGATATGCAGGATCGCCCCGGCAGCGTCGATCAGCGGTTGCCAACGCAGCGCGGGCACGGACTCGTCACTTCGGCAGGTGTAATAGAGGGTAAAGACGTTGTAGCCAGCCTGCAGAAACTGCATGGCAACGGGGTCGGCCTCGCGCCTGCTGCACCAGGCGTAGCCGCCGCCCGGCAGGATGAGAATGGCCGGACGGGTGTTGAAGGCAGGCATCTCGACGGTCCTATCGCGCAGATACCCGATGAGCTGTGCGCCGCCGGGGAGAGTGTGGGTGTATATTTGCATGATGGATTCCTCTTTCTATGGTATTTCTATGGTAAGGGATCGTTTTTTGTCGGCAGGGCGTAGGGGCCGCCTATATGTGGCCCGCAGCTGTACGCAGGCAGACATTCACGGGCAAGCCCGCGGGCCGGGCATGCCCGGCCCCTACCGCGCTGTTTAACAGAATATCTTTATACATTGTTAGCATACCGCAAATTCCTACGTTTGAAAAGCCCTGAATTTAAATTTTTTGTTAAAATGCTGCGCAAGGGTTGCACTTTATTAAAAAGAGTGCTAAACTAGCTTTAGCAGTTGAAATAAACGAGTGCTAATTTCATTTGTATAAAGTGAGGTTTTCTACCATGGCTATGCGTCAGTTTAAGGCCGAGAGCAAAAAGCTGCTTGACCTGATGATCAATTCTATCTATACAAACCGCGAGATCTTCCTGCGTGAGCTGATCTCCAACGCATCGGACGCCTGCGACAAGCGCTACTTCAAGAGTCTGACCGACACGTCCGTCGGCATCACGAAGGACGACCTGAAAATCCACATCCAGCCCGACAAGGACAGCCGCACGCTGACCATCACCGATAACGGCATCGGCATGACGAAGGAGGAGCTGGAGAAGAACCTCGGCACGATTGCCAGGTCCGGCTCCCTCGACTTCAAGACCGAGAACCAGAGCGATAACATCGACATCATCGGTCAGTTCGGCGTCGGCTTCTATTCCGCGTTCATGGTGGCCAAAAAGGTCACCGTCATCTCCCGCGCGCAGGGCGCTGACACGGCCTGGAAGTGGGAGTCCACCGGCGTCGAGGGCTACACCCTGACCGAGGCTGACAAGGAGGACGTCGGCACCGAGATCATTCTGGTGCTGAAGGACGACACCGATACCGACAAGTACAGCGAGTACCTCGAGGATTATGAGCTTGCAAACCTCGTCAAGAAGTACAGCGACTATATCCGCTTTCCCATCACGATGTACCGCGAGAAATCCCGCCAGAAGCCGAAGCCGGAGGACGCGGGCGACGACTACAAGCCCGAGTACGAGACCTACACCGAGCTGGAAACCCTGAACAGCATGGTGCCCATCTGGAAGCGCCCGAAGAACGAGGTCAAGGACGAGGACTACAACGAGTTCTACAAGAACAAATTCATGGACTACACCGACCCGCTGCGCGTCATCACCAGCCGCACCGAGGGTACGGCGACCTACACCGCGCTGCTGTTCATCCCCGGCTCGACCCCGTACGACTACTACACCAAGGAGTATGAGAAGGGTCTGGCGCTGTATGCCTCCGGTGTTATGATCATGGAGAAGTGCGCCGACCTGCTGCCGGATTATTTCAGCTTTGTGAAGGGTGTTGTGGACAGCGAGGATCTGAGTCTGAACATCAGCCGTGAGACGCTGCAGAAGGACAACCAGCTCAAGCTGATGCGCAATTCTCTGGAAAAGAAGATCAAGAACGAGCTGCACGCGATGCTCGTCAATGACCGCGAGAAGTATGAGACCTTCTGGAAGAACTTTGGCCGCCAGATCAAGTTCGGCATCTACGGCGACTACGGCATGCACAAGGATCTGCTGGGCGACCTGCTGATGTTCTACTCCGCCAAGGAGAAAAAGCTCGTCACGCTGGACGAGTACGTCGAGAAGATGCCCGAGGATCAGAAGTGCATCTACTTTGCCGCCGGTGACGACACGGACCGTCTGGGCAAGCTGCCCAACGCCCAGCTGGTGTTGAGCAAGGGCTACGACCTGCTGCTCTGCACCGAGGATGTGGATGAGTTCTGCCTGCAGATGATGCGCGACTACAAGGAGAAGGAGTTTAAGAACATCAACTCCGGTGACCTGGGTCTGGAGACCGAGGACGAGAAGAAGGCCGCCGAGGCTGCCGAGACCGAGAACAAGGATCTGTTTGAGGAAATCAAGAAGGACCTGAACGGCAAGGTCAAGGAGGTCAAGGTCAATCCGACCCTGCAGGAGCACCCCGTCACCCTGTCTGCCGAGGGCGGTATCTCGATGGAGATGGAGAAGGTACTGCGCCGCATGCCCAACGCAGAGGGCGTCGAGAGCACGAAGGTGCTGGAGCTGAACCCGAACCACACGGTCTTTGCCGCCCTGAAGGCTGCCCACGCCGCGGGCGACACCGACAAGGTCGCCAAGTACGCCGAGCTGCTCTATGACCAAGCCCTGCTGATCGCCGGTCTGCCCATTGAGGACCCCGTTGCCTATGCACAGCTGGTGTGTGGGCTGATGCAGTAAAATCAGAATAACAGCCGCCCGCCCAGGTACGATGCCTGAGCGGGCGGCTGTTTTTTTGATGGGGTTGCAGGGGCGGGCATTGTTCGACTACGGCAACACGGACTTCCCGAGTCGATGCAGGCACCGTCCCTATGTGTAGGGGCGGATTCCATATCCGCCCGGGAAAGCTTCCGCCACCGCAAACGGGCACGGGCTTATATAGAATGCGCCCCTGCGGAATCTGTTTTCCGCAGGGGCGCAATTTTCGTTTTTTACACAAACGGATTATAAAACCGTCCAAACCTGATCGTCACGGTCAGACTGATGAGCAGCAGCACGACGCCGACTGCCAGCGCGATAAAATCGCGGCGGGCAAAGGGGCGGCGGGTGTACCAGGTGCGCTTGTCATGCTTGCCGAAGCCGCGCAGCTCCATGGCGTTGGAGATCGTGTCGATGCGGTTCAAGCTCGTCAGAATCAGCGGCAGCAGGATGCTGACCGAGTTCTTCAGGCGCTTGAAGAACGGCTCGCTGCGGCCCAGCTCGACGCCGCGGGCCTGCTGTGCCTGGCTGATGCTGTGGTAATCGCGCTGAATATCCGGAATGTACCGCAGCGCAATGGCGACGGAATAGCCTACCTTGTATGAGATGCCGATGCTGTTCAGGCTGGCGGCGAACTCACTGGGGTTCGTGGCCGAGATGAACAGAATGGCCACCGGCAGCGCGACAAAATATTTCAGCGAGATGTTGAACATATAGAACAGTTGCTCGGCGGTCAGGTCGTACCGCCAGAACAGGTGGCAGAGCACCGTGCGGGTGCCGTAGAGCGCCGTGCCCTGGTTCGGGTCGAACAGGAAGATGAACAGGTCGTTCAGTGCGAGGAACACCAGCATAAAGACCAGCATGAAACGAACCTCGCGCAGCTTGATGTGGCTGAGCCTGAACACCGCAAGGCTGACGGCCATCAGCCCCAGCAGCACCCAGGTGTTGTAGGTGATCATGCTGGCGAAGGTAAACAGCAGAAAGAACGCCAGCTTTGTCGTGCCGGTCAGGTCGTGTACCACGCTTTTGCGCGGCATATAGTTCAAAACGGTATTAGCAGCCATCGGCGCGCACCTCCCTGTCTGCCGCGATAAAGCGCTCCACAAATTTCTCGGCGGGCATGATGCCGCAGCGGTTGGCCAGCGTGTAAAGGCTCGTCTCCTTCAAGGCCGCCTGCTCGATCAGCGCCGGGTCACAGAGGATGGCCGCCGCGCTGCGGTCCGCAATGAGCCGCCCGTCGCAAAAGGCCAGCGCCCGCGGCGTGTATTCCAGCATCAGGTGCATATCGTGGGTGATCATGACCACGGTCACACCCTTGGCGTTCAGCCCGCGCAGGAACTCCATAATGTCGGTGTAATGTCGGAAATCCTGGCCCGCCGTCGGCTCGTCCAGAATGATAAGCTCGGGGTCCTGCACCAGCACGCTGGCGATGGTCACGCGCTTTTTCTGGCCGAAGCTCAGCGCCGAGATGGGCCAGTTGCGGAACGGGTACAAGCCGCAGACCTTCAGCGTGTCCTCGACCCTGGCGCGAATCTCAGTATCGGTCAGGCCGCTGCCCTGCAGGCCCAGCGCGACCTCGTCAAAGATCATCGTCTTGGAGATCATCTGGTTCGGGTTCTGCATGACATAGCCGATATGCCTGGCGCGGCGGCGGATGTTTTCGTCTTTCAGGTCTTTTCCGTCAAAGAAAATTTCACCGCTGTCGGGCGTCTCAAAGCCGCAGATCAGCTTGGAGAGCGTTGACTTGCCCGCGCCGTTGCGGCCCACGATGCTGACCATCTCCCCTTTTCCAATCGTGAAGCTCACGTCGGACAGGGTGTGCTGGTCCTTGCTGTAGCCGAAGGACAGACCCTTGACCTCCAGCAGCGGGGTCGGGGCAGGCTTGGCCGCGGGCAGCGGCTCGGCGCGGAACCAGGCGCGCAGCTTCTCGGTATCGGCGTCATCCAGCACGACGGAGTCAACGTGGGCGGGGTGCTTGGCGGGCGTGATGTCAATGCCCGCATACCGCATAGCCGTGACGTACAGCGGCTCGCGGATGCCGTTTTCCGCCAGCAGTGAGCCGGACAGCAGCTCGTCGGGGCGCAGGTCGGCCAGGATGCGGCCGTCGTTGACAAGGATGATGCGGTCAACGCTGCGCCAGAGCACGTCCTCAAGGCGGTGCTCAATGATGAGGACCGTCGTGTCGGTCTTTTGCTGGATCGCGTCGATCAGCTCAATGGCCTGCTTGCCTGTGGCCGGGTCAAGGTTTGCCAGCGGCTCATCGAACAGTAAAATCTTCACCTCGTCGACCATGACGCCCGCAAGGCTGACGCGCTGCTTCTGGCCGCCGGAAAGCTCGTGCGGAGCGTAGTCGAGGTGGTTCTCGATGCCGACCAGCCCGGCGGCGCGGCGGGTGATCTCGTGCATTTCGTCCTGCGGGGTGCAGCTGTTTTCCAGCGCAAAGGCGATGTCCTCCCCCACCGTCAGGCCGATGAACTGGCCGTCCGGGTCCTGCAGCACCGTGCCGACGTGGCCCGCCAGCTCAAAAATACTGCTGTGGGGCGCGTCCACGCCGTCCACAGTCAGCGTGCCCGTGCACTTGCCGGGGTAGGAGAACGGGTTCAGGCCGTTGATGCAGGCCGCCAGCGTGGACTTGCCGCTGCCGGACGGCCCAGCGATCAGCACGCGCTCCCCGGGGTAGATGTCCAGATTGATGTCATGCAGCGTGGGCTGCTTCTGGGCACGATACTGGAAAGAAAAATTTTTGAAGGATATGATCGGGGTTCTCGTTTCAGCCATACGGCACCTCGCAGGGGAAATTGTGGTGGAACAGCAAAATGCCTTCCCGCGTTTGTGGGAAGGCATACGGGTTTACAGCGGATCACTCTTTGTCCAGAGAGGCCTTCTTGGCGATGGTCTTGGTGTAGGCCAGAATCAGCAGGCCGCCGACGACAACAGCCGTGATGATGTTGGACACAGCGGCAAACGCACCCTGTGCAAAGACCTTATTGGCGGGCTCGGCGTAGATCAGGATGTCCAGCACAGGCGCAACGACGATCCAGGCAATGGCATGGGCCACGACATTGGCGATGGCGAAGGTGGCAACCTTACGCTTGTTGAAGTCGCCCTCCTGCACATTCAGCTTCTTGGCAAACAGGCCGACGACCACGCCGGTGAAGGCGGAGGCGATGACCCAGCTCCACCACGGGATGCCGCCCCAGGACAGGTCGATGAGGGCATGGCCGATGAAGCCGATCAGGGCGCCGGCCACAGGGCCGTACATGGCGGCCAGCAGACCGAGCACCGCGTACTGCAGGCTGATGTTGGTGTTGGGCACCGGGCTGGGGATAGCGACAAAGCGCCCCAGAACAAAGAACAGGGCTGCGCCGATGCCGACGGCAACGAAGGTTTTGCTATTCGAGTTTTTCATGATTCCGCACTCCTTTTAATACTATACCGCAAATCGTTCTTCCGCTTTCGCAAAAGAACAGTTTAAGTATACTGTTATAAAAGTGCCGCTGTCAATGGGCAAAAGGCGAGGTATGCACTATTTTGGTGAGATTTCGGCACAAAAAAACCACCCCGAAGGGTGGTCAAAAGTGGAGCGGCCGACGAGGCTCGAACTCGCTACCTCCACCTTGGCAAGGTGGCGCTCTACCAGATGAGCTACGGCCGCATAAAATGGTGCCTCCGATCGGAATCGAACCAATGACACGGGGATTTTCAGTCCCCTG
>ERZ834382.1808-NODE-1808-length-17004-cov-5.522627_pt1 | contig 17004 bp, 15 predicted proteins | sample MGYA00519692_ERZ834382 | MGnify/ENA primary metagenome ERZ834382 (study PRJEB31850, sample SAMEA3708751) | human gut metagenome | biome: human gut; feature: human-associated habitat; material: faeces | place: China | collected 2014 ...
CCATCCTGCAGGGCCTGAATGCTCCCATCAACGACCTGTCCCGCGGCTGCAACGCAGACGAGGTGTACAAGATGAGCCTGATCACCGCTTGCCAGTCTTAAACAATTTCGGCACAAACGAGGAGAAGCCTTTGGGCTTCTCCTTTTTGTTTTGCCCCCTCTTGCAATCCGGCGGGGTTTATGGTACAATATCTTAGCATCCACAAGGATGTGTCGGACAGCGCCTGCTGCGTGGTTCGGCATACGGATGCGGGTCCTGTACGATGGATTCGCTGTGAACCAGGTCAGGTGGGGAACCAAGCAGCCTTAAGCAGTGCGTTCGTGCGTTTCAGTCAGCCTGCATCCGTATGCCGAGTTACGCAAGGCGGGGGAAACCCCGTCAGGAGCTGTCCTTTTTATTTTGCCGGAAAGGGGAGACCGACCGTGTACCGTGCCTTATACCGCAAGTGGAGACCGCAGCGTTTTGAGGATGTGGTGGGCCAGCGCGCCATTGTCACCGCACTGAAAAACCAGATCACCGCAAACCGCGTGGGCCACGCCTACCTGTTCACCGGCGTGCGCGGCACCGGCAAGACCACCTGCGCCAAGATCTTTGCCAAGGCGGTCAACTGCCTGCATCCGGTCAACGGCGACCCCTGCGGCGAGTGCGAGATCTGCAAGGGCATCGACAACGGCAGCATCCTCGATGTGGTGGAGATGGACGCAGCCTCCAACAACGGCGTGGACGATATCCGCGACCTGCGCGACGAGACGGCCTACACCCCAAGTGCCTGCCAGTATAAGGTATACATCATCGACGAGGTGCACATGCTGTCCACAGCGGCGTTCAACGCTCTGCTCAAGACGCTGGAAGAGCCGCCCGCTCATGTCATCTTCATTCTGGCCACCACCGAGATCCAGAAGGTTCCTGCCACCATCCTGTCCCGGTGCCAGCGGTACGATTTCACCCGCATCGGGCCGGAGGATATCGCCCGGCGGGTGGAGTACATCGCCGGGGAAGAAAAGTTGGAGCTGACCCCGGACGGCGCCGAGCTGATCGCCCGTCTGGCCGATGGTGCGCTGCGCGATGCGCTGTCCATTCTGGATACCTGCGCGGGCGTCACGGCAAAGATCGACGCCGACGTGGTGCGCCGCATGGCAGGCGTCACCGACCGGAGCTACCTGTTCCGTATCTCGGACGCACTGGAAGCGCAGGATGGTGCCGCCGCGCTGGCTCAGCTGGCACAGCTGCGGCAGCAGTCGGTGGATGTCAAGCGCCTGACCGAGGAACTCATCGCCCACTACCGTGCCCTGATGCTGGCGGCTCTGCCCGGCGGGCAGGCGCTGCTGTCCGGTGTGTCGCCGGAAGAGGAAGCACAGTACCTCGAAAAAGGCCCGCAGCTGGGTCAGCGGGACGCCATCCGCGCCATCCGGACGCTGGGCAACGCGCTGGAACACATGACCCGCGGCAGCGACCAGCGCATCGAGCTGGAACTGGCGCTGTTCAGCCTGTCTGAACCGCCCCAGCAGATGCAGCCCGTGCCCGTGCAGACGGTTCAGGCTGCCCCGGCACGGGCGCAGACGCCGCCCGCCGCGCAGCCCTTTGCGGCCGCTCCGGCAGTGCAGCCCTTTGTGAGCGCGCCTGTGCCGCAGCAGCCCGCCCCCGTGCAGGAAACGCCGCAGCCTGCGGCATCTGCCGAGCCGGAAAAACCGGCCCAGACCGAGGAACTTCCGCCTTTGCCGGAGGAACCGCCGGTGCAGCAGGCAGAGCCGCTCCCGTGGGACGAGCCCGCCGCACAGGCCGCGCAGCCTGTGACCCCGCCCGCCCCGGTGGAACCGGAACCGGCTCCGCAGCCGGCAGCGGAAAAAACGGTCTCTGCCGCCCCGGCAAACCCCGCCGACCCGGTGCTGACCAAGCCCCGCAAGGTGGCGCAGGAGGGGGTCAACCCCTTCCCGTACTGGGAGCAGGTGGTGCAGCTGCTGCAGGAAAAAGATCCCATGCTCTACACCTACCTGCGCAAGTCCAGAGCCTACTTCGACGGCACCCGGGTGCTCATCGACGGCGGCAAGACCTTCCGGGATTTCATCCGCCAGAACAAGGACAGCCAGCGGCTTATCAAAAAGCTGATCGCGCAGGTGTCCGGCGTGGCGGTGCCCATCGGTCCCTACGAGCCGAAGCAGGTCGCCCGGACGGCTTCCAACGCGGAGCAGTCGCTCCACGCGCTGGAAAAGCTGGGGCTGGAAGTGTCCATTGAGGATTCCGCACGAAAGAAGAAATAAGGCTTTCCCCCCAAGGGGGAAGGCTTTTGACAGATAAAATAAAGGAGAAAAATTATGAAAGCAAGAATGCCCGCAGGCTTCGGCCGCCCCGATATGAACGCCCTGATGCGTCAGGCTCAGAAAATGCAGGAAGATATGAAGGCCAAGCAGGCCGAGCTGGAAGCCGCCGAGTACACCGGAAGCGCCGCCGGTGAGATGGTCACGGTGAAGATGAACGGCAAGCACGAGGTGCTCTCCATCACCATCAAGCCCGAGGCCGTGGATCCCGACGACGTGGAAATGCTGGAAGATATGGTGGCTGCCGCCATCAACGCCACCGTCAAGCAGGTGGACGAGACCGCCGAGGCCGAGATGGGCAAGCTGACCGGCGGCATGAACATTCCGGGTCTCTGATCCGGCAGGAGGGGATAACATGGGTTATACGGCTGCTCCGCTGGAAAAGCTGATCGAAGAGTTCGGCAAGTTCCCGGGCATCGGGCGCAAGGGCGCTACCCGCATGGCATATCAGGTGCTGAGCATGTCCGACGAGAACGCCGCCGCCCTGTCGGACGCTATCCGCAACGCTCACACAAAACTTCACCGCTGCCGCATCTGCCAGAACTACACCGAAGCCGAGCTGTGCCCCATCTGCGCCAGCGCCAAGCGGGACACTTCGGTGATCTGCGTGGTGGAAACGCCCCGGGACGTGCAGGCATTTGAGCGCACCCGCGAGTACCATGGCCTGTACCATGTGCTCCACGGCCTGCTCAGCCCCATGGACGGCATCGGTGCCGAGCAGCTGACCGTCAAGGAGCTGCTGGCGCGGTTGGGCGACGGCAAGGTGAAAGAGGTCATTATGGCCATGAATCCCACCGTGGAGGGCGAAGCCACCGCAATGTATCTGGCAAAGCTCATCAAGCCGCTGGGCATCAGGACCACCCGTCTGGCTTACGGCCTGCCGGTGGGCGCAAGCCTGGAATACACCGATGAGACCACCCTGTACCGGGCACTTTCCGGCCGCGGAGAGCTGTAATTGGTGAAAATTTACAATTCCTTCAAAATCAGCTCTTGAAAAACCATGAGAAAATGGTATACTAGTACAACAAACCGGAACCGGAAAGGAGGCGCGCACCATGGCACCCACAAAGGAACGTCCGGCAATCAAAACCATTGCCACAAACCGTGAGGCGCGCCACGAGTACTTCGTTCTGGAAGCGCTGGAGACCGGCGTTGAGCTGAAGGGCACCGAGGTGAAAAGCCTGCGTGCCGGCGGCGTCAACCTGAAGGACAGCTGGGTCGATATCGATGACGGCGAACTGCTGGTCAAGGGGATGCACATCAGCCCCTACGACCACGGCAACCTGTTCAATCAGGACCCCATGCGTGTCCGGCGTCTGCTGGCGCACAAAAGCGAGATCCGGCGGCTGCACCAGCAGTGCAAGCTGCAGGGTTATACCCTTGTGCCGCTTTCGCTTTATTTCAAGCATGGCCGCGTGAAAATGGAAGTGGGGCTTTGCAAAGGCAAAAAGCTCTACGACAAGCGCGCCGACGCCGCACAGCGCGACGCCAAGCGCTCCATCGACCGGGCTGTGAAGTCCAACGGCAAGTATTACTGATCCAATTAGACTGCGGCTCACCGCAAAAACCAAAGCTTTCGGCACACTGCAAGGTGTGCTTTATAAGGGGGCGTAAAGGTTTCGACGGGGGGAGCGAGGTCTGGGCAGCGGGTAGCAGTGGGGGAACTGCTCTATAACTCCTCCAAAACAATTAACTGACAACAATAATTATCAGTTGCTCGCAGCCTGAGTGCTGCGCGTTCCGCCCACTCTTGTGTCGTGTGGGGCCGGGGCGTCCTTTAGACACAGCACCTGAACGGACCTAAGCTTTGCGGACCGGCAGGAACTCATGAAGCTACCAATGCGCTAGCCTGACGATCGGCGTGGCGCGGCGGGAATGTTGTAGATCGCCTGCACCCGGAGACACCTGCACTGAACTCTTTTCGGACATGGGTTCGACTCCCATCGCCTCCACCAGTAAAAAAAGCCACCTGAAAACTTACGTTTTTCAGGTGGCTTTTGCTATATCTGCTATTCTGTTACGCCAGATCCGGCAGGATGTCCGACCACAGAGCCTGCTCCTGCCGCAAAGCATCGAAGCAGCAGTCCAGATACATTTTATTGACTGCCGCAAAAATGGTGCTGCGCAGCAACAGACGCTCGTCGTTGAGCGTAGCCTCCGGCTGGGTGGCCTTGCCGCCGAACACCACAGAAAGACTAGTCTCCAGCTCCTCGCAGAAGATATCGTAGGCTGTCCCGGCGGAGCAGTGCTCCCGCTGCATTTTGAACAGCGTGTCGATATTTTCGATCGAGAGCACCGTTTTGGAGACTGCAATGTACATCAGGGATGCAATCTGATCCCGGGTATATTTTTTGCGGATGGGGTGATCCACCACCCCTTTTTTGACATAGTTGCTCACCATAGACGGGGTCAGCTCCACCCCGCAGAAACTACGGAAGTAGCCGTTGACAAACTGCACCGTCTGATCCAGATACAGCCCTACCGAGGGGAGATCGTTGTACCGGGGCAGGGCAAAGCCCGCAGCACACGCCGCAACGCGGAGTTTGGTTTCAGCTTTCATAGTATCTTATTCCGTTCATGCTCCTGCACTTTTTACAAGCAGGAACGTTGTTTTTGTGCAAAGGCAGGAGAAACACTTTCAGTAAAAGCACTTCTGCCTGTGAAATAGTATACCGCATTTTGGAAAATTGGTCAACGGGAAGCAAAAACTTTGTAAAAGAATTTAAAAAAACAGTTGACAGGTTTTTGAAAAACTGCTATGATGGTCACGGACAAAGGAATGACTGCGGCGTGCGCCGCTTGAAAATGGAGAAAAATATGAAAAGCAAAATCGTTGTAGATTCCTCTGCAAATGTGTACGAGCTCCCCGATGTGGGGTTTGCCTGTGTGCCGCTGAAGATCCTGACCGACGAGCAGGAGTATGTGGACACCGCAGAGATCGACGCCCCCGCACTGGCCGAGATGATGCGCACCTATAAGGGACGCACCAGCACCTCCTGCCCCAATATCTCGGACTGGCTCACCGCCTACGAGGGCGCAGACGAGGTGTATGTTGTAACCATTACCGGTACGCTGTCCGGTGCCTATAACGCTGCACTGCTGGCGGGCGAGGAGTACGAGCAGAGCCACGAGGGCGCGCGGGTCTTTGTGCTGGACAGCCTGTCTACTGGTGCGGAGTCCCGGCTGCTGGTGGAGCGTTTGGCGGCGCTGATCAAGGCCGGCAAGCCCTTTGATACCGTATGTGAGGAGATCCGGGCGTACCATGAGCACACCCATCTGCTGTTTGCACTGGAGTCTCTGGCAAACCTTGCCCGCAATGGCCGCGTGAAGCCCGCTGTGGCTGCTGTGGCGCGGATGCTGGGCATCCGGGTCATCGGGCAGGCCAGCGATGCCGGTGATCTGGAGGTTCTTTGCAAGACCCGCGGCGAGCACGGCGCACTGGAGCGCATGGTGCTGGAAATGAAGGCGCACGGCCTGACCAACGGCCGGGTGCACATCGACCACTGCTGCAACGCTGCCGCTGCGGAGCGGCTGAAGCACATGGTCCATGCCGTGTTCCCGGAGGCCAAGGTGGAGGTAGGTACCTGCGGCGCTCTGTGCAGCTACTATGCGGAGTACGGCGGCCTGATGGTGGGCTACGAGGACAACGAAGCACCCACCGTCTGAGTGGAAAATATGATACTATGATTTCGATTCACCGGGGCATCTGCGGACGCTCCGGTGAATTTTTTTTCGAGGGATAATTCCGGTGCACCCGACACCAAAAACTTGCAAAGGGTGAAAAACCGCGTTATACTTAACCGTATTATAGAGGTAAGCTAGGGTGCATCTGAAAAGTCGAAAATTTAGTCTATTTCTACAAACACAGCTGGATTTTGCGTTAAACAGCCTTGAAATCCACAAAGGATTCCTGCGGCTATTTGCCTTAAATCCCGCTTGCGCTTGCGAAATATTCGTCATTTTCTTTGTTTTCAGATACACCTTAACACGGAAAGGGGAGATGGTATGCTGTTCCGATTGCCGATCGTCAAATTTTTCAACCGCATCCTCAACCGCATCACGGTTACGGTGGTGCTGGTGGCGCTGCAGCTTGCATGGCTGGCGTGGGTGTTTTTCGCCCTCACCACCGGCACGGCGCGGGTGTGGGTCACCGGGGTGCTCAACGGGTTAAGCCTGCTGATCATTCTGTATCTGGTGCGCAAGGACGAAAACAGCGCCTATAAGGTGGGCTGGATCGCCCTCATCGGGCTGTTGCCGCTGCTGGGCGGTGCGCTGTATCTGGCCTTTGGCAACAAGCGGCCCTCCCGCCGTCTGCGCAGCAAAATGCAGGCGGTGGAGCAGGCGCACCGGGCAGACCGTGCTCAGCAGCCCGGACAGACCGCCGGTCTGTGCGATGAAAACCGGGGCGTGAGCCGTTACCTGACCCAATACGGCTGCTACCCCGCATGGCAGAACACCACCGCCCGGTATTTCTCCTGCGGTGAAGCCATGTATCCGGCATTGCTGGCCGACCTTGAAAAGGCAGAAAAGAGCATCTTTCTGGAGTTTTTCATCGTCAGTCAGGGCAAGATGTGGCAGGGCGTGGAGGACATTCTGCGGCGCAAGGCGGCACAAGGGGTGGACGTGCGGCTGATCTACGATGACTTCGGCAGTCTGCTGGGCCTGCCCAAGGACTTTGTGGTGCGCATGGAGCGGGCGCATATCCGCTGCATCCCCTTTAACCCGGTGGTGCCGCTGCTCTCGCTGGTGATGAATCACCGCGACCACCGCAAGATCGTGGTGATAGACGGCAAAGTAGCCTACACCGGCGGCATCAATCTGGCAGACGAATATATCAACGCGATCACCCGCTTCGGCTACTGGAAGGACGCGGGCCTGCGCATCGAGGGCGCTGCGGTGTGGAACTTTACCGTAATGTTTTTGGATTTCTGGAACGCCTTCCGTCCCTTTGAGCAGGATTACAGCACCTTCCGTCCGCAGCTTGCGGTGCTGCCCGCCAGCGATGGAGTAGTACAGCCCTACGCAGACAGCCCGCTGGACGAAGAGCCGGTGGCAGAAACGGTCTATCTGGATGTTCTGGCACAATCACAGCAATACGTTTATTTTTATACGCCCTATCTCGCCATCGGCGAGGAGATGCTGGATGCATTGCGCAACGCCGCCAAGCGCGGGGTGGATGTGCGGCTGGTGCTGCCGGGCATCCCGGACAAAAAGCTGGTGTTCCGGCTGAGCCGCTCGTACTATCTGCCCCTGCTGCGGGCGGGGGTGCGCATCTACGAGTATACCCCGGGCTTCCTCCACGCCAAGTGCTGCGTCAGCGATGACCGCGCGGCGGTGGTGGGCAGCATCAATATGGACTACCGCAGTATGTTTCTGCACTTCGAGTGCGGGGTGCTGCTGCTGCAAAACAGTCAGGTGCTGGCCTTGCGGGACGATGTGCGCCGCACCCTGCCCCAGTGCCGGGAGGTGCAGTGCGCGGACTGCCGCACCGGTCTGGCCGGTACGGTGCTGGACAGCGTGCTGCGGCTGTTAAGTCCTTTGATGTAACTGTCTGCTCATAAAACCCGCGCGGCGGGGCACACTAGCTCCAAAGCCTGCATCTGCAATGCAGGCACGGAAAGGGAGCGTATGTGACGATATGAAACAGGCATCGCGATGGTTTTTGTGCTGCACGCTGGCGGCAGCACTGGCATTGACCGGCTGCGGCGGGGGAAGTTCCGGCAGCAGCTCCGGTACTATGAGCGGCAGTACCTCTGCGGGCAGCAGCGCGGCGCAAGGCGCAGCGTGGCGCACCGGGTTGGGGGTTCTGACCGAAGCGGCCGGCACAGACCGTGTAGGGAATATCCGCACGGTGGCGGCTGCCGTGCTGCTGGACGCGGACGGTAAGCTGGCCGGGGTGACACTGGATGAGCTGGAGCTTTCAGTCAGTGCGGACAGCACCGGCAAGGTGACCACCCCCACCGACACCCGCACCAAGCGCCAGAAGGGCAAGGACTACCCACTGGCAGAGGTGTCCGGCCTGAAAAAGGGCTGGGCAGAGCAGGCAGATGCCTTTGGCAGTTGGCTTGAGGGCAAGACCCCGGAGGAAGTGAAGAAGCTGAAAACGGATGCGGACGGCAAGCCCACGGAGGCAGACCTTCTCTCCGGCTGCACCATCGCGGTGGACCGTTACCGGGATGCTGTCGTCCGCGCCTGCGAGAATGCACAGGTGCTGGGTGCTGCCCGGGGCGATACGGTCAAACTGGGCGTAGAGGTGGCAGAAATGCCGCAGGGGCTTACGGGCACAGACGACAAGGACGCACAGGTGCAGGCTAAGATCACGCTGGCGGTGGTGACCATGGACGAGAACGCCCGGGTGACCAGCGCTATCGGCGATATGACCGAGCCGGAGCTGACCGTCAGCGCGGATGGTACTGTGTCTGCCCCGCGGGAGCCGGTGTACACCAAAAACGAGCTGGGCGACCGTTACGGAATGCGCAGCGCAAGCGCGTTAGGCAAGGAATGGTACGAGCACAGCGCAGGCTGGTGCGGCTATCTGAAGGGCAAAAACGCCGTGGAGATCGGCAAGCTCTCCGCAGACGGCACGGATGCCGACCTGAAGGCGCTGTGCACCATCTCAGTTACCGACCTGCAAAAAGCGGCGCTGAAGGCCATGGCGGAGCAGTAATCATAAAAACAGGATGTCCCTCTGCACAAAAAGTGCGGGGGGATTTTTTATGGATACCCCCTCAGGCGCAAAGCCGGAAGGGGTATGTGCACACTTTCCCACAAAAAGCGGGCTTACAGGCGGGGCAAAGCAGTGCATTGTGCAAAAAATAAAGGTTTCCTCTTGCAAAACGGCGACAAACGCGCTATTCTATAACCACAGTTTACCACTTTAGCATGGTAAAACGGTGAATCAAGAGGGAAGCGGGACGCAGGACGTCCCCTGTGGGAGGAAAAAGATATGAAGCTCAAGCGTATTGCAAGTGCATTTCTGGCCGGTGCTCTGGCACTGAGCCTTGCAGCCTGCGGCGGCAGTGCATCCACCTCTGCGGCGGCGTCTGCTTCCGGCAGCGCAGCCGGTTCGACTTCTTCCGCAGCGGGCAGCGATCTGGACTACATCAAGGGCAAGGGCAAAATGGTCATCGGCTACACCGTGTACGAGCCCATGAACTACACCGACGCCGACGGCAACTTTACCGGCTTTGATACCGAACTTGCCACTGCGGTGTGTGCAAAGCTGGGTGTGGAGCCGGAGTTTGTAGAGATCAACTGGGACACCAAGGTGGTGGAGCTGGACGCCAAGAGCATCGACTGCATCTGGAACGGCATGACCCTGACCGAGGATATCATGGCCAACACCGCCACCACCAAGGCCTACGCCAAGAACGCACAGGTCGTGGTGGTCAAGGAGAGCACCGCCTACACCTCCACCGCCGACCTTGCCGGTAAGACCGTGGTGGCTGAGGCGGGTTCTGCCGGTGAGGCTGCCATTCAGGGCGACGAGAACCTTGCCAAGGCAGACTACTTTTCCAAGAGCGTGCAGACCGACTGCCTGATGGAAGTGGCTGCCGGTACGGCAGATGCCGCTGTGCTGGACCTGACCCTTGCCAACGCCATGATCGGTGAAGGTACCGACTATGCAAGCCTGAAAATTGTGGACGAACTGAATGCCGAGGAGTACGGCGTGGCCTTCCGCAAGGGCAGCGATGCCGCCGCCGCAGTGGACGCCGCCTTTGACGCGTTGAAGGCCGACGGCACCATGCAGGCACTGGCCGAGAAGTACGAGCTGACGCTGGCCGACTGAGCCGGGCGTAAAACAAAACGATAGATGGGTGTGTTTTTGTGTCTGTGATCCTTGGGCGCCTTTCTGGCGCGTTCCTGCTCAACTGTGAGCTGTTTGCCCTTACGCTGCTGTTTGCGCTGCCGCTGGGGCTGGTGGTGGCCTTTGGCTCCATGAGCCGGTGCAGGCTGCTGTCCGGTGCGGTAAAGACCTTTGTCTGGGTCATCCGTGGTACGCCGCTGATGCTGCAGATCATCGTCATTTATCTGGGCCCCGGTCTGCTGGGCATGAATAATCCGTGGCCCTCCGGCTCCGGCGGACGCATGGTGGCGGCGGTGGTGGCCTTTGCCATCAACTACGCCTGCTATTTTTCCGAGATCTACCGCGGCGGCATCGAGGCGGTGCCTAAAGGGCAGACCGAGGCCGGGCAGGTGCTGGGCATGACCCGCACGCAGATCTTTTTTAAGGTCACCCTTTTGCAGGTGGTCAAGCGCATCCTGCCGCCCATGGGCAACGAGATCATCACCCTTGTCAAGGACACCTCGCTGGCGAACACCATTGCCAACAAGGAGATCATCATGATGGCCAAGGAGTACAGCGCAAAAGGTCTGATCTGGCCGCTGTTCTCCACGGCGCTGTTCTTCCTTGTGTTCGTAGGTGCGCTCACCCTGTTGTTCAACTGGGCTGAAAAGAAACTGGATTATTTCCGCTGCTGAGGAGGTTTTTAAGAATATGGCATTATTGGAGGCCTCCGGCATTGGCAAAAATTTCGGAGATACAAAGGTCTTAAAGGACATTTCTCTTACCTTAGAGCAGGGCGAGGCGCTGGCCATCATCGGCTCGTCCGGCTCCGGCAAGACCACCCTGCTGCGCTGCCTGAACTTTCTGGAGCGGCCGGACACCGGCTGCATCCGGGTGAACGGCGAGACCATGTGGGACGCCGCCGACCCCGCCACCCAGCGGGAGAGAGAGATCCGCAAAAAGCGACTGCACTTCGGGCTGGTGTTCCAGAACTTCAACCTCTTCCCGCAGTATACCGCCTTGCAGAACGTGATGCTGGCAGGGGAGCTGCTGGCAAAGGAGCGCCCGGACTACCGCGCCAACAAAAAGGCGATGCACGCCCAGCTGGAACAGCAGGCGCGGGAACTGCTGGCGCAGATGGGGCTTTCGGAGCGGGCAGACCACTACCCGCACCAGCTTTCCGGCGGGCAGCAGCAGCGGGTGGCCATTGCCCGGGCGCTGGCGCTGCACCCGGACATCCTCTGCTTTGACGAGCCCACCAGCGCCCTTGACCCGGAACTGACCGGCGAGGTGCTGCGGGTGCTGCGGGAGCTGGCCGACCGCAAGACCACCATGATCATCGTGACCCACGAGATGCACTTTGCCCGGGATGTGGCCGACCGCATCCTGTTTATGGACGGCGGCGTGGTGGTGGAGGAAGGCCCTGCAAAGCAGCTGATCGACCACCCGCGGGAACAGCGCACCAAACAGTTCTTGGCACACTACGCGGAATGAGCAAAATCACCAATTCTTTGGGCAAAAAAATGGAAATGTTGATGCAAACCAAGTCTTGTAAAACTGGCGCTGCTCCGCTATAATACCACTCATGAATCTTTATCAACGTCCTGCCGCTTTTCCGGCAGGGCGTTTTTCACGGCAAAAATGCGAACATCCATCTTTTTTGTGTGGGCAGGAGGTATATTTCCATGACCAAAGATATGACGCAGGGCAGCCCGCTGAAGCTGCTGCTTGCCTTTGCTGTGCCGCTGATGCTGGGCAGCCTGTTCCAGCAGTTCTACAATCTGGCCGATACCATCATCGTGGGGCGGTTCGTGGGCGTGGAAGCGCTGGCAGCGGTAGGCAGCGTGGGCGGCCTGAACTATCTGGTGCTGGGCTTTGTCAACGGCATTGCCTGCGGCTTTTCCATCCCCATCTCATGGACCTTCGGTGCCCACGACCACCACGAGATGCGCCGCTACACCGCCAATACCGTGTGGCTGTCCATCGCTTTTGCCACGGTGCTTACCATCGTTACGGTGGCAATGACCCATCTGGTGCTGGTGTGGACGAACACCCCGGCTGACATCATCGACCTTGCGGATATCTATATCCGCACCATTTTTGCAGGCATCCCCTTTACCTTGCTTTATAATGTGACCAGCGCCCTGATGCGTGCACTGGGCGACAGCAAGCGCCCGCTGTATTTTCTGCTGGTGGCCAGCGTGCTGAACATCGGGCTGGACCTTGCCTGCATCATCCTGTTCAACATGGGCGTGTTCGGCGCGGCTTTTGCCACCGTGTTCAGTCAGGCTGTGGCGGGCATCGGCAGCCTTATTTACATCATGCGCCACTACCCGGAACTGCGCTGGAATAAGGAAGAGGGGCGCATCAGCGCTCCGCACTGCGCAAAGCTTTGCGCCATGGGCCTCCCCATGGGTCTGCAGTGCAGTATTACTGCCATCGGCAGCGTGGTGCTGCAGGGCGCGGTGAACGGTCTGGGCAGCGATATCGTAGCCGCGCAGACCGCCGGCGGCAAGGCTGCGCAGTTCCTCAGCGTGCCGCTGGAGAGCATCGGCACCGCCATGACCACCTACACCAGCCAGAATATGGGCGCGAAGGATCTGGGCCGCGTGAACCGCGGCGTGAATACCGCACTGGGCATCGGCTGCGTGTACAGCGTGGCCTCCTTCCTCATCCTGCGCGTGCTGGACAAGCCCCTGATCGGCCTGTTCCTGGACGCAGGCGAGACCGCCATTATGGCCAATGCGCAGGACTTCATCTTCTGGAACAGTGTGTTCTACATCCCGCTGGCAGTGCTTATCATCTACCGCTACACCATTCAGGGTCTGGGGCACTCCGGCCTTGCCATGTTTGCCGGTGTGGCTGAGATGATCGCCCGCGCCATGGTGGGCTTCTGGTTCGTGCCGCTGTGGGGCTACTTTGCCGCCTGCATCGCAAGCCCGGTAGCATGGCTCTTTGCCTGCTTCTTCCTGATCCCGGCCTATTTTGTGGTGTTCCGCAGACTGCAAAAGGAAAAGCAGCAGGAAGCCGCCGCAAAGGCGCAGTAAGGGTTCATAAAAAATGCTTTTTCTTTTCGCCCTTTCATGCTATAATAAAAGTTAAATACGGCTTTTGCCGTAACAGGGCAGGGGTTATAAGTCTTTGAAAAGCTGTCGCCGCAGGCGACTGATGAGGGTGCTGTTGCCAAGAAATACCCCTCATCCGGTGCTGTGCGCCACCTTCCTCCCAAGGGGTGAAGGCTAAGGGGACGGCTGTTTTCGGGATGAATAGCCGCACTGCCGGGGCAATGCCCGCAATTGCGGCGGGCGGGAAAATACAAAAAGAGAGGCGAATCGAGATGTTGGATATGATCAAATGCAGCACCGGCGGTGCGTATTATGCGCGCGGAGAGTGGGTGCCCGCAGATGGCAATGCACCCGCTGCACTGGCAGCAAAGGGCTTTGATGCCGCTGCCGTTGCCACGGCTAAGACCGGTACAATGGCCTACAATATTATGCAGGCACACAACACCAGCGGCGATGCCGAGAACCTGAAGATCAAGTTTGATGCCATGGCAAGCCATGACATCACCTTTGTGGGCATTATCCAGACCGCCCGTGCTTCCGGGCTGGAAAAGTTCCCCATCCCTTATGTGCTTACCAACTGCCACAACAGCCTGTGCGCTGTGGGCGGCACCATCAATGAGGACGACCACCGCTTTGGCCTGTCCGCTGCCAAAAAGTACGGCGGTATCTTTGTGCCCCCGCACATGGCAGTCATCCACCAGTATATGCGTGAGCGCTTTGCCGGCTGCGGCAAAATGATCCTTGGCTCGGACTCCCACACCCGCTACGGCGCACTGGGCACCATGGCTATCGGCGAGGGCGGCGGCGAGCTGGCAAAGCAGCTGCTGGGCCGCACCTATGATGTTGCCCGCCCGGGTGTGGTGGCCATCTACCTGACCGGCAGTCTGCCGGCGGGCTGCGGCCCCCACGATGTAGCCATTGCCCTTGTGGGCAAGCTGTTCAAGAGCGGCTACGTCAAGAACAAGGTCATGGAGTTCGTGGGCCCCGGCATTGCTTCCCTGCGGCAGGATACCCGCAACGCCATTGATGCCATGACCACCGAGACTACCTGTCTGTCCTCCATCTGGGAGACCGATGAAGTCACCCAGCGTTTTCTGGCAGTGCATGGCCGTGCAGCAGACTATAAAAAGCTTGCACCGGCAGACCTTGCCTACTATGACGGCGTGGTGGAGGTGGATCTTTCTGCCATCCGTCCCATGATCGCCCTGCCCATGCACCCCTCCAACGCCTTTACCATTGAGGAGCTGAACGCAAACCTGGAGGACATCCTCCACGCCTGCGAACAGGATGTGCAGAAGCTGATCGGCCGCAAGGACGTGCAGCTGGACCTGTGCAGCAAGATCGAAAACGGTAAGCTGCGGGTGGATCAGGGCGTTATTGCAGGCTGCGCAGGCGGTCTGTACGACAGCATCTACGAGGCTGCTTCCATCCTCAAGGGTCACACCGGCGGCTGCGGCGACTACGCCCTGAGCGTTTACCCCGGCAGCCAGCCCATCATGATGGAACTGGTGCGCACCGGCGTCATTGGCGAGTTGATGGCCAGCGGTGCTACCATCCGCACCGCCTTCTGCGGCCCCTGCTTCGGCGCAGGCGATGTGCCTGCAAACGGCGCACTGTCCATCCGTCATACCACCCGCAACTTCCCCAGCCGCGAGGGCTCCAAGCCCGGCAGCGGCCAGCTGGCCGGTGTGGCACTGATGGATGCTCGCAGCATTGCAGCCACCACCGCAAACGGCGGCATCCTGACCCCCGCCACCGACATTGACTATGATCCCACCGTGCCGGAGTACCAGTACGATGCTTCCAGCTACGACACCCGCGTGTATCAAGGCTTTGGCAAGGGCGATTACGATGCCCTGCTCAAGTTTGGCCCCAACATCAAGGACTGGCCGGAGATCGCACCGCTGGGCGACAACCTGCTGCTGAAGGTAGCTTCTTATATCACCGACCCTGTCACCACCACCGACGAACTGATCCCCTCCGGTGAGACCTCTTCTTACCGCTCTAACCCCCTGGGTCTGGCCGAGTTCACCCTCAGCCGCAAGGACCCGGAGTATGTGGGCCGCGCCAAGGCTGTGCAGGCCGAAGAGAACGCCCGCCGTGCCGGTGCAGGGGATGCTGCTCTGCTGGCAAAGGTGAACGCCGTGCCCGGCTGCGAGCAGCTGAACTGGAACGATATCCAGATTGCCTCTACCATCTTTGCGGTCAAGCCCGGCGACGGCTCTGCCCGCGAGCAGGCCGCCAGCTGCCAGCGTGTGCTGGGTGCCGGTGCCAATATCGTAACCGAGTACGCTACCAAGCGTTACCGCTCTAACCTCATCAACTGGGGTATGCTGCCCTTGCAGCTGGCAGGTGCCACCCCCTTTGGTCTGGGGGACTATGTGCTCATCCCCAATGTGCGGGAAGTACTCAAGGGCGACCTGCAGAACATCAAGGCCTACGTTCTGGGCGATACCGTCAAGGAGTTTGAGCTGTACATGGCTCCGCTCACCACCGACGAGCGCCAGATCCTGGCTGATGGCTGCCTGATCAATTTCTATAAGCACTAAGGAAGTAACCCGCTATGTCCTGTGACCTGCATATCCATTCCACCTGCTCAGACGGTGCTGTGCCCATCGAGCGGCTGGCGTCCATCGCTGCCCGCACCGGGCTGCACGCCATCGCCCTTTCGGACCACGATACCCTGCTCAGCGCCCAGTACGCCTATGCCCACACCGGGCAGGACGGGGTAGAGCTGATTCCCGCCGTGGAGCTGACCGGCTATGACTTTGATCGGCAGCACCGGGTGCACCTGCTGTGCTACTACCCGGACGTGGACTGCCCGGCGCTGCGGGAGCATTGCGCCATCATGAAGGAGCGCCGCAACGCCTGCGCTTTGCAGAGCGCAAAGGAGCTGGAGCAGCTGTACCCGCAGTTTACCACCGACCTTGCATGGGAGACCACAAAGGCTAGCGGGGTGCTGTTCAAAAGCGGGCTGATGCAGGCACTGGAACTGCTGGGCCTGACCGATGGCAGCATCTACGGCGAGACCTACCACAAGCTGTTCGGGTGGAACCCCCGGGGCATCGTGCTGCATTCGCCGGAGTATCTGCCGGTGCGGCAGGTGCTGGCTACCGCCAAGGCAAGCGGCGGCGCGGTGGTGTTTGCCCACCCCACGGTGTATAAAAGTATGCCCCTGCTGCGGGAGCTGGCAGCAGAGGGCGCAGTGGACGGCATAGAGGTGTACCACCCCAGCAACAGCCCGGAGGACAGCGCCGAGTGCCTTGCCCTGTGCAAACAGTACGGCCTTGTGGCTACTGCGGGCACGGACTTCCATGGCCGCAACCACAAGCACCCGCACCCCATCGGCACCTGTACCGCACCCGACGAGGCTGTAGCGCAGCTGCGCGCCATCGCCGAAAAACGTAAAAGAGAGAGGACGTAAAGACTATGAGCAAGGAATTTTCCTTCCCGAACAAGGGTACCTGCTCCAAGCAGACCAACTTTGTGCTGAACGATGACCACACCATTGCTTCCATTGAGGTCGTCGGCGGCTGCAACGGCAACCTGAAGGGCATCTGCCAGCTGCTTACCGGCATGAAGGCAGAGGATGCCATTGCCCGTCTGGACGGCACGCTGTGCGGCTTCCGCAGCACCAGCTGCCCGGACCAGATTGCAAAGAACCTGAAAAAGGCTCTGGAACAGATGAACTAAAATCCACCGGAGAGCCGCTGCACAGAACCTTGTGTGGCGGCTCTCTTTTTGCGCGGGGACGATTTTGAATGCCCGCCGCTATGCTCTGGGCATGAATAGCGGAAAATTATTTTAAATTAGTGCAATGCCGGGCAGCCTGCGGGCT
>ERZ834382.1810-NODE-1810-length-16997-cov-3.077087_pt1 | contig 16997 bp, 9 predicted proteins | sample MGYA00519692_ERZ834382 | MGnify/ENA primary metagenome ERZ834382 (study PRJEB31850, sample SAMEA3708751) | human gut metagenome | biome: human gut; feature: human-associated habitat; material: faeces | place: China | collected 2014 ...
TTTGGATACGCACCACCGATATAGCAACAGAGGAACAGCTGACTCATGCTCTGGAAGATTTACTAGACCAAAACAATATTCTTTTTCAAAGCGAAACTGAAAATCTCTCCGCTTATCAGATGAATTTCCTAAAAGCGGTCATCGATGGGATACACTCTAAATTTAGCAGTAAGGAGATCATTCTAAAATATAACCTCGGAACCTCTGCCAATATCGTTCGGCTGAAGAGTGCATTACTACAAAAAGAACTAATAGAAACAGACGGAAAAGAAATCATTCTGGCTGATCCTGTATTTGGTGTATGGTTTAAAAAAGAAGTATCATGCTGATATAAAAACAAATGATTGATTAACTCTCTTCCAAAAGCAAATCTTCTATCGTTTGGGTATAGTCCTCTCCCATACTTTTACGATATTCAATAATGAAAGCCGAGTATATTTTGGAAAGATTCTCAAAGTCATTCATCTTTTTATAGCATCTGACACTATACATCAATGCTTTCTCATTCAACGGATCTCTATTCAGAATAATGAAACAGATGCGCAACACATAACGATATTCATTATGCTGATAATAAACCGGCAAATCCTTAGGAAGCAATGAAAGAATAGTGTCTTCCGAACGTTGCTTATACTTATCGAACAATGAATGCTCGATATTCTCCAGCAACTTTCCTCTTTCCCATATTGGCAGGAAGTATTCACACGACTGGGGATGCGTAGCTAAATGTATATGCAAATTGAAATAATCGCAAAAACAGATAGCATCTTCTATTTCTATTTTAAAAACACCTTTGTCATAGACCAATCTAATACCATCGAGTTCCAATAGTGTCTTACGCAAATTACTGATAGTAACTCCCTTCAGATTTTTGGCTTTATCTTCTTCCTTGTCCGGCCAGAATATCTCATTCAAAGAAGATGAACTTACCCCTTCCCCTTCTTTAATGCTATTCAACAGAATATATAAAAAGATATACTTCAGCTTCTTACTGAATAAATGAGTTACATCACGCCCGTCCCGGTTATAAACAGTAAACATACCATATATATAGATCCGGTTGGCTTCTTTTTTATCATTCGTACGAATCTTCGTTTCCGAAGTGAGTAGCGAGTTCATCGGGGCCGTTGCAGAATGACCACCGGACGAAAATGTGACAGGACGACTTTGAACAACTTCCTTTTGAGTCTTCCTCCTCTTACGAAAGCCAAACATCCAAATACTCAATGCCGCTATACACAGAACTGCAAATAGCAATATCAATTTTGACCATCCAATGCTTTTCTCACCCGAAACATAATATTCCATCTCTGCCTTACTCACAGGAGGTGCAGATAAAGTATAAATGGTAGCTCTTACCTGTTTAGCCTGCTCATTGCATTCTTGCGCTACACAATAGTACTCTTTTAATGTCGGATTATAATATAAAGATACGGTAGAAATAATCGATCCGGAAACAAACGGAATAGAATCTCCCAATGCTTCCATATTACCATCCTCTATGGATATTCTGTACAACTGCAAACTGGACGTTTTTATGTACTCTGCATAGCGAATCACATAAAGATACTTTCCGTCTTCGGATAAAATCATCTGCTCGGAAGGTACACGCTTCTCTTCCACAGGATGGCTCCAGTATCGTTTTATGATACGACGTTCCAAATCAATACCATACAAATCATTATAATAATTATGCCCAATGCTCTGGTCGCCGGATTCATTGCCTACCCCGCCATATATATACAAATAGTTGCCTTGTGCAGAAGAGGTCATTGAAGAGAAAAAGCGGGGAGTTATATTGTCTCCTTTAAATTGCAAAGTATCCCACCGGTCTACTCCTTCATTGTAGACCAAAAACTTATTACTATATAATCTATTTCCGAATCCTCCAAATACTATATAACGATGATTCTTATTGTCCCAAAAACCATTATGATGATGTAACTGGACTTTAGAGTATGCTCTTCCTATAGACTCCCATTGCAGCGTGGACAAATCCAGAGACGATATGGTGATACTGTCAACAGGCAGGTTGTTTATCTCATAAGCATACATTTGATTGGCCGATTCATTAATAAAATTAGTTCCCAAGAGCATTTTTACCGGCATCCTACTCGCATATGGTCTTCGCAGCATTCGCTTTTTTGCAGTCTGATAGGTAAATAACGAATCGGGACTGATAAATTGTATTTCCTGCTCTTTACAGTTAAACTTTGATCCCACACATTGAGAAACAATGAAAGAAATATCTTTCCTCCAATGATAAGAATCTCCTATTAACCAATAAGGATTCTCTACCCATCCCAGTATTTTACCGTCACTACTGTGCACCTCATGTCCTTGGCTCTCATTCAAATCAAAAGAATAGTTCTGCCTTTCACCGGATACTTTCAGATTACGGATAGCAAATGCCGGCAAATCCACCAGATGTTCCCTACGTCCGAAAATAAGTACAGGAGACGTTTGATTGGACGGAGCAACAGAATTTGCTCCATATTCTCTCTTGCCGGCAATCATCAACAGACTTTCACCCTTCAGAAGATCAATTCTTAATTTTACAGGCAACCATTGTGAGATAACAGAGTCATTAGGCACAGTGACTGAAATATGATTAACCTTTCCTTCGGTATTAAATTTAAAAACACTATTCTTTTCACTTACATAGGTATATGTCAGACTGTATGCCTCATCACTTATCGGATTGAGCATATGAAACAGATACCCGAAAGTTTCACTCTGAGATATTCTTAATTCAAACTCTATATCGATAAAATTAGAGAAAACCGGAGTTTGCTTTTTCGAGAAAATAGTATAGGAAGTCCGTTGTTCAATCGGTACTTTATTTCCAAAAAACTGCAGACCTTGAGCGCTTAAATGAGGTGTTGCAATTAGTATAGCTATCAATTCGATAATTAGATATTTATATTTTGCACTATCAATCATACTATTAAGACTTACGTTCACGGTGGTAAAGATACTGCTTAAAATCATAATGCCATCGTTTTGCCACCAGAAATAAATAGTAGGATTAAAAAAAAGGTCCGGTTAATTAACCCGATTTTAATTCTGCAATTAATAATGCTTTATTTAATTTGCATGCAATTAATCTTAAAAGATAAAATACCTCATGAAGACCAACAATCGTATAAAATGGATGATTAGTTTATCCTTCATTTTATTTATCCCAAGTACAAACATTGCTCAAAATGCCGGGCAAGCCCCCCAAACGAACTATGCTCAAATGGTTGATACACGCATAGGAAGCAAAGGAAATGGATTAAGCTGCGGATTTACCTATATTGGTGCCAGCTATCCGTTTGGAATGATGCAATTCACACCTTCTTTCTTTTCACCGCAAAAAGGCATCGTAGTCAATCAGATGTCCGGTTCCGGATGTCCGCATATGGGCAATTTTCCGGTACTGCCTATCAGTGGGAAAGTGACAAAGTCTCCTAAAAATATGGAAGATTTTCCGACCTATAAAGAAATAAGAGAAGCAACAGCCGGATGTTTATCTCTACAAATGAAAGATGATATTATCTGCGACGTTACTGTTTCAAAACGCAGCGGAATAGCCCGGTTCATATTTCCTGCTGATAAAAAAGAAGGTACCGTATTGATTGGGGCAGGAGTCAGTTCCACACCCCTTTCTAACGCCTATATCAAAATAACTTCACCTTCTTCCTGTGAAGGATATGCGGAAGGCGGAGATTTCTGCGGTTATAAAACTGATTACCGGATATTTTTTGCCGCTGAGTTTAATCACAAGGCAAAAGAATATGGAACCTGGAAAGGAAATAGCATCAGAGAAGACAGAAAACAAATCGGAGGAGCCCAGTCCGGTGGATATTTTACCTTTGATACGGAACAGAGTGCTTCGGTTGAATATAAAATCGCCATATCGTACGTTTCGGTTGAGAATGCCAAAGAAAATCTGCGGATGGATAACGAGAACCGTAATTACCAACAAGTACTTTCGGATACACGACACGAGTGGAACAAGCAACTGGGAAAAATAGAAGTTCATTCGGATAATCCTGATAAGCTAACCCAATTCTACACTCACTGGTATCATACACTCATCCATCCCAATATATTCAATGATATAAATGGAGAATATATAGGAGCCGATTTTGCTGTTCATAAGGTGACATTCGGAAGAGAATACTATACTACTTTCAGCGGATGGGATACGTATCGTACCCAATGTCAGCTGTTGGCCATGTTCTATCCTCAAGAAGCCTCCGACATGATGCAATCTGCCATAGATTTTGCCGAGCAAGCCGGAGGCTATGGACGATGGATCGCCGCTAATATAGAAACCGGCGTAATGCATGGTGACCCGATGCCTATCATCATTGCCAATACGTATGCATTTGGCGCACAGAACTTCGATATTCAAACGGCTTATAAGCACATGAAACGTGGCGCCTGTACTCCAGGGACTTACTCACAGAATGTAGAAGTACGTCCCGGACTATCTAATTATATAGAAAAGGGGATAGAAAACGCCTCCTTATGTCTTGAATATGTATCCTCAGACTATGCTATAGGGCAGTTTGCTCTTCAAGCCATGAAAAATAAAAAGGAGGCTTCTTTCTTTATGAAACGCTCATTAAATTGGAAGAATTTATATGATCCGTCCACCAGATGGCTACGTTCACGCCACAATCATGACTTAAACTGGAAACATCCCGATCATGACTGGCGCGAAGCAACCAAAGAAAACTATTTTTGGATGGTGCCCCATAACCTAGAAACACTGATTGATACCATCGGAGGTAAAAAAGCTGCATCTAATCGACTGGACAGTCTGTTTGTACGTCTGAATGCCGGCTACGATGATCATTACTTTGCTGCAGGTAATGAACCTGACTTCCAGGTTCCCTGGATATATAACTGGACAGACCGCCCTTATAAAACATCGGAAACAGTACACCGGATATTAAATGAGATGTACACTTCCAAAGCAGATGGTATGCCGGGAAATGATGATTGCGGTTCAATGGGATCATGGTATGTATTTGCTTCCATCGGGTTGTATCCTATGATTCCCGGAATAGCCGGATTTAGCGTTAGTCTGCCATATTTTAATAACATCACTTTACACTTTCCTAAAGGAAAGCTGAAAATAAAAGGAGGAGATTTTTCCAAATCTTATATCAATGGTATGAAAATAAACGATGTAAAAAGCAATAAAACATGGATTGACTGGGCAGAAATAGTCAATGGTGGCTTTATTGAATATAAAGCGGATAATAAAGCTAATAAAAAATGGGGGCTATAATTAATCATCTGTCATATAACCAATTAACATACAATGAAAAGTGAAATAAATACATGATAATATCAGCGATTAATAAATTTATCCGATTAATTAACCCCAATTTAATTATCAAATTAAGGCCAACTAATTTATTTCGCTCAAAATAATATTTAGAATATGAAAAAGCACAGTAAATCTCCACCAACTCTTAGAAGTAGTATCTTATAATTATTATATAGATACAATCAGTTGAACCAGTATTAATCTCAATCATAATTTATAAATCTAAGAACCATGAAAAATTTAAAAATCAAAAGTCGTAAGGCGAGGCTAATATTTCCGCTATGCGTTGTGCTGCTATCGCTCCTTACCATTTGTTGTAATGATGAACTAAAGGTCGATAAAGAGACTTTTTTTCCACCTAAAGCAGATGAAGAATCCAGATTTGATATTTTTTATCCTGATAGTGGTGGCTTCGGTACGAAACTGATATTGAAAGGCTACAACTTTGGCACAGATACTAATTATATCAAAGTAACAGTCAACGATAAAAAAGCTAAGGTAATCAGAGCGAACGATAATATTATTTATGCGATAGTTCCTTCAAGAGCAGATACCGGCTATGTCCGCTTATATCTTAAAAAAGGAGAGGAATTCGAGGAATTTACTTCTGAAACAGAATTCAGATATCTATTCAAAAGTAATGTGAGTACTTTATTTGGTGTACCGGGAAAGGCTGCAGAAGATAATCGCCTAGACGGTCCATATGCAGAAGCTTTATTACGCCGACCATGGCAAATTGTTACTGATAATGATGGTACCATTTATTTTGTAGACGAAGGACGGGGTCAAAGCAAAAATGGTGCGCTCAGAAAAGCTTCCAATGGGAATGTGGAAACACTGGTTTATGATAATAACGGAGTATTCCAATCACCTAACGGAGTTGTTTTCAGTTTAAATGAGGATACTCTTTTTATACCCAACCGCTGGACAGGTAGTGATGTAAAGACTGATGTAAATATAGTATTCTCTACACGTGATGCTAATTTTGTGAATACCAAAGCATTGGTTACTATCCCTAAAGCTGGAACCAATTCAGTCGCTGTACATCCTAAAACCGGAGAAGTCTTTTTTGACCACAATTCAGAAGGAGCCGTTTATCGTCATACCGGGAATGGTAATTATGAGAAAATGTTAGTTGTCCGTGAAGGTTATAACGATATGGAAATGCGCTTACTTTTCAATAAAACAGGTGATATTCTCTATATTATAGCCCGTAAAAAGCATTGTATATATAGAGTTACTTATAATGCGGCAACACATACATTTGGTATTCCGGAGCTATTTGCTGGTGATTACGGAGAATCAGGATATGCTTCCGGTAAAGGAACAGGTGCGCGTTTTAACCAGCCAAGTACTCCTTGCCTGGATCCTGAAGGTAATTTGCTTATTCCCGATAAAATGAATCACTGCATTCGAAAAATAACACCGGAAGGTGAAGTAACCCTATACGCCGGACAACCTCAAAAATCAGGTCATACAGACGGATTACCCGATAAAGCTAAATTCTATGAACCTGAAGCCGTAACATTCTCAGGTAACGCTTTAATCGTTGCGGACAGAGGAAATCATTGCGTCAGAAATGTAGTTATCGAATAACATATAAATCTATAAATTATCCATGAATAACATGAAACGAATATTCATTCTGCTCCTTATCACAACACTATGGGGAGTACAAGATAATATCTCCGCACAGCAATTACAAAAAGAGAATAATACACCAGAAGTACAGGGAATCATAAAAGACATAACAGGTAATCCTATTATCGGAGCAACAGTTATAGCTAAAAACCAGCCAGGCCTCGGTGTAACTTCAGATATGGACGGAAAGTTTAAAATCAAAGTAGGGGAATACGACATATTGGTTATTTCTTATATTGGATATACTACCCTGGAAATACCTGTTATAAAAATTAAAAATAAAAAGGAAGCAATAGTCACCCTGCAAGAAGATAATCAGACTATCGATGAAGTAGTCGTAACAGCCAGTGGACATCAGCAAAAGAAGACTCTGACAGGAGCTTATACTACAGTAGATATAGCCCAATTAACAGCACCAAGTTCCAATATCACCAACTCTCTGGCGGGAGTAGTGCCGGGAATCATCGCAGTACAGAGTTCTGGCGAACCGGGTGAAGATATGTCCGAGTTCTGGATTCGTGGAATCAGCACATTCGGTGCAAATCAGGGAGCATTAGTTTTGGTAGACGGAGTAGAAAGAAGCTTTAATGAAATTCCAATTGAAGATATTGAAAGCTTTTCCGTACTGAAAGATGCTTCCGCGACAGCCATTTACGGGCAACGTGGTGCAAATGGTGTGGTATTGGTAACCACCAAACAGGGAGTTGCCGGAAAAGTAAAAATTAATGCAAAAGTATTAGCAGGATTAGACGCCAGAGGCCCGATGCCCGAATATGCTGATGCTTTTACTTATGCCAGCTTGGCAAATGAAGCCCGTATAGGCAGATACGAATATACTCGTGAAGAGTTAGATATTATACAGAATAATCTCGATCCGGATTTATTCCCAAATGTAAATTGGCGTGATTTGATGCTGAAAAAAGTATCTCCCAAATACATAGCAAACATTAACCTAAGTGGAGGTGGAACAAATGTAACATACTATGTTTCATTAGGATATAACAGTCAGGCAGGTATTTATAAAAGTAAGAGTGTCGAAAATAAATACAATACCAACACAACTTACGAACGATTCAATTATCGTGCCAACGTAAATATGAATGTCACTAAAACAACACTTGTTAAAGTAGGAATCGGCGGCTACCTAATTAATCGCACTCAACCAGGTAGCAGCACAGATGACATCTGGGGATCTTTCTCCAGATTGACTCCACTGAGTATTCCCCGCAAATACTCGACCGGTGAGGAACCATCCGTAGATGGAGTGAAAACACCAGAATATTATATGACCAAAACAGGCTATAAGACTATCTGGCAAAATAAAATGGAAACTAATATCAGATTGGAACAAGACTTGGATTTCATTACTCAAGGATTGAAATTTGTAGGAACATTTGCATTTGATACATACAATGAAAATGAAATTAAGCGAATTAAAACTCCTGAATTATGGGAAGCAGAAAAATATCGTGATCCGGACGGAAACCTTATTTTAAAACGAGTGCAGACAGCACAGTTAATGGGACAGGAATCAACTACTAAAGGAAATAAACGATATTATACGGAAGCCTCTCTCAGTTATTCCAGACTATTTAATCAAAAGCACCGTTTTGGCGCATTTGCTATGGTCTATTTACAAGAAAAATCTGATACCAATTTAGGCACAGACATTATCGAATCTATTCCGAAGCGAAATCTGGCTTATTCAGGCCGATTCACTTACGCATACAAAGATCGATATCTTGTAGAAACGAACTGGGGATACACCGGTTCGGAAAACTTTGAAAAAGGGAAGCAATTTGGCTTCTTTCCAGCTTTCTCTGCCGGTTGGGTTATCTCTGAGGAACCGTTTATGAAGAAGATTGCTCCATGGGTAGAAATGCTTAAAATTCGGGCTTCTTATGGTGAGGTAGGAAATGATATTATCGGTGGACGTCGTTTTCCATACATTGGATTGGTAAATTCGCATCCGGATGGTGACTACTCATTTGGTGAATTTGGAACAAACAAAATACAAGGTTACAGAAATGGTACTATTGGCACTCCTAATCTGACTTGGGAGGTTGCTAAAAAATATAACCTGGGATTTGACTTAAGTTTATTCCACGGTAAATTCACAGGAGTCGCTGATATTTTCCTGGATAAACGAGATGATATTTTTATGACACGCAGTCATATGCCTGAAACAACAGGACTGGCAGATAAAGCTCCAATGGCTAATGTAGGTAAAATGAAGAGTTACGGATTCGACTGGAATGCAGCATATTCCGATCAAATCGGACAAGTAAAATTCACTATTCGTGCAAATATGACTTATCAGAATACTGAGATTCTGGATAAAGATGAGGCAGCCAACGAATTATGGTACAAAATGGAAAAAGGATTCCGAATGAATCAAACGCGTGGCTTAATAGCTATGGGGTTATTCAAAGATGAGGAAGATGTTCGCAGTAGTCCAAGACAAGACTTCGGCGGAAAAGAGGTACTTCCCGGAGATATCAAATATAAAGACGTAAACGGTGATGGAGTGGTCAACAATGATGATATTGTTCCAATTGGTTATAGAACTGTTCCGGGGGTCCAGTATGGTATGGGATTAAGTACAAGCTGGAAGAATTTTGAATTCAATATCCTGTTCCAAGGTTCAGGAAAATGTGACTTCTTCATCGGTGGAAATGGGCCACACGCATTCCGAAATGGACAAACCGGTAATATTCTGCAGACTATGGTGGATGACAACCAATGGATCCCAAGTGAAATCTCCGGAGATGTTTCTACCGAAAATCCGAATGCTAACTGGCCGCGTTTAACCTGGGGGAATAATGACAACAACAATCAGAAATCAACTTTCTGGTTAAGGGATGGACGCTATATTCGCCTTAAAAACATTGAACTACGCTATAATGTTCCTACAACTTTTACTCGTAAGTTCTTTGTTAGCAATATGCAAATCGGATTTATAGGTGAAAATCTACACACTTGGAGCCCATTCAAACTGTGGGATCCTGAGAATGCAACTACTGATGAAAAAAATAGTGGAGTTCGAAGTGGAAATGCTTATCCTATAAACAGAACCTACTCTTGCTATATTAAATTAAGTTTCTAAATAAAACACCATATGAAAAAGATAATATTATTCATTACTATTTTCTGCGCTTCATTATCCTTTCACTCATGTGCAGATTTCCTGGACGTAGATAAATATTTCTATGATATGCTATCGGTAGATTCCGCTTTCTCCAAACGAGTATATGTAGAAGGATGGCTATCCAATACATACGACTATTTAAAACAAGACAATCTAACAGAGTTCGGTTCCAAATTGATGTGGGCTAGTGATGATTTAGTTCACCCGGACGGGAAAGCTCTGCAGAACTGTAATTATAGTGCCAGTAATTTCCCTATTTACGAAAACCATTTAAATAGAACCTATGAATGTATTCGTAAATCCTCTACATTTATTGACAAAGTAGTAGAGTGTCCGGAACTTACGTATGAGGACATTTCGGATATGCAGGGACAAGCCCGTTTTTTACGAGCATTTGCCTATTGGAGTTTAATAAGAACTTTCGGTCCTGTACCTTTAATTCCTGAACATGGATTAGATGTCAGTCTTTCATATGAAGAATTATCTCTGCCCCGCGCTAAATTTGATGAAATCATCGATTTCATCGACAATGATTTAAAGCTCGCTGCTCGTGTTATGCCAAGAACACGTACCATTAATAATTTAGGACGCCCTACCAAAGGTGCAGCTTTAGCATTAAGAGCTAGAATACTATTATATGCGGCCAGTCCTATGAATAATGGAAATACTGATTTCTTTAATATTAAAAACCTGGACGGCACACAACTATATAATCAAGAATATGATGAATCAAAATGGGCACGGGCCGCTGCTGCCGCAGAAGATGTGATTAATCTACAGCAATACAGCTTATATACAGTAGAGCCCAAAAATAATGTGCCTGCATATGAACGCCCTCCCTATCATGAAACTTATTCTAATGAAGAATTTCCCAATGGATGGAGCAATATAGATCCTTATGCTTCCTATAAAGAAATGTTTGATGGAACAATTCGTGGTTCCAAAAATCCTGAATTAATATTCACTAAAACCAAAGCAACAGGAAATTGTGGTATCGAAGATTTCTTTAATAAAAAAAGTATGCCCAGAACTGCCCACGGAGATAACAAAGTCGCTATTACTCAAAAAATGGTCGATACTTATTACATGAACAATGGACAAACTATAGAAGAGGCAGAAACAACAGGATATTATGTAAGAGAAGGATTCACAGAAACAGCTAATGACCCGCAAACAATGAATGGAGCCCCCTTCATGGGAGTAGGTGTATCACTGATGTATGCAAAACGTGAACCACGTTTTTATGCTTGTGTTGGTTTTAATGGTGCTACATGGGAATGTGAAAGTTCCTCGCTGTCTAGTGAGAAAAATTTCCAATGTTGGTATTACAGAGATGAAGTAAATGGTAAACAAGGATTTACAGAGAACTGTCCATTGACCGGCATAGGATTCAAAAAATACTACAACAAAGAAGACTCTTATTCTGAGGGTGGATATAGAACAAATAAAACAGAACCGACTATACGGTATGCAGAAGTTTTACTCATTTATGCAGAAGCTCTCAATGAGTTAACCAGTGGAAACACATATACTATGCAAACGTTCAATGACCAAGAAGTGGAAATCAAACGTGATCCCATCAAAATGAGGGAAGCGATGAAACCCATAAGAATGCGTGCCGGCTTACCTGATTTTGATGATAATACTTACAATACTTATAGAAATTTTAAAGAAGTACTAAAAAGAGAACGTCACATAGAACTATTTGCAGAAAACTGTTTCCGCTATTTTGATTTAAGAAGATGGAAAGATGCAGAAGAAGAGGAAAATCAGGCATTAATGGGATGTAACATCAACATTACAAAGGACGACGAATCAAGACAGGGATTCTATATTACAACTGCAGTGACTGCTATTCCCAAAGTCTTTTTGAAGAAAATGTACCTTTGGCCTTTTCCAACTGCTGAATTAAAACGTAACGTCAATCTGACACAAAACCCAGAATGGTAATTAAAACAAAAAAGAATATGAAAAGAATAATAAACATAATATCCATTACTTTAGGAATATTCATCTTCACAGCTTGTCAAGATGAACTAAACAACGAACTATTCCACAAATTTTCCTATTTGGTGGAAAATGGATGGCAAACCTGTGAAGTGGAGATTAAAGATGGAAATATTGCCGAATTATTAATTGACTTCGGTATTAACGGAACTTCTGAGAATGATAAAGATATAACTCTTAAAATAACTAATGACCCAGATACTTTAGCCGATTATAACTTCGACAAATTTAAAAATCAAATAAATTCCTATTATATAGAACTTCCAACCAATTGTTATAGTTTCGATCAGGAAGTATATACTATTCCTAAAGGAAAATACAAAACGACAGCCAAAATTCAGATAGAATTGGATAAGATTCAAAATATCTACAACGACTATGTATTACCCTTGAAAATAGAATCTTCCACCGGAGAATCGGTTGGACCAAGCAAATATAGCAAATTATTAGCTTACATTTTACCTACGAACAGGTTTTCCGGAACATTCTCAGGGTCTGGTAAGATTACAATTGACGGAACAAGTCAGAGTACTTCTGTTGGCAGTGCCAAATTATATGCCTCATCAATTAATACGTGCTATATGTATGCCGGTAATACCAATCAGGACACAGACCCTAATTATAAAGATTATGCTATTAATCTTAGCTTTGATGAAAAAGAACATATAACTCTGACTGCCAGAAATGTCGAATTAGGGCTAGAACCAATTACTAGTACTCTTACAAGAAAGTATGTACTACACGATACTGATACCCGATATTATGTACAGACCAGTGTTTTGTATTTAAAATATAAATACAAAGATTTGACAGAAGGAGAACGGCGCACAATCGTGTATGAAGGCACACATACTCAAATAAAAAATGTATTAATAAGTGACTATCCTAATGTTAAAGTGGAAGAAGAGTAACTGGAACAATAACTATACAATATATAAAACCTTTTAGATGAAAAAACAACTAAAACTAACATTACTAAGCTGCTTGTTGTCTATCCCGGCAATCACTCAGGCAGGTCCTAAAGACGATATCTATCGAAAAGGATGGATTGATTTTAATAAAAATGGCAAGATGGACATATATGAAGACCCGTCTGCCCCGATAGAGGAGCGCGTCAAAGACCTGTTAAGTCAGATGAATATGGATGAAAAGACTTGTCAGATGGCAACTCTCTACGGTTCCGGTCGTGTTCTAGCCGACGCATTACCAACTGAAAAATGGAAGTCGGAAATATGGAAAGACGGTATAGGAAACATTGACGAAGAGCATAACGGACTGGGGAAGTTCGGCTCTGAGTATGCATTTCCTTATGCTAAACACGTTAAAGCTATACATGATATCCAACGCTGGTTTGTTGAAGAAACACGATTAGGAATTCCGGTAGACTTTACTAATGAGGGAATTCGTGGGGTTTGTCATGAGAAGGCTACTTTTTTCCCTGCCCAATGCGGGCAGGGAAGTACATGGAACAAAGAGCTGATTGCCCGGATTGGTGAAGTAGAAGCTAAAGAAGCAACTGCTTTGGGATATACAAATATCTACTCTCCTATTCTGGACATAGCACAAGACCCTCGTTGGGGACGTGCGGTAGAATGCTATGGCGAAGATCCATACCTAGTAGGACAGTTAGGAAAGCAGATGATTCAAAGTTTGCAGAAACACAAGCTGGTAGCCACTCCAAAGCACTTCGCCGTATATAGTATTCCAGTGGGCGGACGTGACGGAGGTACGCGTACGGACCCGCACGTGGCTCCGCGTGAAATGCGTACTCTCTACCTTGAGCCCTTCCGCGTTGCATTTCAGGAAGCAGGAGCATTGGGAGTTATGAGCTCATACAATGATTATGACGGTGAACCTATTACCGGAAGTTATCGATTCCTCACGCAGATTTTACGTCAGGAATGGGGATTTAAAGGATACGTTGTCTCAGACAGCGATGCTGTCGAATTCATCTCAGGCAAACACAAAGTTGCTGATAATAATGAAGAAGCAGTAGTACAATCGGTCAATGCAGGACTAAATGTACGCACTAACTTCAGTTCTCCGGCAGGCTTCATAAAGCCGTTGCGAAGCGCTATTGCCAAAGGAAAGGTATCACAAGCTACTATCGATCAACGCGTAAGTGAGATTTTGTATGTCAAATTTTGGTTAGGTTTATTTGATAATCCTTACCGTGGTGACGGAAAATTAGCGGATAAAATAGTGCACTGCAAAGAACATCAGGCAGTAGCATTGGAGGCCGCCCGTCAGTCAATTGTTCTTTTGAAGAATCAGGATAACCTATTGCCCCTTCAAAAGACATTGAAATCTGTAGCTGTAATAGGTCCGAACGCAGATGAGCAAAAAGAGCTCATCTGCCGTTACGGTCCTTCCAATGCCCCAATCAAAACAGTGTACAAAGGTATTAAAGAAGCCCTGCCGAGAGCTAAGGTGGTATATAAAAAGGGATGTGAAATAGTGGATCCACATTTTCCTGAAAGTGAAGTTCTACCTTTTGATATAACGCCCAAAGAGCAGCAGATGATGGATGAAGCAATTGAAGCTGCAAAATCAGCCGAAGTTGTAATTATGGTATTAGGAGGTAGTGAGGTTACTGTGCGTGAAGAGCGTTCACGCACAAGTCTTGACTTACCGGGCAGACAGGAAGAATTACTGAAAGCTGTATGCAAGCTGGGGAAACCCACCATTCTGGTAATGATTGACGGTCGTGCTTCCAGCATTAATTATGCAAAAAAATATGTACCTGCCATTCTCCATGCATGGTTTCCGGGAGAGTTCTGCGGACAGGCAGTTGCAGAAACAATCTTTGGAGATAATAATCCTGGGGGTAGATTAGCAGTCACTTTCCCAAAGTCAGTAGGACAAATACCTTTTGCCTTTCCATTCAAGCCAGGGTCTGACAGCGGCTGCGGCACTTCAGTTACCGGTGCTCTTTTCCCATTTGGACATGGATTGAGCTACACGACATTCGAATACAGCAATCTAAGAATATCTCCAGAACAACAAGGAGTACTAGGGGAAGTGAAAGTGAGCTGTACAGTTAAAAATACAGGTAAAAGAATTGGTGATGAAGTAGTACAACTTTATCTCAGAGATGAAATCAGTAGCGTCACAACATACGTAAAAATACTACGCGGCTTTGAACGAATTACCTTGCAACCGAACGAAGAAAAAGAAGTGACCTTTACACTGAGCCCACAAGACCTCGCCATCTGGGACAAAAATATGAAATTTCAGGTAGAACCGGGTACATTCAAAGTAATGATCGGAGCTTCTTCAAAGGATATCAAGCTTGAAGGTAAATTCACAATCAATAAATAGGTATTAATATAGAAATAAAGGAATTATCAAAATGAAAAAAAGAACCATTTTATTAGCTTTACTATTTGCTGCAACAGGACTCAGTCCGCTGCAGGCACAAAAAAAGTACAAAGCTTATATAGTCTCGAATTCGCATTTGGATACTCAGTGGAACTGGGATGTACAGACAACCATTGACGAATACCTCAAGCATACACTGGTCAGAAACTTCTATCTGTTTCAGCATTATCCCAATTCATTAGTGTCCACTAAAAATGTGGACGATTAAAAATTAAATAAATTTGGTTCACTTGAACCGCATCGATCTTTGTCATTTTTGAATTTAGCCTTATCAAAGAGATTTGTCAAATTGGTTTTGTCAGTAAGTGAAATACTTAAAATCTGCAGTACCTCGTAAGTACTTCTTTCTAGTTTCATATCATGCTGTACAATAGCAACTAGACAATATGCACAAATAGCAGAATATATCTGAATTCGAACTGCATTCTGGGTTGTTCCCCAGAATTTTTTAATCTTTAGGTGTTGCTTAAGCCATTTGAAAAACAGTTCAACTTGCCACCTATTTTTATAAAGTTCTGCAACCTGAATAGAGGTTAAATGCATGGCATTGGTTAAGAACATGAACTCTCGTTTCTGTTCATCATCCCAATAACGTACAAGCCTCAGTTTATTAGGATAATGCTTTTTGGGGTAGTACCCAATTAACTCTATTCTAGCATCGGATAATACATTCTTTGGCATACGACGCTTCCATTGGATCGTTTTGTATTTCAGATTCTTTTTGGCTCTGATAACAAAATATGACTCAATTGTTTCTATTTTGAATAAACGCTTAAAGTCATTATATCCACGATCAAAGATGTAGTATGAGCCTACTTCATAGGGGATTACATCCATCGCCTTTGAATCATGAACTCTTGCATCTGTGATATGAAAGAATGCTGGAATCTGAGTTTCCACATCATAAAGAGTATGCATTTTAATGCCGCCTTTATGTCTGCGGAACTTTGCCCACCAAAATACATTTAAGCATAAATCTATTGTCGTGGAATCAAAGGCATATACGTTACCATCAAGTCTGAAGATATTAACTGCACGTTTCTTACGTGCTTCATCGACGAGATAATAAGCAAAATCTTCAAAGATTCTGTAGTCTCTATTCTGATTAGCTTTTGCAAGATTACTTTTAGTTACATTACGACCAAGTCCCAGATGATATGTCTTATTGGCATGTGCCTCTATTGCAACTATTAAGTCACGTAGACTCTCCCGATTACAAAGTTGACCAAACATCAATGTTAGGAGTTGATTCCAACAAGTAAAGAACTTCACATACTTATCTCCATCGTATTTTGCTACGATTCGATTAAACTTACTTCTGTTGAGAAATGCAGTCAGTTGAGCGAAAACGTATTTATCTTGAAACATATGCTATTCAATTAAGAATGCAAAGTAATAGAATCAAGTCCGTTCGCTCGAATAATCGTTGTATAAGACTAATATTCAATCATTTCAAAGAACTCTTTGCGTTTTTTAGTGGACGCTTATGAT
>ERZ834382.1812-NODE-1812-length-16991-cov-8.417985_pt1 | contig 16991 bp, 9 predicted proteins | sample MGYA00519692_ERZ834382 | MGnify/ENA primary metagenome ERZ834382 (study PRJEB31850, sample SAMEA3708751) | human gut metagenome | biome: human gut; feature: human-associated habitat; material: faeces | place: China | collected 2014 ...
CATTCATTATCAACTAAATTAACTATCTTTGCAGCCGAAATAAAAGATATACAGAGATTTAATGAAGACATTTGAAGAGCTTGGCGTTTCTCCGGAGATACGTAGAGCAATTGAAGAAATGGGATACGAGAATCCCATGCCGGTACAAGAGGAAGTGATTCCGTACCTTTTAGGAGAAAATAATGATGTAGTAGCTCTTGCACAGACAGGAACAGGTAAAACAGCCGCATTCGGTTTGCCTCTGCTCCAACAAATTGACGTAAAGAACAGAATCCCACAATCACTTATCCTCTGCCCTACCCGTGAGCTTTGTCTCCAAATAGCAGGAGATTTGAACGACTATTCCAAATACATTGATGGACTAAAAGTACTGCCTGTATATGGAGGTTCTTCCATTGACAGCCAGATACGCAGCCTGAAACGAGGCGTACATATCATCGTAGCCACTCCTGGACGTTTGCTGGACTTGATGGAACGCAAGACCGTTTCCCTATCCACCATCCGCAACGTTGTAATGGACGAAGCAGACGAGATGCTGAACATGGGATTTACAGATAGCATTAACGCTATTCTGGCTGATGTACCGCAAGAACGTAACACACTGCTTTTCTCCGCTACTATGAGCCCGGAAATTGCACGTATCTCCAAGAACTATTTACGTAACGCGAAAGAAATTACTATTGGCCGTAAGAACGAAAGTACCAACAACGTTAAACACGTAGTTTATACCGTACAAGCGAAAGATAAATACGAGGCTTTAAAACGCATTGTCGACTATTACCCGCAAATATACGGTATTATTTTCTGCCGTACCCGCAAGGAAACACAGGAAATTGCTGACAAATTAATGCAAGAAGGCTATAATGCCGACTCGCTGCATGGCGAACTTTCACAAGCACAACGAGACACTGTCATGCAAAAGTTCCGTATTTGTAATCTGCAGCTGCTTGTTGCTACGGATGTAGCAGCCCGTGGTCTGGATGTGGACGATTTGACTCACGTCATCAACTACGGCTTGCCTGATGATACAGAAAGCTACACTCACCGCAGCGGACGTACAGGACGTGCCGGAAAAACCGGTACTTCTATCGCTATCATCAATCTCCGCGAGAAGGGAAAGTTAAGAGAAATAGAACGAATTATCGGCAAGAAATTCATTACCGGAGAGATGCCGACTGCGGCAGGCATTTGCCAAAAGCAGTTGATTAAGGTTATTGACGACCTTGAAAAAGTAAAAGTAAATGAAGAAGAAATCGCAGGCTTCATGCCGGAAATCTATCGTAAACTAGAATGGTTGAGCAAGGAAGACCTGATAAAACGAGTGGTTTCGCACGAATTCAACCGTTTCGCAGAATATTACCGCCACCGCCCGGAAATAGAACAACCAACAATTGAAAGCCGTAGTGAACGTGCCAGAAAAAGTGACCGCAAAGAAAATGGTTTCGAAAAGAGAAGTCGGAAAGCTGCTCCAGGCTTCAACCGCCTATTCATCAATCTGGGTAAAACAGACAGTTTCTTCCCCAGTGATCTTATCGGCTTATTGAACAGTAATACACGCGGACGTATCGAGTTGGGACGCATTGACCTGATGCAGAACTTCTCTTTCTTCGAAGTACCTGAAAAAGAAACCGTCAATGTTCTAAAAGCTCTAAACCGTGCCAAATGGAATGGTCGTAAAGTTGTTGTAGAAGTCTCCAGTGAAGAAGGTGGAAAAGGACACGAAAACGGTTCGGGTGAACGCAAAGGCGGTAAAAGATCCGGTAAAAACGAAGAGCGCGCTCCACGCTATGAAAATAAAGACAGAAAATCTAAGGATGCTTCTGCCAAAGGTTCAAAATCCAGCAAGAAGGAAAAACCAAGCCGTGCAGAGCGGGGATATTCGGATGCCCGCGGACCGAAAAGGAAAGATAACTGGCAGGAATTTTTCAAAGATAAAGAACCCGACTTTAGTGAAGAAGGATGGGCGAGAAGAAAGCCCAAAAAGCAACTTTAATCTTCCGAGAAATTGAGGGTGTGTCAAAATGATAAACTATTCAAACCCTTGACACACCCCCACTCAATTATACTAATGAAAGTCCTTCTCTTTCAAATCTTTTTTTTTCATCTCTCTATACTGCCGCGGAGGCATTCCGAACTTTTGAGAAAACACTTTATAGAAAGTACCTCTATTCGTATAACCCGCCTTATTCATAATCTCCTCTACTGTAAGATTTGTAGTAAGCAACAGGCGTTCCGCTACCGTCAGACGATACTCTTTGATAATGTCAGCCGGAGTTTTATCCGTTACATTCTTCAATTTCCGATAAAACTGACGAGTGCTACACCCTAATGAAGCGCTCAACAACTCTACCGAAAGCTCCGGATTCTCCACATATTCATCTATCACTCGCATCATTTTCTCAAAGAACGACTTGTCTTCTTTATGCAAAAGATGCCCGTCTTCCAGTTTAAAAGCACTATAAATAGAGCTATAATACTCTTTCATATCCTCTTTACGCCTAATCTGCCTTTCTACAATCTTCTCTAGATATTCGACATTAAAAGGTTTTGTAACGTATGCCTCCGCACCCGATTCGATTCCTTTCACTTGCTCATCAATATAATTAAGTGCCGAGAGCAATACTAGCGGAATATGACTCAACAATTTATCTTCCTTCACAATCTTCGCAAATGCCCGTCCATCCATATCCGGCATCATCACATCCGATAAAATCAAGTCCGGTTGTTTCAGTTTCAGCTGTTCCAACGCCTCCTGAGCACTATTAAACGGCTGCACATTATATTTACCCGCAAAAATTTCTGTCACAAACCACAACATAGAAGGATCATCATCAATAATCATTATAGTCTGCCTAGAAGCGTCATAATCTGCAACAATATCCTTCTTCTGCTCTACTGGTTTATCGCTAATTGGCATTACTTGCTTCTTCAGTTCCTTCAATTCTCCTGATTTCGCATCAGTGACAGTCAACATCGGCAAAACAACCTCAAAAGTCGTCACCTCTTCCGGTATGCTCATCACGCGAATCTCTCCAGCAAGCAGATTCACCATACTATGACAAATAGCCAGTCCCAAGCCATTTCTCGGGAAAGCTTCGTTCTTATTCTGCGTTTCAAAATCATCCAGAATCTTATAGCGGTCGAATATCTTATCCAGATTCTCCTTCTTAATTCCCTTACCTGAATTGGATACACGGATACAAAGCCTTTCTCCTTCAATACATTGCTCCACAGTTATCTTACCGCCATCGGAGGTATATTTGAAGGCATTCGATATCAAATTATTGACAATTTTACTCAAGCAACTCACATCTGTATTCCAGCGATCTCCCTCCTCAATATTTAGTTGATAATCCACCTTTCTACTTTCCACCCATTCACCAAAAGATTCGGCAATGCCCCGAGTATGCTCATCCACAGCTACCTCTTGTATATCCAATACCTTATGCCCTGTTTCTAACCGACGAAATTCTATCAATTCTTGAATCAGCGAATTCAGTTTCTGTGCATTCTGTTGAACCAAATCAGCATATTTACGGATATATCCATCTGTTCCGGCATAAGACAGAATCTTCTCACAAGGTCCTGATATTAAAGTAAGAGGCGTACAAAATTCATGTGTGATATTTGTAAAGAACCTTAATTTAGATTCATAAATTTCATCTCGTTTTTGTCGGTTCAGTTTCTCAATAATAATATCCCGTTTCCGACGATAGCGACGAATAGCCATATAAACAAGCCCCCAAAGCAAAAGAAGAAACAGCAAGAAATATCCCCAATAAGCTAATTGTGTCATATACCAAGGAGGAGCAATACGAATGACCAAAGAGTACGGCTTGCTTTCTTTACCCATAATATTACTCCGGCATTTCACCCAAAGAGTGTATTGACCGGGTGGAAGATTGGAGAAAACAGCCGTTGTAGAAGAGCCGTTCTCTATCCAATTATTGCTTAGTCCGTCTATCATATAAGAATAAGTATAATTATTACCATTGATATAATCGACAGCTACAAAAGATAAATTGAAAAAATTCTGGCTATAATCCAGTTCCAATACTTCCACATCTTTATCTTGCCGCAAAAAATGATAAATATTATATTCTTTTCCAAAGATAGATAGACGGTAAAACTGCAATTTCGGCATATATTCCATAGCCGTAAGATCGTTTTCATTGATAGTAATAAATCCGTTTGTTCCACCGAAGAAGAGAGTCCCTGTACGCTCGTCCTTAAAGAAAGCACCATCACTGAACTCTGTGACTTCCAGATTATTCTGCCGATTATAAGCCTGGACAGTATTTGCCTCAATATTAAACCGTACCACCCCTTGATTGGTACTTAGCCAAAGATTATGTTCGCCATCTTCCAAAATGCCGTGAACCGTATTATTGGGGAATCCATCTGCCTCATTATATACCCGATAATTACCGGGCGACTGCATGTGTGTCAACCCAAAACTAGTACCCAACCAATAGCCTTTTTTATTTGAAAGAATGGCAAAAATATCATTTACAGCCTGGTTACTGACTTCCTGGTCAAAACGAAATGGCATCATCACCTCCGTCTTCACATTCATCCGGTAAGCACCATAACCACGATTACCAAACCATAGAATGGAATCATTTTCCTGATGAGACGTAAAAAAGTAATTAGAAGCTCTTCTCCCTCCATCTAACACAATTCTTCGGGTAAACATAACTTTAGGTTCTCCATCAGAAACGTTCAGTACAATTTTCACAATTCCCTCACCTACAGTAGCCACCCAAATCGTACTGTCATTCAATTCACATATAGAGTGCACATATCTCAACGTCTTACCGTCAACCATAACAGGAAACTCTTTTACTTTTCTCTCCCGATAAGAATAATAGTTCATCCCATGCTCCGTTCCTATCCACAGTCGATTCCAACAACTAGGAGCAAAACAGTAAACGGAATTATCCGTCAACGAACTATTCCCTGTATGCAACCGTTCCACATCAAACTTTCCTCCCGTATCTGGAGCATAACGGAGCATACGCAAAATTCCATCTCCTTTAGTCCCTACCCATAACGTTTGTTCATCATCCAAAAACAAAGCCCGCACCGGAGTGTTAATTTGATAGTCAGAAGTATCCAATAAAGTATTCCGAATAGAAAAATGGTCGATGAAATACATATATACCCCCTGTCCATCAGTTCCCACCCAAATAATATCCTGAAATCGATCTTTAAACAGACAGAAAATGCCGGATTCAATGCCGATTGATTGCATGACATATTTAACCTTACTGTCGGACTGATATTTCAAGCAAATCAATCCACTGCTTTTGAAACCGACATAATAATCATCTCTTTGCTTGACAATAGAAGAGACCTGCCCTCGCTGAGCTATCTCCTCTTTCAAATCAGCTATGAAATATTTATTCCGGCTACGCAAATCATACTCATAAAGATCATAAGCACCGTCAATAAAATAAACCAAATCTCCTTCTCCTGATGTCCAAAACAACTCTCCCTCCTGCTCAAACAACGACTGAAGAATAAGTTCCGGGATACTATCTTCCTTCTTTTCAATAACATAACTACGGACATCACCACTAGAAGAAAAAATCCATAGAACATTCGCACTATCCACACATATATACTGTATATCCTCAAAAGCTAACCGCTTTGCATTCAAACGGTGGAATTTAAGTCCTTTCCGATCAAAATAATAAATATAACCGTCATCCTTAATGACCAAGACATCATTCTCCCGCGTTTTTGCCATACAGCTAATATCCTGAAAGTCTTTAAACCGCTGAACAGTCTGCAAATGAGTATCGAAACGGTCGAGTCCATAATTCGTCTGTATCCATAAAACATGGTCTTCCGCTTCCATTATATTATCAATCAAGTTACCTGACAAATTGTTCCGGACATCAACAGGCTTATACAAACGGAGTTCAGTCCCATCAAACACATTTAATCCATCACACGAACCAATCCAGATCAATCCATCACAATCCTGACAAATAGAAAGAATGGCGCTATTAGACAATCCGTTTTTGCTGGAAAACTGACGCAAACTATATGCTGTAGCCTCAACATCCAACAGACTCCACCAACCGATAACGAGAAAAAAGAAAAATCGAGAAAGATATGTTTTTCCCATAAGCAACAAAGTATTTCATTCAATAGCAAAGGATGCAGTTCATTAATACAAAAGTAATAAAGAAACTTCTTACACCAATAATAAACAGATAATAAATTGCACGATTTTCCGCCATTTCCTCCTCAATTCCTGCCATTTTATCAAGAAAAGACATAAATGGCATAAATTCGTACATACATTCCTCAGCACCACCCCCATATTTGCAACGTCTGATTTTCATAACGGTCAAGACACTATTTTATATTAACCATTAAACACTAATACGTATGACCTAAAAGTACTCTCCATTCAAAATCAAAACTAGCATCAGAGAATTTTAATCATTTAATTTAATTCCTTAAATCAAAACAAGGTATGACTTGTAGAAAGTATAAACTTTTGTTTTTCAGTCTCGCTATAGCCTCTTTATTTATTCTGGCGCCCGACATTAATGCCGGACAGGCGAGCATATTGAGCACTTCGCAAACGAAGAATACCCTCGTAAAAGGAACGGTAAAAGATGCATCCGGTGAACCTCTCATCGGAGTAAGCGTAAGTGTAAAAGGCAAGTCGGGAATCGGAACAATTACAGACATCAACGGCAACTTCTCCATTCAATGTGACGCCAATGATACACTAGTTTTTTCGTACATCGGCTATGCTACTCTAGAGTTTCCGGTTAACGGAAAGAGTTCTCTTTCCATTAGCATGAAAGAAGACACGAAAGTCCTCGATGAAGTTATTGTAGTAGGATATGGCACAACAACCCGTAAAAGTGCGGTAGGTGCGGTAGACCAAGTAAAAGCCGACATGATTGAAAACCGTCCGGTGGCAAACATGACTCAGGCATTGCAAGGAGCAGCACCGAACGTTATCATACAGCAACGTAACCACAACCCGAATGATAACAAAACGAATTTCAATATCCGTGGTATCAGTACGCTGAATGACAATAGCCCTCTATTTGTGATAGACGGACTGGTAGCTGACGGTGAAAGCTTCAATAAGCTGAATCCGATGGACATCGAAAACATCTCTATTTTGAAAGATGCAGGAACGGCCGCTATCTACGGTTCACGTTCTTCCAACGGTGTAGTAGTGGTGACCACCAAAAAAGGGAAAAAGAACCAGCGTCCGGTAGTCCGCTTGAGCGGCATGATAGGTTGGGAAAATCCGGACATCCTGTTCTCTCCGGTAGCAGGCTATCAAAACGCAACACTGAGAAATCTTGCAGAAACCAATGCAGGCAATGCTCCCAAGTATACTCCTGACCAAATCCGCGATTTAGCCGCTCATCAGAATGAAGAGAGCTGGTTCTTTGACCAGATTATGCGAACAGCCATGCAACAGAATTATAACCTAAGCGTATCCGGAGGTAGCGAACACTCTACTTACATGATTTCAATGGGTTATTACGATCAGGAAAGCAACTATGTAGGAAACGACTCTTTCGGTGTTCAACGCTACAACTTCCGCACAAGTCTGAGTACTGAGCTCGGACGCTTCAAACTGACCGGAATCCTTGCTTATGCCCGCAACAACAGTGTAAGCACTACCGGAGGAAGCCTGGAAGTAGATGCCGCCCGCACCCCGACCTACTATTACTATAAAATGAAATCAGCAGACGGACGATACCTACTGAATGATATATTGTCCGAGTTCAACCCACTGGGACAGTTGGAAGCGGGTGGAAGAAATAAATACCGTAATAACTACATCAACACAAACGTTTCCGCCGAAATGAAGATTATTGACGGATTAAAATTGAAAGGAGTGTTCGGTGCTGACATCATGAACGACACACGTTTTACCAGGAATCATGCAGTGGCTTATTATAGTAGCGAAGAAGCCACAGAACCGCGTCCAATCAAAAAAGAGAACAACAAAACCAGTAACTGGAACAGTAACGCCTATCTTATCAATACTCAACTGCTATTGGATTACAACAAAACATTCGGCAAGCATACGGTCAACGGTCTAGTAGGATTGACCAACGAGTCATACACACAAAGCAGTAACGAAATAGAAAAGAAGTATGTAGACCCCGATTTAGGTATTGCTACTGACGAAACAACCAGTGAGCCGGGAAACATCACAGGAAAAACTTCCGTTGACGACAGTAACCGCACCAGCATAACCTCTTTCCTTGGACGTGCAGGTTATTCGTATGCCGACAGATATTATGCAGAATTCAGTTTTCGCTACGACGGAGCTTCTAAGTTCCACAAGGATTATCGTTGGGGCTTTTTCCCCTCAGTTTCCTTGGGGTGGCGCCCTACAGAAGAATCCTTCATGGAGTTTTATAAAGAAAAGATAGGCGACTTGAAGTTACGAGCCTCTTATGGTATCTTGGGCAGTCAAGCAATCGGTACTTACGATCGTTTTACCGTATATGACGTGTATGACAACAGCTATGCCTACAATAACAAAACGGTATCGGGAGCCGGATTCAAACTGGGACTAGAAAATCTGACTTGGGAAAAAACCCAAACATTCAATATCGGTGTCGATGCCTCTTTCCTACAAAACAGTCTGACTGTCACTTTCGATTACTTCCATAAAAGAACGAATGACATCTTAATGAAACCGCTGATTTCTTCCGTATTCGGTACGGAAATGCCTATGGCAAATATCGGCAAGATGCAAAATCAGGGATGGGATCTATCTGTCAACTATCGATTGAAAACTGGGGCGTTTACTCACAATTTCAACTTTAATTTGGGAGATTCTTGGAACAAGGTATTGGAATTCCCCGGAGACGAACAAATTACCCAAGTGGAAGAGTTAAGCCGTATCATCCGGGTCGGTGTTCCCTTGAACTCTTATTATGGCTATAAGATGGCAGGATTTTTCCAAAGTTACGATGAAATTGAAGCGTCTGCCATACCAGTAGGAGCTAAGGTACAACCCGGAGATATTAAATTTGTAGACCGAAATGACGACGGTATCATCGACTCAAAAGATAAGTTTATTCTTGGTAATGCCTTCCCACGTTATACTTTCGGATTCACCTACGGTCTGAACTGGAAAGGGATCGATTTCAGTATGTTCTGGCAAGGAGTAGGCAAACGTGACATGATGTTGCGTGGTGAATTGATAGAACCATATCACGCCAACTACTCTTATACCATTTATAAACATCAACTGGATTTCTGGACACCAACCAATACCGAGGCCCGCTGGCCAAGATTAGCAGCGCCAGGTTCTGACTCCAACAGAAACAACTACGGCAATGGAAACGGCTCCGACCTCTTCTTGCTAGACGGTAAATACTTGCGGTTGAAAAACCTCACGATTGGTTATACCCTGCCCAAAGAATGGACTAAACATTTGGGAATGCAAAAAGCCCGCTTGTATATAAACGGTCAGAACTTACTGACATTCAGCAACAACTCGTTTATAGACCCGGAATCATCCGAATTTGATTCCAAAATGAGCACAAGCGGTGCCAATAGTGGGCGTTCGTATCCTACTCTGCGTTATTTCGGATTTGGTGTAGACATTGAATTTTAATCAAACAACAGTATGAAAAGATATAAACTTCTCTATTTAGTGGCTGGGGTTGCTTCCGTGCTGATGACCGGTTGCAACGATATGGAAAATACCCCGTCCAACAAATTCACGGACAACAGCTTCTGGAACTCCACAGAGAAAGCACAATACGTAGTTAACATGGCCTACAGCCAAATGTACAATGCCGGAAGAATGTGGCAGGACGAAAGTCTGAGTGACAATGTATTCGACGGAAGAAATGTAACCGACCCGCGTGCCATTCGCAAAGGTATGGGCACTCCTTCTTTAGAACTCTTTAAAAATGAATGGAAGGATCTATACGGTGGTATCAAAACCTGCCATGTGTTTCTGGAGAAAGTAGATCTGGTTCCGGGAATGAATGTAGCTGTCAAAGCACGCATGATTGCCGAAATTCGTTTTATCCGTGCCTTTATCTATTTCCGGCTAACTAATCTGTATGGAGATGTGCCATTCTTTGACAAAGATATTACAATTGATGAATCCAACTCCATTGCCCGTACTCCACGTGCTACCATCATCAGCTTCATCCATCAGGAATTAGAAGATATAGCAAACGCACTTCCCACCCGTGACCAATTGCAAGATGCTGAACAAGGCAAGATTACCAAAGGAGCGGTCAGTGCTCTACAGGCGAGAGTCTACCTAATGGACAGTGACTGGGATAACGTTATCAAATATTGCGATAATCTGATAAAGAAACAGAATGAATATGGCACATACAGCCTTCTCCCCACTTATCGTAGTGTTTTTGAAGAAACCAACGAATATAATCAGGAGATTATTCTAGACCGTGCATACGTTCCTTTCCTACTGACATGGGGTGAGATGTCAGATATGGCTCCGCTATCAGTTGGTGCACGTCTTTGTAACCGCGCTCCGCAACAATCGTTGGTAGACAGTTATTTAATGGTAGATGGCAAAGCATTCAATGAAAATAGCCCGTTATACAATCCAAGTACTCCGTATGCCAACCGCGATTTGCGGCTGACCGCCACTGTTGTTTATGACGGTTATGACTGGAGTAAGAATGTTTCGGACGGCAGTACAGGAACTATCATTCAAATCAATCCGCAATCCAACACAGTGGATAAGTATGAAGCCGGAAGTAACAAAACTGCTACCGGATATTACACCCGCAAATACTATAGCCCACAAGCAAAAGGTGATATGAATTCTGGGGTAAATCTTAGCATCATACGTTATGCCGATATTTTGTTAATGTATGCAGAGGCTCAATTTGAGAAAGGAAACATGGATGCTACTATCTGGAATCAGACCATACTCCCACTCCGAAACAGAGCTGGATTCACAGAAGAAGCAAAAGCTTATCCTACCGAAAAGACAGAAGCGGAAATGAGACAAATCATCCGTAACGAACGCCGTTGCGAACTAGCCCTCGAAGGATTGAGATGGTATGATATCAAACGCTGGAAAGCCGGAAAAGAATACCTTGAAGGATATGTTTATGGCGCAAACTTCAACAACGGTAATCCTATCCGACTGGATAAACGTCAGTTCGACGAAAACAGAGATTATTTATGGGCAGTTCCTCAAAGCCAAATCAACCTGAATCCGAATCTAGCCCCTAACAATCCCGGATATTCTAACTAATCACCCTATTAAAAGGAAATTAATATGAAAACAAAAATAACAAAAGTAGTCGCCTTATTCACTACATTAGCAATCATCTTCTCATGTACGGAAGATATGGAATACAGAGATACGGCAGTAAGCCCGGTGAATCAACTTTATGAACCAATCAGCGGAAAAAGTGTAGAACTAGTAGCATCTGCTACCGCTTCCCTATTCTTCGAATGGGAAGCAGCGAAAGCTGAAGACAGTGGCTCACCGCTCTACGAAATCGTTTTCGACAAAGAAGGGGGAAACTTTTCTAATCCTCTTTACAAAGTATTGTCTGACAACAACGGGGCGCGCAATTACGCGACTATCAGTCATAAAACACTGAATAAAATAGGTGCAGCAGCAGGATTGAACAGTGGAGAGACAGGTACAATTATCTGGACGGTCATCGCATCACGCGGTCTGAGCACGGCAATGAGCAATGTCTCACATAAACTGACGATCACCCGTATGCTCGGATTTGCAGAGGTTCCATCTCAATTATTTCTCACCGGTGAAGCAACCGAAGGGGGAAGTGATATCAGTCAAGCAGTACCTTGTTCCTCACCCGAACAGGAAACATTTGAAATCTTTACCCGTTTGAAAGGAGGAAAAAGCTATAAGCTGGTAGATAAAACCAATGACAACGCAAACTATTTCTACATTGATGGAAATAGAATTGTAGAAGGCGAAGGCGAAACGACAGTAGAAAAAGACGGAATCTATCGCATCACTATGGACTTCTCTATTGCTTCAGTCTCTATTCAGGAAGTAAAATCAGTAGGAGTATTTTTCTGCCCGAGCAACAAGGTTATTTTCGAGCTGTCTTACAAAGGTAACGGAATATTTGAAGGAGAAGGCAAAGTAACGTTTAAACAGGAAAGCTGGGGAAAAGACCAACGTTACAAACTGTTGATGTCTTACAGCGATAAAGATATGTATTGGGGAACATTGAATGACGTAGATTCATCTCCGAACGGAGCTGGTCAAGAAGATTCATATTACTTTATCAAAGAATATGGAATCAATGAAGGTAATGAACCGCAATGGAATCACAAATGGAAATTTGACAATCAGTTTGATGGTAGCATGACCAAAGTCACCGTTAAATTCAACGGAGCAAACTATACACATTTTGTATCTCTCGGAGACGGTGTATCTCCTGAAGAACCGGAAACAACTCCTAAAAACTTATTCTTGACAGGTGAAGCCAGTGAAGGGGGAAATGATATCAGTAAAGCCGTGCAATACAATAAACTGGGAGAAGGCATATTTGAAATATTCACCCGGCTGCAAGGAGGAAAGACTTATAAGATGGCTTCTTCTCAAGAAGCAGATGCAAAGTTCTTCTATATAGAAGATGGAGAGATTAAAAGTGGAGACGGAATTACCACTGTCGAAAAAGACGGAATTTATCGTGTTAAGGTAGATTTCTCCAACAAATCAGTCATTACAAAAGAAATTAAATCAATGGGACTATGGCACTGCTGGGATCGAAATGTCCTTCTTGACTTACCCTATATAGGAAATGGAGTATTTGAGGGAACAGGTACAATAAGTCCTAGTAATAATGACAATCGTTACAAACTCCTAATGGTATATGCGGACGATAGCGAATTGATTTGGGGCACCAAAAACGACACAGACGTAGTACCAGGAGCAAACCCAGATCCATCCTATTTCTATATCATGGAAACAAATGATAATGCAGAAGCAGGTCAATGGGATCGTAAATGGAAATTTAATGATGGAATCATAGGAAATAATACAAAAGTTCGTGTTATTTTTACCGGTGAAAATTACACCCATTCTATAGAACCAGTTAATTAAGAAGATGTATGAAAAAACTATTATTATGTGTCCCGTTCCTCGCGCTGATGTTCCAAAGTTGCAGCAACATCGAAGACGAGTATATGTACGACAAGGGGCTTTATACAATCAACTGGGAAGCAGCAGCAGACAGTAGCTCGGTCACCATAATTAACCGTTTCTGGAATGAAACGGGCAATTACTTCAACTATGAAAGCGACGGTTATGACGAAACTTTTCATTACTGGCCGCAAGCGCATGCTATGGACGTATTGATTGATGCCTATATTCGTACTCATGATGCTAAATATAAAGACTGCTTCGACAAGTGGTATGCTGGCATCAATTCCAAAAACGGCGGAAGTTATTGGAATAACTTCTACGATGACATGGAATGGATTGCCCTGACCATGATACGTTTGTATGAAGTCACCGATGAAGCTAAATATCTGGATACAGCCAAGCAACTTTGGAATTGGATTAAGGAAGGTTGGAATGAAGAATACTGCAACGGTGGTATCGCATGGAACCACGGTGATGTATGGAGCAAGAATGCCTGTTCCAACGGTCCTGCCGGCCTCATCGCCTGTCGCTTATATCAAATAGAAAAAGTGGAGGAATACAAAGAATGGGCTATCAAGATTTACCAATGGGAAAGAGAACATCTGTTCAATCCTGCCACAGGAGCTGTCTACGACAATATAGACGGAAGAACGGATAACTTAAATACTCTGACATTGAGTTATAACCAAGGGACATTTCTCGGAACAGCCCACGAACTGTTTAAGATTACAGGAGAAGCATCATATTTGAAAGACGTCCGTAAAGCCGCTTATTTCGGAATCAGTGACGGCAGTATGATTGACGCAGGAAACAATCTTCTCCGAGACGAAGGAAACGGTGATGGCGGACTGTTCAAAGGAATATTCATCCGTTATTTTGTGAAACTCATTTTAGATGATAATTTGGAACCCATTTATCAGAAGAAGTTTATCACCTTCTTCAATAACAATGCGGATATATTATGGAGAAAAGGCGTCAACAAGTCCGACCTTCTCTACGGAAGTAGTTGGGCTAAAGGAGCCGAAGGCAGCACTCAACTGACCATACAGACAAGCGGCTGCACCCTGATAGAAGCAAAAGCTTATTACGAAAAATATAAAAAATAACAAGAAACATGCGAATTATTGAAACCGTACTGTGTGCTGCTTTCCTCACCGGATGCGCACCAAAGGGGAATAGTAATCCAAACATCAATTTAGAGAGAGCCCAGCAAACGCTGGACTCCCTCTATGTTCACTATTCAGTACCCAACACTTGTCTGCTTCGCGAAAATTTTCCTTTTGACGAGAAGCACAAAGTCACTTATCTGGCATCAGAAGAACAAGCTAACGTGCCAAACGCCTATTCGTATCTCTGGCCTTACTCCGGAACATTCTCCGCAGTAAATGCACTGTTCGAAGCCACTCAAAACAAAGAATTTCAAAAACTACTGGACGAACGGGTATTACCGGGACTTGATGAGTATTTTGACACTGCACGCACTCCCAATGCTTATTCGTCGTATGTGCGTACCGCTCCTGTGTCAGACCGTTTTTATGACGACAATGTATGGTTAGGCATTGATTTTACAGACACTTACCAACTCACCCAAAACAAAAAATATTTGGACAAAGCCACACTTATATGGGATTTTATAGAAAGCGGAACAGATAGTGTGCTCGGAGGCGGGATCTATTGGTGCGAGCAGAAAAAAGAATCGAAGAACACCTGTTCAAATGCTCCTGGTTCTGTTTTTGCGCTAAAACTATTCAAAGCAACAAACGACAGCAGTTATTTCAAAAAAGGTAAAGCGTTGTACGAATGGACTAAAGAACATTTGCAAGATAGTACAGATTATCTATATTTCGACAATATTCGTTTGGATGGAAAAATCGGAAAAGCCAAATTCGCTTACAACAGCGGACAAATGATGCAGTCCGCTGCCCTCCTTTACCAACTGACGAACAATCCGGTTTATCTGAAAGAAGCTCAAAGCATTGCCAAAGAGTGTTACAACTACTTCTTTTATGATTTTACACCCGTATCCGGAGAACCATTCAAAATGATAAAGAAAGGAGATATCTGGTTTACTGCCGTGATGCTCAGAGGATTCATCGAACTTTATCATCTTGACAAGAATAAAACATATCTCGATGCCTTTAACAAAAGTCTCGATTATGCCTGGGAGAACGCACGTGATGAAAAAGGACTGTTCCATACAGACCTCAGCGGCAATAAAAAAGACAATAAAAAATGGCTGCTGACACAAGCTGCCATGATAGAGATGTACAGTCGGCTTTCTGCCTTTGAATAAACTACTGTAGAACATTAATAAATGATAAAAAGAAATATGATAAAAAGAAACGCACGACTTTGCACCCTTGCGACAGTTCTATTTATCGGAAGCAATATGAACGCTTCCACTTTCATTTGTCCTAAGGACAATACCATGATTGCCAAGCAAGCAGAAATTACCGGAAAGTATAAAAGCCAGCGTCCGGCTAAAAAAGACCGTTTATTCACTTCACAGGCAGTAGAAGCTGAAATCTTGAGAGTGAAGAACCTGCTGACCAACAGCAAACTTGCCTGGATGTTCGAGAACTGTTTTCCCAACACATTGGAAACAACCGTACACTATCGCACCACCGATGGCAAACCGGATACTTTTGTCTATACCGGAGACATCCATGCCATGTGGCTTCGTGATTCGGGAGCTCAAGTGTGGCCATATATCCAGCTAGCTCATAAAGACCCGGAATTAAAGAAAATGCTCGAGGGCGTTATCCGCCGCCAATTCAAATGTATCAATATCGACCCTTACGCAAATGCTTTCAACGACGGAGCTAAAGGGGGCGACTGGATGACAGACCTGACGGACATGAAGCCGGAACTGCACGAACGTAAATGGGAGATTGACTCTCTCTGCTATCCCCTCCGCCTGGCTTATCAGTATTGGAAAGAGACGGGAGACGCCAGTATTTTTGATAATGAATGGATTCAAGCCGTCATCAATATCCTGAGAACATTCAAAGAGCAACAGAGAAAAGAGGGAGTAGGTCCTTATAAATTCCAGAGAAAAACGGAACGTGCGCTTGATACGCTGAACAACGACGGGCTGGGCGCTCCGGTAAATCCTGTAGGATTAATCGTTTCGGCTTTCCGTCCTTCCGATGATGCTACCACCCTTCAATTTCTGGTTCCTTCCAACTTCTTTGCAGTTACTTCACTCCGGAAAGCTGCTGAAATATTAGAGACTGTCAATCAAAAGACCGAATTGGCAACACAATGCAGCGAACTGGCACAGGAAGTGGAAACGGCTCTGAAACAATATGCAACCTATAATCATCCCAAATACGGCACAATCTACGCTTTCGAAGTCGATGGATTCGGAAATCATTTCCTTATGGATGATGCCAATGTACCAAGCCTGCTGGCAATGCCATATTTGGGCGATGTAGATGTGAACGACCCGATCTATCAAAATACCCGCCGCTTTGTATGGAGTAAAGACAATCCTTACTTCTTTAAAGGAAAAGCCGGAGAAGGTATCGGGGGGCCGCATATTGGTTATGATATGATATGGCCCATGAGTATTATGATGAAAGCCTTTACAAGCCAAGATGACCAAGAAATCAAAGAATGCATCCAAATGCTAATAAATACAGATGCAGGCACAGGATTCATGCACGAATCTTTCCATAAAGATAATCCTGAGAAGTTCACACGTGCGTGGTTTGCATGGCAGAATACATTGTTCGGCGAACTGATACTCAAGCTAGTAAACGAAGGAAAAATTGATTTACTGAATAGTATTCAATAAATAGGGATATTCCTAAAATAATAAAATTTAAGGCAACTAATTCATTGCGAG
>ERZ834382.1816-NODE-1816-length-16963-cov-5.002484_pt1 | contig 16963 bp, 17 predicted proteins | sample MGYA00519692_ERZ834382 | MGnify/ENA primary metagenome ERZ834382 (study PRJEB31850, sample SAMEA3708751) | human gut metagenome | biome: human gut; feature: human-associated habitat; material: faeces | place: China | collected 2014 ...
CCCTCGACCTACGGCGTGACAGGCCGTCGCTCTAACCAAGCTGAGCTACAACTCCGGAACAGGATTTGAATTATACGTGGATTTTTCTTTTTGTCCAATTTATTTTTTCAAATAAATTCTTTTATACCAAAAACGTGGTACATCGAAGATGCCCGGATTCCGGGCTTTTCAGACGATTCAAGGATAAAACCCGGGAGTAATTCCGATAAAAAATAGGTACTTAATGCGCAGTTCCCGCAGACTGATTTTTCATCCTGCCTGACCCTTACTAGAATAGGAGTTTTGGTTCATTTTCTTTTTCCTGCGGAATGCCTATCCAAAGCAGCACTCACTTTCTCGGAATTCTCGGCGTTCTTGCCGCGTCCCTTCTCTGGGGCACGACGGGGACCGCGGCCGCTTTTGCTCCTGAAGTGTCTGCCGCCGCGATCGCTGCGGCGGCGATGGGAGGGGGAGGGCTCCTGCAGGCGCTCCGCGGTCTCCCCCTGATCCGCCGGAACCGCGCTCTGCTTAAGCGGCACTCCGCGCTCCTTCTCTCAGCCGGACTCTCTGTCGCTCTCTACCCGATCGCGTTTTATGGCTCAATGAGACTTGCCGGTGTCACTCTCGGTACCGTGATTTCGATCGGCGCCGCCCCGCTTTTCTCAGGCGCGATTGAATGGGCAGCGGAAGGAAAAGCGCCTGGTGTCCGGTGGGGAGCCGGCGTTGCGGCTGGAATCATCGGAATCCTTCTCATCACACTGGAGTCCGGAGCCGAAACCGCTTCGGGAACCGCCCTGCACCCGGTGGCGGGCGTTTTGGCTGCGCTCGCCGCCGCCTTTACGTACGCCTATTACTCTTACGCGGCGCGGCGCCTGATGCTCTCCGGCATTCCGTCCCGAGCCGCAATGGGCGCGGAATTCGGAATCGGCGCCCTGCTCCTTCTTCCGGTTCTCCTCGCGACAGGATCTCCCTTCCTGCACTCGGTTCAGAATGCTGCTGTTGGCCTTTATATGGCCGTGGTTCCGATGTTTATCGGCTATATCTGTTTCGGATACGGGCTCGAACGGGTCCGGGCAAGCACCGCTATTGCTATTTCGCTTCTGGAACCGGTGGTTGCGGCGCTGCTTGCGGCGGCCGTACTCGGCGAACGCCTGTCTCTTCCCGCCTACGCAGGAATCGCGCTGATCTTCGCTTCGCTCGCGCTTTTCACCTTCACCGGCAAAAAATCCGGATAAAGAAAAACCGCGGAATATTCAGTTCCGCGGTCTTTCCTGCCTTACCGGCTCTGGACTTTAGGACCAGCCCGGGACAATGGTGCCCTTGTACTTATCGGCGATGAACTTCTTCACTTCATCCGAGTGATAAGCCTTCACGAACTTCTGAACCGCTTCCGAATCCTTGTTGTCCGGACGGGCAGCGATCACCATCAGAGCGAGCGGCGCATCCTTGTCTTCAAGGAAGATGCCCTGCTTCGCAGGATCAAGACCTGCGGACATCACGTAGTTCATCGTGATGGTAGCGGCGTCCAGGTCGTCAATCGAACGCGGCAGCTGAGCGGCTTCGAGCTCCTTGAACTGCAGATGCTTCGGATTATCCACCACGTCAGCCAGCGTCGCCTTGAAGCCCGCGCCTTCCTTCAGCTTGATAAGGCCGGCCTTCTCAAGGAGCTGCAGACCGCGGCCGCCGTTCGTCGGATCGTTCGGGATACCGACCGTGGCACCGTCCTTCAGCTCATTCACGTTCTTCACGCGGTTCGAGTAAATGCCCATCCGCATCAGGATGGCGGGAGCCACCGCAACGAGATCAGTCTTCTGATTCGCGTTGAAGTTCTTGAGGAACGGCTCATGCTGATACACATTCAGGTCGAGCGCCTTTTCAGCCAGGGCCTTATCGGGGCCGAGGTAATCCGTGAATTCGACCACCTGAACCTTCAGGCCGTCCTTCTCGGCGGCCTTCGCGGCAGCCTGAACCACTTCAGCGTGAGGGCCTGCCGTAGCGCCGACCTTGATTTCAGCCGGCTTCTTCGTGCAGCCCGTGGCGAAGCCGCCCGCAGCGGCCGCGGCGGCGGCCGCAACGATCGTCTTCAGAAAAACTCGCTTCTGCATAATGCTGTTCCTCTCTTTCTTATAAACGGTTTCAATTCGCAGCGCCTCCGGGCGCCGTCTTTCTGTTGAATCCATTATGGGCGAATCAAAAGAGGATTTCCTTCTTTCCTCGGGTAATACCGCACACAGAATCAAAAAAAAGTCCCCGAAAATCGGGGACCTGAGCAGTATTGCTTAGAAAAACCGTGTTTCTCAGAGCTCAGCGAACGCCGCGCTCATGCGACGCATGGCTTCTTCGCAGTACGCTCTCGGGCAGGCGACATTCATGCGGAGGAACCGCTCACCCTCAACACCGAACGTATCACCCGGATTCAGTCCGAGCTTCACCTTTTCAACAAAGAACCGGTCAAGCTCAGCCTGGGTCTTGAACGGCAGCTTCCGGCAGTCAAGCCAGAGGAAGAACGTTCCCTCGGGCATATAGGCGCCGATCTGCGGGAAATGCTCATGGATGTAGTCGAGCACATAGTGCAGATTCCCCTGGATATAGGGAAGCAGCTGATCGGCGTAATAGTCGCATTCCGTAAAGGCTTTCACGTAGCCCGCGATGCCGAAGCCCTCGCGGCCCAGCTTGCAGGAAGCGAGCGCCGCCTGATACCGGGCCTGAAGCTCCGGATTCATCGTGACAACGGAGGACGTCCGGAGGCCGGCAATATTAAAGGTCTTTGCCGGATTCACCGCCGTGACGCACATGTTCTTCGCCGCTTCAGAGAGCTTTGCGAAGACCTGATGACGGTTCGGCGCGTGCACGAAATCCGAATGCACTTCGTCCGCGAACACCACAACACCGTGGCGGCCGCAGATGTCGGCGATCTTCGTGAGTTCTTCAGCCGTAAAGACCTTTCCAGTCGGGTTATGCGGGTTGCAGAGGAGGAAAAGCTTGCACTTCGGATCCGCGGCACGGCGCTCAAAATCCTCAAAATCAATTTCCCACTTTCCATCGCGGAAAATGAGCGGATTATTGGACGCGGTGCAGCCATTCTTCTGCGTGACGGCAGTGAACGGAGGATAAATCGGCGTCTGCATCAGAACCTTGTCACCCGGTTCGCAGAACGCCTTCACCGCGACCGCGAGGGCTGTGCCAGTGGAAGGCACAAAGTCCACCATGCTCTCCTCAAAATCCCAGTCATAGCGAACATGGCACCAGCGGACAGTGGCCCGCTCAAATGAACCTTCCTGCACATACGGGTAGCCGTAGACCCCGTGCTCCGCGAGACGCTTCATTTCATCCACGATCGGCTGCGCGCAGCGGAAATCCGAGTCCGCGATCCACATCGGAAGAACGTCAGCCGGATACTTGAGCCACTTCGAGCTGTTCGTTCCGCGGCGGTCAACAATTTCGTCAAAGTTATGCTTGAGCGTCATAGTCATTGCTCCAAAAATTCAATATCAGAAAACAGGTTCATCGGCCGCGCTGAGGGGACCTGAGCCCCTCAGGCGCAGCGCTCGGGATCAGGGGTGATACCAGAAGAGGAAGTACGCGGCGTAGCTCACGATCGTTGCAACGAACATCGGGATGCAGGTCCGCTTTGCCACCTGGAAGGAGGAAACACCGGCGATACCGGAAATAGCGATCAGGGCTGCCGTAATCGGGGAGGAAACGCGGCCGAAGGACACCAGCACCTGAAGCGGGAAAATAAGGGAAACGGTGGAGACGCCGAGCGTCTTCGCGATCGGAGGAACCAGCGGGGCGAACGAGAAGAACGCCGCGTTTCCGGACCCCATGATGAAAGCCATGAGCCAGAGAATCAGGCCGCCCACGATCACCATCGCGGCAAGGCCGAAACCTGCCTGGTCAGCTGCCGTAATAAGGGTTCCCATGGCGCCCGACTTGATCAGACCCTGCGCGAAGAATTCACCGCAGACGATCAGCGAGACGACACTCACGAGAATCTTTCCCATGCCTTCAAAGAAAAGCTTGAAGGTCGCGAGCACTTCCTTCAGATTCCGGTACCGGATCAGTTCGCAGATGATCGCGATCACGGTGGAAATCACCATGGCGGTCACGACATCCATGCGGATCGCGCTTCACGCCACCTTCGAGAAGAAGATGATGAGGAAAAGCGGAATCACCGGCAGAATCGCGTAGATCTTCGGGGCTTCTTTCACATCAACCGCGGGTTTTGTACCGGCAAACGTCTGGACATTCTTCGGGTCAAATTTCCAGCCTTCGCGTTTGTCCCACCAGGCCTGCACGAACATATGAACGAAGGTGAGGATCACAACGAGCGCGATGAAAAGCGGAAGCTGGTAGTAGACGAAGTATTCCGAGACATCCATACCGGCGACCTGTGCCGCCATGTTCGCGTTGCCGGAACCCGGCCCCACGTCAAGGAACTGGCAGCAACCGATCACGCCAAGCGCCGAGAGCGGGCTGACGCCCGAACGCACGAGGATCGGGTACAGCGTGCACATCAGAAGGAGACCAAGACCGGCGTGCGACGGCACGAAGATCACCATGATCTGTTCAACGATGAAGGCCGCGCCGAGAAGCAGGTACGGATTATGAATATGCTTCAGCGGTTTCTCGAAGACACGGAAAAGCGCGCTTGATGCGCCGACATGCTCCATATAGCGGGAGAAACCGCCGATCGCCATCAGCATCAGGCCGAGACCGCCGATTCGGGACGCGAAACCGTCACTGAAGACCTTGAAGACATCAAACCCGCCGAAGTGGGTGGTCGTCTTCGCGGGAAGCAGCGTTCCCAGACCGAAAACCCAAGTGCAGGTGAGAAGAATCAGGCCGCCGATAAAAAGCGCTGCCTGCGGGTAATAGCCCTTGACGAGCAGGTAAACCACGATCGCGATTGTGACCGCGGCGATGATGAGACTCAACATGAAAAAAGCTCCGAAAGAATTTCTCTCTCCCGGAGCTTCGTGTCACCGGCCCCGGGACCAGTGAAGAAGCGGCTTACTTCAGAGCGATAGCTTCAACTTCCAGCTTCGCGTTCTTCGGTATGGCCGCGACCTGGAAACAGGAACGTGCGGGAGCGTCTTTCGGGAAGAACTCCGCGTATACGGCATTGAAAGCGGCAAAATCCGCGATGTCAGCGAGAAAGCACGTGGTCTTCACGACCTTGTCGAGCGAGCTGCCCGAGGCTTCAATAATGGCTTTCAGATTGGTGAGGGACTGCCGTGCCTGAGCTTCAATCGTCTCAGGCATCGCACCCGTTTTCGGGTCAACCGGGAGCTGCCCGGACACGAAGACGAGTCCGTTTCCGGCGATCCCCTGAGAATAGGGACCGATTGCGGCTGGCGCATCCGGGGTTGCGATAACGGTTTTATCCATATCTCATTCTCCTTGCATGTGTGTGGCCGAAAACCGGACTCTCATCCGGCATCGGGGGAATTTTTCAGGTTCAAGTTTTCAAGCTTACGGGAACTCGGCTCCCGGGAACCGCTTTTTTGGATCTAGTTCTTTATTCCTATCAGATCCGCCTGATTAATTCCACATAGGTAATTATTCTGAGAATGAATCAGGAAAAACAGTATTGAGAAATACCCCGCCGGCAGATGGGAATCCCGTAATCGCTCCTTTCAAAAAGTGAAAGGAGCAATTTAAGCGTCACGCGGTTGCGTTTCCGCAGGCACTCTTCACGGCATTTTCGAGCAGCCCCCGGAACCACTGCTCTGCGGGGTCAGAAGCCGTTCTCGGATGCCACACAATCTTAAGAAGCGGGGGTTCTGAGAAGGGCCTGAAATCCTTCGGGAAAGGAATGGCAGCGAGCCCATACCGGGGCTTGAAGAGATCCCGGATCACGAGAGTGCAGGACACCATCCAGGCGTCAGACGCGAGAAGGAAACCCGGGGCCGCGAGTCCATCCGGTATCACGACCGTTTTATCGGACGCCCTGCCATCCTCGAGAAACCGCTTTCCCCGGAAGCGGGACGCCTCCACAATGCATTCCGGATATTCCGCGAGATCAGAAGCCGTGATTTCAGGCAGTCTGAGGAGCGGATGATCGGGCCGCATCGCGATCTGGTACTGGCAGCGCGAGGCGTTCAGCTCCATAAAACCGTTCGGGATATTGCCTTCAGGCGACACCGCGGCATCGGCGCTGCCGTCCGACAGTCTCGCACTCCACCCGCTTCCGGGCTGCTGAAACACAACACGGCTCCCCGGTGACGCCCGGCTGAGATCCGCGAGCCGCACGGGGCCAAAACGTGAAAGCGGCTGACTGTTCGCAATCACGATGAAAGTGCGGCGAAGCTTTGCCGGATCAAACGTATTTTCAGCAAACAGCCGCTCCAGCGAGGCGAGTGACGCCGCAACTCGAGGAAGAAGCGCGGACGCCTTTCTTGTCGGCTCCATCGTGTTCCCGATGCGGATAAAGAGGTCATCCGAAAAAGACTCCCGGAGAGACTTCAGAAGGCGCGAAGCCTTCGGAAGATGAATCCCAAGCTGTTCAGCCGCTGCGGTGAGTGAACGCTTCTCCCAAAGCGCGGTGAAAAGCATCAGCTCTTCCCGCGTGACTTCACCGGATTCTTTCACTTGTTTTTCTCTCCCCTGGGGATCATGGTTACTGCTGGTATACGGAAAAATTAAAAGATATCTTTCTTTCCCCTATTCCCGACATATTAATGCAACACACTGTGCCCTTATTTCAGAAAATGAAACGGGCACTTTCAGGAAGTCCTTTTTCTCCCGGGTAACTCTTGGCTGTACCGCGGATCAGAGCTCACACTACACTACGTTTCAGCGATCAAGACAAGTTTGAGGAAAAAACGATGGATCACTTCAGCCCGTCAGCCGCCTGCGCTGAGTTCGCGGCAGACCTCTCGTATGACAGCATTCCTCCCGAGGCACTCGACCTGATACGACGGGACATCCTCGACTGGACGGGATGCGCTCTTGCCGGATCCCGGGACCGGGCGGCCGTTCCGATCCAAAAAACCGCGGAGCTCCTTGGCGGGAAAGCCGAGGCCAGTGTTTTCGGAAACCGCGATAAAACCGACCTCCGGACTGCAGCCATGGAAAATGGCTACTTCGGCCACATCTTTGAAATGGATGATGTCGACCGCGAATCGATCTCACACCCGGCTACCGTGGTGATGCCAGGCGCCATGGCGCTCGGCGAATGGCAGAAGAAAACCGGGCGCGAAGTTCTCACTGCGATCGTTGCCGGGTTTGAAGTGATGCTCCGGATCGGCGCCGCCATCACCCCCGCGCATTACGCGATCTGGCACACCACCTCAACCGCCGGTGTCTTCGGAGCCGCCGCGGCCTCAGGCCGCATGCTCGGACTCACCAATCAGCAGATGCAGTGGGCGCTCGGAAACGCCGGCACCCTCGCCTGCGGTTTATGGCAATTCAATCCGGACGGCGCGATGAGCAAATTCCTTCACGCCGGGAATGCGGCCGGGAACGGCATCCTCGTGTCACTTATGGCTCAGAACGGATTTTCAGGCGCCACGCATATTCTCGAGGGGAAGCAGGGCTTTTTCGCGGGCTACGCAAGGCAGAGCGTGAATTTTGATCTCTTCCGGGATTTCGGCCGGGTCTGGCGTTCAGCTTCAGTGTCCTTCAAGCCCTATCCCTGCTGCCGGCACACGCATTCCGCGATTGACGCCGCGCTCTCGATCCGTGAGCAACTCACGCGTCACCCGGGCGACCCAATCCGTCATCTCACGGTTCACACGTACGGCACAGCGCTTTCCATCGCAGGGAAGACCGCGCCCGCTACGGGCCGGGATGCCAAGTTTTCGATTTCCTACTGCGTCGCGAGCACGATTCTCCGCGGCACGCCTGTTGAAGCGTCCTTCGCGGCGGACGCGGTATCCGATCCGGCGGTTTCCGGCCTGCTCTCCTGCACTGACGTGATAGACGATCCGTCGCTTGACGCCATGGTGCCGAAAAACTGGCCCTGCCGGATTGAGGCTGAGCTCGGGTCAGGCGAAATTCTCACCGCTCAGGTCAAAGCCCCGAAGGGGGACCCCGAGAATAGGGTGAGCTGGGAAGAGTGTGAGATGAAGTTCCGCACGATGACGCTTGATATCCTGGATGACGCTCAGGTCAAGGCGATCGTGGACCTCGCGAAGCATTTCGACGATATCCCGGATTTCAGCCGGGAAAATCCCTTTTTGATCGCGAACCGGAATCTTTGAATTCGGGGTATCGGAAAAAGCGCGGGCGGACCGGTCTCAGTCCGCCGCGTTCTGCTGCAGACTGATTGAGAAACTGTAGCGGTCTCCCGGATGCCAGGACACGGACACTTCAAGGGGCTTCCCGGATTCATCGAGATAAACACGCCGGATCTTCAGTGCCGGGACTCCCGGCTTGCACTGAAGCCACGCCGCCTGATCGACCGGCATCGCAACCGCCGAGACATCCTGCTTCACTTCGCTGCAAACAACGCCGTGCATCCGGTTGATCAGCGTAGCGATCAGTGTTTCCGGTTCGCGGGCAGCCGCCGCGACCACGTCCTCCCAGACTTCCGGGATAAAAACCTGAGTGCAGACAACCGGCGGATCCTCAGGCTTATCGCCCGCGCGGATATTGGTAAGCCTGACCCAGGAGGTTCCAGCGGGAAGCCCAAGCTCCTGAGCCTTCTCCTTATCGACTTTCACGTGAATCGACTGACAGACCTCGCGGGCATGCGAGTGGCCGATCATATCGACATCGCTGAACGACTGGAGCCGATAGGCAAAGCCGCGCCCCGGGCGACAACCTCAGTGCCGACGTGCGGTGTCCGCTTGATGAGACCGGTGCGCTGCAGATGATCCAGCGCCGCGCGGACGGTGTGCCGCGAGAGCCCTGTCTTCCGGCAGATATCGAGTTCCTTTGGCAGAAGCGTCCCGACGGGATAGCGGCCGGTCGCAATTGCGTACGCAAGATCGCGGGCCAGCTGGACCCAGAGAAGCTCTTTTTTTGCCATATGTCGGTACCCGGTCAGGTGAGAAATCCCGCTTGGGGAAACCCGGCTATTCTAGCCGAAAGGTACGGTCTTATATGAGAGACAAAAACGGCCTCCCAGTCCCACAGGAAAGGGAAGCCGTTCGTTGATTTACTGATAGATTCCTCAGAGATACCGGGAAAGGAATGTCCTGAAGCGATCCGTTTTCGGATTCACCATAACGTCATCCGGCGCACCCTCCTCAACCACGACGCCGTCTGCCATGAAGACCACACGGTCCGCCACTTCACGGGTAAATGGAATCTCGTGCGTCACAATGATCATCGTATAGCCCTGCTCCGCGAGCGACTTCATGGTCTGAAGCACCTCACCGACGAGCTCCGGATCGAGCGCTGAAGTCGGTTCATCAAAGAGCAGGAGCTCCGGTTCAATCGCGAGAGCCCTCGCGATTGAGACGCGCTGCTGCTGACCGCCTGAAAGCCGCCTCGGGTATTCATTCGCTTTGTCTGCGAGACCGACCCGATCAAGAATCTCAAGCGCCTTTTTCTTTGCCTCGTCCTTCGGCACGTGATGCACTGACACCGGAAAGAGCATCACGTTTTCCAGCACCGTGAGATGCGGGAAGAGATTGAACGCCTGGAACACCATTCCGATCCGGCTCCGCTGTTTCGCGACGACCGGATACGGCGCTTCCCAGAGTTCACCGTTCCTCATCTCGTAGCCGATAGCCTCACCGCCTACCGTGATCATTCCGGAATCCATTGTTTCCAGATGATTGATACACCGAAGGAGTGTTGACTTGCCGGACCCCGAGGGACCGAGGATCACCACGACCTCCCCCTTCTTCACTTCGAGGCTGATGCCCCTCAGCACCTCATTTGAGCCGAAACTCTTACGCACGTCGCGGCAGATCACAAAGGGCTCCGTGTTCCGGGCTGTCAGTTCTTCTGTCATGCGCTTACTCCTTCCGCCGCGAGGGTCTCTTCAGCAGCCGGCGTGCTGCGGCTGCGGCCTTTCGAAAAATGGCGCTCAATCATCCACTGAATCACGGAGAGGACCGACGTGATGATGAGGTACCAGATCACCGCGACAATGAGGAGCGGAATGATCTGGAAAGTGACGTTGTAAATCGTCTGGACCGAGTACAGCAGATCATCCATCGCGATGATGGACACCATGGCGGTCGCTTTCACCATGGAGATCACCTGGTTTCCGGTCGGCGGAATAATGGCGGTCATCGCCTGAGGAATCAGAATCCGGAACATGATCTGAAGGCGGCTCATGCCAAAGGCCTGAGCGGTTTCTTTCTGATTCGGATCAACGGAGAGCAGTCCCGCCCGGATGATTTCCCCCATAAAGGCGCCTTCGTTAAGCGAGAGCCCGATGATCGCGGCGGAGAGCGGCGTGATGAGCGTGTTGGTTGATACCGCGCCCATCCCGGGCAGCGTTACCTCGGGAAACAACGCCGCGAGGTTGTACCAGAAAAGCAGCTGCACCAGCAGCGGGGTTGAGCGGAAGAACCACAGATAGATGTTGCTGAGCGTATTGAAAAAGCGGCTGCCGGAGAGTTTCCCCAGCGCGCAGATAAGGCCGAGCACCGTCCCGATCACCATGGAAACCACGGTGAGCCCCAGCGTCATCTTGATTCCGTGGAGGATCGAGTCGTGCGTAAAGTACTGCGCAACAACTCCCCACTCAAAATTCGGGTTCTTCGAGCAGATCCAAAGGAAGTACAGGATGATCGCGGTCACTGCCGCGTAAAGCACCCACCTTAACCAGGGCACCGGGCGGCGTGCCCTGGAGACATCCGCCGCTTTGAATTCAGAATTCGTCATTCTCAGATTTCCAGAAAAGCTTTGACCCGGCGGGTGAAGTCACCGCCGGGGCGGATAGATCGGGTTACTTCACATCGATCCCCATGTTCTTTCCGGGGTGCGCTGCCATGTTGCGGCTGAGGCCCCACTTTTCCATGATCGCCTTATAGGTGCCGTTCTTGTACATGATCTTGAAAGCATCAAGCACCACAGGAGTCAGAGGAGAATTCTTCGGCAGCACCGCGCCCTGATAGAGATCGTTGAAGCCATTCTTCTTCCCGACCGCTGCGAGCTCCAGGTAAGCCTTGTTCTGGCTCACAAAATACGTGAGCGGAGCCTGGGAGGAGAAGAAAGCATCGGCGCGTCCCGAGCGCACAGCAAGAGCGGAAGTCGTCTGGCCGTCATAGGAGAGCACCGTGACCGGCTTTTTCCCGGCCTTCACGCAGGTGTCTGACTGCTTCTTGATCACGCGCTCCGCGGAACCGCCCGCCATCACGGAAATCCGGCGGCCGCAGGTGTCCTCAAGTCCATTGATCTTCAGGGGATTGCCCTTCTTCACCGCGAAAACCACGTACTCCTGAACATAGTCCACGAAATCATTCTTCTCCTCGCGGTTCGGGAAGTCGCCGATCGGTCCGATCGAAATGTCGTAGCGGCCCGACTGCAGTCCGATCAGCGTGCCGGAAAGCGAAGGAATATTCGTATGCTCAACCCGGACCCCGAGAATCTCGCCAAGCGCCTTCGAGAAGTCGGAGAGCGCGCCCTGAATCTTCTTATCCGGTGTAACGACATAGTAGGGAGGGAAGGAACCGTTCACGGCGTCCCGCAGCACGCCGCTCTTCTGGATCGAGGCCGGGAGCTTCGCGTGAAGCGATTTATCGAGTTTCTGTGCCGGGATACCGGCGGCGAAAGCGCTGAACGCAAAGCTGAGGGCTGCGGCTGCCACCGCGAGTTTCTTGAAATTCATCATGCTCTCCTTATGGACCAGGGGTATCCCGCTTGGTCCTTCTGAGTTGTTTTTTTTCAGTAGAAATAGGGATTTTGGTTAACGGTCACGGCTTCAGTTCCGGGCGGGCGAAACGCATGTTTTCAAGCACCGGGAGGACTTTTCTCGCGTCTTCAAGCACCGATCGGCTCATATCCGCGGTGATCAAGGCTTCAGCCGCGCCCGCCCGGGAAACCGGAACGCCAAGCGGATCCACCACCATGGAGCAGCCAATATTCCGGGCTGAGATTTCCGAAAGCGCGGCGACATAGACGGTGTTTTCAAGCGCCCGGGCACGCGCCATGATTTCCCAGTGCATTTCTTTCAGCGATCCCCTCACCCAGGCGGCCGGAAGCAGAATGGCATCCGCGCCGTCCAGCGCGAGGCGCTTCGAAAGCTCCGGAAAACGCACGTCGTAGCAGGTTTCGAGCCCGAACTTCCAGCCGTCTATATCAACCAGCGGCGGTACGGTGTCGCCCGGCACCACATTGGCGCTTTCGAGACCTGAAAAGGCGTCATAGAGATGAAGCTTCCGGTAGGCGGCGAGAAGCTTTCCGCCGTCCGCCACAATGTGGGTGTTCCAGACCCGGCCGTCCGGCGCTCCTGACGGTTCATGAACCGTGCAGGAAACCGCGATCGGAATATCGGCGGTCGCGGCGAGAAGCCCCGATACGAAGGGGCCATCCAGCGGTTCCGCGTGTTTGCGGCTCCAGGCGCCGTCAGTCGGTTTCCGGGCAATCACGCCTTCAGGGAGCACCAGAAGCCTCGCGCCGGCATCTGCCGCCCGCTTCATCAAAGACACCGCCTTCGCGAGATTCTCGGTTCCCGTCTCCGCGACCGTCATCTGCCCAAGGGCTATGCGGAAAAGATCACTCATTACGGTCTCCTCTCTCTCAGATCGTCTTCACGGGGAAGAGAAAATCAGCGTCACGCTGCACGGGGGTCAGTTTCTGCAGATACTGCTGGCGGGCGAATTCGTCGAGCATCCTGCGGTTCGGCTCAAGCCCCACCGGGTCCCAGTCTTCACGAAGCGACTTCGCCATATCAATAAGATCCGCGATCAGCCACGGCGTGGTTTCGAAGTACTTGCGGCGCTTCGCGAGCCAGAGATTCTGTGAGGCGCGAAGGAGCTCGCAAAGCTGCCTCGGAGCCTCAGGATGCGCTGCGATAAAGTCCGCTTTCATCGCGAGGATATGAATCCCGGGAACGAAACCGGCGCGGCCGAACCAAGCCTTTTCCTGTGAAACGAAGTCAGGCTGCAGCTGCCGCAGCCCATACCCTTCGCTATAGAAATCAGCCGGCATGAAAGCCTGGAAAATCGCATCGATCTTTCCGGCTTTAAGAAGATCAACAAGCGGCGTTTCGTCCGGGTCATGGAACACCACGCGGTCATCCCAGAACTGTTTTCCCCGCTCCGGATCAATCCGGTCCGCGGCCGTCATACGGGAAAGCGTCCACTGAATGGAATCCACCGGAACGCCCGCTTCAAGAAGGAGCGCCCGGGTCCAGGTGTTTCCGGAATCCTGCCATCCGGAGAGCCCGATCCGCTTTCCTCTGAGGTCAGAAAGCGTGGTAATCGGGGAATCGTCTGACGTCAGAATGCACCGGTTTCGGAACCCCCGCATGATGAAAAACGGGATTCCGACAAGGTTCCGGTCGGTCCCTGCGCTTCGGCGGATCGCGTATCGGGAAAGACTCATTTCCGCTGCTTCGCAGTCAGGATCATCCGCCACGTTATCGATCAGGGACTGCACTCTCGTCAGTTCCAGATCGATAGTGTCAGACGTAACGTCCCCCAGCAGCAGGGGTGTCCAAAAATCCCAGTCCCGGGACTTCATTCGGATCTTCAGTGCCATCAGCGCATCTCCAGTGATTGTTACCGGATATATCGCAATCATCGTGCCAACTTTTGACATCGATACTAATTTATTTTTATTTCAAATACTTATAGATTAAAAACTAAAATTTTTCTCCATAATTTAATAATCTTTACGCACTTTATTTGTGCATATTACTGCTTTTTTATTGTTATTAAAATTTCATGACGCACCAATAGAGTGATTATTTTTATTATTTGTTTTCATGATGTTGTGTAAGATAAAAGTAGGGATGTTTCCCTTTCAGGAATCCAGATGTTCAGATTTGGTGCATCAATTCATATACATGAATGGGTGGGAGCCGTCCCCATGGATTCATACCGGAAAGTCATGTACATGTTTCACTGAATCCGCGGGAATTTTTCTGAATCGACGGGAACTTCGGTTTTTTTCTGCTTTAATTCCTACATCGATTGCGGCACCGTCCGATGCGGGAGAACCGGCAATCACCAACCATTGAGGTCCAGGAGAAAAGCATGACTGAAGAGATGCAGGATATTGCGGTAGAAGGCGCGGCCTTTGCGAAAAAGATTTTTGATGACGTCCGTGAGTTTTCAAAGGACCCAGTCGCCGGCGTCTCACGGCAGGGCTACAGCGCGGTAGAGAATAAAGTTCACGAATACGTGAAGGAGGTCGGAAAGACGCTCGGTCTTGAAGAGTGGGCGGATGCGGCCGGAAATCTTTTCCTCACGCTGCCTGGTGAACACCGCGACCTGCCGGCTTTCGTGACGGGCTCACACGGCGACTCAGTCCCTCAGGGCGGAAATTATGACGGCCTTGCCGGTATCGTCGCCGGTCTCACGGTTCTCTGGTGGATGCGCCGCACCAACTACACGCCGTACCGCGACATGTCTGTGCTCGTGACCCGCATGGAAGAAAGCTCCTACTTCGGCAAGGCCTATGTCGGAACGCTCGCGATGACGGGCAAGCTGAAGCCCGAAGACCTGAAGCTCCGCCACCGCACGAAGCAGCAGACGCTCGCGGAAGCGATCCGTGAATCCGGTTTTGACCCTGAAGCCTGTGTCAGCGGCAAGCCTCTCGCGGATCTGAAGAAATTCGGGGCATTTATTGAGCTCCACATTGAGCAGGGCCCGACGCTTGACAGCAATAAAACGAAGCGTGTCGGTGTTGTCACCGGCATCCGCGGAAACCTCCGCCATAAGGTTGTCCGCTGCATCGGCGAAACGGCTCACTCGGGCGCCGTGAACCGCGAGTTCCGCCACGACGCGGTGCTCGCGACCGCTGACTTCCTGATGCGGATGGAAAAGCACTGGATTCACCGTCTGGACCGTGAGGAAGACCTGGTCTTTACGGTCGGTGTGCTGAAGACCGGGGACTCAGCCGCCATCGCGAAGGTTCCGGGGCTTGTCACCTTCTGTATTGATATGCGCAGTCTCTCGATGGGAACGCTTGAGCGGTTCCATGAAGTGCTCCTCTCCTGCGCGGATAAGGTGGCCAAGGAACGCGGCGTGAAATTTGAGTTCGATCAGATGCTCCGCACCGACCCCGCGAAGCTGAACAGCGGCCTTGTCGCCCGGATCGCGACGACTGCGGCGGAAAACGGTATCCCCTACATCGCGATGCCGTCCGGCGCCGGTCACGACTCCGCTGTGCTCACGAACGCTGGGATTCCTTCTGCTATGATTTTCGTCGCGAACCAGAATGGGTCCCATAATCCCCGCGAGGAAATGAAGCTTGAGGATTTTATGCAGGGCGTGAAGCTTCTCTGGAAGGTTGCCGAAGGTTTCGACACTGAAAGGGAATAATCCGATTGCTTCATCCGAAAGACCCCGGGCGAGGTTCCCCCATCCGGGGTATTTTCGGAGCAGTTCGAATAATCCCGAGTAAATTACTCGACTATTTTCTTTTTTTAGGGTATTGTTTCCCCTGTCGATGCCGGTTGTCTGCGGCATCGGGTTAAACTTTTTGGAAACAGTCTCTATGGAAAACCTACAAAAAGAGCCGAGCGGTTCCCCGACTAACGCTCAGGCTGCCCTTAAGAAAAACACACGCGTTATCGCGTTCTGGTTTTTCGCGCTCGTGGCTGGCGGATTCCTTGGCTGGCTGCAGATTGGTTGGCTGAACGAACTGTTCGGCTTCATCGCTCCCGTCTTCACCCGCCTCTTTAAGTTCGTCGCCGTGCCGGTAATCGCTCTTGCTGTGATTACCACGCTTTCTCAGCTTGGCGCGAAAAGAGAAACCAAGCAGATCTTCGCTCACGCGATCTTCTACACTCTCGCCACGACCTTCGCCGCGGCTCTCGTCGCACTCGGGCTCTTTATCCTGATTGCGCCGGAAAACGTTCCTGCTGCTATTTCAGCCGCCGGTTCCGCTGCCGTTCCGAAGAATCTTCAGTCCCTCAGCTACTACGACCACTTCCTGTCTGTCGTTCCGGACAACGTTCTGCACCCCTTCCTTGAAGGCAATGTGCTTTCCGTTCTGGTGATCGCTGTTGCCGTCGGCCTGGCTCTCGCCTTCATGCCCCGCACGGAAGGCCGTGATTCCCTGCTCCGGGTGATCTTCGGACTCCAGGAACTCCTTTTCACGCTGATCCGCGCACTTCTCTTCATTCTCCCGGTCGGTATTCTTGCCTTTGCAGGCCAGCTGTCCTCCCAGATTGAAGCCGGTGTGATCGTTGGTTCCCTCGGCAAGTATGTCGCCGTTGTGGTGACGGGTAACCTGCTGCAGTTCTTCGTTGTGCTGCCGCTCTTCCTTCTCGCCCGCCGGATCAATCCGCTGCGCGTCCTGAAGGGCATGTTCCCGGCGCTTGCTGTTGCTCTCTTCTCGAAGAGCTCCGCCGGTACGCTTCCTGTGACACTTGCCTCTGCTGAACAGAACCTGCGCCTTGACCGCCGCGTTACCCGCTTCGTGCTCCCGATCTGCACCACGATCAACATGAATGGCTGCGCTGCGTTCATTCTGGTCACGTCCCTCTACCTGATGCAGAATGCCGGCATCGCGATTACGGGCGGTACGATGGCAGTCTGGGTGGTCGTCGCCGTGATCGCCGCTATCGGCAACGCCGGTGTTCCGATGGGCTGCTACTTCCTCACCCTCTCCCTCATGTCTTCCCTCAACGTCCCGGTTGACCTGATGGGTGTGATCCTCCCGGTCTACGCCATCATCGACATGATCGAAACCGCGGTGAACGTTGCGAGCGACTCCTGCGTCGCCACCATGACGGACCACGATCTGAAAGGCAAGCTTCCGCCTGCCGAGTCTGATGCACCGGACGCTCCGGTTCCCCAGGCCGCCTGATCCCTGACAGGTTTGATGAATGAAAAAAGCTTCCCGATCAAACTGAACTGCTCCCCAAATTTAGGACTTGTTAAATAAAAATCCTAAGGGGCGA
>ERZ834382.1830-NODE-1830-length-16843-cov-3.108292_pt1 | contig 16843 bp, 14 predicted proteins | sample MGYA00519692_ERZ834382 | MGnify/ENA primary metagenome ERZ834382 (study PRJEB31850, sample SAMEA3708751) | human gut metagenome | biome: human gut; feature: human-associated habitat; material: faeces | place: China | collected 2014 ...
CAGGTCGTCCTCATCGAGCCTGAACTTCTTCATGAGCGGCTTGAGGCGGTTGTTCTCAAAGTCCTCGAGATGATTCTCCACGAGATCAACAAGGACGGGATCACGGTCGAGCCCCTTCTCCCTGATTTGGATCATGAGACATTCCACGGGAGTGCGGGCGGCCACGCCAACGGGATCGAAGAGCTGAATGCGCTTCAGGACCTTTTCCACGTCCTCGGGCTTGCAGCCGGACATTTCGGCGATTTCCCCGAGTGTAGCCTGCAGGTATCCCGTGGAGGACAGATTGCCGATGATATTTTCGCCGATGGCTACCTCCTCCGGCTTCATGTCCGAGAGATGAAGCTGCCAGAGAAGATGTCCGGACAGAGTGGGCTTGCGCGAATAGCGCACTTCGGCCGGCACGCCCTCCTCTTCCTGAATCTCGCGCTGCTGGAAATCACGCGGCGAGCTCGCGAAGTCGCCGAGATAATCCTCCCAGTCCTCATTGCGCGACGATTCCCTGTCGTAGACGTTCTCCTGGTCGTGGTCAGGCTTGCGTTCCGGTTCAGCCTGCTGCCTTTTCTCATCCATGGTGGGCTGATCCACCGACTCCTCAAGGAAGGGATTCTCCATCAGTTCCTTGCGCACGGTTTCCACGAGATCCAGTCTGGACAGCTGCAGAAGCCTGATGGACTGCTGCAGCTGGGGTGTCATGACGAGCTGCTGGCTTAATTTAAGCTGCTGACGAAGTTCAAGAGCCACGTTCCGCCTCTTCTGTTACTGCCGGCTGAAGAAGCTGGCATGATTTTTGATTTCCTATAAGCGAGTAGCACGCTAAGATTTATTTCGCAATACCGGGTCCCCGGAAAAGAACAGAAAGAAAGGGGTTGATCCGCCGCCGGGAGGAGAACGGACTGGCCGCCCTTCCGCACTGACGGCATTCTTCTGCGGTTTCCGGGAAGGCGCTCTTCAGGTTTTCAGTAAGGGGTCATTCCGCTGTTTCTCTTCCGTTCCTGCCTTGAGAATGGCTCCTGTATGATCTATTTTGATGCTTCCGGAAAAGGCTTTTCCCGGACTGCACTTCAAAAAATTTAAAAGGAGACGGCCCCCCGACTGGGAGCCCTTACGCATTCATGAAAAAAACCAACGCGAGCTGGGGCGGACGCTTCAAACAGGGCCTCGCGGAGGCCGTAGCGGCCTACACCGAATCCGAATCCTACGATCGCTATCTTGCTCCCCAGGATATCCGTGGCTCTCAGGCTCATGCCCGCATGCTGGCCCGCCAGGGCGTCATCAGCAGGGAAGACGCTGACACTCTTGTGAAGGGCCTGGATCAGGTCGCCCGTGAAATCAGGGAGGGCTCCTTTGTCTGGAAGCCCGAACTCGAGGACGTGCACATGAACGTCGAGGCCAGGCTCACGGAAATCGTGGGCGAGGTCGGCAAACGCCTGCATACGGGCAGAAGCCGCAATGACCAGGTGGGGCTCACCTTCAGGCTCTTCGTTTCCGACAGCCTCGCCGAGTGGCAGCACCTCCTCGTAAAGCTCATCGCCCGTTTCCGCGAAAAAGCCATGGAGTATCAGGACGCCATCCTTCCAGGGTGCACGCACATGCAGCCGGCCCAGCCCATCAGCCTGGCCCACCAGCTTCTGGCCTACGCCTGGATGCTCGAGCGCGACACGAAGCGCATCGATGACACCCTGAAGCGCGTGCGTGTCTCACCGCTCGGGGCCGCCGCCCTGGCCGGCACCACCTACCCCCTCGATCCGGAGAGCGTGGCAAAGGACGTGGGCTTCAACGGCATCTACCACAATTCCCTGGACGCCGTATCGGACCGCGACTTTGTACTCGAGGCCCTCTTCGACGCCTCCCTCATCATGCAGCACCTCTCCCGCTACTGCGAGGAGACCATTTACTGGGCCAATCCCAATTTCGGCTTTGTCACTCTTTCGGACGGCTACTCCACGGGCTCTTCCATCATGCCCCAGAAGAAAAATCCGGACGTGGCCGAGCTCATGCGCGGCAAGACTGGCCGGGTCTACGGCTCCCTCATGAGCCTGCTCACCGTCATGAAAGGCCTGCCCCTCGCGTATAACCGCGACCTTCAGGAGGATAAGGAGGGCTTCCTTGACACCTCCCACACGGTGATCACTTCCCTCACCGTCCTCGAAGGCATGCTCTCCGAGCTTTCCTACAACACGAAGCGCATGGAGGAGGCGTGCAGCTGCGGCTTCCTGAACGCCACGGAAATGGCCGACTATCTCGTGGGCAAAGGCGTCCCCTTCCGCGAGGCCCATCACATCACTGGGCATGCTGTGGCCCTGGCCGAGCAGGAAGGAAAGAAGCTCGAAGATCTGACCCTGCAGGAACTCAGGGGCGTGGACAGCCGCATCGACGAGGGCGTCTACGCCGTCCTCGACTACCGCGCCGCCGTGAGACGCAGGGAAACGCCCATGGGAACGGGTCCGAAGTCCGTCGCGAGGCAGATCGCCGATCTCGGAGCCTGGCTGGATTCCCGCCCGGAAAGCGCGCCGGACGGCCGTCATGAATAGCGATCGGCGAAAAGGTACGGCGGAGGAGCCCGGCCATGAGCGCGGGGGAGGCTGGAAGCTGCCTCTCCTGTGCGCGGCTGCGGCCGCCGCTGCCGCTGTCCTCTTCTGGGGCCTGAAGGCGGCCACAACCTCCGACCCGGCCATCGACAGCGAACTCATGGAAATCTCCACGTCCTGGATGCAGGAAGTTACGGAAAATTCCTCGGCTTCATTCAACAGCGAGATCCAGGCCGCGGTCAGAGGGTACACCACAGCCCCGGCCCGCGACGCCAGCGTCGCGGCCATAGGACGCAGATCCATTGATGACGGGCGCCTCGACATGGCCTGCGCCGTCACCCGCTACATACAGAACCGCGAGCTCCGCCTTTCCCTTCTGCGCGGCATCGACAACACAGCCCGTGGGAGCTGCGCCACGCTCCCCTGGAGCGCCTTCGCCGTCCGGAGCATAGCCGATGACGATCCCTCCATGGCCGCCACCCTCGCACGGGAAGTGAACAGCCGCTGGGAAGCCTGCGGACGCAATCTCGGACCGGACTACCACGAAGGCGGCCCGAGGCCCGGAACGGCCAGACCGGAAAGACCGGAAAGCCTGGGTCCGGATTCCGGGGATATCATCCGGGATGAACCCGATGGCGAATCTGACGGCGGACCGGACGCTGAAAGCGGGGAGGACAGGGACAGCGGGGCAGCGCAGCCCCAGGGAGCCCCCTCCGAACTTGGCGCGGATCCGGGCGATGACACTCCCGATTCCAAGGCGGCCCCCGACGAAAACGACATCCGCAATTAGTTACATATTTTTCCGTATTTCCCTCACGTGAGAAGGAGAGACATATGGCAGACAATGCATGCACAGCCCCCGCTGCGGGAACCGCAAACGCTCTGACCGGCCGCCCCGAGTGGCCCGCCTGGATTGAAAGGAAGCGCATTGACGATGCTCTTACGGCCGAAGCCTATGAAAAGGCCGGCCCAACCTGCCGCGCAGCCATCAAGACGGCCACGGCCATGTTCATGCGCTATGACGCCCCGGCCAGGGAGGTCGTTCACGAGGAACGCACGGATCCCTCATCCGGCTTCTGGCGTTCGCGCACTGTCTTTCCCGCTCCCTGGGCTGTCGTTGCCTTCACCCCGGAGTATACGGCCGCGGCGCGTCTCCTCGGCGCCGTTATGCCCGCCATCATCACGGGCGTGCCGCTCATCGCCGCCGTCTGCGTGGGCGGCATCCCCTCGGAGCCTCTTCTGACCGCTCTGGATCTCGCCGGCATAGAGGACATCTTCTCCCTCTCGGACGTGGAACTCTCCGCCCTTCTCGAGGAAACGCAGCCTGGTCCCGGCCGCCTCGTTCTTCTGCACACGGGCCGCCTTGACACTCTGCGCCTGCAGGCGAGGGGACTGCACGTCCCCGTCTTCGAGGAGCGGCGCGCCCCCACAATTACCATTCCACGGCCCGAGCTCTTCAATCTTGATGTCCTGCGCTTCGCCCAGGGCGACGCCCCCGTGGACGAGGCCCTCGAAAGCCCCGCACCTGACGCTCCCGATGTTCTCTACGCCGCTCCCGAAGCCGTCCGCAGGCACTGCCTTGCCCGCGCCCGCTCCCAGTTCTCGCTGGGCATGGCGCCCCTGGCCCTGACGCCCGGCTGCGAGGGCTTCTGGCTGCATCACGGCCTCGGAAGAAGCTTCTTCCTGAGCCACCGCGTGGGCTTCGGGCTCGATCTGGACGGGCAGCAGAATTAGGGGGAAGCCATGGATCAGTCAAAGCTGCGCAACATCGGCATCATCGCCCACATTGACGCAGGCAAGACCACGCTTACGGAGCGCATTCTCTTCTACACGAGGAAAATCCACCGCATGGGCGAGGTCCACGAGGGCACGGCCACAATGGACTTTATGCCCGAGGAACAGGAGCGCGGCATTACCATCACCTCGGCCTGCACCACCTGCCACTGGAAGGACAGGGTTATCAACATAATCGACACGCCCGGCCACGTGGATTTCACCATCGAGGTGGAGCGCTGCCTCAGGGTTCTCGACGGCGCAGTAGGTGTCTTCTGCGCCGTGGCCGGCGTGGAGCCCCAGTCCGAGACCGTCTGGCGCCAGTCCGAGCAGTTCGGCGTGCCCAAGCTCGCCTTCGTGAACAAGATGGACCGCCCCGGCGCCGACTTTGACAGAACAGTACAGGCCATACGCACACGCCTTGGAGCCAACGCCGTGCCTGTCACCATTCCCGTGGGTTCAGGCGCCGACTTTTCCGGCGTCATCGATCTCATAAGAGCGAAGGTTCTCTCGTTCTCGGAAGACGATGAGGGCATGACCGTCTCGGAATCCGCTCCGGAAGGAGATCTGAAAGAGGCCTGCTCAAAAGCGCGGGATCACATGCTGGAATCCCTGGCCGATGTGGACGACGTTTTCATGGAAAAATACCTGGAGGGTTCCGTCACAGAGGATGATATACGCTCCGCCATGCGCCGGGCCGTGCTGGCCCGGACCTTTACGCCCGTTCTCGCCGGCTCCGCTCTCGGGAACAAGGGAGTACAGCCTCTCCTCGACGCCATCTGCGACTTTCTGCCCTCCCCCTGCGATCTGCCTCCCGTGAAGGGACTCGACGCGAAGGGAGAATCCGTCAGCGTGCCTCTCACTGAAGACGGTCCGTTCGTTGGCCTCGTCTTCAAGGTAGTCATGGAAGACGGCCGCAAGACAGCCTTCCTGCGCGTCTATTCAGGCCGCTTCGACGAAGGCGACAGCCTGACCAACGTCAACCGGGGAAAAGACGACCGTGTGGGCCGCATCTACCGCCTGCACGCAGATCACAGGGAGCAGCTCAAAAGCGCCTCCGCCGGAGACATTGTGGCTGTCGTTGGCCTGCGCAGCGCCCATACGGGCGAAACGTACGCGAAGGGGATTGACGTCAGGAAGCCATCGAGTCCTACGCCCCCGTCATCACCCTCGCCCTCGAGCCCAGGAACGCCGATGAAGGCAAGGTGCTCGACGAGGCTCTGGCCCGCTACACGGAAGAGGATCCCACCCTGCTTTCTCATTTCGACGAGGAAACGGGCATGCGCACCATTTCGGGCATGGGCGAGCTGCACCTCGATGTCACCCTCGAGCGCATGCGCCGCGAGTACCATATCAGTCCGCGCGTGGGAGCCCCCGAGGTCATCATGCGCGAGACCATCACAGGCACGGAGGGCGACTGCGTCTTCGACCGTGAGCTTGGGAAAGTGCAGCACTTCGGCCACGTCAGCGTTTCCGTCGCCCCCAGGCCCCGCGGCGCAGGGAATACGGTGAAACCCGGCAGCTTCCTGCCTGAGGACAAAATCGCGGCCGCGAAGGTCATCCAGAAGGAACTCCTGGCCGCAGCCCTGGAAGGCGCCACTGACGCGCTCCAGAGCGGCGATCTCACGGGCTACCCCGTGGTGGATGTCGCCGTCACCATCACAGGCATCGAACGGCGCGACGGCGTTGCCTCTGAGCCCGGCTGCCGCATGGCCGCTGCGCAGGCCCTGAAGCAGGCTCTGGCCGCTGCGTCCCCCGTTATTCTCGAACCTGTCATGAACGTAACCATCAGCTGTCCCGAAGCGGAACTTGGCAGCGCCATCAGCCTCTTCGGCACTCTCGGCGGCAAAATCGACGAGATGGAAGATAATTCGGGCCAGAAGGTGGTTCACGGAACGGCCTCCTTACGGAAGCTCTTCGGCTTCTCCACAAAACTGAGGAGTGCCACCCAGGGGCGCGCCGGACTCGTCATGTCCTTCAGCCGCTTCGACAGGGCCTAGCTCCATGGCATCCTCAGCCAGAGAACGTCTCAGGAATGCGTCCCGGAGACTCACTGCCGGACAGGGAAACAGCGCCCCGGCCGCCAAGAAGAGCCTTGGTCAGCACTTTCTGACAAATCCCGGCATATGCCGGCGCATCGTGGATCTCATCGCTCCCTCCGGAAGCGACAGCATCCTCGAAATCGGTCCCGGCCCCGGCGCGCTGACGGGCGTGCTCGAAAAGGCGCCCCACGCGCGCCTGCTTCTCCTCGAAAAAGATGACTACTGGGCCGGCGTGCGCGCCAGGGGGGGCGGCCCCTCTACGGAAGTGCGCTGCATGGACGCCCTGACCTTCCCCTGGGGGGACCTTGAGGGACAGTGGAAACTCATCGGCAACCTCCCCTACAATGTGGCCTCCCCGCTCATCTGGGACATAGCCTGGAAGTGCCGGGCCCTCACAAGAGCCGCCTTTATGGTCCAGAAGGAAGTGGGCGATCGCCTCGCCGCGGCGCCCGGCACCCGGCACTACGGCGCTCTCTCCGTGTGGGTGCAGGCCTGGCTTTGCGTGCGCATGGAATTCACCCTGGGGCCGGGCGCCTTCTCTCCGCCGCCAAAAGTCGACTCAGCCGTGCTTTCCTTTACCCCGCTCCCGCCGGAAAGGCACCCGAAGAACCCGGAACGGCTCGCCTCGCTGATAAAACTCTGTTTCCAGCAGCGGCGCAAGCAGATGGGCGGCCTCTTCCGGCGCGCCGGCCGGGGAGATCTCCTGGAAGGCCTTGCCGCTCTCGGCATCAGCCCGGAGAAGCGCCCCGAGGAACTTTCTGTTTCCGATTTTCTGGCTCTTTCGGAACAGTCAGTGAAGTCAGTTACCCCCCGATTATAGAGGGGGAGTCTTCCGGGCAAGATAATAAAAACTTCTTCTTTCCTCTGTCAGGGCAGCCACGGGACTTTCCTCATCAGGGCGCACCCATGCCGGGGGCACAAAATAAGGGGGTCCGCCACTTGGCGGACCCCCTCTGATTTTTTCAGCCTTTTCAGCACTCAGTCAGATTACTTTCCGTGCCTGAGTGCTTTCTGGTTCTTGGCGGCCTTGATAAATTCCCTGAAAAGCGGGTGCGGGGCCATGGGGCGGGAGCGGAATTCCGGATGGAACTGGCAGCCCAGGAACCACGGATGATCCTTGAGCTCGACAATTTCCACGAGGGATTCATCCGGGGACATACCGCTGTAGACAAGTCCCTTCTCTCCGAGGGCGTCGCGGAAGGCGTTATTAAATTCATAGCGGTGGCGGTGGCGTTCCTGCACCAGCGGCTGCCCATAGGCCTCCGCGGCCTTCGTTCCGGGGATGATCTTGCAGGGGTAGGCACCAAGACGCATGGTGTGCCCCTTGTTGCTGGTCTCGTCGCGTTCCTCCACCTTGTTGGTGTGCACGTCGTACCATTCGGTCATGAGATAGATGACCTTGTGCTCGGAAAGCTTGTCGAACTCTTCCGAATTGGCGTCTTCCAGGCCGAGCACGTGGCGGGCGAACTCAATGACGGCACACTGCATGCCGAGGCAGATGCCGAAGAACGGCACCTTGTTCTCACGGGCGTAGCGGATGGCGCTGATTTTGCCTTCCACGCCGCGGTAGCCGAAGCCGCCGGGAACAAGAATGCCATCCACGTCGCCGAAGAAGGATCCCGCGTTCTCGTCCGTCACTTCCTCGCTGTTCACGTACTTAAGATTAACGGAGAGATGGTTCGCGAGGCCGCCGTGCACGAGAGCTTCGTGCAGGCTCTTGTAGGCTTCCTTGAGATCCACATACTTGCCCACGATGGCAATGGTGACGGATCCTTCGGGATGCTCGAAATCGTAAATCATCTTGCGCCAGGCATCGAGGTGCGCGTTGTGGGCCGGCAGGCGGAGCATGATGGCCACCTTCTGGTCAAAGCCTTCCTCAAAGAATTCCAGGGGCAGTTCGTAAATATTGGCTACGTTGACCGATGAAAAAACGGCGTCCTGATCCACGTTGCAGAAGAGCGCGATCTTCTGCCTCAGTTCGTCAGGCACGTTCGTTTCGCAGCGGCAGAGGATGATGTCGGGCTGAATGCCGATGGAGAGCAGCTCCTTGACGCTGTGCTGCGTGGGCTTGGTCTTGAACTCGCCCGCGGCGCGCAGGTAGGGAACCAGAGTCAGATGGATATTCAGGCAGTTGTCACGGCCGAGCTCGGATCGCAGCTGTCTGATGGCTTCGAGGAAAGGCAGGCCTTCGATATCGCCGACAGTGCCGCCGATCTCAATGATGGCGACATCAGGGGCGTCCTCGCCCTCGGCAAGAGAAAGCACGACGCGCTTGATCTCGTCAGTGATGTGCGGGATCACCTGCACGGTGGCACCCAGGTAGTCCCCGCGGCGTTCCTTGTGGATGACGCGGTTATAAACGGCGCCGGACGTGGTATTGTTCTTCTGGGAAAGGGAAATGTTCAGGAACCTCTCGTAATGGCCGAGATCGAGGTCCGTTTCAGCGCCGTCGTCCGTGACGAAAACCTCTCCGTGCTGGAAGGGGTTCATGGTGCCGGGATCAACGTTGATGTAGGGATCCAGTTTCTGAATGGTCACGGAAAGATCCCTCGCCTTCAGAAGTGCGCCGAGGGAAGCCGCAGCCAGACCTTTTCCAAGGGAGGAAAGCACACCTCCTGTCACGAAGATAAACTTTGTTTTCATCGCTCTCCGTTCCTTACTCCCGTCTCCCCCTCAGGCCGCAGGGTGAGCCTTTAAAGTATGGTTGCAAGCGCCGCCTGTACGCATCACGCATCTGTCTTAATCCTGAGGTCTATAGCCTATCTCAGGCCGCTTGACTAGCCTTGACGATGACGCCTCCTGCGTATAAGGTGTTTTGCATTTCGCTGAGAAAGGAGAGCAAGAGCATGGGCAGAGTAAACACCCTCGTTATCACCGGCTACGGAACCAATTCCCATGTCGAAACAGCTTACGCCGCCACACAGGCCGGCGCTGACCGGGCCGACATCGTTCACTTCTCAGACATCACAGCCTGCAACTGCAGCCTCGATGACTACGACTTCCTGATTTTCCCCGGGGGATTTCTCGATGGCGACGATCTTGGCGCGGCTCAGGCTGCAGGCATGCGCTGGCGCCATCTGAAGGATGCGTCCGGCACACCTCTGCTCGACCATCTGAAGAAATTTCTCAGCGACGGCAAGCTGGTTCTCGGAATCTGCAACGGCTTCCAGCTTCTCGTGAAGCTCGGCCTCCTGCCGGGCTTTGACGGACAAATCAGGCGTATGGTCTCTCTCGGACACAACGACTCGGCCCGCTTTGAGGATCGCTGGGTCTGCCTGCTCCCCAATCCCAAGAGCCCCTGCGTCTTCACGAAGAACCTGCCCTTCATGCGCATGCCTGTCCGTCACGGCGAGGGCAAGCTCGTCTGCGCTGACGAAGCCTGCCGGCAGCGTCTCGTGGACGAAAATCTGGTGGCCCTCCAGTATGCGGATCCCGAGACGAAGCAGCCTACGCACGAATATCCCTATAATCCCAACGGCTCCGAACTCGAGGCCGCAGGCCTGACCAACCCCACGGGCACGGTTCTCGGCCTCATGCCGCACCCCGAGGCCTTCAACCACGCCACCAACCATCCCGGATGGACCCGCGGCGAGGTCGACGCACCCGGCACCATGCTTTTTCTCAACGCGGTGCAGTATCTGAGGGGACTCTAGGCCTTCCTTTTGACAGGTCTTCCCTTTTCCCGTATCTGCACGCGCTGCCCCGGCGTTCCGGCGCCGGAGGATGTGAATTCAAGGCCCTGCCCTGACTTCGGCCGGGGCGGGCGCTTTTTTGTATCAAGGACCAGCCATGCGCATCCGTGACATCATAGCCTGCATCGAAGAAATGGCCCCCCTCTCCGGGGCGGCGGACTGGGATCGCTCCGGCCTCCAGGTCTATTCCCCGAGAACCGAAGCCTCGAGAGTCTGCGTCGCCCTCGATCCCACGCCGGAAACCGTGAAAAAAGCCCTCGGCGAAGGCGCAGATTTCATCTTCACGCATCATCCGCTGGCTCTGAAACCCGGACTGCCCAACCGTCCCGGCAATTATTACGAAACGCTGTCTCTGCTCATGAAGGCCGATGTGCCGCTTTATGCCGCCCATACCTCCCTCGACGTGCAGCCCGACGGCCCGGCCGGCTGGCTGGCCCGTTTCCTCCAGTTCGTGCACCCGTCCCTCCTCGATGCCACAGGCCCTGACACGGGCTTCGGCCTCGCGGGCGATCTGCCCGGAGCCATGAGCTTTGACGACCTCGTGCGCCGCCTCGGCACCGTCATCAGCCTGGATACGGCTGTCGTAATCGGGGACGTACCCGAAAAAATAACCCGCGCCGCCTACTGCACGGGATCGGGAGCTTCACTCCTTCCCGAAGCCGAAAGAAGCGGGGCCCAGATTTATATAACAGGCGATGTAAAATACCACGCCGCGCTCGATGCCCGCATCTGCGTCCTCGACGTGGGTCACCACAGTCTTGAGGAAGAGATGATGCGCCAGGCAGCCCAGATGCTGGCAGGGCGCCTGACCGGCGCTGACGTCTCCTTCATTGCGTCGGTTCCGCCCATGCGCCGCGTCGTCCTATCCTAATTACGGGAGAAATCCATGCCCCAGAATACTGACAATCACGCTTTTTATCTGACCCAGATTCATCAGCTCAAGGAGCTGCAGAAGCTTGACGATCAGATTTATGAAGTGCAACAGATCCTTGAAAAAGCCCCTGACGAACTCAGGGACCTGCAGGACAAACTGACAAAGGCTGAGGTCCAGCGCGACCGCATCAACGACAAGATCAGCCATCTCAAGGAATCGGAAAGCCGTATCTCCCGCGAGAGGGAAGAAAACAGCGAGCGCCTCAAGAAGAGCAAGAGCAAACTTATGAACACGGGCAACGAAAAGGAATTTTCCGCTGTCACCCGTGAAATCGACAATCTGGAAAAAATGACCCAGCCCCGCGAGGACGAACTGCTCGCCGTGCGCGATGAACTGCGCAACCAGAATGACAGCCTCAATGAGCTGAACGAGCAGTACATCGACCTCAAGACCCAGGTGGAAGCCCGCAAAGCTACCCTGGACGAACAGCTCAAATCCGCCAAAGACAGGCTCGCCGAGCTCGACAGGGAACGCGATGAGAGCAGCCGCAGCATTCCCAAACCCATTTTCCAGCGTTACGAGTTCATCCGCCAGCGCCTGCAGCATCCTGTCATCGTGCCTCTCGAGAACTACATCTGCCCGAGCTGCCACATTGCCATCCCTCCGCAGGACTTCAACGAGATGCTGCGCGGCGAACATATCATGAGCTGCCCCAACTGCCAGCGCCTCATCGTCTGGCGCGACGATTTCCTGGCCGATGATCCGGAAGCCCTCGCCGCCGCCAAGGCGAAGGAAATGGAAAACACCGAAGGGGAAGACGGCTCCAGCGAGGCTGAATAGTTTTCACTGAATCACAGGAGTCGGACAGACCGCCGCCGCGGAGAACATCCGGGGAGGAAAGTCCGGGCTCCACAGGGCATGACGCCGGGTAACGCCCGGGAGGGGTGACCCTCGGACAGCGCCACAGAAAACAGACCGCCCGCTTCGGCGGGTAAGGGTGAAAAGGTGGGGCAAGAGCCCACCGGACGCGGCGGCAACGCTGCGTGCCTGGCATACCCCGTCAGGAGCAAGACCAAATAGGAAAGGCGGCCGGCCCGGCCGTGTGCCTTTCGGGTAGGTTGCTTGAGCGTGCGGGCAACCGCACGCCTAGAGGAATGGCGGTCCTCGACAGAACCCGGCTTACAGTCCGGCTCCTGCTTTTTCGTCCGGCTCCCGGCCCTTACCGGCTGCCGGACTTTTTTTGAGCGGCAGGCGCGCTTTCGCGCCGCAAAGGATCCTATGCCTGATACCGCAGATTACACGCTCTCTGACGCCCCGTGGGCGGTCCTCCTCGCCGCTGGCCAGGGCACGCGCCTCATGCAGGCCGCGGGCATGCCCAAGCAGTTTCTCAGAACAGAGGGTGTTCCCCTCTTCTGGCTCTCGGCACGCGCGTTCCGTCTGGTACCACGCCTCTCCGGCATCGTCTTTGTCTTTCCGCCGGACAGGCTCGGAGAGTGCGAAAAAATGGTCAGGGAACTCAGCGCGGCAGAGCCTCTGGGCCTCGCCATCCGCTGCGCCGCGGGCGGTGAACGCCGTCAGGACTCCGTTTTTAACGGACTTCTGGCCGTACCGGAAAAAGCCCGGTTCGTGCTTGTCCATGATTCGGCCCGACCCTTCTTTTCTCCCGGACTCGCCGGCCGCGTGCTCAGCGCACTTGAAGCCGGCGCCCAGGCCGCCATACCCGGTATCCCCGTGAAGGACACCATCAAGAAGGTGCAGAACGGCATTGTTGTGGACACCCTGCCGCGCGCGGAGCTCATGGCTGTGCAGACACCGCAGGGCTTCGACAGGGCGGCCCTCCTCAGGGCCCACAGGGACTGGCAGAAGGCGGGTGACGGACTCGTCACCGATGACGCGGCTCTCATGGAGGCCGCGGGCGCCAGCGTACGCATCGTGGAAGGAGAGGAAGGCAATATGAAGATTACAACTCCCGGAGATCTCGGCCTGCTCAGCGGAAAACAGGACGGCATGCCCTGCACGGGATTCGGCTACGACGTGCACAGATACGGGGGGACAAGGCCTCTCGTCCTCGGGGGCGTGCCCATGGAAGGCGGTTTTACGGTTGAGGCCCATTCCGACGGAGACGTGCTCCTGCACGCACTCATGGATGCCCTGCTCGGACTCTCCGGCAAAGGAGACATCGGCGAACTCTTTCCCGACAGCGATCCCGCCTTCGACGGCATCAGTTCCGCCGTGCTCCTCTCCCGTGTCCTTGATGTCATCCGCGAAAGCGGCATCGTCCTGACCAACATCGACTGCACCGTCGTCTGTCAGAAACCGAAGGTCGGACCCCAGAGGGGAGCCATCCGGCATAATCTCTGCCGGCTCCTCTCCCTTGATCCCGACCAGGTCAGCGTCAAGGCCACCACAGAGGAAAAACTTGGCTTCACAGGGGATCTCTCGGGCATCAAAGCCTACGCCGTGGCCACGGGTCTCAGAACGCAGCGCAGCTAACCCCCGCTCTTACGTGCCAGCCGTACGGAAGGAAACGGAAAGGCGACGGCGCCTTTCTTCTCCAGCCTCCCTCCCGGAACGCCCCGGAACTCTCTGTTCCTTGCATCATACAGGAAAAAGTGTCTTAATAAGTCTGCTTGCTGTTATTTCTTCCGGAACAACTCTTTCCCGGTTCTCTCCGGACAGCACAGCCGTATTCTTCCAGGAGCTCTATTGTGCCTGATACCTTCCCCACGCCTTGGCTGAACAAATATAACGAATTCCACATACCCCATGACGTCCCGGTTTTTGACCGGCCCCTTTACGCGGCTCTTGACGACGCAGCCCGTGATTATCCAGACCGCCCTGCCATCCTTTATGGAGATTCACGCATTTCCTATAAGCGGCTCCATCTGCTCGCAGAACGCTCCTCCGCTTCCCTGCACCGTCTGGGACTCAAAAAGGGCGATCGTGTGGCGCTCATGCTTCCCAACCTTCCGCAGACTGTTGTCGCATATTGGGGTATTCTGAAATGCGGCGGCGTGGTTGTCATGACAAACCCTCTGTACATGGAAACAGAGCTCATCGGGCACCTGAACGATGCGGGCTGCCGCTTCATGATCCTGCTTGATACCTACTGTACCAAGGTAACCGCCCTCAGAGACAGGCTTCCTGTTGAAAAATTCATCGTGACGGCCGCAACAGACGCGGTCGACGGTACGGGAATTCAGCCCGTTGAGCCAAAAAATCCACGCGTCAAGCCGCATGTCATCAGTTACGGCCCGCATGTACTGCCTTTTCTTGCCCTCCTTGTGGGAGATGAACAGTACACCTGTCCCATCGAGGATCCCATACACACGGTAGCCATGCTGCAATATACCGGCGGCACAACGGGAACCCCCAAAGGAGTCATGCTCACACACTCCAATCTGGGGACTGATGCGGCGATCATGGTTTCCCACCTACACATGAAGAAAGAAGTCAGACATATCTTTCTTTCCATCATGCCTTTTTTCCACGTGTACGGGCTTTCTCTCTGCTGCATTGATCCTGTCTTTCTGGCCGCTGCCACGATCCCCGTACCACACTATTCCCCTGCGGATTCCCTGAATCTCATCAGCCGCTTCCATCCGACCGTGTTTCCCAGCGCCCCGTCGGTTTTCACATCACTCCTGCAGCAGAAAACGCTGGAAAAATACGATCTCACATCCATACAGATCTGCATGTCCGGCTCCGCCCCTCTGCCGTATGACGTTCTTGAACGGTTTCAGAAGATCACCGATTCCCGCATCATGGAAGGCTATGGTCTCTCCGAGGCCTCGCCCGTCACGCATTTCAACGCCATTGAACTGACCAAGGATTCCTCCATCGGCATGCCTCTGCCTGATACGGACGCCTGCATCGTCGACACGGAAACGGGCACAAAGCTCATGCCCCCCGGAAAGCTGGGAGAACTCATCATCCGCGGCCCTCAGGTCATGATCGGCTACTGGAACAAGCCTGAGGAGACAAAAAATACGCTGCGGGATGGATGGCTTTATACCGGCGACATCGCGTATATGGACGAGGACGGCTTTTTCTTCATCATGGACCGCAAGAAAGACATGGCCCTGGTGGGCGGCTACAATGTCTATCCCCGCGAGGTGGATGAAGTGCTCATGTCCCATCCCGGCATTGAGGAAGCCGTTACCATCGGTGTTCCCGATCCCATACGCGGTGAGACCATCAAGGCCTTCATCGTACCCGGCGCAGGCGTTAAGCTGAGGGCGTCCGAAATCGTCGCCTGGTGCCGTGCCCGTCTCGCTTCCTATAAAGTCCCACGCTCCATCGAATTCCGCGACAGCCTTCCCAGGACCCAGGTGGGCAAGATCCTGCGCCGCACCCTCAGGGAAGAGGAAATCCGCAAACACCACAACAAAGCCTGATTCAGGAGAAAAGGCGGACACGTCCATCTGAGACTGTCGGATAGGAGGGGTTCCCGTTCTCCCCAACCTCAGCGTATGCCATCCGGCACACGCCGGTTTCCTGACTTTCATATACCTGTAGATAACAGCCGGGCATGATTTTCTATCCGTGCCCGGCTGTTCTTTACATGACTGCCACGACGTCATTGTGTCCGGCTATCCCCGCACGGACAGACACTTCAGCTTCTTTCCGGGGACAATTCCTGACAGCTCCCGGGGACCGGATCTTCCTGTCAGGCCGGAGAGCTGCCTGCACCGTTCTCCGGAATCCTTTTCCCGGCGGACACACCATTTCCGGATGTGACCTTTACACTGCCAGATTTATCCCAGGATTTTTGCCCCATTAGATGCCCACGCGGGGCGAACAAAAAAGGCGGCCGGACTTAAGAAGCCCGGCCGCCTTTCTGCGTGTGCGTATAAAATTTCTATTTCAGGCCCTTGGTGGCGGACCAGCGGATAAAGTCACCGCCCAGCATATCATCACCAGGATTCCAGCAGTGCTTCTCACCTCTTGCCGTCACGCAGACAGCCTCAGTGGGCAGGCCATCATCGGAAAGGACGCGCAGGACATAGGCCTCATTGGCGTTCATGAAACGGCGTACCGAGGGAGAAGCCGAAAGTTCCAGCTTTCCATCCTTGTTGTGGACATCGTACACTTCCAGAATGGACTCGTTTGACAGGGGCAGAATAGCGTAGGCGCTTTCATTGGGCCCCAGATTGTCCACATTTGTCTCGCCCACGAAATTCACGAGAGCCAGGGAAAGCTGCAGAGCCGGAAGTTCTGTCCGGGACGCAAGGTGGCGCACCATAGCCACCGGCGGCGTGAAATCGGGAAGCGAAGGATTCTTCAGCGCGGAGACGCCCGGAGCCGGAGCAGCTGACCGGGCTTCCTGAGGCTCAGAAACCTGGGAAGAAGCGGACTAAGCCTCCCCCTTTCCCTGCACCACGGCGTCAGCCTGAACGGAACCGGCCATGAGCAGGGCGCATACCGGAAGACAGGCGGCAAAAAGACGGAATGTCATACGTTTGTGCACTGTAGCTCTCCTTATTGGGAGTCACAGCTTAACATAAAATTGTGCGTGAAGGAACCTTTTCCAAACCTCCGACCCCGCTTCCAGACTGTTTTCCTGCTCTTTCCAGACCCAGCGCACTGACAAAGATTCCCGGCTGGCATCCGGCAGCACAGGAAGCGGGAAAATCCGGCATCCCGGAAGAAGCCGCCTTTCAGCTGTCCGGCACCCCGATTCCTATTTCCCCTTCAGGCCGAGAAGAAGACACAGCCGCGACAAGGTCTCGTCGATATACCCGTCTATTCCGAAAGACTGTTCCCGTATTGCCTCAGGAATATACAGCCTGTCCAGGTTTACCGTCACGTAGGTTGAGAGCGGTGCCTGAGCCACGAAACGCATGAGCGGCGCTTTCGTCAGCTGATTGTCCGGCCCTATGCCGAGTTCCAGGACGACGGTCTTCCTGCCGGCGCTGCGCCCGAGGAATGCGC
>ERZ834382.1860-NODE-1860-length-16541-cov-2.429334_pt1 | contig 16541 bp, 21 predicted proteins | sample MGYA00519692_ERZ834382 | MGnify/ENA primary metagenome ERZ834382 (study PRJEB31850, sample SAMEA3708751) | human gut metagenome | biome: human gut; feature: human-associated habitat; material: faeces | place: China | collected 2014 ...
TGTATAAGATTTTCAATGTTCTTCAATTTAGCCTTGACTTTTTATTTGCAGGCTTAATTTCATTTCACGCTGGTAATGATAATATGGAATTTTATCTCTGATGAAATAATCTGTATAAAAAAACGGAGACTCCACAAGGGAATCTCCATTTTTACACACATTTTTACAGAAGCATATGTTCCAAATCACACACATATAGTATAATTGCAATTGGCTTTTGGTTCTTGTACACAATTTCTTGATTTGTATAATTCAAACCAGTTTCTTCCTTCGCTTTTTCTACAGCTTTTTTATCTAAGCCGGCCCTGATGTCTTTTTCGCTGAAACGACCAACATAATACCCTTTATTTGGAATCATTTCCATGTTAGTTATCCTCCTTGACAGATATTTTGATTTCAGACAATTTCTTAATCGTATTCATACAATTCAAATAACAAAAATCCGCATGTCTGTCTAAAATGATCATCAGCTGATTTAAAGATAAGTGATCTATATGATGCATTTCAAGGAAAAACTTGTACAATCCGTTTTGACTGTTTACATCCTTGCACATTACAATCTGATAAAGGAATCTAACTCCAGCTTCACCTACAGACAGGACCTTATGTGTTCCGAGATATTGCTTCAGTGATTCATAAATCACTTCAATATTTTCTTCATGTGAACGATTGAAGATGTGTTCCGAAATGTAATTGGATACATTCTCGTAATCGAACACAAGATCTTTGCAGTTTTCTGGTACGTTATATGTTCCCGGTTTCAATAAATCCACTGCTTCAACAATATCGGTAACATGCCATTCCTGTTTCGCAAAACAATAAGACGGATTATCTTTTTCGAGTAACCAATCCTTTTGTTTTAAATAATCACGAAAGATATTTTCAGCATTCTGGTCATACTTATCCATTTCTTCATCAGAATCATTTACTTTTTCGGCAAGCTTCTTGGAAAGAAATACAAGTTCTCCTCTAACACTTCTTAGACTGGCTGCAGAAGGTGCGATAAGTCCTTTTAACTTATACTTCTCCCACAAAGAGACAAATATTGAATAATCGTCCAAGAAATCCATAAACTCTTCTTCTGTTGTAAAGGATACGAATGGTTTTGATTTCTCTTGTTTCTCAAGCATGGAGGACATTTTTTCTGTAAAAAATTCCTGCAGCTCAAACCAGTAATTATTATTTTTGTCTGGATGCATATTCAGGAACAATTCTGCCCATTTATTTTTCCTGATATCACTCAAAAATTCATCAAGGCTGCCATGGTATTTTTCCGGGATACATTCCGGATCCTGCATCATAAATTTTGTCATCAGGGATACCTCAATGTTTTTGATTGTTTGTAATTTGTTTGTTTCCATATTATTTTTCCTCCTATTATATAAATTTCAGATATAATATGGGAGAAAAAGAAAACAAAATTAAAAGAGACTCCGCAATGGAATCTCTTTCAAACGAACGTTTACACGACACTGATTTTGGCATAATCATTGATCCTGCGCCAGATTTCAAGCCTTGGTCCGACCAGATTCTCTTCAATGAAGGAATCCTCATCGAATCGGGCTGACCTGCCAAGTATTTCGACTATCTGCTCCACCGTGAGTGACTTCCAACCATGTGCCTTTAGGAAACACTGATACATAGAATTACCTGTAATACTTCTGTTCATAGTTCCGGCTACAATTTCAGCAAACAAGCCAATTTCCTGTTTTGTAAGGTAAAGTGGATCATGTTTTTCAACATAGTTTTCTACCGCATTACGAATTCTTTCGTTTTCATCTGTATGATCACTGAACACCTGCTGTTTCACATATTTTGCCAGATCCCTGTAATCGATGTTACAATTTTTAGGGATAATACCATCTTCCTGCAGACCTTCTACTGCATTTTCCAGGTCAGCAATATACCATTTTCCATGGTAAAAAACAGTATCAGAATTCAGCGCTTTCTTCATCCAGCCATTGCGGTTCATATAATCCTTAAACATTTGATCCGCTTTTTCATGATATTCGTCATAAGCATCATTTTCCTTAATGTCTTTTGACAATGAACTGCAAAGTTCTGCAAGGTCGTTCTTTACCATGTCAAAATTAACCGAATCTGGAATAAGGCCCTGATCATTGTAATGTATCCATAAAATGATAAAGTCAGAGTAATAATCCAAAAAATTCTGAAAATCATCCTGTGCAAATGTCAGAAATTCTGCTGGTTCTTCACTTAGTTTATCTGCCAAAAATAATTCGATTGCGGAACTATTCCATGCTAGGGTAGACTTGTTACCACTATATTTGGAATCAACAAAATCATCTGCCCAGTGATTCTGAAACATTTTTTCTAAAAAAATATCCAAATTGAAGTCCGTACTTTTCGCTATTACATTATGATATTTTTGCAATGAGCACATGCGACTATATGTATTAACCATATAGGCAGTTGCCAGTTTCTTATAATCTGTTGTTTCGTTCATATTCTTTTCCTCCTATTGTATACGATTTACAAATTCAATATGAAAGGAAAAGAAAAACAAAATTGAAAAGGGAATTGAGACCGTCCAAAAAGCACAAAATCCGGACTATAAAAGTCCGGATCCGCGCGAAATATATAATTGGGAGTTAACAATATGCCCAGCGTCATCTTATTTTCACAGGGGAGCAAATTTGTTGTATACTGAATCGAAGAGATGTTAATTGTTAATGGGTTGCCTGCTCCTCTGTGATATATGCAGTATAGCATTTTCCTTAAACAGTGATTTTTCTAGGGCGAAAAAATCGTATCTAATTAATACTATTTGCAAATATGGTAGCACATATGTTTTTTTGGCAAGAAAAGAGACTCCGCAAGGGAATCTCCTTCTCAAAAACACTTATTCTTTCCAGGCTCGAATCCAATAATATGTATTGTTCGGAAGATATCCACAAATACTGTTCTGACAGTCAGAACCCATTTTCTGGTATCCGTATTCCAAATTATAGCCCTTATCGTCGAAAAGTTTTGCCAGTTGGTAACGTATCTTTTCGTTTCTGCAACAGATATGTTTTCCATTTGTCCAGATATTTAATCCTTCCTTTGGAAGAACTGCAAAAAGCCATTCGTACACGTTGTTCTGATTGTATTCCACTCCATAAATGAAATCATCTGTAAGCTCATCTGGATAAAATATCTCGGCTTCCGTCCCGTCCGGATATAAACGGAAAACACAATATTTACCGGAGTCGAAAAATCTTCTTGCCTGTTTTACATGCATTGGAACCATTCCAAGCCAGGTATAGCCATACTGGATCATATCATTGATCGTAACTGGTCTTCTAGGTGAGTCATACATCAGTTCTGTAACAGAAATTCGAAATTCTTTCTCAAACCAATGCCAAATATCTTCTCGGTTTGTATCAGCCGGAAATCCGTGCCATTCCTCTTCCAGACATTCTGTATCCGGATCCATAGGGACCGCGCCAAATTCCTGCCACAGCTTCCGGATATGTTTCAACTTATCCAGTTCCTCAATCTGAGATGCAACTGCTTGTGGTCCAAAAAACATTCTGGCGTACATCAGTTTAAACTGCAGATCTTCAATTCGCTCATTAAGTGTCAATTTGTTCATAGTAATCTTTCCTCCTATTTTATAAAAATATTCATGATAAATATGGAAAGAAATTCAGATTTTCATTTCTGTCATATTTTCCATGAAATCAAATACAACAGGAGGAAATATAAATGAAGAAAAATTGTATGGTCCATTGTTCTTTTGATCTTGTTGATCATTTTGAGCCAAGAGTTCCAAAGAATCGGATCGAAGGGAAAAAGTCGGAAGACGGAACCATTGCACGTATCTGTGTAGCGAGTGACATCCGCAATGCAATCAATGCAATTCCAGGTGGAGGGCAAACGGTGCAACTGATGCAGCAGATGGAAATGCCGATGATCATCCATGCATATTATCTGTATTCGGATGAATTTATCAAACCGTCTGAAGAGCAGCTTCCAGATGTTGAACTGACTGGAGAACGATGGCTCCTCAAAGTGCCGGATAAAGTATATCGTAGAGATTATGAGATTACAGACGCTTTCTTTTGGAAAATCAAAGATAGGAATGGTAAAGAGGGGATTCATATGGTCGGATGCAATCTGAAACAGGTAAAATTCCAGGATAATATTGATAATTTTTGTAATGCATGTCATATCAAAAGAGAAAAATATCCTGAGCAGATTTTATTCCGAACAATTATGACAAACATCGGACCAGAACTGATTAAAAAATTTTTCTCATAAAAAAGCCGGGATGTTACTCCCGACTTTTTTTATCCTTCTTCATCAAATTCACACACTACATAATATCCGCGGTCTGTTTCTTTTACATCGATTACTGTTCCTTTTTCACTTTTCAGTCGCTCCCAGGAACGGTAATTTGCACTCATCGCAACCGCCGGTTCAATCGTATAATAAAAATACGCAGCTACTTTTCCTTCTGTTACTTCAACTTCCTGACCCGGTTCTACAAGCCCCGGACGCTCCATCTTAAATTCCATCTGTCGCATCTTATACACCTGCTTCCTTTAAAATTTTTGTGATTTCACTAACTGGCAAGTTATATCTTTTTGCCACAGATTTTTTGTCACCATATACCTTATAGTCGGCAACAACATCTTCTGCTGTATAGCTTTTTTCTTCTGGCAGATTCATGTATTTTTCCATTATCTTTCCTCCAACTTTTGTTTTGATATCAAGAACTTATCTATATATCAATCCAATTCCTCCTGCTCATCTGGTTCAATTAAAAAGCAATATTGGATAAGAAGTATTTGTATATTTGGTATGTATTTTGGAACCAGGTTCCAAAACGCGATTATATTCTAAAGCACAAAAATATAAGGATCCCATGATGAGATCCCTATACTGAATTACTCATTTTTTTATATTCTATCAAATTTTTTTTGGGTTACACAAATTTACCCATTAACCGCATCTTTGAAAGTTTTGCCAGCCTTAAAAGATGGAACTTTGCTCGCTGCAATCTGCATCGTTTCACCTGTCTGTGGATTTCGGCCTTCTCTTGCTGCTCGTTCTTTTACCTCGAATGTGCCAAAGCCTACAAGCGATACTTTCTCACCTTTGGTAAGTGCTTCAGTTACAACTCCAGCAAAAGCATCAACTGCATTTCCTGCGTCTTTTTTGGAAATTCCTGCTTTTTCAGCTACTGCTGCTACAAAATCTACTTTGTTCATTTTTAATACCTCCTGATTCTTTCTCCAGATATATCTGGTACATTACATGGTTTTATGTGAAAAGTCAAGATTTGGCTTTTCTTTCGTGGTGTATTTGCTGACAATATCAGCGATTTTTTCGAGATCTTCTTTTGTAATCTTCGACATCACTGAGTCTGTACGAATTTCGTCCCGGATATACGTCTGCAACTGTCCAATCCTAAGATCTTCATAAATTTCTTCTTTTGTTAAGTACAAAACGTAATCAATCGTGCCAATTTCATGAAACTGCCGAAAATCGTTTTCGATTACGAATTTAGCTTCAAAATACTGTCTATCTGGATATCCAACCGTGATGTATTTTCTTCCAACGGTCTTTACGACAGCTTCTCGAATCCTGTTTTCAATCCCAGGTTTTGTTCTCCTAGCTTCGTTGCCAGTTACATATAAATATATTTTTTGTCCTTTTTTGAAATCTGATTTCTGATAGTTTTTCATAATGACTCCTTTGCCTTTGCTTAACTGTTATATATATTGTACCATGGGCGTATAAGAGATCATTTTCTAGGATGGAAAATGTCTGACATGAAACAAAAGAGAAGAGACCCCTTTTTCGGAATCTCTTTTCTCTTCCGCACACTGCGGGGCCACTCAACGTGACGATTAGAATTAAATTTTTAATTGAACTTATGACGATTTACGTCATTCTCAATCGCATTTCGCTCTCCACTCGCTTACCTCCCGTGACATCGGATCCTGTACTTCCTGATAATACAAATGCAAAAGGTCATGATATAAGATACTGGCATCTACTGTATTATATTTTGTTTCTTTTGCCAATATATCCGCTGTACATTGTCGCAGAACTTCAGGTCCATTCCACGGTGGCTCAAAATCATCATTGATCTGTCGTTTTCTGAATTCTTTGTAGATTGTGATTTTTAGTTGTTCCATATCTTGCATATTTCCAAAACTCCTTTCCACTATGGTATATAAAGAATATGGAATTACTCATTTTCCATGATATCAATGCCCGTCTCTTTCTTGTATCGTCTTACTTTCCGCCTCATTGCAGCAAACTTCTCATACAAATCCAAATATTTTTGACGTTCTCTTTCGTATGCAGTCTTCCATGATTTTATCGCTTTTTTCGCTTCTTTTAAAAGACTTCCGTCCGCGATCCCGTAGTATCTGTCCATCTTGTAATACATACTTCGAATCAGGCTTTCTTTGATCATAATTTCGTCCTTGGCAGAAAGCTCCCTTTTCTTTGCACGTCGAACAGATTCCATTTCGCTTGTGCAGTGAACGATGATTCCGACATCCGCAGGAATTTCATCTTCCCAGTCATCTATTTTTTTATATAAATCTGGCGATATGACAAGGTAGTTGTAATGACCATACCAGCTCTTCTTTGCATGAGACCTGAGATCTGTAAGCGTAACTTTAATCTCATAGCATTTGACGATTCCCTTGCTGTCCATCGTCATGAAATCACAGATCTCGTTGCCATGTCCAGAATTGTAAAATCCAACAGTAACTTCTTCACAGCCATATAGCCGCTTCTTCCTGCATATTTTACGAAGCTGCTCTTCAATTTCTAGTGTTTCTTGCGTTTTCAACTGTATCTTCCTTTCGTCTTTTTCTTTATTATAAGGTAAAAAGAAAATGCCCTGTTTTTCACGGGACACTTTCTGCATGCATTATGAATCTTTTCGAACAATCATCTTTTTCTTCCGGACAATCACCATATGTTTTCCGGCATTCATCACAGGAGAACATTTTGGATAAATCCACCGGACATCCAGTAACAGGATAATCACCTTGCAAAACATCAATCAGTTTTTCAAATTCAGAGGCATCTAACGCCTTAATTTGGGTGATCAAATTTTCCTTCATTTTTTCTAAATATGTCATATGCAGCGCTCCTTATAAATATTTTGAATAAGCATATCACGAAAGAGCACATCTGCCTACGGACAACGTTACCGTTTCTCGAAAGAATTATTTTAATTTTAAGAATCCGTCTTCAACTACTCCTGTTACTGTGTCACCAACATTTACAAGAAGGACTCTTTCGTTATCTGTAAAAATGCATTTATAGATGTCATTGTTTTCGCTCACTAAGTATACATAAGTTTCTCCATCACTCTGTACATATTGCATTTTTACAATTTTGAAGCTGATTTCATTCTCTTCTGCCAGCTGTGAAGCGTCGGAAGTATTTTCTGTTACCGAAATATTCTCACTTCCCGCATCTTTAGATTCGTCTACATCTTCTGTACTTCCGATTTTGGAAAGATAAGCTATCAAACATTCACTTCGGTTTGCATTTGTGACAACTTTTCCATAATCTTCCGCATTCACAAGGTAATATAGTTTTACCAGATTATTCTTGTCTTTTAATACACCAATATAGCTAAGGTTTCCATTGATATTTACCAGAGATGGAAAGGAAGCTTTGTACCCATACTGCTGAACTTCCCCCTGGGCTGCATTCATGGCACTTTGTTCATTTGCACCACTGGATTTAAAATACGAATATTCTCCAGTCCGGGAGTTCACGACAATGTATCCCAGATTACTATTATCACTGGCATAAGATGTTACACCGGTGTAAATATAAATGTCGTTTCCTTTTGCAATGTAACCGAAATCGTCTGTTGTTCTCTTACACCCGGTATTTGCTCCATATCCAGTTCCATTCCACCAACCGTTAATGTTCTTATTAGCAATATTATAATCCTGACAGATTAAATCCCCGTCCCAAACAATATCTACCCATTTTGGAACATCTTTTAATGCATATTTTTTCGATTTTCCTGTAACCGGATCCGTAAGAATTGCACCCGTAGCTACCTTGCCTGAAAATATTCCGACTTTTGTTTTGTATACTGCTGTTACATAATAAGGATTTCCGTTTTCATCAATTTCGATGTGACTGTACCCCATAATTGTAGTTGGATACTGTTTATGTAAATGCCGGAACAAATTGTCACCAAAATAAGCGCTCGGAACATATTTCATTCCTTTGTTAAGCTGCACATATTTTGCTTCCATAGTTGTTGGTGATACAGTTACATATCCCGGAACGCCTTCATTCCGGTTATTTTTCCATTTAAAAAATCCCTTATATACCAACGGTGCAACTTTTACCGGATCTCCATTTACATTCAACTGCATATATCCAGTAGCGACTTCAAACGCGGAGAACTTCTCAATTTGACCAATTTGCCTGTCACCAAGCTGAATTGCAGACTGTGTATCCATAAGCGCAATAGAATTCAAATCATCGACACTTGGGATAGACGTATCTGCAGTAGATTCTTTCACCTCAACCATATTTTTATATGAAGATGTCCGGAAAATCTGCATGTCGCTTATACTTCCAACCAATAATACCAATAAACAGATTACAGGTAACGCAATCACTCCGATCATCATAGTTAACCACTTTTTCTGTTTCTCAATAATTTTCATTCGCTCATTTCGTTTTGTATGAGCATCCTCTTCATCAATATCACGCTTTATTGTAAACAATACAATTCCTTCCCCAATGGTGAAGATTCCTGCAATCCAAAATAATTTCAGCCACATAGCTGCTGAATGGACATTCTATGGCGTAATAATCCGGTAATTTTCAATCAATATCAATGCAATTGTGATAATATGTATTATGATTCTCAAAATTTTCTTTCCCATAAGTATATATCCTTTCACTTTTCTTTTGGCGTATAAATCGTCATTTTTTCAATTCTTTTTTTCTGAATCTGGCGTCCCAGCAAAGAATGCAATTTTATACCATAAAGGAACATTATAGTTCTTTTCCATGTGAACTACTCCAAGCGAACTGAGTCGATTGGAGCTTCTACGAGGCAAAATACGCCTCGATGGGCGGTCACACACCCACTATCCCCTGTGATGGGGATTACTTATGCTGCCGTTTTCACCGGCGTCCACACTTTTCTCGTACCTCCGAATGCTTTCATCAGTTCTGCTCTCCGTTCGGATCGATTACCCCTTTACATTATTACTTCTTTTTCATTAGTAATCAGCATATCCGCAATACACCTTGTCACATGCGTCATGATTTCCGCCTGACTATGTTTTTCTTTCGCATATTCTTTTACGCATTCATCATCGTATGGGTATCCCGCATCTTCCAGAAATCGTACAATAAACTCATAAATCTCATTCTCGCGTAACCTATGGATCTCATGTTTTTCTGTAAACCGACGTCTGACCGCCGGATCAATCTCATCAATCAGATTGGTTGCTCCGAGGATAATGTGTTCATTATTAACAGAATCCAGCATCTGTAATAAACAGGTCGTACTCCTGGCAAGTTCTCCACTTGCAGAACCTTCTGCGTATTTTCTTTTTGTTGCAATACTGTCTAGCTCGTCCAGCATGACCACGCATCTGTTTTCGGCAAGGAAATCGAATAATGCGGCAATATTTTTGGCGGTATTTCCAAGATAGCTGTCCACCATACGACTGAAGTTCACATATAAGTACGGCATATTCATTTTATAAGCTACATACCTGGAAAATTCCGTTTTTCCAACACCACTTCCTCCATACAAAAGTGTTGCATTTACATATGGAATGTGCTTCTCCATCAGCTGAAGACTTACGGTATGCATATTCTTGATCAGCGTGAAAAGATTTTCTTCTTCTTTGGTCAAATAATACCGGTTTTCCAGAAAAGTCATGGACAAATCTTCCATCGTGCAAAAAGCAGAAATTTTTACCGGAAGCTCAACCATATTCAATCCCTTACTGTTTAGCAGATTTTCACAATATCTGATTTCACGATGGTTTTTCTGCGTTGTATCCTCCGCGCAACATGCTAATGCAGCCTGCTTTGCCTTTTTTAAATCATTTCTTGCTACATATTCAATTAGTTCCAATTGATTTTTCGTCATTCCCATAATAATTTTCCTCCTGTCATCTTTGTTTTAAGCATACACAACATGGCAGAATTTTGTTTTTTCAGGACGCAAAAAGAGCTCACCCAGAAAAGGAAGATCGTTCTGAAAGTGTTGTAAAATATGTCATTCACGACACAAACACACTTATTGCACCTTTGGAAATTCAATTTTTGCGCTTGTAATCATCTTTTTCCCAACCTTTTGATCTTTCCCTCCAAACAGAACCTTTTTCCACATTGGACGTTTCTTTACGGTCTTATATGTAATCGTAATCCGAGGATTGTCTCCGGTCCTTTTATAAGATACAACATCATTGTCGAAAGATTCCGGATGATATGATCCGTCCTTATCCTCGATTAATACGGTTGTAGTATCGGTAATTGTACTCATAAGGAAATACCGGTTTGTGCCATATTCCATAAGATTATGAGTTTCGGTTTTTGGCTGACTGTACTCAGCCGGGTAATTTGCTTGGGATATTGTTACGAATCCCAAAAAGATTGCACCAATCGCGGCAATCGATACATTGATTTTCCAATCAAATTCGTTATATATGCGCAATTTTGCAAGTAAAAAAATCAAAACAATAAATATTATAAAATTGACGATAAAAACAATCATTTCTTATTCTCCTTATCTACCATTACTGTGCCATCGGAATTTAACCGCGGAGTCAGGGAGGTAGCATTACCATTATTCTCTGAATACAAAGCGATGTAATGAACACCCGTGTCAGGATCTACATATTCATAAGCATTCCAATTCCTCAAGCCCCAATAATCAGCTTCCGTTATATTTTGGACAATATTTTCTCCTTTTGCCTTTGCATTGGAAGCTCCACATCCAAATGTAATAGTTACCAGTCCAATTAACCCAATGACAGAAACAATCACTTTTTTCTTCATAATAACATTTCCTCCATTATTCCACTTTTCTTCCACATTTCTGGCAGTACTTTGCGCTTTCTTCAAGAACTTGTCCGCATTCGGCACATTTTCGTTCTGTTGTAATTTGCGCTCCGCAGCTAATGCAATATTTTGCGTTAGCGTCGTTTTGTGATCCACATTTCTGACATTCAACAGTCCCTGATTTTTTCTGTCCTTTTGCAACTGTATCAGATTGCTCTGTATTGTATTCTGTTTCCCGTTCTAAATCTAACGGCACGGACAGGATTACCTTTGTCGCTTTCTTCTTTCCCGCATCTTTCCCATCCTTTAATGTAAACCAAAATTTTTCTTCAGAAGTGAATTTTTCTTTTTCCTTATAATTTACTGTAGCAGTTAAAGAATTATCATCCACAAATGTAACAATCTTCCTGTTGAACGTCTTTTCTTTAACCCCATTATTGGTTTTTACACGTATAGTAATGGAATTCCCGGCTGTATTTGCCTGAAAATATTCATTATCCGAATATCTGCATACTTCATATACTTCCGTCGATTCTTTTACAGTCTGAACTTTTTCAGAATATATAGGTAGTCCAATCACTAAAAGAATCGCTCCAGTCATGATAAATGCTGCATACCCTAATACCCATATTTCATCAATAGATGAAGTGAAAATCAATGTTAAAACTACAGCTCCTAAAACTAATTCGATCAATAACCATAACATAATATATTGTTTCCCTTTCCTATCTATTCTGCCGAAGCAATCAGCTCATGGATTGCATATGCAGCATCTTCTGCTTCTTCAATCTCATTACCCATGATTTCACCAAGTTTTTCCAGTTCTTCCTGGCTTAATTTGACCAAAACCCTCATCTTTATTCTCCTCCCTCAACTTTTTCTAAGATTTCCGGATCGCCCCACATCCAATGTGCAAATTCTGTTGGAGTTAGGTTCCTGACCCTCTCAGCCTTTACAGTAAAATTGTCTTTCAGTTTTCCGGCCGGAGCCACATGCATTTTTTTCATATCGTTTCCTCCTCGTTTTTTGATATCTTCAATATGATACAATTTCGAAATCACAGACCATTCTGCGTTTTCTGTAGCTACCATGATACACAATTGCAAGTAATTGAGATTTTCTAGGATGTAAAAAAGAGACTCCACTAAGGGAATCTCTTTCTTTTTCCTAAAAACCAACATGTCCAACATCCATAAGGTCTAACGCGTGGATCAACATTTCTTTATCGCAATGACTAAGCTTGGCTCCGGTCACTTCGACAGGGAAACTATTATTGTGAGAACAATACATCACGTCCAGCATTCCATCTTCTTCGTTCAATACAACATCAATGTCGCTATACTGAACAATTGCTTTCTTCACTGAATCGATTACCTTCTGGTTTTCTGCTTCTCTGTCAGGCTGATATTCCTTATCATTGATATCATACACTTCATCATACCCGATAATTGCAATATCTTCTGCACCAACCTCTACATTGTCTATAGGATAAAGCAGCTTCATTTCGTAACCATTCTCAATTAATTCTTCAAGAGCTTCCTGTGGAATATCCTGTCCTTCTACTGCATGATCCCTGCACCAGTCTGTTAGAATGCATTCCGGTGCGTCTGTGATAAACAGGTACGCCATATCTTCCAGTTTCTTGTCGTTGTGGATCAGAACTTTTCTCGGCTTAATCGGATCCAGAAATTCAAACATCTCTGCTTCCATTTTATCGATGCATTCTGACAGATAACACCAGAAGCTCCCATTCGTAAGCTCGAAGAAATAGCTCAAAAAACTTTGTGGGTCTGAGGTTGCAAAGAAAAGATTGCAAAGGTCAGTCGGCAAGTCAAATCCAATACTTGTATCGCCACTAACACAAAAATTGTCATTGATCCATTCGCTCAATTCTCCCAGCATAATATCCTTATCGCATGGTCCACTCAATTCCAGTGCATGCCGGATCAGCTGCTGATATTCTGACTTTTTGTGGTTTCCACTTACGTCTTCGTGCAACATCGGATTTTTTTCTTTGGAAAGAAATTCTTCTAACAAATTTTTTACCGCAGTAATTGCAGACTTTTTTTGTTTTAGCGACCATTCGAATTGATCGGTATTTTCAATCACAGCCATAATAATCTTGTCGGTGATTTTTTCAAGATTATCCCCCTCTTTATTTGAGGAGTTATTTACCGGTTCATATTCTCCAATTTTTAATCCATTGATGGATGCAAGTTTAGAAGCAAGTGTCCTTTCACAGGTAAAATCCTTTCCAAAATAATTACCTGCAGTAGTCAGTAATGCAGTTAAGAATAAATTGATCTCATCCTGTGGCATATCCGGACGGACCGGGTTCAATTCTGTAGAAAGCAGCTGATTGATAAGACCTCTCTTTGTACCTCCCTTGATATAACATCCTTCATTTATCGCATGAGAAATTATGGCATTTGCCATTTCTTCGAATACATTCCGTACCTCGCTTCTGGATATACACAGTATTTCTGAGAATCGGTCTGCCAGATCATCATAGTCGCTTCCATAAATAATCGCAGAATCCTCATCTTCCCGTTCATCATTTGGAATATCTTCCGCTGTAATTCCCATCTCATCCAGGAAATCTTCAGCAACATCAATCAGCACTCCAAAGAATTCACATTTTTCATCCGGATTCATTTTCTCATCTGGTTCGAAAAATACTTTATGGTACCTTGAGGCTAGAGTATCCTGCTGAATCGAATCAAGAGATGTAATCCCTTTTTCCTTCAACCACGCGAAGACTCCATCCGCTAAATGCAGGCTCATTTTCATAGATATTGTTCTTGCTGTTTCTTTCATTATTATTTCCTCCTATAATCTATAAATTTCAGTATGAATATGGAACATAAAAAAATAATGATTTGGAAACTTTTGGGGACTAAAACGATACGATTCGGGACAAATCGCTTTTTTTAAAAAATTATCTGCTATAATAAAAATATCCAATATTTGGAAATACGTCTGAAGGAAAAGCCAATGACAAAACAGAAAAAGCCATCGCCACACGCTAAATTACTACTATGGGGGCCTATCCTTATTACAATTGGGTTATTTATAGGATGGGTATGGATCTACAGGAACATTCCTTTGCCCGGATGGAAATTATACGGAGCCTATTTCGGATTCTTCTTCATGAGTCTCGTACAGGCATCTACTTTTGCATATATGATTGTTCCGGCTGTGAAAAAAGATATTTCAAAAGCAGGATACTATGTAACCGATTGCTTTATGTTAACCTGTTTTTTATATACAGTTTTCCTATTTCCAATCCATGCCACATTTAAGCGGACCTTGTTTGTACTCCCGCTGATAATCGCCTATAGCTGCATTCCGCAAAAAGCCAATCACGACAAGCGGGAATTCACTGGAGACCATGCTTTCAGTTACAATTTTGCATTACTTACCTTAATGCAGATGTACTATATTTGGAAAAATTATGATGGACATAGAATCATCAACATTATCCTATGCATTGTATATGCATTTATTTCTGCAGAACGGACAGGAAACATTGAACAGATTGATGAATACGATAAATTCGAGGATACATACAATGCATCTGGATATGCAAAAGCAACGAAAAATTCTTTCCAGAAAGCAATATATGATAAAGGAACGCAAGGAGAGGCGGTAGTTGCCGCCGGACTTGAAAGCATGTCTTCTTACTCAAAAGTACTTTACAACGTATACACACCTGAATATACAGACAAAAATGGGAAAAACTATTGGGTAGGGGAAATCGATGCAATCGTAATTTCGAAATCAGGTATCAATGTAATTGAGATCAAGAACCAAAGCAAGATATGGAACATTTTTGGAGAAGGACCATCAGATTGTATCTGCTATGACCGGAACAACAAGTTGCTTCCAGATTCCAATAACCCATTTTCCCAAAATAGGATCCATGAAAAAAACTTAAAGCATCTGATCTCAAGGAACGCTTTTCTTACCTGCTTTGAAAATGCGGTTGGAGGATATGTTGTATTCGGACCTGAAACGGTTGGCTATCATATAGACAACTCAAAAGTAAAACAGGGATACGCCAGTTATAAGGGAATTAGAAAGCTTCTTGATGATGAATGTAAGACAAAAAATCGTTTATCAAACGGTGAGATCGATGCAATTTATCGATACCTCAAATCGTATGAGAACAACAAGATCCTTGAAGCAAAACACAGGAAGTCCATCGGATATTAAACCATAGGTTCACTCTTCCCGTCATTTCCTCCTATTTATGATTTCACAAATGAGATGACGGGAAGTTTGAATATTTATTTCATGCTACAGCCTTGCAGCGCAACACAATATGTTTTTACTTCAGACATTAAATATTTCAAAATCTATAAGAAAGGCGAACTTATAGATTGCTACCCGTTCCTGCAAGGCTGTAGTATGAAATAAAACATGAGACTTCACACGAAACAACAATTCTTTTGCAAAATAAACAAGAAAATGTTATACTATTTTTTGTCCAGTAATATAGGAGTCGTAGTCGTCTACAGATGCTACGGCTCCTTCTTTTTCGTAAAAGAAAAAGACCTGTAATACAGATCTTCTTCTCTTCTGTTATTTTTCCTCAAAATCCGGAAGCCAGTTAATACTCATTTCCTGCTTTTTGAGTAAATTTCTAGGTACACATTCACTAAGAGCCGAATTATCGGCCAGCGCCATATCAATAACCCAGAAATCGTCTCCGTTTTGCATAATATCCATACTCCACTGTCCGGTCAGATTCATTTTCCGGATGATATTCTCTACTTCTTCTTTTACACGGGAAATATTGTCCTGGTAACGTTTCATCAACACTTCTTCATGCGCTTGATAGATGATGTAATCATGAATCTGGTGAGGGTTATCACTATCTTCCTCATGACCGAAACGCTGTTTCATCGTATTCGGTTCCCAATAAGGAGATACCCCAATGACTTCTTTTGAGTCAAAGTCAACGAAAATACGATATTCCGTATGCAGTGGAAGTCCTTTGTAGATACAAGGGTTATTTTCCTTATCCGGAATATACTCCCTGACACACCATTCGTTTGTTGTTGCAGCTCCATACATACAGACATTATTTGTCGGAAATGTCAGTGCAACTGCCTGGTGACTGATAAACAGCAGATATTCTCCAAGTTCCTGAACTTCTTTTTCACCGTGTACATGAGCATTACGGAAATCATACTTGGACGAAAACACTCCGGTTTTCACAAAATATTCTTTCATATCATCCAGGCCAAACACTTTATGGCAATACTGGTCAACAATCTTGAGCGTTGTTGGTGTAAGTCCGGCATAATCCAATCTGGACAACTGCAATAATGGCATAGGGACTTTAATAATGGTTGTTTTTGGTAGTTTGAAAAAGGATTGTTTTCCTACCGCTTTAACCAGTTCTGGAAACCAGTAACCAATCGAATTTGGATTTTTCCCTAGAATCTCATAAGTGATCCAATCCAGATCCTGTAGGTCAAGCCCCTGACGGAAAA
>ERZ834382.1872-NODE-1872-length-16451-cov-8.551903_pt1 | contig 16451 bp, 10 predicted proteins | sample MGYA00519692_ERZ834382 | MGnify/ENA primary metagenome ERZ834382 (study PRJEB31850, sample SAMEA3708751) | human gut metagenome | biome: human gut; feature: human-associated habitat; material: faeces | place: China | collected 2014 ...
TAAAGACCGCATGGGTCAACACCCTGCTGGGCATCGTCATGTTCGGCATGGGTCTTACCCTGAAGCCGGAGGACTTCAAGGTGGTGTTCAGCCGCCCGAAGGATGTGATCATCGGCTGCATTGCGCAGTTCACCCTGATGCCCTTCCTTGCATGGGCGCTGACGCAGCTGTTCCACCTGCCCACCGAGCTGGCTATCGGCGTCATCCTTGTGGGTACCTGCCCCGGCGGCACCTCCTCTAACGTGATGACCTATCTGTCCAAGGGCGACGTTGCACTGTCCGTTGGTATGACTGCCGTTTCCACCGTGCTGGCACCCATCCTGACTCCCCTGCTCACCCTGCTGTATGCCGGCCAGCGCGTGGATGTGAACCCTGTAAATATGTTCCTGTCCATCGTCAAAGTAGTGCTGGTGCCCATCGCACTGGGCTTTGTGGTCAACCACTTCTTCCACGCCTTCACTCAGAACGCCGTCCGCGTGCTGCCGCTGGTCTCCACCACCGCCATCGTGCTCATCATCTGCGCTGTTGTTTCTGCAAACTCCGCCAAGATCATGACCAGCGGCCTGCTGATCCTTGCCGTAGTCATCCTGCACAACCTGCTGGGCTACCTCACCGGCTTCGGTGTGGGCAAGCTGCTGAAGCTGGATTCCACCAAGTGCCGCGCGATCTCCATCGAGGTCGGTATGCAGAACTCCGGTCTGGCCACCTCTCTGGCCGCTGCCCACTTTGCACAGTATCCGCTGGCAACCATCCCCGGCGCTGTGTTCTCGGTGTGGCATAACATTTCCGGTGCCGTCCTCGCCAACTTCTTTGCCCGCACCGCCGAGAAGAAGGACTGATCTTATACCATAATAAAAATGGCTGCTACACAGGGTTTCTTCCCGGTGCAGCAGCCATTTCTTTGTTTATTGAACGTGATCTGCGCGGTTTTCCCGTCTTTGCCTGTTTCCCGGGCTGTTGCGCAAACGCAAACATCCCGGGAGCAAAAAGGCACCCGAACCCCAGACCCCCTGCGTGTGATGCATGATGACTTTTCGTTTTTTAGAACGATAATTCGTTAAATTGAATCAATTTGCTACAGATCTGCTACAAACGGCAGTTTTTACCCGGCACTAAATCTGCTGTTCTGGTTTTCTCGATTTTTGTTTTTTAGATTGTTTCTTTTGTTGGTGCAGTTCTTTCAAGTCTTCAATTGCCAGCTCTGGAGCCATGGTGTGGAACATCAGATAGTTTGTGTTCATGGTCTTCGCCGGAGCCTGCACATAAATCTCCCTGCTGGGTTCGTTGGTCAGAATATGCCAATAACGGTAAAGGTAGCCTGTCCAATACATTACTTCTCCATCATACCGGGCATTGCCCTTTTGCGTCTGAGGGCACTCGTCTGCAAATTCCTCCAGAAGATATTCTTCTCCCGCCCACTGCATCCGGTTGTACTCTGAATCAAGATCACGGGCAACCTTAGAGCGCATGAACCGCTTCATGAAATCCTCGCTGTCATAGCCCGCTTGCAAAGAAAGCTCAAACAAGCGGCCCTGAATATCGCATAGTTTCAATTGAATCAGATCCATAACGATTCACCTTCTCTGCTTTGCACCATCAAGGATTTCATCAAAAAAGCGGCCTTCTCTACGATACTCTTTGCAGATTTGGTTTGCAAATGCAATGCCATTACTACGGTTCTGCTCGCTGGACTTCTTCAGTGCCTGCCGTTCCATCCAAAGCAATTGGACTTCACGCTCAATCTTGACCGCATCACAGGCTTTCTGCGTAATAGCAACATACTGACGTCCAAGTTTCAGAGCAGATAGACTTTTCACCAATGCCGTATCGGTAATCGTTCCTTCAAAAAAGCTATCCAGAACATAGAACATTCTATCATTTGCAATGCTGCCAATCACCATGTCGTAGCCTTTATCCAGCTCCTGATACTTCTGGAAGAACTTCGTTCCTCGTGCGGCTTCCATTCTACCACGATGATATGCTACCAGCATAGCCCATTCAATATCAGCCGGAACATCCAAAGTTTTTAAGCTATGAGGATCAACCGATAAAATATAAAAAACAGATTGCTCATAGTCACAGATCAGCGTAAGCGGCTGGAGCGGATCAGTTCCCATATAAAATCCAGCTCCGAAGTCACAGCGGTCACGGCTGGCTGGTTTGATTTTCCCCTGAATGCCTGATTTGGAGCCATGGTATAAAATCATTTTATCCGGATGCATAGCAGAGATTTCTGCAGCATCTCCGATAATAGCATCGTGTATAATTTCAGCCAACGTGATATGATTTTCTTCGCAAATCGCAAGCATTTTCTCCTGTGCAAGACGATTCGGCGTAGATTTTTCATTTTCCCAGCGGTTTACGGTTGCAAAGGACACTCCGATTTCATCCGCCAATTTCGACTGGCTCCATTGTAAAGCTGAACGAATCTCAAAGACAGTGTTCATTGGACACCTCCCGCAAGTATAACATTCGTCATCAATTTTATTGTAGCAAACGTTATATCATACGTCAAGTATTACCGGCTTACCTTCTTTAATATAAGCGGAAAAGTGTAGTGATAATTCAAAGAATAAAGTGGTCCTATATTTTATAGATAGTAATATCCATCGCCTACCTTACTGTCTTTGTCATAATATCACAACAGCTATTCTTGTTCCTTTGATTGTTTTCCTATTCTATATTCTCCCTTTGGTACTCCAGACTTTTTCTTAGTTCCATATTTTTCAGACTCTGGTCCATAATCAATGATGAACAACAATTGCTTACATGTTCTAACCGTACTAATCAAATAAAACCCGATGATACCCATATAAGGATAGAACCCGATTGCTAAAACAGCTTGTTCTTCTCCTGTGTTTGTCCCGATAATGATACTCACTATAATTAAAACAAGCCCTGCAACCAAATTTTCTTTATATCGATATTGCAATTCTTTTTTTGCATCTGTCGAATTTATCTTTTTCATCAGCGGTGTATTGCTCAGGCTAACTAAAATTGATACTGATGCGAGAATAAATCCAGAGCATGCAGTTGCGCTTGTTATAATGGCATTTAGTAGGAATTCAAGCCTGTCAATTTTTATATTCTGCCAGCGATATAGTATTCCGAAAGTTACTGAAACAGCCCCTGCCATTAGAAAGCGCCTGATTATCCCCCAGAGAAGTGGATGGTCTTGCAATTTTTTACCCATTCACCACATCTCCTTACCTATATAACGTTATTTTTCATCTTTTATAATTTCACTTTTCAGATTAAAGTACAATCTTTCATGCGTAATGGGATTAGACATTGAATAGTTGAATGGTAAAACATATTTTGCAACATTACTTAGCAAATCAATCGTTTCTACTTCGCAGTCTTCTTTATCCTCAATCACGACATCTAATTTTCTAATACCGGAATACGCTAGAGCTTCCTTTATAAACGAAACTGCCTCTTGAGCATCTAATGTATTGTTCTTTCCTCTGGAAACCCTTAATTCCACCCGACAAAATTGGCTTCTAGCCTTTCTTGTAGCATTCAAAAAATCTTTCATTAGAGATTCCTTCGGCAGTTCGTCAAACGGATTTATTTCTGCTGACATTATAACTTTTCTATAATTTGCTTCCTCTGTCAAGCGCAGCAAACCTGCTTTTGCTTCTTTTACGGCTAATATAACTACGGTATCTTTGGGCGAAAGTTCCGTTAGATATGCTTCCATATTGCGAATACTTATTCCAAATCGGTTTCTTTGCATGTATAACGTATGCGTTGCTGGAGCATATGCCAGTGTAGTCGATTCTGCCGTAACTTCATCATTTCCCAATTTAATCAGCTCATATGTTCCATCATCATGTAAAATTCCCGGTAATATTTTTTCCCGAATACGAAGCACACGTAGTTCCCAGAGATTATCTTCATCATGATATTTACAAACATGAAAAATATAGCTATCTCCGTCGATAATCTTCTTTGTATCCATCGGTTCTGCTCTTGCAATTTGCTTTAACATATCTTCCAAATCATAGGTTTGGATTTCCGACTGTGTACTATAACTAGTATACGTCGGCTCCAGATGGTCAAAACGAACGGACTTCTTCTTAAATTCAGGCATCTTGCATTTTCCTCCTGCACCCATTTTTTCAGAAAGATGCCCCCTACCACTTTTGGAAGGACTTTTCAGATCATGGTTGTAGCCCACCATTATTTTGTGTTTGTATGCTACCACAACCGATGTCCAATAAGTTGTATCTATAGGTCATCTTCCCATTTTTTAAGCATCTTTCACCTATTACACAAATCCCCCTAAACCTCTTCTGCGCAAAATTCCTTTGTACAATTTTTTCCTTATTTGCTCTGTGCGCTTTAATTAGGAGGCATCTACTCTCCTTTACATTGTACCGTCTTTTTTGCTGCAACGCAAGATATGTTCATATTATCACCTATAATCTCTGCCTTTTATGCTTTTTGTGCTATGGTTATTAAAAACCACTTGACTTTTTGTAAAAACATGCTATACTGATGTCACAAAGAACACAGTGGTTTTTGAAAACCAAATTTCTTGTACGGAGGTCTGTATGTCGCTCATTGTAAAAAACTTTTTTGAAAACGTGAACATCGGGGGAAATGCAACGAAAATCAGCGAGGAGATTTCGCAGCGTCTCCTCCAGTCTGGCCTCCAACCCGGCAGCAATGTGCCGCTGGCTGCTTACCTTCTTTATAAGGTTGCTCAGAACAACTCCAACTCTGATGTTACGATTCAGGATATTTTTGAGGGTCGGTTGGACATCAGCGAGGGCACTCGTTACTTTGCAAAAGAGCAGCTTCCGGAAGAAGCATGGGCACAGATTCTTCCCATGGTGAATAACTACACCGCCGAAGAATTTGCACTGGCTGCACTTCTGCCCGAACACGAGGATGAGATGAAGCTCGCAATGGCAACGCCCCATACCATTTTGACGTTGGTTCATCATCTTTTGGATGTGCAGCCTGATGAGTATGTCGGAGATCTTTGCTGCGGCAGCGGCTCCGGTTTTGTTTCATTTGCGATGAACCAGCCGGAGGCGCATTACTTTGGCTATGAGATTAACGAGGAGCGTGGCGGAATCGCACGGATTCGTGCAGAGCTTCTCGGCTCAAATGTTCAGGTACGGCTTGGCGACGTATTTCGGCTCGCAGACGATAAGAACACACCCAGATTCGACAAAATGTTTTCCAACTATCCCTTTGGCATGAGACTGCGTTATCTGGGCGAAGGTTCCGATTATATGGAACGTCTTGCAGAACAGTATCCAGGGCTGTCGAAGGCAACCTCTTCGGACTGGATTTTCAATGCGCTGCTCTGCGACCTTCTTGCAGAGAGCGGCAAAGCGATTGGCATTATGACCAATGGCAGCACATGGAACAGCATTGATACCCCGATGCGCAGATATTTTGTGGAACGCAAGATGATCGAGTGTGTCATCTCTCTGCCGGTCAAGATGTTCCCGTATACCAATATCGGAACGACGCTCATTGTTTTCAGCCACGGTAACGACACCATTCGCATGATTAATGCCACCGAAATTTATCACAAAGGACGGCGGCAGAATATGTTCCTTCAGGATGACATTGCTACCATTCTTACCGCCCTGCACACGGATTCGGAATACAGCAAGGATGTTACCTTGGACGAGCTTCGCGCCAATGAGTACAACCTCAGTCTGGAGCGCTATATCCAAAAGGTACCGACCTTTCAGAATGGTGTGTCGTTCGAGAGCATTATCAAGAGCATCACGCGCGGTGCGCCCTGCACGGCCAGCCAGTTGGACAAGATGGTGTCTAACGAAGTGACGAATATGCAGTACCTGATGTTGGCAAACATCCAGAACGGCATCATTGATAACAAGCTGCCGTATCTTTCCAGCATCGAACCGAAGTACGAAAAATACTGCCTGAAGAACAATGACCTGATCCTGTCCAAGAATGGCTATCCTTATAAAGTAGCCGTTGCGTCTGTGAAGGATGGGCAGCGTATTCTGGCAAACGGTAACCTGTATATCATCGAATTGGATGAAAGCAGGGCAAACCCTTATTATATCAAAGCTTTCTTCGACAGCGAGCAGGGCATTGCAGCCCTGAAAAGCATCACGGTGGGGGCAACCATTCCCAATATTGGAGTGGACAAGCTGAAGAACGTAATGATTCCGCTGCCTTCCATGGAGGAGCAGTCGCGGGTTGCGCAGAAGTATCAGGCAACGCTGGACGAAATTGCCATGCTCAAGCTGCGGCTGGAACGAGCCGTCAACAAGCTCCACCATGTGTTCGATGAGGAGAGTGAAGAAACCAATGCTTGATGTCGAAGAACTGCTCGAACTGGAGGATAACATCCGAAAGGAATTGGACGATCATCTACCTGCTGCGCTGTCCATGCTGAACCGCACCGGCGAATTGGAAACTTTCCTTAAAATGCTTGGCATGGAAGACCTGCTTCAAAGTAAGCCGCTTTATCAGGTCTATAAAACCGGAAAAATCATTGTGATCGGGCGGTCGGACGTGAAAGCGGAAGTGCTGCTTTCCATTGCCAAGAGTCTGGGACTTTCCAAAGACCGTTTTGAGCTGTACCTTGATTATGAGGACGGCAAGACTTTCGATTTTGAAAAGGCTCATTGGAAACCCCAGTATGCTTTGATCATGGTCGGCCCGATGCCCCACAGTGGCGCCAGCAAGGGTGATTCCGGCAGCGTCATCGCAAAAATTGAAAGCACAGAGGGGTATCCTCCGGTAGTGCGACTGGGCGCGAACGGCTTGAAAATCACAAAGACGGATTTCCGGAACAAGCTGAAAGAAATGATTGATACAAAGAAAATTGCTTAAAGTCCAACTTTTGGGATGCAAAGTGTGCTATTCTATAATTAAAAGGTAAAAAACAGAAAATCTGGAGGAACAAACCTATGTCCATGCAGGAACTGCAAAAGCAGACGGATGCCAATATCAGCGCAAAAGCCGACCTGATCTGGCAGATTGCCACCCATCTGGTTGGCCTGTTCAAGCCCCATGAGTACGGCAAGGTGATTCTGCCCATGACCGTGCTGAAACGTTTTGATGATGCCCTCCGCAAAACCAAGCCTGCCGTTGTAGAAATGGCAAAAAAATTGGATGCCCAGCACATTGAGGGTGCTGCCCGTGATGGTATCCTCTGCCGTATTTCCGGTTTCGACTTCTACAACACCAGCAATTTTGATTTTGCCAAGCTGGTTGCTGAGCCGGACGATGTGGAAAGCAACTTTGAAGCCTATCTTCAGGGCTTTTCCTCCAACGTCAAGGACATTATCGAGAACTTCGACTTTGCCAACACCGTCAAGCTGATGGTCAAGGGCGGCGTTTTGTTTGTCACCCTGCAGGAGTTCAACTCCAGCAAAGGCGATATGTCGCTGGATAAGATCACCTCCACCGACATGGGCTATATTTTTGAGGAACTGATCCGGAAATTCTCCGAGTCCTATGACGAACAGGCTGGTGCCCATTTCACGAGCCGGGATATCATCTACCTGATGACAGAGCTGCTGATCGCACCGGAGAAAGAGCAGATCGCCGCCGAGGGCTGCACCAAAACTGCCTACGATATGGCCATGGGCACTTCGCAGATGCTGGGCTGCCTGACCGAGCGCTTGCAGGATGTTAGCAAGGATGCCACCCTGACCTGCTTTGGGCAGGAGTTCAACCCCGAAACTTATGCAATCGCCAAGGCGGATATGCTGATCAAGGGCGGCAACGCATCCGGCATGAAATACGGTGATACCCTGAGCGATGATGCGTTCGGCGGCTATGAATTTGACTATGTGATCTCTAATCCTCCCTTCGGCATTGACTGGAAGCGTGAAAAATCGCAGGTGGAAGCCGAAGCAAAGCGTGGTTATGATGGCCGTTTCGGTCCCGGCCTGCCTGCGATCTCGGATGGACAGATGCTGTTTATGCTCAACGGCGTAAAGAAGCTGAAGGAAGGCTCCGGGCGTATGGCGATCATTCAGAACGGTTCTTCCCTCTTCACGGGCGATGCCGGCAGTGGTGCCTCCGAGATTCGCCGCTACCTTATCCACGAAGATCTGGTGGAAGCCATTGTGCAGTTGCCCACCGACTTATTCTACAATACTGGCATCTCCACTTACATCTGGGTACTGACCAAGGGCAAGCCCATGAGCCGCAGCGGACGGGTGCAGCTCATTGATGCCAGCAAGTGCTTTGTGAAGCGCCGCAAAAACATTGGCTCCAAGCGTGTAGATCTGGATGACGCCTGCATCGACCTGATCCTCAAAGCCTACGAGGGCTTTGACCAGAATGAGGTCTACACCGCCGACGACCTTGTTGTGGAGTCCAAGGTTTTTAAGAACGATTTCTTCGGCTTTACCAAGGTGACGGTGGAGACGGCACAGACCGATGCCAACGGCAAGCTCCTGCTGAAGAAGGGCAAAAAGCTGCCGGTCAAGGGTGCCACCGACAGCGAGATCATCCCCTTGTCCGATGACATTGACGCTTACATGGCAAAAAATGTTCTGCCCTACAATCCGCTGGCCTACATTGACCCGGCAAAGGATAAGATCGGCTACGAGATCCCGTTTACCCGGCTGTTCTATAAGTTTGAAGCCCCGGAACCGTCTGCATCCATCTTCGAGGACATCAAGGCGTTGGAGGCAAAGGAAACTGTGCTGATGAAGGAGCTGTTTGGAAATGCGTAAAATGAAGGATAGCGGTGTTGCGTGGATTGGAGAAATTCCTGACGATTGGCGATTGATTCGCTTTAAGGATAAATACCGAAGTGTAAAAGAGATTGCAAAAGGACAGTCTGTAAATTATGAGAGGCTGGCTTTAACCCTAGGCGGAGTTGTAAAAAGACCGAAGGACGACTCCGAAGGGCTTCAACCAAAAGAATTTGACGGCTACCAAATTTTGAGAGAAAACGATTTTATTTTCAAAATGATTGACCTTCAAAATGTTAGCACAAGTAGAGTGGGGTTATCGCCTTATACAGGTCTTGTTTCGCCTGCATATATCCGATTCTCTCCTAAGAAGGACGGACGAGAAAGCAAATTTATCTATTACTATTTAATGAGCTTGTATTACAATCAAGTCTTTAATAATTTGGGTGGAAATGGTGTTCGGAGTGCGCTTTCTGCGAAGGACATGGGCGAATTTATGATTCCATATCCGCCAGAAGAGACTGAACAAAAAAGTATTTGTGTAGCTTTGGACAAAAAGTCAGAACAAATTGATGCCCTTATCTCTAACGTACAGGAGCAAATTGAAAAGCTGAAAGCCTACAAACAGAGCTTTATCACCGAGGTTGTCACAAAGGGGCTTGACCCCAATGTGCCTATGAAGGATAGTGGCGTGGAGTGGATTGGGGAAATTCCTTCTTCTTGGAACACCATTCGAGTAAAGCAGCTTCTTCGTGAGCGAAAAGAACGTTCTGTTGACGGAAAAGAAGAGCCGTTGTCCATGAGTCAGAAAGTCGGTCTTGTTCCAACAAAAACACTGGATTCCATCCCGAATATGGCATCGTCTTTTGTTGGTGCAAAGTTAGCTTATGTGGACGACCTTGTATTTAATAAGCTAAAAGCACATCTTGGAGTTTTTTCGGTTTCCAAGTATGATGGATTGGTTAGCCCGGATTATGCAGTATATTATTCTACTGGCGTTGCCGATTTGAAATATCTTGAATACTTGTTCAAAACACCGCAGTGTATCTCAGAGTTCAGAAAACGTTCAACAGGAATCGCAGCAGGTTTGACAAGATTGTACACAGATGGATTGTTTGCGATTGAATGTCCGTTTCCGTCAAAAGACAAGCAACACGAAATTGTGGCACATCTTAACAAAAAATGTGCTCAGATCGATGAGCTTACTGCCATCAAACAGACCAAAATCGAAAAACTGGAGCAGTACAAACGCTCACTCATTTACGAGTACGTTACCGGAAAGAAGGAGGTCTCCTGAGTGGAAACAAGCCTTGCGGATATCAAAAAGCAGTATGAGAAGCTAAAGGGCATCTTAGGCGACAAGGATACTCTTGAACTTTCATACGAGGATGATCTTCGCTGTCAGGATGCGTTGAGCCTGCTTAAGAGCCGCAACTACATTCTGGATGCCAGCACACTATGCGAAAAGCGGTACATTAAGGCGGCTGAATGGGATGGCTTTGGGGACTGGTTGGACGAAATGATAAAGGAATCCAAGCGTTTGAGCCGCCGGGAGTGGACGATTGCCATTGTCAGTGCCGTGATTGGCGCAGCTATCGGCCTGATTCCTACGATTATTGGCGCATTGTGTTGATTTATCTGTCCATACAGTGTTATGATAGATGCAAGATACTCAGAGTCAAAAAGTTTTTAGCAAGAATGCGCTTAAAATTGCAGGTCAAATCAAAAAGTAAGGAGCCATCATGGACAAAAGTGAGAAACGGTTCGAGCGGGACATTGAAGCCTTTCTGATCTCTCCGCAGGGCGGGTATGTGCAGTTCAACGGGCAGGATGCGGACGGCAACTGGGTACATAGCCGTCAGCACGATGTAGAAAAGTGCATCTATATGGATGTGCTGTGCGAGTTTATCGCCAAGACTCAGCCGAAAGAATGGGCGAAATATACTCGGTACTACGGCGACAAGGCGGCAGAAAAGTTGTATCATCGGCTGGAGACCACCATCACCAACCAGGGGTTGCTCCATGTCCTGCGCAGCGGCATCGAGGATATGGGCTGCAAACTGCGGGTGTGCTACTTCAAGCCGGAATCCCGGCTGAACCCCGAAGCAATGGAACGCTACGAGGCCAATATTCTGGGCTGCACCCGGCAGTTCCGCTATTCCACGGGCAACACGAACACCATTGATATGGTGCTTTCGGTCAACGGTATCCCTGTGGTGGCACTGGAGCTGAAAAACCAGCTTACGGGGCAGGACTGCGCCTGCGCCATGAATCAGTACAAGAGCGACCGCAGCTCCAAGGAGTTTGCATTCCGCCTGAATCACCGCTTTCTGGTTTATTTTGCCGTTGACCTCTATGAGGTGTGGATGACCACCCGGTTAGAAGATGGCAATACCCGGTTCATGCCCTTCAATCAGGGTTCCAACGGTGCAGGCCGGAGCGGTGGTGCCGGCAACCCGGCAAACCCGAACGGTTATGTTACCAGCTATCTGTGGGAAGAAGTTTTGCAGCGGGACAGCCTGCTGGATCTGATCCAGCGGTTCATTTCCAATGTAAAGGAAAAAGAAACCGAGGAAAAGAACGGCGTGGTGAAAACCATCACCAAGGAAAAGATGCTTTTCCCGCGGTATCATCAATACGATGTTGTGCGGAAAGTGCTGGCCGATGTAAAGCAGAACGGCCCCGGCAAAAATTATCTCATCCAGCATTCGGCGGGTTCGGGCAAGTCCAACTCCATTGCATGGATTGCCTATCGGCTGGCATCCGTCCATGATGACAACGACAACAGCATTTTTGATTCGGTTATCGTTGTCACCAACCGTGTGGTGCTGGACAGCCAGTTGCAGGACACCATCAACAGCTTTGAGCATCAGGCAGGACTGGTGGAAGCCATTGACGATAAGAAGAACTCTCACACCCTTGCCGAAGCGATCAACGACAAAAAGCGCATTATCATCTGCACCATCCAGAAGTTCCTTTTTGCCAAGAAGGATATGGAAACGTTCCGTGGACGGAAGTTTGCGATCATCATTGACGAAGCCCATCAGGGACAGAACGGTGAAAGTGCAAAATCTCTCCGCCGCAGCCTGATTGATGTCGGCATTGCCACCAAGGAATACGCTGCGGAAGCAGGTGTCTCGGAAGATGAAGTGGATCTGACGGATGATTATATCAACGAAATCATCGGTCAGGGACGGCACGAAAACCAATCCTTCTTCGCCTTTACCGCCACCCCGAAGGGCAAGACCATTGAGAACTTCGGAACGGAAATCGGTACCAATGCGGACGGCGAACCCATCAAAGCACCGTTCCATGTTTATTCCATGCGGCAGGCCATCGAGGAGCATTATATTCTGGATGTTCTTGCCAACTATACCACCATCAAGGAAGCGTTCAAGCTGATTCGGATATCCGAGGACAACCCAGAGCTGATCGAGGGTCAGACCGCCCGTGCGCTGTTTAAATATTATAAGAAGCATGGCTACACCATTGCACAGAAAACCGAAATGATTATGGCAAACTTCCTGGATAACTGCCGTTATCAGATTGATCGCAAGGGCAAAGCCATGATCGTTGCAGACAGCCGTGCCAACGCCGTACGCTACTATCTCGCTATCAAGCGTTACATTGAGGCCCACCCGGACGAATGCACCGGTTGTGATGCCATGATTGCCTTCTCTGGCGAGGTTACGTTAGAAGATTACCCCAGCGACAAGCCGTTTACTGAGGCAACTATGAACCTTGACGAAAAGGGGCGGTATATTACTACAGACAAAAAGTTCCGTCAGGCGTTCCACAGCAACCAGTATAATATTCTGGTGGTGGCTAACAAGTACCAGACCGGTTTTGATGAGCCGCTGCTGCACACGATGTATGTGGACAAAAAGCTGCGGGATGTGACCGCCGTGCAAACGCTTTCCCGCCTGAATCGTACCCATCCGGGCAAAAACAGCACCTTCGTTCTCGATTTTGAAAACACCGAGGAGGATATCCGAGACGCATTCCTGCCCTATTACGAAACAACCATTCTGGAGGGCAGCACAGACCTGAACAAAGTATATGATCTCCGTAACAAGATCCGGGATTATATGCTATACAACTATGACGATGTGGATGCCTTCAATAAGTTTATGGCAGCGCAGGGTGATAAAAAGCAGGATGCCGTTGCGCTTGGCAAGCTGGCAAGTCTGTTCCGCCCGGTGATTACACGGTATCAGGATCTGGGAGAGGAAGACCGTTACACCGCCCGCGATTATATTCGCAAGTTCAATGGCGCATATTCCTACATTACACAGCTTGTGCGCCTCCATGACAAAGACCTGTTCAACGAGTACCAGTACACGCTTCACCTTGCACGGCTGCTGCCCAATCCCAATGAAAACGAATTTGTGGACATTGAGGATAAGATCAAGCTGGAATACGCTTCCCTGAACGAAACTTTTAGGGGTGCTATTGTTCTGGACGAGGAACCGACTATCCTCACGCCCACCAAGGGACTTGCACCGAAGGTACCGAACAAGAAAACAGATACCCTGCAAAGCATTATCGACAAGGTGAACGAGCGCTTCAATGGCAACTTCACTGATTCCGACCGAGTGATCATCGAGGGCATCTACCAGATGTTCATGAAGGATTCGGATGTTAAGAAGTTCAAGAAATATGCCAAGGATAACAGCACTGAAATGTTTGTGCAGTCGCTGTTCCCGGATAAGTTCAAGGATATCGTGACCCAGTGTTTCCTTGATAACAACGATTCCTTCTCTAAGCTGTTCAACGATCCAGACTTTTATAACAAGGTGCAGGAGGCGATGGCCGCCGAGCTGTATAAGGCGTTGAGAAAGGATTAAAGTTCTATCAATACTCCCCCACGTCCATACTGGAGCCGCTGATGCCCTGAATAGCGATCAAGGCTGCCGAAAGCACCTACTACAAAATGCAATCCGCTGTCCAACAGTGTTTTAGTTGAAACGCTCTTGGACAGCGGATTTTGTTATTTTTTGTCAAAATCAGTATTGCGCCACAGGCTTAATTCTGTTAGCACCATATAAATGGTTATCACGATCTCTATTATTTTTAATAAAAGCAATGCAGATACAATATATTTTCTGAGATCAAAAACTTCTTTTTCAATCAGATGCGGTTTATCATCGATCATTGAATATTCTTCTAACGGGCGCTATAATAAAAGAAAACGGTAAGGAAGTGCATCTATGCTCTACCCCGGACTGTACGAACAGGTCATCAACAACGCGCTGAACCGCGAGCTTGCAGAGATTCCGGAAGCCCGCAAGTCCACTGCGCCCATCGACACGGCGGAGGCTGCCAAAGTGCTGGCGCAGTATTTGACCGATGTGGTGCAGAAGGGTCTTGAGAACGTACAGGATAACGGCGGCGGCATCGAGGCGCAGATCCAGCTGGCAAACCAGATCATAAATACCATCCAGGCTACTACAGAGGAAGCTGACTTTGCCGCGCTCAGTGTTGACCAGCGGGCAGAGCAGCTTCTTGCGCTTTTGCAGCAGAATGACCCGCGCCTTGCTACAGGAAAAAGCGCAAAAGACCTTGACCGCCCGGAGACCTCCATTGCGCAAAGTTCCCTGTTTACCGGCGCTATCCATGAGCCGCAGATGTACACGGAGCTGAAAAAGGAGATCGTTTCCGCCGACCGTATTGATATGCTGGTCTCCTTTATCAAGTGGAGCGGCTTACGCCTCATCATGGACGAGCTGCGGCAGTTTGCGCAAAGCGGCGGTGAGTTGCGCATCATCACCACCTCTTATATGGGCGCTACGGACGTAAAAGCCATTGAGGAGCTGCGCGCACTGCCCAATACGAAGATCAAGGTGAGCTACGACACCAAGCGTACCCGCCTGCACGCAAAGACCTATGTATTTTACCGGAACACCGGCTTTACTACGGCGTATGTAGGCTCCTCCAACCTGTCCAATGCGGCAATTTCCAGCGGTCTGGAATGGAACGTCAAGGTGACCCGAAAGGACCTGCCGGAGACCATTGAAAAGATCGCAGCCACTTTTGAAAGCTACTGGAATTCCAGCGAGTTTGAATATTACGATGAAGGACAGCGGGAACGGCTGACCCGCGCCCTGAAAGCCGAAAAATACAGCGAGGCCGACCACAGCGGAATCTATACCCTGGATATTTTGCCCTATTCCTACCAGCAGGAAATTCTGGACCGGCTGGATGCCGAGCGCACCGTTCGGGGTTACAACCGCAACTTGGTAGTCGCCGCCACCGGCACCGGCAAAACTGTGATCTCCGCACTGGATTACAAGCGCTTCTGCAAACAGCATCCGGGGCAGCCCTGCCGTCTGCTGTTTGTGGCACATCGGGAGGAGATCCTGAAGCAGAGCCTGTACACCTTCCGGGCGGTACTGAAGGATGCCAATTTCGGCGAGCTGTATGTGGGCAGCCACAAAGCCGACAGCATCGACCATCTGTTTGTTTCCATCCAGACCTTCAATTCTCAGGAGTTTGCCGCCAAAACGGCAGCGGATTTCTACGATTACATCGTTGTAGACGAGTTCCACCATGCAGCTGCACCCGCTTATCAGAAGCTGCTGGAATATTACCAGCCGAAGATCCTGCTGGGACTGACTGCTACCCCGGAACGTATGGACGGCAAAAGCGTTCTGGACTATTTCGGCGGACGCATTGCCGCCGAGATCCGTCTGCCGGAAGCGATTGACCGGAAACTGCTCTGTCCCTTCCAATATTTCGGCGTCACTGACACGGCAGATCTGAGCAGCCTGAAATGGTGCACCGGCGGCTACGATAAAAACGAGTTGTCCAACCTGTACACCCTCAGCGGCATGGTGGCGGAGCGCCGCGCTGACCTTGTGGTGAACTCCATCCTGAAATATGTCACCGATATCGACGAGGTAAAGGGTCTGGGCTTCTGCGTTTCCATTGCTCATGCCCAATTTATGGCGCGCTACTTTAATACCCACGGCATCCCGTCTATGGCACTGACCGGCGATTCTCCTGACGAGGAGCGCAACGCCGCCAAGCAGCGGCTGGTTTCCGGGGAGCTCCGATTCCTCTTTGTGGTGGACATTTACAACGAGGGTGTGGATATCCCCGAGGTGAACACTGTACTGTTCCTGCGCCCTACCGAGTCGCTGACCGTGTTTTTGCAGCAACTGGGGCGTGGTCTGCGTCTGGCAGAAAACAAGGATTGCTTGACCGTTTTGGATTTCATCGGGCAGGCCAACAAAAAGTATAATTTTGAGGAGAAATTCGCAGCACTGCTCTCCAACACCACCCGCAGCGTCAGTCGGGAGCTTAAAGAGGGCTTTGTCTCTGCACCCAAAGGCTGCTATATTCAGCTGGAAAAAATTGCCGCAAAGTATGTGCTGGATAATATCAGCGCCTCCTATGACCGCACCTCCGGGCTTGTGGCGCGGGCGGCTGCCTTCACAGAGGATACTGGTCTGCCCCTGACACTTGGGAACTTCCTCGACTACTACCATCTCGACCCCCGGGCCATCTATAGTAAAAAGGTCTGCTTCAGTAGGCTGTGCGTCCGCGCAGAAGCGGCATCCGATTTTGCAGAGCCTTTGGAAGAGGCCATGACCAAAGCCCTTGCACGCTTTGCAGTCGTGGATTCCCGCAGGTGGATCCGTTTTTTGCTGGGGCTTCTGCCGAAATTGGATAACACCGACTTTGCGGCTCTATCGCCAGTAGAGAAGCGGATGCTGCAAATGTTCTATGTGACCCTTTGGGGCAAAACTGCAGAAAGCTGGGAGGATGAAGAAGTTCTCGATAACCTGTATG
>ERZ834382.1875-NODE-1875-length-16431-cov-4.984489_pt1 | contig 16431 bp, 14 predicted proteins | sample MGYA00519692_ERZ834382 | MGnify/ENA primary metagenome ERZ834382 (study PRJEB31850, sample SAMEA3708751) | human gut metagenome | biome: human gut; feature: human-associated habitat; material: faeces | place: China | collected 2014 ...
CACCACTAAAGCAAAAAGCCTTCCCCCTCGGGGGAAGGTGGCCCGCAGGGCCGGATGAGGGGCGAGCTTGCCCATATTGCCCGTAAACGGGTCATTACGGTAAGTTCCCCCTCATCAGTCGCCTATCGGCGACAGCTTCCCCCCCCCGGGGGAAGCCTTTTTTGTACTTTTTTATAGCAGAAAAGGAGGCAGCTATGCCAAAATTTGCAGTTATCACCGGTGCAAGCTCCGGTATCGGGGCCGAGTTCGCGCGCCAGCTTTCCGCCCGCGGATATAACCTGCTGCTGGTGGCCCGCCGCGCGGACCGGCTGGAAAAGCTGTCCGACCAGCTGACGACGGTCTGCGAGATCTTCACTGCGGATCTGTCCAAAAAGAGTGAGTGCCTTCGCCTGGTCAAGGCGTTGGAGGGCCGCCGCGTGGATCTCTTCATCAACAACGCGGGCTTTGGCGACTGCGGGCCGTTTTTGCAGACGGAACTGGATAAGGACCTCGATATGCTGTCGGTCAACATCCGGGCGCTGCACATTCTGACGAAGAAAATCGGGCAGCAGCTCTATAAGCAGGGCTTCGGCGCACTGCTGAACGTCGGCTCCTGCGCAGGGCTGATGCCCGCAGGCCCCTACATGGCGACCTACTACGCCACCAAGGCCTACGTTGTCAGCCTGACGAGTGCGCTGGCGCAGGAGCTGCGCGAGGCCCGCAGCCCCGTGTATGTCGGCTGCCTCTGCCCCGGCCCGGTCAACACCGAGTTCAACGCTGTGGCGAACGTGGAGTTTGCGCTGCGGGGCATCACGCCGGAATACTGCGTGCGCTGTGCGCTGGACGGCATGGCTCGCCGCAAAACGGTCATTGTGCCGAACCCCGTGGTTGCCGCCGGCATGACGCTGGGGCGCTTCCTGCCGCGGCCCGTGTATATCAAAATCGCTGCGCACCAGCAGCGGAAAAAGCTGTATAAGAGATAAGAGATAAAAGAATCCCGCTGTCTGTGCCAGACAGCGGGATTCTTTGTAGGGGGCGGGTGTTGCCCACCCATGGTTGTGTGCGGCAGCCGCAAGCCTTCCCGGGCGGATATGGAATCCGCCCCTACGTGTGCGGGTCGATGCCTGCATCGACCCGGAAGGCTTCCCCATCGGGGGAAGCTGTCGCCGCCAGGCGACTGATGGGGGCAGAGCTTGCCATGGCAACCCGTTTGCGGCTAATCACGGTAACCTGGCCCCTCATCCGGCCTCGGGCGGGGCCTCGGCTACCTTCCCCCTTGGGGAAAGGCACTTTACAGTTAGTTCAGCGTTTTCCCGAAGAACTCCAGCTCCGGCTTGATGGTATTCATCAGGGCGTCGAACTGGTCGGGGGTCAGGCTCTGGGCACCGTCGCTCTTGGCCTTGGCCGGGTCATTGTGGGTCTCGATCATCAGACCGTCGGCACCGACGGCCACTGCCGCCTGGGCCAGCGCGGGCACCATGAAGGCAATGCCTGCCGCGTGGCTCGGGTCGATGACAACGGGCAGATGGGTCATCTTTTTCAACATAGGAACGGCGGAAATGTCCAGCGTGTTGCGCATGCTCGTCTCAAAGGTGCGGATGCCGCGCTCGCACAAAACGACGTTGGGGTTGCCCTCTGCCATGATGTACTCGGCGCTCATGACGAGCTCCTCCAGCGTCGAGGACAGGCCGCGCTTGAGCAGCACAGGCACGTTCAGCTTGCCGACAGCCTTGAGCAGCTCAAAGTTCTGCATGTTGCGCGCACCGATCTGGATCATATCGACCTTGGCGTCAACGAACAGCGGGATGTGCTCGTTGTTCATCAGCTCGGTCACGATGGGCTGGCCCGTGACCTTGCGGGCCTCCTGCAAAAGCTCCAGACCCTCAGCACGCAGACCCTGGAAGCTGTACGGGCTGGTGCGGGGCTTGAACGCGCCGCCGCGCAGGATGCTGGCCCCGGCGGCCTGCACGCGCTGGGCCACGTAGGTGATCTGCTCCTTGCTCTCGACGCTGCAGGGACCGCTCATGACGGCGAAGTAGCCGCCGCCGATCTTGTGGCCGCCCACGTCGACGATGGTGTCGTCGGGGTGGAATTTGCGGTTGGCCTTTTTGTACGGCTCGGACACGCGGCGGCAGGTCTCGACGACGGGATTTGCCAGCACCCAGCTCTCGGCCAGCGCCTTGGTGTCGCCGATGAGGCCGAGGATGTGGGTGTCGCTGCCGACGGAATCGTTGATCTGGAAGCCCATGCTGTTCAGCTCATTGCAGAAGGCCTGCACCTTGTCAGCGGGGGCGTGCTGTTTTAAAACGATGATCATGATGTGTTCTCCTATCTATTACAACCGTGAATTTTTCTCAATGACGGTATTCTAACACTTTAAAGCGCTAAAGTCAAGCCCCCTTGCGAAAATTGTTGGGGGGATTTATAATAGAAAAAGGGTTTCCCCCTTGGGGGAAGCTGTCCGCGAAGCGGACTGATGAGGGGCGGCCTTGCCAATGCAACCCGTTCACGGGCAATCACGGAAGCTCTGCCCCTCATCCGGCCCTGCGGGGCCACCTTCCCCCTTGGGGGAAGGCAAAGCGGGGCGGCCGGGCCGGGCATGCCCGGCCCCTACAGCGTTATTAACAATTGAGAAGGGTAACAATATGGCAAAAGAAGCAAAAACCAACGCAATGCGGATGCTGGAGCGTGCAAAGGTCACCTACACGTCCCACGAATACCCCCACGAGGAGGGCCAGGCCGTGGACGGCGCAAACGTGGCGCGGCTGACCGGGCAGGACCCGGCGCGGGTGTTCAAGACGCTCGTCACGCAGGGCGCGGACCGAAACTACTATGTGTTTGTTGTGCCAGTGCTGGCCGAGCTGGACCTGAAAAAGGCCGCTAAGGCTGCGGGCGTCAAGAGCGTGGCCATGATCCACGTTGCCGACATCAACAAGGTCACGGGCTACATCCGCGGCGGGTGCAGCCCTGTGGGCATGAAAAAGCAGTTCGTGACCGTCTATGATGAGAGCTGCCTTGCGCAGCAGACGATGCTCGTCTCGGGTGGGCGCATCGGCACGCAGATCGAATGCGCCCCGGCGGACCTCATCAAGGTCACGCGCGGCAGGACGGCGGCCATCACACAGGAGCACGAGGCATGATGCGGCTGGATAAATACCTGGCCGAGCGCACCGGCATGACCCGCAGCGAGAGCCGCAAGGCCGTAACGAAGGGCCGCGTCAGCATCGACGGCGCAGTCTGCCGCAAGGCCGACACCCAGCTGGACGAGCACACCGCCGCCGTGGCGTTGGACAGCGTGCCGCTGGCGGGCGCGTACCGGAAATTTGTGTATATCATGCTCAACAAGCCCGAGGGCGTCGTCAGTGCCAGCCGCGACAAAAAGGACACGACGGTGGTCGATCTGGTCGCGGCGGACTTTCCGCGGCGGGAACTGTTCCCCGCGGGGCGGCTGGACAAGACCAGCACCGGCTTTGTGCTGCTGACTGACGACGGCGCGCTGGCGCATGACATCCTCTCCCCTGCCCACCACGTCGAGAAGCAGTACGTAGTCACGCTGGACACGCCGCTGACCGACGCGATGCGCCGGGGCTTTGCCGCGGGCGTCACGCTGACCGACGGCGAGACGATGGCTCCTGCAGGCGTCGAGCCGCTGACCGACGACGGCCTGACCGTGCAGGTCACGCTGCGGCAGGGCGTCTATCATCAGATCAAGCGGATGTTCGGCGTGTTTGATGCGGGTGTGAACGCCCTGCACCGTGAGAGCATCGGCGGCGTGGCGCTGGACCCCGCGTTAGCGCCCGGCCAGTGGCGTGAGCTGACAGCGGAGGAAGTGGAACGGCTGCAGAACGTAAAGTAATGTAAGAGGAGGAATTTATCCCTCCCGGGATCTGTACCATAGCCGCAGCGGAGCGGTCAAGACCGCTCCCTACAAAGCACCCGTGAATGTCAGTCTGTAGGGAGGGGTCTTGACCCCTCCGTGCGCGTTTCCGCATCCGCAAGGCCCCCGGGAGGGATAGATTCATCCCCTATAAACCAACAAAAAGAGGCAGCTTTTGCAGGCTGCCTCTTTGTCATTCATGAGTATACACCGTCTCGCTCGGTTGGAACATCACGGTATACCCCATATCGTTATAATTGGAGAGGATGAGCTCGGTGCCCTCGGCCAGAACGATGTGGTGCAGGGTGTCCTGATAGGTGTCGTCGCCGTAGAGCCAGGCGCTGCAATACATCGTGCGGGTGTTTTCCATCGGCAGGTCAAAGGCAAAGTAGCCGCTGCCCGCCGTGCAGGTCACGTCGTAGACGCCGGGTTCGATGTCCTCGCCCACAAGCAGATACAGGCTGTCCTCGCTGTCGCTGAGGGTATACGAAATATCGCCTGTCACCGGGTTGGGGGCAGTATCGGTGGACAGGTCATCGACCTGCGCGTTGCTGCTGTGGAAATAGAGCGCATTGTTCCCGGTCAGGAACAGCACCGTACCCGCGGGAAGCGGGACGTCGTCCAGCCCCGAATCCGCAGCGTCGTAGGCGGACAGATCCTCATAAATTTCCACACCGCAGGCATCGTTGACAAGGTGCATCTCCATGGATGTGCCGTCCTCGGCGCACTTGATCGTGTAGGTGCCCGCGGGCAGGTCCTGCCCCATGACGTACAGCCCGGCGGGCAGGTCGCCGTCCCAGTCGGTGCCCCCGGCGGATACGAGCGGGCGCAGGTCGTCGTAGGCGTTGCTGTCGGCCTCTATGGCCTGTTCTTCGGAAAATTCGGGAACGGGCTCGGAAACCGAGGAACCGATTTTACGCTGCAGCAGGACCTGCAGCATGGGCAAAATCAAAAACAACGCCACAACGATGATAAGCCACGCGACATTGGCACTGCGGCTGCGTCTGGAGGGTGCCTCGATGTGGTGCTCCACCCGGGCCGTGCGCACCGCGGGGCGCGGTGCATTGTGGCGGTCTGTGCCGCTCTCATGTACATGGGCGGTGCGTTCCTCGTCGTCGTAGCCTTCCACCTTGGGGCGGTTGCCCGCGGGCCGCACGCGGTGGAGAACATCCTCGCCGTTGACGCGGTGATAGTGGGCACTCTCGCCCCGCAGGGTGTAGCTGTGCTCCGGCGGGATGGGCAGACCACAGTCCTCACACCGGCCATTGACGACCCGTCCGCCGCACAGGCTGCATTTTTGCATAGGGACACCTCCTCTTTTTCCTTTATTATACAGGATAGCGTAGGAAATAGCTAGAGGGGCGGGAAAATAAAAAAAGCCTCCCTTGTCAAAGGGAGGCTCAGCTTCAGGCATTCGCTGCCCGTTTTGCAGCCGTCTTTCTGTGCAGCTGCTCGGAAAAAACCGTCATCAATACCAGCATCAGCAGCAGGACAAAGGGATAGAGCTTCATCGTGATATTCTGCGCCAGAACGCCGAAAAGCGGTGAAAGGAGCGTGCTGCCGGTGTAGGCGGCGGCCATCTGCAGGCCGGTCATTGACATACTGAGATTCTTGCCGAAGTTGGACGGCGTCTCGTGAATGATGCTGGGGTAGATCGGTGCGCAGCCCAGTCCGGCGACCACAAGGCCAACCGGCAGCAGCGCATTGCCGAAGGGCAGCAGGATCAGCACAATACCCACGGCATTCAGAAGCTGTCCCATGCGGATCATCTGCTGATCGTTGAATTTCATCGTCAAAAAGCCGCTGAAAAACCGTCCGACTGTGATGCCTACGTAAAACAGGCTCGCCCAGCTGGCGGCGGTCATTGCGTCCAGACCGCGGGTCAGGGTGCAGTAACTGGCGGCCCACATACCGGCGATCCCCTCAACACCGCTGTAAAACGCAAAACAGAGCATTACCTCCGGCACACCGGAGACTTTCAGCAGTTCGAAAATCGTGCGGTGTTCCGGGGTAAACTCCTCCCCCGCTCCGGCGTCGGCAGGGGTCTGCCACAGCGGCAGGCTGAACAGCAGCAACGCCGTCAGCACAAACTGCAGAACGGACACTATGCGGTAGCCGTTCTGCCAGGTGCTGCCCGCCAGCGCCCAGCCCATGATGACCGGGCCGCCCGCCGCGCCGATGCCCCACATGCAGTGCAGCCAGCTCATGTGGCGGCTTTCGTAGTGCAGGGCCACATAATTGTTCAGCGCGGCGTCGACGCTGCCCGCGCCGAGGCCATATGGGATCGCCCACAGGCAGAGCTGCCAGAACTGGGTGCAGGTGGAAAAACCGAACAGTGCCACAGCGGTTGTGGCGACGCTGAGCGCCGTGACCTTGCCCGTGCCCAGCTTGCTGTTGAGGCGGTCGCTGGCAAGGCTGGAGACGATCGTCCCGACGGAGATGATCATGGACACGCCGCCCGCCCAGGACACGCCCGCGCCGAGCTGCGGATACATGCTGGGCCACGCCGCGCCCAGCAGCGCGTCCGGCAGGCCAAGGCTGATGAAGGCCAGATAGATGATGGGCAAAAGTAACGATACCATACGAAAATCCTCTTGACTTTCTGTAGTTGTGATATTATGATTATATCATCAAATTGCGGAATATACAGGCACTAATTCCGCAAAATCTCGGTACAATTTCACCAAAAATGGAGGCGAGCAAGAAATGGCACTGTCGCTGTGCAGAACGACCGTGGACGATTCGGCGCGGGAGCTGATGGAGCATGGCACCGCCGCCTTCCCCATCGCCTGTTATCACGACGATTTGCAGGCCGAGCCCGTGCCGTGGCACTGGCACGAGGAATTGGAGGTACTGGTCGTCAGCGAGGGCATGATCTTGGCGACGGCAGGCGGCGAGAAATTCCGCTTGGGAAAGGGCGAGGGGCTGTTCATCAACGCAGGGGTGTTGCACGGCGACTGGCCGCTGAATGCGGGCAGCTGCCGCCTGCACAGCATGGTGTTCCACCCACGGCTGGTGGGCGGCAACCCGGACAGCGTGTTCTGGCAGAAATATCTGCAGCCGCTGCTGACCGACCCCAGCCGTCCCTGCGCCGTGCTGCGCCCCACGGTGGACTGGCAGCACGAGGCCATCGAGGACATGGAGCGGGCGTTCCGCGCGGTGGTGAACGAGATCCCCGGCTACGAGTTCAAGACCCGCGCGGCGCTGTCGGAGATGATCTTCCAGCTGGTCAGCCACGCCCCGGCGGTGCAGGCCATGCCGAAAAAGGCACTGCGCAGCGCCGACCGCATCAAGACGATGCTGCAATTTATTCAAGAGCATTACGCCGAGAACATCTCGGTCGAGCAGGTCGCGTCCAGCGCGTCCATCAGCCCCAGCGAGTGTCTGCGGTGCTTCCACGATATGATCGGCACGACACCGAATCAGTATCTGCGCGACCAACGCGCCCAGCGCGCGGCGGAGCTGCTGTGCGGCACGGGACTGCGGGTGACGGAAATCGCGATGCAGTGCGGTTTTCAGGACGCGAGCTACTTTGCCCGCGCCTTCCGTCAGGTCTACGGCTGCGGCCCGACGGAGTATCGCAGAAAAGCACGAAGGGAAAAATAAAACTACCGCCGTCAGTTCCCTGACGGCGGTAGTTATTTTATCGGGAATTAACCGTTATTCTTGCGGGTCTTGATTTCGTCCACGACCTGGTTGATGAAAGCATCCAGATCCATTGTGGTGGTCTCGCCCTTGCGGTCACGGACGCTGATGTTGTTGGCTTCGACTTCCTTCGCGCCCAAGACCAGCATATACGGCACGCGGTCGACCTGCTGTGCCTGGCGGATCTTGTAGCCGATCTTCTCGTTGGACTCGTCCAGCACAACGCGGACACCGGCGGCCTGCAGCTTGGCGGTGACGTCCTTCGCATAGTCCAGCGTCTTTTCGCTGACGGGCAGCACCTTGACCTGCGTCGGGGCCAGCCAGGTCGGGAAGCGGCCCTTCGTCTCCTCGATCAGGTAAGCCATGAAGCGGTCCAGAGAGCCGAGGATCGCGCGGTGCAGCACAACGGGGGTCTTTTCGCTGCCGTCCTTGTCCACGTAGGTCAGGTGGAACTTGGCGGGCAGGCAGAAGTCCAGCTGGCAGGTGGACAGCGTGTACTCGGCGCCGACGGCGGGCTTGACGTTGACATCCAGCTTCGGACCGTAGAACGCAGCCTCGCCGATCTCCTCGGTGAAGTGGATGCCCAGCTCGGTCAGGACCTCGCGCAGGGCGTTCTCGGCGTGGTTCCACATAGCGTCGTCGTCATGGTACTTCTTCTTGTCGGCGGGGTCGCGCAGGGACAGCACGCAGCGGTAATCCGTGATGTTGAAGTCCTTGTAGACGTCAAAAATCAGTGCGCAGACGTTGGCAACCTCGCTCTTGATCTGCTCGGGCGTGCAGAACAGGTGCGCGTCGTTCTGGCAGAAGTGGCGACCACGCTCGATGCCCTTCAGCGTGCCGGAGGACTCATAGCGGAAGTCGTGGGCAATCTCGCCGATGCGGATGGGCAGCTGGCGGTAGCTGTGGGGCTGGTTGGCGTAGATCATCATGTGGTGGGGGCAGTTCATCGGGCGCAGGACGTAGCTCTCGCCCTCCATCTCCATGGCGGGGAACATGTTCTCGCGGTAGTGGTCCCAGTGGCCGGAGGTCTTGTACAGGTTCACGGTGCCGATGCAGGGGGTCATGACGTGCAGGTAGCCGCGCTCACGCTCCTTGCCCTTGATGTAATCCTCCAACTGCTGCCAGACGGTGTAGCCGTTGGGCAGGAACATCGGCAGGCCGCGGCCAACGAGGTCGTCGGTCATGAACAGGCGCATCTCCTTGCCGATCTTGCGGTGGTCGCGCTCACGGGCCTCCTGCTGCTGCTTCTCCCAGGCGTCCAGCTCCTCCTGATTGTGGAAGGCAACGCCGTTGATGCGGGTCAGCATCTTGTTCTCTTTGTCGTTCTTCCAGTAAGCGCCGGACTGCTGGGTGATCTTGAACGCCTTCAGCGCCTTGGTGTAGCACAGGTGGGGTCCGATGCACATATCGACGTACTCGCCCTGCTGGTAGAAGCTGAACTCGGTCTCGTCGGCCAGGTCGGCGATATGCTCGATCTTGTAGTGCTCCTGACGCTCCTCCATCAGCTTGACGGCCTCGTCACGGGGCAGGATGAACGGCTTGATGGGAAGATTCTCCTTGCAGATCTTCTTCATCTCTTTTTCGATGGCGGCCAGGTCCTCGTCGGTCAGCTTGATGTCGCCGAGGTCGACGTCATAGTAGAAGCCGTTCTCGGTGGCAGGGCCGAAGGCAAAGTCCGCCTGCGGGTAGAGGCGCTTGATGGCCTGCGCCATGATATGGGCAGCCGTGTGGCGCAGAACGTGCAGTTCTTCCTCCTGCGGGCACTCGGCGACGGTACCGTCCTTGTAGATGATCTTCATAATTGTACGCTCCTTTTGCAATTGCACAAAAATGCAAATAAAAAATGCTCCATCCCTCGCTTACAAAAGGGATGAAGCATATACGCTCCACGGTTCCACCCAAATTGCGCTTATATCTTATATAATAAAAGGTAAGCGCCGCTCGTACCGGCTGTAACGGGCCGTACCCGGCGGAGGTTCGCCCCCGCGCTCGGCAGTGGTAAGGCTGCGGGCCGCTGCAAAACCGCTTGCACCACGCGGCGTACCGCGGCGGTTCTCTCTTGTGCAGGACCTCGCATCCCGTTTGTCTGCCTCATGGCTTTGTACAGGATGAAGTTAAGTTATTTATAGCACAAGTGCGGCTTTAAGTCAAGTAGAAAAATTTGGAATGTTGAGGCTGTAGGGGCCGCACATGTGCGGCCCGCAACGTAAAGGCAAGCAGGCGTCTGTCATAAAGCTGCGGGCCGGGCATGCCCGGCCCCTACATTTTTACCTCCCGCCAGTTTGCACAAAAAACTTTCCACTCCCCTGCCTTGCCCATGTAAAATGCCGAAGTTATTAAATATACATTGACTTTACATATTTATGCAGTTATACTGTATACATCAACCAAGTGAGGGCTTGGGAAGGTACAAACATTGAGATACAATGAATCGAGGAGATCATCATGAAAAAGCTCACTGCTCTGATGCTCAGCTCCGCTATGATGCTGAGCCTGGCCGCCTGCGGCGGTTCCGCTTCCACCGAGACTGTTTCCAGCGAGGCCGCATCCTCCGAGGCCGTTTCCACCGAGGAGGCCGCTTCTGCCGACGCTGCCGCGGTGACCACCGTCAACGCCGGCAAGCTGACGATGTCCACCAACGCCGCCTTCCCCCCGTATGAGATGACCACCGACGCCGGTGATTTCGAGGGCATCGACATTGAGGTTGCGGGTGCCATCGCCAAGAAGCTCGGCCTGGAGCTGCAGGTCGATGACATGGACTTTGACGCAGCCCTGCTGGCCGCCCAGAACGGCAAGAGCGACATGGTCATGGCCGGTGTCACCGTTACCGACGAGCGCCTGAAGGTCATGGACTTCTCCGACACCTACGCCGAGGGCATCCAGTCCATCATCGTGCCTGAGGGCTCCGACATTGCCACCGCTGACGACCTGTCCGGCAAGGCCATCGGCACCCAGCGCGGCACCACCGGCTACCTCTACTGCACCGATGACTTCGGTGAGGAAAATGTCATCGCCTATGATGACGGTCTGACCGCTATCCAGGCCCTGAACAACGGCCAGGTCGATGCCGTCGTCATCGACAACGCCCCCGCTCAGGAGTTCGTTGCGGCCAACCCCGGCCTGAAGATCCTTGACACCGCTTACGCCCAGGAAGATTACGCCATCGGCGTTGCCAAGGGCAACACCCAGCTGCTGGACGCCATCAACGGCGCTCTGGAGGAGCTGCAGGACGACGGCACCCTGCAGGCCATCGTGAACAAGTACATCACCGCTGAATAAGCGCTTTGCAGCAAGCGGAAAGGCACGCCGGTATCCCGGCGCGCTTTTCTTTTATTTAGTGTGATTTTTCCCGGAAATATGGTATAATACAAATATCGCGCTGTAGGGGCCGCATATATGCGGCCCGCAACCTTCCCGCAGGCAAGAGTTTGCCGGAAAGCCGCGGGCCAGGCATTCCCGGCCTCTACAGGTGTACTGAATTCAAACAGAAAGAAAGGTTGTGTTGCGGATGGAAGCACAGTTTGAAGCGCTTTCGGAGCTGGTCAAGAACGGCCAGAAGCTGAACTTCGGGCAGGACTTCTTCGTAAAATTTTACCAGGCATTTCTCTACTCGGACCGCTGGCAGCAGTACATCAAGGGCGTGGGCACGACCCTGCTGGTCACGGCCATTGCACTGGTGCTGGGCGTTGTGCTGGGTGCCATCGTCGCTATGGTCCGCGTGGGTTACGCGCAGCAGAAGCCCCACCACCGCAACCCGATCCTGGGCATTTTCAACGCCGTAGCGCAGGTGTATGTCACAGTCATCCGCGGCACGCCTATGATGGTCCAGCTGCTCATCATGAGCATGGTCATCTTTGCCAGCAGCCGCAACTTCACGATGGTCGGCGCACTGGCACTGGGCATCAACTCGGGTGCCTATGTGTCGGAGATCATCCGCGGCGGCCTCATGGCCGTTGACCCGGGCCAGATGGAGGCGGGCCGCAGCCTTGGTCTCAACTATATGACCACGATGTTTGAAATCATCATCCCGCAGGCCATTCGCTCCATCCTGCCTGCGCTGGGCAATGAGTTCATCATGCTTTTGAAGGATTCCTCGCTGATCACGGTTATCGGCGGCAAGGAGCTGCTGTATGCCGCGCAGGGCATCATGAACCGTACCTATGAGCCTATGTTCCCGCTGCTCGGCGTGGCCGCGACCTATCTGGTGCTGGTCATGCTGTTCAGCGCGCTGCTTGCAAAATTTGAGAGGAGGCTGGCGCAAAGTGATAGACGTTAAAGGACTGCAGAAGAACTACGGCGGCCTGCAGGTGCTCAAGGGCGTGGACCTGACCATCAACAAGGGCGACTGCGTTGTGCTGGTCGGACCCTCGGGCTGCGGAAAATCAACGTTCCTGCGTTGCCTGAACCGTCTGGAGGAGCCGGACGGCGGCCATGTCATCTTCAACGGCAAGGAAGTCACCGACCACGACATTGACCATGTGCGCCAGAAGATGGGCATGGTGTTCCAGCATTTCAACCTGTTCCCCCACCTGACGGTGAAGAAGAACATCACGCTGGCCCCCGTGCGTCTGGGCCTGATGAAGCAGCCCGAGGCCGACAAGAAAGCCATGGAGCTGCTGGAGCGCATCGGTCTGGCCGACAAGGCCGACACCTACCCCAACATGCTGTCCGGCGGGCAGAAGCAGCGCATTGCGATTGTGCGCGCGCTGGCCATGAACCCCGACGTGCTGCTGTTTGACGAGCCGACCTCCGCCCTTGACCCCGAGATGGTCGGAGAGGTTTTGGAGCTGATGAAGGAGCTGGCCCGCGGCGGCATGACGATGGTCTGCGTCACCCACGAGATGGGCTTTGCCCGCGAGGTCGCAAACCGCATCATCTTCATCGATGAGGGCATCGTCAAGGTCGATAAGCCGCCGAAGGAGTTCTTCGCCAACCCCGAAAATGAGCGCTTGAAGGCATTTTTGTCAAAGGTGCTGTAAATTTGTATAGAAAGCGGTCTGCCGATGGATTTTCGGCAGACCGCTTTTTTGCCTGCGGAAACGCCCCCGGGCGGATATGGAATCCGCCCCTACGTTTTCACCGCGCACGATATTCTGCTACTATTATATACGCCCCGGCAAGTTGATTCTTTGCGCAAAATGTGGTAAAATAGCACTATTACTATGGATAACTATGCAACCACGATTTTACACATAAGGAACAGGTATTTTTATGGCTGAAAATCTGCAAACCACCCGCCCGGCTGACGAGGGCTGGACTACGGTCATCCGGCCCAAGACCGGCTGGTTCGACATCGACCTGCAGGAGCTCTGGCGCTACCGCGACTTAATTATGATGTTCGTCAAGCGCAACTTTACTGTGCTGTACAAGCAGACGATCCTGGGCCCCGCGTGGATCATTCTGAACCCGCTCATCACCACCGTGATTTTCAACGTTGTGTTCGGCGGCATGGCCAACATGCCTACCGACGGCGTGCCCGGCTTTTTGTTCTACATGGCCGGCAATACGGTGTGGACCTTCTTTGCCAACTGCGTCAACAATACAGCCAATACGTTTGTGACAAACTCACAGATTTTTGGCAAGGTGTACTTCCCGCGCCTGACGATGCCGGTCAGCCAGGTGCTGACAAGCCTAATCAACTTCGGCATTCAGGCGGTCATGTACGCCCGTCTGCGCAAGGTGGACAACGACTTCTGGGTGTACTTCTTTGCCACGGGCAGCGGCGTCACCTTTACGCTGTGGGTGCTGGCTGTGCCGTTCGTCGTGCTGGAGGTCATGCTGCTGGGTCTCGGCGTCGGCATCATCGTGTCGTCCTTAACGACGAAGTACCGCGATCTGGCGATTGCCGTCGGCTTCGGCGTGCAGCTCTGGATGTACGCCTCCCCCGTCGTCTATCCGCTGTCGATGCTGGATAACTCCCCGCGCCTGCGGGTGCTCGTCCAGCTCAACCCCATGACGTCGCCAATCGAGATTTTCCGCATGGCTACCTTGGGCACCGGCACGGTCACGATGTTCGGCATCGTGTACAGCCTGATTTTTACCGCTGCGGCGCTGGTTTTGGGCGTCGTGCTGTTCAGCCGCATTGAAAAGACCTTCATGGATACCGTGTAAGAAAGGGGCGCGTAACTATGTCTGCAAATGAAAAACGCCCTGTCATCGAGGTCACGGGGCTGAAAAAGCAATACAAGCTCGGCCAGATCGGCGGCGGCACGCTGACCCACGACCTGCAAAGCTGGTGGGCCCGTGTGCGCGGCAAGGAGGACCCGAACACCGTCATCGGCACCGACCAGCGGCTGTTCGGCCAGACGTTTATGGCGCTGAACGGCGTTGACCTGACCGTCTATCAGGGTGAGGCACTGGGCATCATTGGCCGCAACGGCGCGGGCAAATCCACGCTGCTCAAGCTGCTCTCCCGCATCACCGCCCCCACCGAGGGCGAAATCAAAATTCGTGGCCGCGTGGCCTCGATGCTCGAGGTCGGCACCGGCTTCAACAACGAGATGACGGGCCGCGAGAACATTTATATGAACGGCGCGATTCTGGGCATGACCCGCGCCGAGATCGACGCAAAGCTGCCGCAGATCATTGAATTTTCCGAGTGCGGCGACTTCATCGACACACCCGTCAAGCGCTATTCCAGCGGCATGTTCGTCAAGCTGGCCTTCGCCGTGGCCGCGCATCTCGACAGCGAGATCATGGTCATGGATGAAGTTCTGGCCGTCGGCGATATGAAATTCCAGCAGAAATGCTTAGGGAAAATGAGCGACGTCGCCAATCAGGACGGGCGCACGGTGCTGTATGTCAGCCATAATATGTCGACCATTCGTCAGCTTTGCACCCGCTGCGTCGTGCTGGACAAGGGCAGGGTCATCTTTGACGGCGACGTGGAGCAGGCCATCGCGGTCTACATGGACACCACCGACGTCAACGTTGTCCACTACGACCTGGCCGACGTCGCCCGCATGACGGGCAGCGCGGGCAAGCGATTCCGGCTGGAAACGCTGGATTTCGTCGGCAAGGAGTCGAGCGTGTTTGCCGATACCGAAAAGATGCGGGTGAAAATCACCTGGCGCGTTTCGGAGCCGTTCGCAGGCATCCACATGAAGATGAACCTCCACGCGCGGGATTCGACGCCCGTCGGCATCACCCATCCCGTCGACCTCGGCCCCGCCGAGCCGGGCAAAATCTACACCTCTGTGTTTGAATTTGACCCGAGTCTGCTGGGCGAGGGACAGTATTTCTTCTATCTCGACATTTTTGACGGCGCGCTGGCCCACGCGGTCTGCCTGGACAAGCCCGTGACCGAGTTCGCCTTTGAGGTGACGAACAGCGACCTGACGATGCCCGAGTGGGCGTCCGGCTGGGGCCGCATCCACTTCCCGCCCGTCAAGCTCGTGCAGGAGTAACGCATGAAACCGAATTTGTACATCTGCCACACCGCGTATCAGGTCTTGGTCGATCTGCTGCGGGCCGGGCGCTGCGCCGGCAAGCCCCACACGATGGTGCTCTCCGCCTCCGTGCCCGACACCGCCGCGCTGGCGGCACGTCTGGACGCGACGGGCGTGGTCAAGACTGTCCTTGTGGACGAGACGCGCTGGCCCGGGACCGTGACGGGGCTGTTTGCCCACCGGCGCGCGGCCCGCGCCTTTGAGAAGCTGTGCGGCTGGAAATTGAACCGTGCAGCGTTTGGAAACGTCTATATCCACAACGATTGGAGTGTGCTGGGCCGCTATTTGCAGGATTGCCGCGCCGGGTATATTCTGTGCGAGGACACGTTTGGCAGCACGCTCGGCCCTGACCAGCATCTTGTGACCGACCAGCGCGCCGCGCCGGATTTTGCCGCGAAGCAGCGCGGCAAAGGCTACCTGTACTGGGGCGACAGCCCGTGGTGCGTCCGCGTCGAGAGTGAGGACGCCGCGCGGTGTACGCTGTTTTCGGCGGACCGCATGGTGACGGACAGCAAGGCCAAACTGTTAGAGAGCCTGACCGAAGACGAAAAAGCGATGGTGCGACGCGTATTTTTGACGCAGCCCCTGCCCGAGAAGGCAGACGGCGCGACGCTTTTGCTGCCCCGCAGCTTTGTGGCCGACGGGCTGATGACCCAAGCGGAGCAGGACGCGATGTTCAAAGCGGTGGCGGAAAAATACGCCGTTGGGCCGCTCTTTATCAAGACCCACCCGCGGGACACGACGGATTACGCCGCCCTGTTCCCCGATGCAGTCATTTTGGAGCGCACGATGCCCAGCGAGGTGCTGAACTTCTGCCTCCCCTTCCATTTCGCCCGTGCCGTCACCGTGCAGAGCTTCGTCCTGCGCGGCTTCACCGCGGCGGATGAGAAGATCCTGCTGACGCTGGAGGAGGCGAGGAAACTGGTCTGATGCGCGGAGAAAACGGCATCCGGCCGGGAGGTTCTCTCCCTCCGGCGCTTCGCGCCACCTCCCTCGCAGAGGGAGGTTCTTTAGCCCCCTCTGCGAGGGGGCTCCGCCCGCAGGCGGTGGGGGAGAGAACTTTCCGCAGCCACAATGTAAAAAGGGAAAGCCACTATGCTCTACTATGACAAAAAGAATGTCTCGTTAGCGCGGCAGCTCCGCAAGAACATGACACCGTGGGAAAATAAGCTGTGGTATCAGTTTCTCCGCACCTTCACCCCGCGCTTCCAGCGCCAAAAGCCCATCGGCGGCTATATCGCTGATTTCTACTGCGCAAAAACAAGGCTTGTCATCGAGCTGGACGGGGCACAGCATTACACGCCCGAGCAACAGCAGACCGACAGTCTGCGCACAGAGTTTTTCGCACAGAACCATATCAGGGTTCTGCGGTTCACCAATTTGGACATAGACCGCCGCTTTGACGGCGTATGCCAAACGATAGAGGCGGCTGTTCAGGCCGCCGTGTAAGCGAGGTACACACATGAAAACAATCGCTGTGAT
>ERZ834382.1881-NODE-1881-length-16345-cov-5.421056_pt1 | contig 16345 bp, 14 predicted proteins | sample MGYA00519692_ERZ834382 | MGnify/ENA primary metagenome ERZ834382 (study PRJEB31850, sample SAMEA3708751) | human gut metagenome | biome: human gut; feature: human-associated habitat; material: faeces | place: China | collected 2014 ...
TTTTTTTCATTATACTATATATTGTGGATTATTTTTTATTATATACACTATTTGCGTCGATTACAACAAAAAAAGAACTGTAACAAATCGTTACAGTTCCTTTATCAGCCTATTTTAAACCACATTTAATTTTTTCTTTAGTTTTCAAACAAACATCTATAAATTTATCAATACCCAAAGTTCCGCAAATAAATATTACAGGTGCGAAATTTGAAAAATATCTTCGGTTTGTTTCCCAGCAAAGCAAAAACAAATATACTCCAAATATCGTCAAATACAATGAAAACATCTTTTTACGTGTTTCATCATCAGAGCATACAAATCCCCATGCAGCAGTTAACATCAAAATTAATATTGCAATATGCATTGACGTTGCATATGTTGCATACTTTTTATAATTCTTCCCCTCGGGCAAAATCCAATCATGCAACTTTGTATTGGTTTGAGGATTACAATTATAAAAATCTTCAGCACCATATGTTCCGTTTCCGAAATCTGCTGTTGATTTTGTCATTGCCAAATCAAATACACCACAAAAGCCCAATTTTTTTATTCTATCGAAAATCTCTTTATTTATCTTACTGTTTCTGTTTTCATCGTAATCATATTTCCTTGTAAACTCATAATCCTCAGGATTATATACACCATCACCTTTAAGCCCCATCATGACCCAATGATTATACGGTGTATTTTCACCCTTGGCCGTTTGTCTGTCCAAATGAGAAGAATACATATATAAATTAAATGTTACATTAAATATCATCATAATACTCACTACGCTGACAAGAATTTTCGTAAACTCCTTGAATTTTCTGTTTATGAGCAAATCAATGCCTACTGCTATAGCAATTATTATTACAGTGAATTTATTCAAACTTCCTATTGTAATTGTCAGTCCCATTAATATATATGTAATTATTTTTCTTTTTCCCGATTGTTCTTTAGAGTTCAGATATAAATAGAAAAATAATACCGGAAACATAACAGAAAGCATATCAGTATACACAGCACCGCCCAAAAAATAGAATTGCACACTGAATCCAAACAGTACCAATGCAAAAACGGCATGTTTTACATCAGCTATTTTCTTGCAAATCAGTGATACTATTACTGTTGTACAGCTTACCATAATACTGTTTATTACGACAGAAACCGCAAAATAGTCTTTAATTCCAAATATTGATGCAATTTTGAAAAATAAATGCAAAAATGCCATTGCCGCAAGATTGTTAGGAAATCTATAGAAATATTCATAATAATTTTCAAACGTCCCTGTTTCAACCCATTCAATAGCACCTTTATGTATCGCGCCAACATCCCACAACGGATCATACCTTAATGCAATTCCCAATACAATCTCTATTATAAACATACCTATACCAAATGAGATAAGTATCTTATTATAATTTTTCTCAATGAATTTCTCGTTTTTGGAAAGGTTTTTATATATTATTGTCAACCCGACTAAGCATATTGTTGTAACACAAATCAAGTGCAATGCTTTATAATATGTATTATGCAATATTATATTTATTGCAGTAAAAGTAAAACATATTGCAAACAACAAATAAAATAACCATATGATTTTTTTCTTCATATGTACTTCTCCTTAAACATTAATTAACACCTGCAAACATACTGATAATACCTATGCAAATAGGTACAACCATAGCTATTGCGGTAACAAGACAAATAATTCTGATTGTTTTTTTGCTAAACATTTCTTACACCTCTATTCCGTTTTATCAAGTAATCTGCTTATAATAGACGCAGCCTGCGCACGAGTTGCGGTTTGCTGCGGTCTGAACGTATCATCGTCCATACCCGATATTAAGCCGTTTGTATACGCATATCTGACGCCATCCAATGCCCATTGCGATATTTGGCTTACATCATCAAACTGTAAATCGACAGGAGTAAGTATATTATAGGACTCCTCCTCATCACAACTGTATTGATACAGCATATAAACCATATATGCCATTTCTTCACGTTTTATCGGATTGTCGCCGTCAAAAAAGCCACTGTAAATAACCTTGCCGTCAGTTATCTTTGCGGCATAGTTGCCAATCATATTTTCAGGTATCAAGCCTTTGTCGAGTGCACTTTGCACACAACCTCCGTACCAATCGGACGCGGTAACATCAAGACATTCGCCGCTCCTGTACGGCACATCGGCAATACCGACTGTACCCAAAGCCATCTTCAAAAACTCTGCACGCGTTACAGTTCCGTCCGGATTAAACTCCGTGTCAGAAACACCGTGTATAATATCCCTGTCGGCAAGCTCATTGATAACATCTTCCGCCCAATGACCTTTGATGTCATTAAATTCAGCCGCACTTGCCGATACCGCCGTCATTGACGACAATATTAATGCCGCTGCGACTACTTTCTTTATATTCATTCCTATTTCTCCTATTTTAAATTATTCATTACAACCGCCGCCTGTGCACGCGTCAAATTCTCTTTCGGTGCAAAGCGACCGTCCTCCATACCGTCTATATAGTTCAGATTATAAGCTTCTACTACATCACTTATATATTTTTCGTCAATTTCATCACTGTCCTTAAACGAAAAAATAGGATAACGTCTTTCATTGTCCCAGTCTGTCAATCTTCTCATTTTATAATTTTTGCAACGAACCGCAATCGCAGCCATTTCTTCACGAGTAATCGGCTTATCTCCGTCAAACTTACCTGTATAAACGTTTACGTCAGTCGTAACCGCCTTTTTATCATCTGTTGCTTCTGCAAGAGTTTTAGTAACTTTTGTAACGTTGCAGTTCTCAATCATTTCTTTAGGAATAATATCCTTATCCAACGCCCCCTGCAAATAGTAGCAATACCAATCATCATTTGTTGCGTCAAGGCATTCGCCGTCACGGTATGCGTGACCGACTATACCAAACGAATCCATTGCCATCTTCAAAAATTCCGCACGCGTTACAGTTCCGTCGGGATTAAACTTTCCGTCACCGACTCCCGATATTTTGTCACTCTCGGCAAGTGTTTTTATAACATTTTCCGCCCAATGACCTTGTATATCCGTAAATGTTTCGTCACCCTTTAAATACTTTGACAGTTCAGGCACATTTTCCGGAATTGCATCCGCAATAAGCTTTGCAACTCTCTTTGCGCCTTTGGCTTTCATATGGGTGGTGTCGTTCGTGCCTGACGGATAAGCCTTACTTTCAAGCGGTTCACATACAAAATAACCCGACAAAACGCGGTTCTTACTCATACTGTTCCACGCGTCTGTCACAATTTTATTTTCATCAATAAATTTGCAACCTGTTTCTTCGGCGATTTCACGCGTAGGGTCGGCGTAATCTTTTCGCGACTCCATAAAACAGTTGTTTTCTTCGTCCCACCAAGCAGCCGCATTTGCAGTCATAAGCACAGGTGTTCCGCCGCGTTTTTCAACTTCACCGATATACTTGTCTGTAATTAACTTTTTGTAGTCCTCAACGCTTATGTATCTTTCCGGCTTATTTTCAGCACCGTCATTTATACCGAACTGAATAAACACATAGTCACCCGGGTGCATTTCTGTAAGTATTCTGTCAAGTCTGCCGTCGTTGTCATAACTCTTTGAACTTCTTCCGCCCATTGCACGGTTTTCAATAATTATATCGTCATTAAAATAATCGGCAAAAACTTGTCCCCAACCTGTTTGAGGGTATACCTTTGTATAGTTGTAAGTTTGTGCCGTTGAATCACCTGCAATATATATAGTAGGTTTTTCGGCTTTTTCCCGTGTCGGTAACTGTTCTATTTCTATTTCCGTCACGTTAGGGTTGTCACCCTTAACCTGTACAGTGATTTTTCCGTTTTTCGGCACAACAGGCTGTTCATTTTCCTGTGTTTTGCCTGCCTCAAGCGTGTACGCTCTTACACGTTCACCGCCGTTTATATAAATATTCGCATTTGTTTCTGTTTTTCCGCCTGTTGTTACCGTTACAGTGTAGTCACCGTCAGGCACTTCCACTTCTTTCGTAACACCGTCCGTCTTGTCTGCTTTTACTTTCGTCATATCGAATTTTTCCGAATACAATCCGTCCGCTTTTGCAATAGGTATTATGCAAGCCGACATAACAGACATAGTAAGTATAGCTGATATAATTTTTCTTATTTTCATTAAAAATCACCCCTTAAAATTTATTATATTACATCTGTAAATAAATTGCAATATAAAAAACAGTCTATTTCTTTTTTCTTAACTCTCTAAAAAATTCAGTCAATATGCTTGCACATTTATCTTCTGTTATACCGCCTGTCACATTGACATTGTGATTGAACATACCGCTTTCAAATAAATTGATAACCGAACCGGCACAACCGGACTTTTTGTCATACGCACCGAAATACAAATTTTCAATGCGTGAATTAATAATCGCCCCTGCACACATCGGACAAGGCTCAAGCGTAACATACATTTCACATCGCGGTAATCTCCAACCGCCGAGTTTTTTGCAAGCCTTGTTTATCGCTATTATTTCGGCGTGAAGTAATGCGTTTTTCTTGGTTTCACGCTTGTTGTACCCTCTTGCGATAATCTCACCGTCACGCACTATAACCGCACCGATTGGAGTTTCACCGATTGACGCGGCTTTTTTAGCTTGTTTCAGTGCCTCTTTCATAAATTTTTCTTCCATATATTTCTCCATTCAGTAGATATGTCCTTATTTTATCACACCTCTTGACATATGTCAAAAATAGTAGTAAAATGTGATAAACAACCGCGTTGGTTGTTGCTTGCCGATATACAATCGTCGGTAAGATGTAGTATGGTAGAAAAGGAGATATGAAAAATGATTGTAATTCTAAAACAAAACGCAGAACAAAACGAGGTAAACGCACTTTTAAAGCAACTGGAGGATATGGGCTTTGACCATCATTACAGTAAGGGCGAAAATTCCGCAATAGTTGGTATTATCGGTGATACTTCAACTCTTGACACAGATGATTTAAAGACTATCGACGTAGTCGCAGACGTCAAGAGAGTTTCCGAGCCGTTCAAGCTTGCAAACCGCAAGTTCCACCCGGATAACAGTATTTTCAACATTGCCGGCAGAACAGTAGGTGAAGGTTATTTCAGCGTCATTGCAGGTCCTTGTTCGGTAGAAACAGTTCCGCAAATGACAGAAACAGCCGAAGCAGTTAAAAAGAGCGGTGCTTCATTTTTAAGAGGCGGTGCATTCAAGCCGAGAACATCACCTTATTCATTCCAAGGACTTCATGACGAAGGTCTAAAAATTCTTCTTGAGGCAAAGAAGGCAACAGGACTTCCGATAGTTACAGAAATTATGAATCAGGCACATCTTGATTTGTTTGAAGATGTTGATATAATTCAAGTCGGTGCAAGAAATATGCAGAACTTTGAACTTTTAAAGGAACTTGGTAAATGCAATAAGCCTATACTTTTAAAGCGTGGTCTTTCAAGCACAATCGAAGAATGGGTTATGAGTGCGGAATACATTATGGCAGGCGGTAACGAACAGGTTATTTTCTGCGAAAGAGGTATCAGAACTTACGAAACATTCACAAGAAATACTCTTGACCTTTCGGCAATACCGGCATTAAAGTCAATTTCACACTTGCCTGTAATCGTTGACCCAAGTCACGCAACAGGTTTGCCGTGGATGGTTGAATCGCTTACAAAAGCGGCTATCGCAGTAGGTGCAGACGGTATTATGATTGAAGTTCATAATAATCCAAAGAAAGCATTGTGCGACGGTGCTCAATCACTTACTCCGCAGCAGTTTGACAATGTTATGCAGACAGTTAAGAAGCGTGTTGAGTTTGAAGGTAAAATTTTAGGTTAATTTAAAGGCAGTCGATTGACTGCCTTTTTGTTTGCAATTTTATAATTAGTTGTTAGCCCCCTCCGTCACTCGTCCCTTGTGACACCTCCCCTCAATGGGAGGTTTTTTTATTTTTCGCCACACCCCGTAAGGCTCCCCTTGAGGGGAGCTGTCGACACAGTCGACTGAGGGGTGGCTTTATATAAGTTCCACAATGGGACGGCGAGGGTGCCGCCCATAAGAAATTCACTCAAACGGACAACCAATGATTACCCCTGCGAACTCATCACAAACAACAGCAAATTTCAATCACACAAAAAGGGCGACCAACTGTCGCCCCTACTACACAACTATTCATCTTTATGAAAGTGTCTGTGAATCGCATAAACCAAAGCACCGACTGACAAAACAGCTATGTATATCGCAAAAGCAACAAAGACAATACTACCTGCTTTTGTGGGCGGTGTATATATATATCTACGATAACATATCACATCTTTATTCACTGCCAAAGTTACCGTTGCAAAAGCAATCGTAACCAAAGTCAGCAACCCACCTATATAATACTTTTTCATAAAACCCCCTTATCTTACCAACAAATACACCGTATATGCCACATACATAAAAATCATAACCACACCGCAAGGGCGATTAATTTTCTTATTAGCAAGTGCAAAAATATAAGTAAACAAGCATATTCCAATCAACACGCAACCGTCGATTACCACATTAAAGTCAGTACCTATTGTACCGATTGTCGCTGATATTCCGAGAATGAACAACAAATTAAATATATTAGAGCCGATTACGTTACCTACCGCAATATCATTTTGTTGTTTTCTTGCGGCAACAATCGAAGTCACAAGTTCAGGAAGTGATGTACCTATTGCCACAACGGTAAGACCGACAACTCTTTCACTCATTCCCGCCATAAGTGCAAGTTCCTTTGCGCCTTTAACAGTAAGCTGACCGCCGACCACAACACCGACAAAGCCGATTATTATAAACAATAGGCATTTCCACATTGGCAAATCTGCCTTTTCGCTATCCTCCGCACTTTCAATTAATTTACTTTCTTTCTTGCCCATCACAACAGAACCGACCATAAACACCGCAAACAATGCAAGAAGTATAATACCGTCCAATCTTGTCAATGCAATATCACCATGATTTAATGTCATTAAAAGCACAATCATTACAGCGGTTATACCGATACAGAATGGAAAATCACGTTTTAGGATATTTCCTTTTACAGCAACAGGTGCGAACAAAGCACTTGCACCAAGTACGACAAGCGTATTAAATATATTTGATCCAATTATATTACCGATTGCAATTTCATTACTGCCTTGCAGTGACGCAGTTATGCTAACCGCCGCCTCGGGCAAACTTGTTCCGAACGCCACTACCGTAAGTCCGACTATATATGCCGGAATTCTCAACTTTGCCGACAAATCACACGCACCGTCAACAAACAAATCCGCACCTTTAACCAAAAGCACAAACCCTATCACCAAAAATAAAATCATCAAAACCATTACATATAAACTCCTTTTCCTCCGTAATTCCTCATAAAAGCAAAGTAGACAAAACCCATACGGGTTTTGTCTACAATTAAATTGTCTAATCGAATTAGTGAACGATAGCCATTTCTGTATCCTTATCAAATATATGAATTTTGTTTGTTTCAAATGCAACCTTGATTGTATCACCGATCTTAGCTGTTGAACGTTGATTAACTCTTGCTGTGAACTGTTCACCTGCAAGTTCAAGATACAAATATGTTTCAGCGCCCATCATTTCAGTAACTTCAACGTATGCATTACATACAGCCTCAGGTCTGCTTGAAATGAACGCCTCGTCATCGTGAATATCTTCAGGTCTGATACCAACGATTACTTCCTTACCGATATAACCTTCAAGTTCAGGTGTAACCTTACCGTTAGGAATCATAATCTTGTTATCGCCAAATGATGCGTATACGCTACCGTTTTCCTTTGATAGTGTAGCAGTAACGAAGTTCATTTGCGGTGAACCAATAAATCCTGCAACGAATACGTTATCAGGCTTTGTATAAAGGTTAGCAGGTGTATCAACTTGTTGAATAACACCGTCCTTCATAACAACGATACGAGTACCCATTGTCATAGCCTCTGTCTGGTCATGAGTAACGTACATAAATGTTGTTTGAAGTTTGTTATGTAACTTCTTAATTTCAGTTCTCATTGCAACTCTTAGCTTTGCATCAAGGTTTGATAGAGGTTCGTCCATAAGGAATACCTTAGGATTACGAACGATTGCACGTCCCATAGCAACACGCTGTCTCTGACCGCCTGAAAGAGCCTTTGGCTTTCTGTCAAGAAGATGCTCAATGTCAAGAATCTTTGCAGCTTCTGTAACACGCTTCTTGATTTCGTCCTTTGGAGTTTTTCTAAGCTTTAGACCAAATGCCATATTTTCAAATACTGTCATATGAGGATATAGAGCGTAGTTTTGGAAAACCATTGCAATATCTCTGTCTTTAGGAGCAACGTCGTTTACAAGACGTCCGCCGATATAAAGTTCACCTTCTGAAATTTCTTCAAGACCGGCAACCATTCTTAGAGTTGTTGACTTACCACAACCTGAAGGACCTACAAGGATGATGAATTCCTTATCGTCAATGTCAAGTGTAAAGTCACTTACAGCAGTAACACCGCCTGCATATCTTTTGTAAATGTGTTTTAATTGTAAATCTGCCATAATTAATTGTTCCCCTCTCGTCCAAGAAAAATTTTTATACAGAATAAACCAGATTTCATTTATTCTGCTTGTTTAAGTGTATTGTTATCTTTATAATACATCTTTTTGATATATATATGATAACATATTTAAATACAAATTGTTAGTCGTATAATTCACAAAAATACTTTTTATTCTTTAGTAAAATTAACTAAACATATTTTAATCATATGACAAAAAGGAGTTTTTTGCTTGATTACTCTTTATTTTTTGAGTTTTGTATAACTTTTTCGGCAACATTTGACGGAGCTTGCTCGTAACGTGTAAACTCAAATGAGAACATACCTCTGCCCTGACTCATAGAACGCAAGTCGGTCGCATAACGGAACATTTCGGACATAGGCACTTCAGCCTCAACCATATTAAGTCCCTCTTTATCACTTTCGCCCATACCCATAATCTGACCGCGGCGTTTATTAATATCACCGATAATATCGCCCATAATATTTTCAGGAATATATACTTTCAAGTAGCCAATAGGTTCAAGCAAGACAGGGTTAGCCTGTTTCAAACCCTCTTTGTACGCGATAGCCGCCGCCGTCTTAAATGCCATTTCCGACGAATCGACAGGGTGATACGAACCGTCAAGTAATGTAGCTTTCAAGTTCACAACGGGATAACCTGCAAGCACACCTTTCTGGCACGAATCACGCAAGCCTTTTTCAACGGCAGGAAAATAGTTTTTAGGCACAGAACCGCCGAATACTTTTTCTTCAAAAATCATATCTTCCGACACACCCGGCTCAAATTCAATCTTAACGTGACCGTACTGACCGTGACCGCCCGATTGTTTCTTGTGCTTGCCTTCAACGGTAGCCTTGCCCTTGATTGTTTCGCGATACGGAACAATAGGGTCTTCCAAAACTGCGCCGACGCCGTATTTTGATTTTAATTTGCTTATAATAACATCAATATGCTGTTCGCCCTGACCGTTTATAAGAGTCTGTTTTGTTTCGGTATTGTTCGTAATTGTGAATGTCGGATCCTCCTCCATAAGCTTGTTAAGACCGCTTATAATCTTTTCTTCATCACCCTTTGTCTGCGGTTTAATCGCCATAGACAAAACAGGCTGCGGAAATTCAATACCGGTAAGTATGATATTCTTACCTTTTTCACATAATGTATCACCTGTTTTTGTGCTTTCAAGTTTTGCAACCGCGCCGATGTCACCGGCTTTTATCGACTTTGCGTCAAGCTGTTTTTTACCGCAAAGATTAAATACCTTGCCTATCTTTTCGTTTACGTCCTTGTTCGGATTGTAAAGCGTGCTGTCACCCTTTACCTCACCGGAATAAACTCTGAACAACGACATCTTACCTACATAAGGGTCTGCGATTGTTTTAAATACAACCGCCGCCGTTGTTTCCGTTTCACTCTGTACAAGCTCAACAGGCTCACCTGTGTCGGCAACTCTCGCGATTTCCTCAATTTCCGACGGAGCAGGCAAATACTTACCCATACCGTCCATAAGCGAACGCACACCGATATTATCCTGACCGCTGCCGCAGTATACAGGATAAATAACACCGTCCTTAACACCTTTTCTTATAGCTTGCTTAATTTCGTCAAAAGTAAATTCTTCACCGTTGAAATACTTAACCATAAGTGCCTCATCGGTTTCGGCAACAGCCTCCATAATCATTTCTCTAAGCGGTGCGACAATTTCCGCCATACCGTCGGGTACAGGAATATCCACTCTGTCCTGTCCTTCGTATCTTCTTGCGGTCATATCGACAATATCGACAAAACCTTTAAATTCGTCACCCTCTCTTATCGGATAAACGAACGGAGTTACTGATTTTCCGAACTTTTCTTTCATTTCCTCAAGAGTTTTTTGATAATCCGCTCTGTCATCATCAATCTTGTTGACGAAGAACATAATCGGCACACCTCTTTGCTTTGCGTATCTAAACACGTTTTCCGTACCGACACTTACACCGCTTCTTCCGCTCAATGCAATAAGTGCCGAATCCGCTGCACGGATACCCTCTTTAACGTCACCGACAAAATCAAAAAAGCCCGGTGTGTCTATCATATTGTATTTCATATCTTTCCACTCTACCGTTGCAAGAGCGGTTGAAATACTGAATTGTCTTTTGATTTCTTCACCGTCATAGTCTGTTACAGTGTTGCCGTCTGCGACTTTGCCCATTCTGTCGGTCATTTTCGCATTGAACAGCATTGCCTCTGTAAGCGTTGTCTTACCGCATTTACCGTGTCCCATAACGGCGATGTTCCGAATTGCGTCCATTGAATACGTTTTCATTTGATTAACCCTCCTAATATTTTTTATTTTTCGCTCATCTTATTTGGCTACTAATCTGTTTGTATGACCTTTACCATAGCCTCGTATATTACATATATACCACATTATCATATAAAGATAACAAAAAAAGTACCGTCAGATTATAAAAATCAAACGATACTTTTTTGTACATATTCACTAACTTTTATTTTGTTATTTCAACAGTTCTTGTATCACCGTTCCAATCAACAGTAACATTAAATGCTTCCATGACAAATCTAAGCGGAACCATTGTTCTGTTGTTCATAAGCGTTGCGGGTGCATCAAGCGTTATCGGTGTATCATTTATGTACGCAACATCACTGTTAAGATACATCACGACTTTGTCGCCACCCTTTTTAACTGTAATCTCCTGCCTGTCACCGTCCCAATCCACTTTTGCATTGAGAGCCTCTGATATACCTCTTACAGGTATCATTGTATATGTTTCACCGTCAATGGTTTCAAGCAACGGATACTGGTCGTCAAACGCAAGCAATTTACCGTCTATTCTTACCTTTGCACCTATGTAATCAATATCATTATGATAATATCTCATAACGTGTTCTATGTACTGTGCGTCACCGTAAGTATTGTACGGCCAATTTGTCGCATACTGTGCGGCATTGATGCGTTCCGAAAGCCAATCGTCACCCTTTGCCGCAATTATTCTGTCAAGCACGGTTTGTCCGAAGTTATAAGACTGAATCATTTTCATATAATCACAATCATATCTGATAAGCGACTGTGAAATTAAATATGCCGCAAACGGCACTGCCTTAGTCGGATCAAGTCTGTCTTGAAGCGTCCATTTTTCTCCCGTAGTGTCCTCACCGAACTTTGCGAATGATTTTTCCAAAGTATTTTCAATCTGCATTATACCCCACGCCGGATATTCACTTCCGTCATCTCGGTAACTCAAATTTCTTCCCGACGATTCCTGCATACATATTGCCGCAAGCAAGTTTGGGTCTACACCGTATTGGTCGCCTGCCTGCTCGAATAAATCATAATAGCTTTTTACCGCCGAATTAAGCTGAGCCGTACCGATTTCAATACCGTCCATACTTGTGCCTTGATGATCGGGTATAGCCCCTGCCGCAAGTGCCGTAAATGACGATGCCGAAATCACCGCCGCAAGTGCCATTCCTATAAATTTCTTCATAATCAACTCTCCTTTTGTGATAACTTGATATGTACACCCCCATTATACACTTATCATATTAATCCGTCAATGGCTGTTATTTCCTACGGATTTCATATTATATGTGTTTGTTTTGAATAATACAGTGATTATTTGGTAATACTCTATTATGAACTAAATCAAAGGAGGATATATCTATGAAACAGTACATTGAAATAGTCGACATTTTCGGACGTGAAGTTATGGATTCACGCGGTAATCCGACAGTCGAAGTTGAGGTGCATACAGAATGTGCGTCGGGCAGAGCAATCGTTCCGTCAGGTGCGTCAACAGGTGTTTTTGAGGCTGTGGAACTTAGGGATAATGACAAAAAGCGTTACGGCGGTAAAGGTGTAAAAAATGCTGTGGCGAATGTAAATGAAAAAATTGCAGATGTGTTAATCGGTATGAATGTACTTGACCAACGCTCGATAGATATGAAAATGTGTGAGCTTGACGGCACAGACAATAAATCAAATCTCGGTGCAAACGCAATACTCGGTGTATCGTTAGCCGTTGCAAGAGCGGCTGCGGCAAGCCTTGAAATACCGCTTTTTCAATATATAGGCGGTATAAATTCTTATGTACTTCCCGTACCTATGATGAACATATTAAACGGCGGTGCACACGCAAATAACAACGTCGATATACAGGAATTTATGATAATGCCGTATGGTGCAAAGTCGTTTAAACAAGGCTTGCGTTGGTGCAGTGAAGTATTTCACGAATTGAAAAAGGTGCTTTCCGAAATGGGTAATACCACCGCGGTCGGTGACGAAGGCGGTTTTGCACCGAATCTTGAAACAGACGAAAAAGCACTTGAAGTTATAATGAGCGCAATCGGACGTGCAGGCTACAAGGCAGGCGAAGATTTTAAAATCGCCATAGATGCCGCGTCTTCGGAATGGGTACAAGATGACGGAACATATTTGTTGCCGAAATCCGGTATAAAAAAGACTGCTTCGGAACTTGTTGAATACTGGCAGACCCTATGCGAAAAATATCCGATTTTCTCTATTGAGGACGCACTCGGAGAAGATGATTGGGACGGTTGGAAAATCCTTACCGATAAGCTCGGCGATAAAATTCAGCTTGTCGGCGATGACTTGTTCGTCACAAACCCAAAACGACTTGAAAAGGGTATTTTATCAGATGTCGCAAACTCAATTCTTATCAAAGTTAATCAAATCGGCACCCTTTCCGAAACACTTGACGCTGTTGAAATGGCACATAAAAACGGCTATACCGCCGTTATATCACACCGCAGCGGTGAAACGGAAGATACCACAATCGCCGATATTGCCGTTGCTGTAAACGCAGGACAAATAAAAACAGGTGCACCGAGCCGAACAGACAGAGTTGCAAAATATAATCAGCTTTTGAGAATAGAAGAAGAACTCTGCGGTATCGCGCAATACGGAAAATTTTAATCATAAAAAACAGCAGACTATTTTAGGATAGTCTGCTGTTTTTTTATGATTGATGAGCCTCCATATTTTTCGGCAGCACCAAATTCAAAATTATCGAAACCAAGAACACAACCGCAACGCAGTTTTCAGCGAACACGTTTTGAATGATTTGCGGAAAGATTGAGAAAATTTCGGGAACTTGCGTAAAACCAAGTCCGATACTCAATGACAATGCGGCGATAATAATATTTCTTTGTGAAAAACCGCATTTTGCAATCATCTGCAAACCGCTTATAACAATATTACCGAACATCATAAGCGTACAGCCGCCAAGCACAGCCTCAGGCAATGTTGCAAGTAATGTTCCGAACATAGGGAACAATCCTGCCAAAACCATAATAACGCAGCCTGTGAAAATCGTAAATCTGTTTACGACTTTTGTCATTGAAACAAGTCCCACGTTTTGGCTGAACGACGTAATCGGCAAACAACCAAAAAGTCCCGACAATGCACTGACAAAACCGTCTGCGGCGATTGAGCCTGTAAGCTCCTTCTTTGAAACCTCACGATTTAATCCCGATGACGCAAGTGCCGATGTATCTCCTATTGTTTCCGTTGCGGACACAAGGAAAATCACAAGCACGGAAATAATCGCGCCTATATTAAATGTCGGTTTAATCGGAAGTATCTGCGGAAGTGATACGATTTGTGCCGTACTCAATCCAGAAAAATCAACCATACCCATACACACAGCCACAATGTAACCTACGATAAGCCCAAACAATACGGACAACTGTTTCCAATATGATTTAGCGAAAATATTAAATCCGATACAACAAACCAACGTAATTGTTCCGAGAATTAAATTTTTAGCCGAACCGAAATCCTCCGCACCCGAACCGCCGCCGAACGATGTTGCGCCGACCGACAAAAGCGAAAAGCCGATAGCCGTTACAACCGAAGCCGCCACAATCGGCGAAATCAGTTTTACCCAATATTTTGCGAAAAGTCCGAGTATGCCTTCAATAATTCCGCCTATAATAACCGCTCCGACAATGGCTCCGTATCCGTATGTAGGACCGACAAAACAGAACACAGATACAAACGTAAAACTTATTCCCATTACAATCGGCAATCCCGAACCGACTTTCCATATAGGATACAACTGAATTACAGAACCTATTCCCGCAACAATCATAGCTGTTTGAATAAGTCTTGCGGTTTCGGTTGTGTCTAAACCGCAAGCACTTGAAACAATAATAATCGGTGCGATATTCGCAACGAACATAGCCAAAATATGTTGCAGACCAAACGGAATAGCTTTTGAAACAGGCACTTTTCCGTCTAACTGATAAATGTTATTAATATCACTGTTTTTCATTTTATTGTTCCTCTCTGAATTTAATCATACCTGTTTTGCTGTCCATATCGTCAACTATTGCCAAAGATTCTAATTGAAAACCTAAGTTACGAATAATTCTTCCGCCTGCTTGGAAGCCTTTTTCAACAGCTATTCCTATTCCCTCAACCGTTGCACCGGCTGACTTGACTATCTGAATTAATCCCTGCAGCGCACAACCGTTTGCCAAGAAATCATCGATAATCAATACACGGTCGTTTTCATTCAAAAACTTTTTCGCAACAATAACCTGATTTTTGCATTTGTGCGTGAATGACTCAACCTCCGCAACGTACATTTCACCCTCAAGATTTACGCTCTTTGATTTTTTCGCAAAAACAACAGGCACACCGAAATGTTGTGCGGCGATACAGGCAATACCTATACCCGATGCCTCGATAGTCAAAATTTTATTTATATTCACACCCTCAAAGCGTTTTTTCCATTCCTTGCCCATCTCATTAAACAAATCAATGTCCATTTGATGATTTAAAAAGCTGTCCACTTTAAGCACGTTACCCTCTTTAACTATTCCGTCCTTTAAAATTCTTTCCTCTAAACAATTCATCTTTACTCTCCTCAAATAATAAAATATATACGATTATACCACACCTACACCCATAATACAATTAATATCGACATCAAATTGCAAAAAAATATGAGGACTTTTTAAGTCCCCATATTTGTATTGCTTTCATTTTTCAAATCACTGTGAATACGATGATATTCCGGACTTTCCATCATCATTACCTGATGAACTCCGATACCTTTCAGAAGCGGTAATTTAAGTCTGTACTTAACCCAAATGAATGCGTATATAAACAATGCCGCAAACAGAACAAAGCACAAAATATATATATTTCTTCTTTGTACAGGGTCAGTTGATATATTGAACATCATATACACCTGAAGTGCTATACCCACGATTTGCAAAAGCGGGAAAAGCGGTGTTTTGAAGTTACGCGGAACATTTTTCATTTTACGTCTTAGCATAATTACATTGACGTGTGATGTAATATATGAAAGCATCCAGAAAAGCGAGCAAGTAAGAGTTAAAAATGCCACCTGTTCACCTGTCGAAATGCCCGATGCCTCGATAATGCAAGTAAGCACACCCAAAATTATAATAACCCAATAAGGTGCTCCGTTTTTGTTTTTCTTTTGAAAAAACGCCGGAAGAAGATTCATCTTTGCCATTCCGCAGCATATTTCCGAAACCGAACAAATAATAGAGTTTTGCGTACTTACCGCCGCAAATATAGCGACAATAATCATCCAATATCTGCCCCACTTACCGAGCATATTCACCGCATAAAGAACGTGCGGTGACGCTGCACTTCCAAGATCGGACCACAATGTATAATTTTTAAATCCGAATACAAGCAATATTTGAATAATTCCCATTATGCCAAGTGAAAGCACCATACTGAGCGGTACTTTTTTAGGACTTTTCATATCTTTACCCAAAGGTACAATAAACTCC